>Ga0114967_10000361_pt1 | contig 38543 bp, 29 predicted proteins | sample M_130628_MF_Meta_FD_92639 | JGI IMG/M metagenome (GOLD analysis project Ga0114967, IMG submission 92639) | Freshwater microbial communities from Lake Montjoie, Canada to study carbon cycling - M_130628_MF_MetaG | ecosystem: Environmental > Aquatic > Freshwater > Lake | place: Lake Montjoie... | reverse complement strand
CAGGCTTCCGGACATCTTGTTCTGCATGGGGGCACATTCTAGACCACCTGAAATTGGTGCCGTATGCATCTGGCACCAATTTCCGGCCTATCGCCCGAACCGCGCCGGTACCTCTTCCGGCGACGCAAACGACGGCGAGGCCGTGATCCGCGCCACTCCGATCTGCCCGCGCGCGTCGATGCCCCACGGATCCACGCCGACCACCTTCGGGTCGATGAGCCGGTGCGCACCCGTGGCCTCCGCCGCGCGCATCACGCCTTCGCGGCAATTCGCATTGAGCTCCTTGCAGAGCGCGCCCTCCTGCGCCGCGAACGGGTTCTCGCGCATCAGCGCCTGGCCGTCCACGAAGTAGCCCTTGTAGCGCGCCGCGTCGATCTGGATCCGCGCCCAGCGCACGTCCGGTGCCTCGCCGTGGTAGATGCACCAGCGGTCGCAGAGCGCGCCGTCGGGACCGTTCTCCTCGATCTGTTCGAGCGTCACCTGCAGCTCCAGCGAGTCCTCGCCGTCGTCCGGGAGCTCCAGCACCACGTCCACCGAGCGCAGCATCGACACCATCACGGAAGCCACCAGGTGCCCGCTCGGCGTGGGCGCCACCTTGATGTCCACGCGGTCGCCGTCGAAGCGGATGCGCCCCATCAGGTGCGCGCGCAGGAATTCGTAGGCCTCTTCGGCGATCGCTTCGCTCATCACGGAATCGTAACTGGCCGTCGTACCATGCGCCCGTGACCCATCTCTGCGTCTCCATCGCGGTGGAAGCCCCCGACGAGGTCGATCGCGCGCTCGCCGATGCGGTGCGCGCGGTGGAGCACGGCGCCGACATGGTGGAGTGGCGGATCGACGCGCTCGCCGAGGGCGACGACGCGCTCCGTCACGCGCGCCGCCTGGTGCGCGGCTCTCCGGTGCCGTGCATCGTCACGGTGCGCGGCGCACGCGAGGGCGGCGAGTGGCGCGGCAACGACGCCGACCGCCTCAGCTTCCTGGAGGCGCTCTGCACCGCCGACGGCGAGCCTGCGCCCACGTACGTGGATTTCGAGCTCGCGGACATGCAGCGCAGCGCCAACCTGCGGCAGAAGCTCGAGCTCTGCGTGGCGCATCCCGGGCAGGTGCGCACCGTGGGCACGCGCCTCATCCTGAGTGCGCACGACTTCGAGGGCCGGCCGCCGGCGCTCCTGCGCCAGTGGGCCGCCATGGCCGAGAGCGACGCATGCGCCGTGGCCAAGGTGGCGTGGCGCGCGCGCAGCGTGCGCGACAACGTCGAGGCGTTCGAGCTGCTGCGCACGCGCACCAAGCCCGCCATCGCGCTCTGCATGGGGGAGGCCGGCCTGATGAGCCGCGTGCTGGCGCCCAAGTTCGGCGCGTTCCTCACGTTCGCGCACGCAGGCAACGATTCCGACGCCCACCGCGCCGCCGCCAACGCGGCCGGCACCGCGCCGGGGCAGGTCTCCGTGCAGGAGATGGTGGATCTCTACGGCTTCCGGCGCATCGGCCCGGCAACCCGCGTCTTCGGCGTGATCGGCTGGCCCGTGGGCCACTCGCGCAGCCCGCAGGTGCACAACGAGTGGTTCCGCCGCGACGGCCGCGACGCCGTCTACGTGCCCATCCCCGTACCGCCCGAGTACGAACTCTTCAAGGCCACGGTGGCGGAGCTCCTGGCGTTCGCGCCGCTCGACTTCCGTGGCGCCAGCGTCACGCTCCCGCACAAGGAGCACCTGGTGCGCTTCGTGCGCGAGCATGGCGGCCAGGTCGATGCGCTCGCCGCGCGGATCGGCGCCGCGAACACGCTGCTTGTCGAGCCGGGCGGCGCACTCCGCTGCACCAACACCGACGCGCCCGCCGCGGTGGACGCCCTCTGCCATGGGATGGGCCTCGAACGCGCCGCGCTCCGCGAGAAGCGCATCGCCGTCCTCGGTGCCGGCGGCGTGGCGCGCGCCGTGGCCGCAGGCCTTGCCGACGAAGGCGCGCGCGTCGTGGTCTTCAACCGCAACGAGGTCCGCGCGCAGCACATGTGCGCGGAACTCACGCAGGGAACGGCCGGCGCGGCCGCCGGCTGCGGCGCGCTCGAGGGCCGCATCGTGGTCGGCCGCAGCAGCGAGATCGCCTGCGGCTGCTTCCACGCGTTCGTCAACTGCACGCCGGTGGGCATGGCCGGCGGGCCGGAGCCGGACGGAAGCCCGCTTCCCGACGACGTGCCCCTCGACGACACCGTCACCGTGATGGACACCGTCTACGCACCGCGCGATACACCGCTCATCCGCGAGGCCCGCTCGCGCGGTGCACGCACGGTGGACGGCTGGGCCATGTTCATGAAGCAGGCCGAGCGGCAGTACGCGCTGTGGAACACGGACTGAGCCGCGTGCGTCGTGGCTATCCTCCGCCCCATGCTCAGCTACCGCACCGCAGGCGAATCCCACGGCCCCACGCTCCTGGCGCTGGTGGAAGGGCTTCCCTCCGGGCTCGCCGTCGACACCGCCTTCATCGACGCGGAACTCGCGCGCCGGCAGGGCGGTTACGGCCGTGGTGGTCGCCAGCGGATCGAGACCGACGTGGTCCGCGTCCTCACCGGCGTGCGCGCGGGCGTGACGCTCGGCTCGCCGGTGGCGCTCGAGGTGCCCAACAAGGACAACCGCCTCGACGACGCGGCCAAGACGCCGCCCGTCACGCGCCCGCGCCCCGGGCACGCCGACTTGGCCGGCAGCATCAAGTGGCTCACCACCGATTGCCGCGGCACGCTCGAGCGCGCAAGCGCCCGCGAGACCGCCGCGCGCGTCGCCGCCGGTGCGCTGGCACGCGTCTTCCTCCGCGAGTTCGGCATCGAGGTGTTCGGATTCGTCAGCGGCGCCATCGATGCCACCTGCGATCCCGAAGTGAGCCCCGCCACGCTGCCGGAGCTGCGCGCCGCGCGCGATGCCAGCGAGGTGTACTGCCCGGACGCCGAGACCTCGGCGCGGATCATCGAGCACATCCACCGCGCGAAGGTGGAGAAGGACACGGTCGGAGGCCGCGTGGAGGCCCACATCCTGGGCGTGCCGCCCGGGCTCGGCACCTGCGTCCAGTGGCAGGATCGGCTTGATTCGCGCATTGCCGCCGCGGTGATGGGCATCCAGGCCTTCAAGGCCGTCGAGCTCGGCATGGGCGCCGACTGCGCGTGGCACTTCGGCAGCCAGGTGCACGACCCCATCGAATACGACGCCGCGCGCGCCGCGGAGAGCCACCTCGGCTTCGTGCGCCCCACCAACAATGCCGGTGGCCTCGAGGGCGGGATGACCAACGGCATGCCCATCGTGGTGCGCGGCACCATGAAGCCCATCTCGACGCTGCTGCGCGGCATGCCGAGCGTGGACCTCTCCACGCACGAGGCGGTGCAGAGCCAGTACGAGCGCAGCGACGTCAGCGCCGTGGCGGCGGCAAGCGTGGTGATGGAGAACGTGGTCGCCTTCGAGGTGGCGCGTGCCTTCCTCGAGAAGTTCGGCGGCGACTCCATGGCCGAGGTCCGCGCGCATTTCGACGCCACCATGCGCATGGCGCGCGGGATGCACGGCGCATGAGCGGCGAAACGGCCGGCACCGGCATCGTTCCCCACGAAGTCTCCGCGGCCACCGGCGCGCAGTCGGCGCTCGACGCCGTGGTGCGCGCCTTTGCGGCGGATACGGGAACGCTCCACTTCATGGGATCCGACGGCCATCTCCACCTCGCCGCGTTGCATGGCGAACTCCCGCCGCCGGTCCTCGCGCAGGTGCGCATCATTCCGGTGGGCAAGGGCATGGCCGGCGTCTGCGCGGAGCTCAACGAGCCCGTCACCTGGTGCAACCTCAATCGCGACAACTCGGGCGTCGTGCAGCCCGCGGCGCGCAGCACCGGCCTTGCCGGTTCGATCGTGGTGCCGGTGCGTGACGGCAGTGCCCGTGATGGAGGAGTGATGGTGGGCACGCTCGGCATCGCCAACCGCGGCGAGCGCACCTTCACCGACGCAGAGACCGCGGCGCTCGTGGCATGCGCGGCATCGCTGGCGCGGTTCCGCGCGCGCTGACGGCGCACTTCATCCGTCCGCGCATCCCATCTGCCCATTCACTTCATCTGCGACGCCAGCCACGCGCGTGCCAGCGCCAGGTCGCGCTCCACCGTGGCCACCGAGACGCCCAGCAGCTCGGCCACCATCGGCACCGTCATGCCGCCGATCGTGTGCAGCGAGATCGCCTCCGCGCGGCGCGGCTCGCGTTCCGCCAGCTCGGCCAGCTTCTCGTGCAGGAAGTCCACGTCGGCAGCAAGGAGCGCGTCCTCCTCGGGAGACCGTTCGTCGCTCTCCCGTTCGAGTCCGTCCACCGGGAACTTGCTGTTCCGGCCGCCGCGCTTGGTTGCCAGGCGCTTGCGTCGGCGGTCGGCCAGCACGCGCATGAAGAGCATGGTGGCGATGGCCGAGAGGTGACTCTCGTTGACGATGCGCGTTTCCTGCCGAAGGAGACGCGTGAACGTCTCGCCCAGGAGCGAGGTCGGGCTCAGCGTCGCAAACCCGGTGCGCGCGCGGTCCGCCGCCAGTTGCCGTTCCGCCAGCGAACGCAGGGCGCCATAGTGCTGGGCCACCAGTTCGCTGATGCCGGTTCCGGAGTTCCCATTTCCTGCCCCAGCGCCATCCGCCGCACCGATACCTGGTTGGGCAGTGGTGGGATACGGCCTGTCCCCGGACGCGGACGGTGAACCATCCGACATGTGTTCGAGGTGTTCCATGGGTGGGGCGGCGCAGACGCACCGACCCCGGAATAACACGCGTAAACAGGGATGTCTCCCCTCACGAATTCAGGGATTAATTTCCACGAATATCATGCCCGAGTACGACGTTTCATTGCGCCTCCCCCGATCTGGCTGCACGGCGGATGGTGCCGCCGGAATCCGGGATCCTTCCCGGAGCGAAGCCGCCGCGTCGGAAGTCCACTTTTCACGCCTCCTGAACGCCATGCTCGCCTCCCCAAGGACCCACATTCGATGCTCAAGCAACTGATCGCCTCCACCCTCGGCCTCGTCTCCATGGCCACCGGCTTCGGCGCCGGCCAGTCCGTCCCGACGCCGGCCGATGCCGCCAAGGACAAGACCCTCTTCGTCTTCAAGACCACCGCACTCGATGGTTCGGCGGTCGATCTCCAGACCTACAAGGGCAAGGCCGTGCTGGTGGTCAACGTCGCCAGCAAGTGCGGCTACACGCCGCAGTACTCCGACCTCGAGAAGGTCTGGAAGGAATACAAGGATCGCGGCCTGGTGGTGATCGGCTTCCCGTGCAACGACTTCGGTGGCCAGGAGCCCGGCTCGTCCTCCGAGATCCGCGAGTTCTGCACCAAGAACTACGGCGTCACCTTCCCGCTCATGTCCAAGGTGCAGACCAAGGCCGGCGCCGGACAGAGCGAGATCTACGCCTTCCTCTCCGCCGCCACGGGCAAGCTCCCGAGCTGGAACTTCGGCAAGTACCTGGTCGGTCGCGACGGCAAGCCCGTGGCGTTCTACGGCTCGGGCGTGAATCCCACGGGTGACGAACTGCGCAAGGCCATCGAGCAGGCGCTTGCGGCGAAGCCCGTATCCTGACGGGATGGCACGTTCATCCACGACCCCGGGCCGATTCGCCAACACCCTTGCGTTCGCCCTGACGCTTGCGCAGGCATGTCCGGCGCTTGCCGGTTCGCTGGAGGATGCGCTCCGCCTGATCCCGGCGGATGCCGCCTCGGCCATCGTGGTTGCCAGCCCCAAGTCCGCAAGCGACGACCTGCAGCAGGCGATGGACCGCATGGGAAAGGCCGAAGCCGCCCTCGGCGGCCGCCCGATCGATCTCCTGAAGGCGCAGGCCGGCATCGGCCCGGGCTTCGATGATCGCGGTGCGCTGGCGGCGTGGAGCGTCGTCCGCGGCGCTGACTTCGCGCTGGTCACGGCGTGCCCGGTGACCGACGCGGATGCCTTCGTCGATGCCGTCTTCGAAGCCGTCCCCGGCGGTGCACCCGGCGTCATGCGTCCTCGCACGGGCGGAGCCGACGTCTGGGTCCGCAAGACGCCCACCTACGTGGTGGCCGCCACCATGGCGGGCATCGTGGAGACCTGGGAGGCGAAGGACGCCTTCGGTGCCGTGCTGGCGGAGCGCCTCGGCCGCCGCGGCATGGAGATCGTCCGCACCGCCGACTGCTTCGCCTGGGCCTCGGCACCGGTGATGCGCTCGATGGCGAAGCTGGCGCGCGAGACCGCCGCACTCGACGCCGCCACCGCCCGCATGCTTCCCGCGGGCGATGCGCCGGAAGCCGCGGCCGCCGCCGACCTCGCGATGATCGCCAAGTCGCGGGATCGCGGCGCGCAGGTGCTCGAACAGGTGAACGATGCGCTGGTCGCGATCGACTTCGACGCCCTCGCCGTCGGTGTGCGCACCTTCGCGCGGTTCGATCCCAACGGCGACGTCGCCAAGGCGATGTCGCCCGCAGCCCTCGCGCCGCGCGACCTCACTGCGCTCCTTTCGCGCCTGCCCGATGCCGCGTTCTACGGAGCGGCGGGCTTCGACCTGGCCGCGATGGGTGGCCTCGCGCACCTGCGACAGTTCCTGGCCACCGTTCCCGGCAGCGAGCGCGTGCCGCTTCCCGAATGGCTCGACCGCGTCCAGGACAAGGTGCAGCAGGTGCAGGTGGCGGCGTACCCCAGCAAGCTTGGCCTGGCCGTGGGCGGCATCCTCAACGATGCCTCGCTCGTGATCGTCACCACCGATCCGGCCGCCGTGAAGGCCGGCCTGCGTTCGTGGATCGAGGGCCAGACCGGCGAGAAGGACGGCCTGCGCAGCGAGCCTTCGTGGGAGGAAGCGCGCCCGCTCAAGGACGGCAGCACCGTCTCGGCGTTTGCCGTGAAGGAAGTGCCGACCGGCCCGGGCGGCGACATCATGCAGCGGCTCCTCAAGCAGCTGGTGGTGAGCAGCCGCGGCCTGCATGGCTTTGCGCGCGAGGTGCCCGGCGCGCTGGTGGTGACCTACAGCCAGCGCACCGATGTCCTCGACCGCGCCACCGCGGCCGCCAACGGAACGGCGAAGAAGACGCTCGGCGGCAACTCCATGGTGCGCGCCATGGCGCCGTGGTTGGTGCCGGACGCGGACGTCGTGGTGTTCGTGGGCGTCGGGCAGCTCCTGGGTGCGGCGCGGCAGATCGTCGAATCGCTGCCGGGCGGGTCCGTCGAGATGGTGCCCGCCGCTCCCGAGGGCCTTGAGCCCGTGGCCGCCGCCGTGCGCTCCAAGGACGCCACGTGGGAGTCCGCGCTGGTGCTGCCCTCGGGCGTGCTGGGCGTTGCCTTCGACGCAGCCAAGGCGCGCGCCAAGCAATGAACGGCGCACGCGTCACGACTGGGGCTTCGGCGGCCGGATCGCCAGCGGCGCCAGGATCGCCGCCCACGCCTTCGCCGCGCATCCTGCGCGCACGTGGCCATGCGTTTGCGTGGGGCCCCGGCACCGCGCCGCTCCTGATGGCCATCGTCAACGCCACGCCCGACAGCTTCAGCGACGGCGGATTGCATGCTGATGCGGCGTCCGCCATCGCCTTCGGCGATCGCTGCATCGCGGACGGCGCGGCGATCGTCGATGTCGGCGGCGAGTCCACGCGCCCGGGCGCGCAGCGCGTGGACGCGGCGGAGCAGATCGCGCGCACGTGCCCGGTGGTGGAGGCGCTCGCGCGCCGCGTGCCCGTCTCCATCGACACCACGCGTGCCGCCGTGGCGCAGGCGGCGCTTGCCGCGGGCGCGTGCATGGTCAACGACGTGAGCGCCGCCACCGAGGATCCGGCGATCATCGAGGCAGCCTGCAGCGCGGGCGCGGCCCTGGTGCTCATGCATCGCCTGCACGCGCCGGGCGAGGACCGCGTCAGCACCGAGGCCGATCCGCGCCGCCGCTACGGCGACGTGGTCCGCGACGTACGCGACTGGCTGGGTGCGCGCATCGATGCCACGGTGCGCGCCGGCCTGGCGCGCGAGTGCATTGCCGTCGACCCGGGCCTCGGGTTCGGCAAGGACGTGGCGCAGAACATGGAACTGCTGGTGCGGCTCGGCGAGTTCGCCTCGCTCGGCGTGCCGGTCCTGGTGGGCGCCAGCCGCAAGAGCTTCCTCGGCGCGGTGGCGGGGGAGCCGGATGCAGCGCGCCGCGATCCGGCATCGATCGTGGCTGCGCTCGAGGCCGCCTCGAACGGTGCGGCGATCCTGCGCGTGCACGACGTCCACGGGCATCGCGTGGCGCTTGCTGCGTGGACCGCGCTCCGGGCAGCGCGCAACGGCTGAAAAACGAACCAAGGCACGCGCTGCCGGTAGACGAAGGACGGCGCGTGCCTTGATGTATCGACCGACGCGGACGTCGGGATGCGGAAGTCGGTGCGATGAACTCAGCGGCGCCGGCGGTTGCGCGTTGCACCCGCAAGGCCGAGCAGGGCGAGCGCGCCCGGTGCGGGCGTGCCGGTCAGGACGAACGCTCCGGAGACACCGCTGTTGACGGGGGTCCAGCGGCCCCACTCCGTCGGGATGTCACCGACGGTGGCGTAGGCCTGCGACGCGGGCAGCGAGCCGTCCGCAATGCCGTCGGTCCATGCAAAGGCGTCGCCATCGGGGTTGGTCAGCAAGCCGCCGATCGAGAGCACGTAATCGCCGCCCGTCAGGGTCTTGTTCCCGGAGAGCGCCGTCGACAGCTGGAACACGGGGCTCAGGACGTCGGGGACGTACGTGCCGGTCAGCGTCTGGGTGATGGACTGCGTGCTGATCGTCCAGCTGTGGACCACGGGGTACTGCGTGTTCCCGGCCGTGATCCGGAGGATGGAGATCTGGATTGCGTAGACGTTCGAGGAGAGGCTCGTCTTTGTCCAGGGCTGCGACGAATTGACGTACTCCGTGGACCCCCAGAAGTCGATGGCCCCGATCACGGCCGTATCGCCGTTGCCAACGGAGAACTTCTGGCCGAGTGCCTGCGAGTAGTAGTAGTACCCCTGGCTCGACAGACCGTCGGAAAAGGTTCCGTCGCGCATCTGCCAGCCGGTGACCGGGTCGGTCGTTGGTACGACGGGGCCGTTCTGTGCGATGACCGCGGCGCTTGCGACGCCCTGCACTGCACTCAAAACTCCGATTGCACACGCCGCGATGAATCGCATGGCGAACCTTTCCTTCCTCGATGACCGTGTCTGTCGTTGAAACCTGCCCTGACCGGTGGCCGGGGCACATGGAAACTAACCCTTGGTGGGGCGGAAGCAACCCCCAGCACCCCGGTTCACCGTGAAATGGCCGGATTTCTCCGCAGGGGCGATTCCCGGACCCGGCGCCGTGGGCCGTCTGTACCGGTCAGGGCCTGCAGTTCCCCCAGGCGCTGAGGAGGAGCCCCAGGTCGGCCCCGTTCACCGCACCGTCGCGGTCCAGGTCGGCGGAGGCGGCCGGGGTGCCCCACGCGCTCAGCAGCCGCCCGAGGTCCGCCCCATCCACTGCTCCGTTCGCGTCCAGGTCAGCGGGGCAGCATCCGGCGGCGGCCAGCGAACAGAGCTCGAGAGTCAGGTATTCCGCGGCATCGAGGTTGCCATTCTGGTCGACGCTCGCGGGCACCTGCTGCGCGGTGCGCAGCGCCCCGGCATTGGCGTTGGCGTACGCCACCGCCGCAACACCGATGCGCGTGGGAAGGGTGCCGTAGAGCTGCGCCAGGTCGATCGTCGCCTCGAGCACGCCGCCGTTGGCACCGGTGGCACTCTTGGCGCCGGAGGCGGTGGTGACGTTGGCGGCGGCGTCGAACCACCCGCTCCATCCGTTGTCGTTCTCGTCGGCCACGAACGCCTTCCACTGCGCCGCCGTGCCGGACTTCGCCCACCATGCGCCGCGCGCCGCGCCCGCCGGGACATCCGCGAGCGCCATGAATACGTCGTCGCCCTCGCCGGCATCCTGCGTGGCGACGTAGAGGACGTTGCCGTTGAGCGCGGCCCAGAGCGTGCGGCCGCCGTTGGTGCCGACGACCGCCGCGCCCGCATCGAGCGTTCCGTCCATCACGAAGGGGCTGGTGCCGCCACTGCCACCGCCGCCCGTCCCGGAGCCGCTCCCCGTTCCCACCCAGACGTGCTGGATCGGGCTCTTCTTCACGTTGCCGACCGTGTCGGTGGCTTCCACGTAGTAGTCGATGAGCTTGCCTGCCTGGCCGGCGATGGACGCGTACGCCTGCTTCGCGATCGCGTTGGGCATCTCGAAGAAGTCGATGCTGCCGCTGTTGAAGAAGTTCCCTGCCGGGAAGTCGCGGAGCGTCATCGCCGCGCTCTGCCACGCGCCCACGCCGGCGCCGCCGGCGTAGGTCTCGTTCTCGGTGGTGCCGAGCGGGTTCTGCCCGTCGACGTCCACGCGCCACTTGAGCTGCACCGACTGCAGGCCCGCGGTGTCGTGCACGAACGTCCAGACGATGAAGTCGGGGCCGAAGCTCTTCTGCTGGTAGCCGTACTGCGGACCGAAATTGACCGCGCCGGGGTTCCACGGGTACCGCTGCGGGATCCAGACGGTCGGCGCCGTCCGGTCCGCGCCGCCTGCGGAGGCAAGCGCCGACTGCGCGATCGCCTCGTTGCACGCGACGGTGGGCTTCACCTCCATGTCGACGGCGGTGCCGTAGTACATGTAGCCCGAGTTGAGCGCGCCCAGGAAGTAGTGCCACGCGCGTTCGCTCGCGCGCGTGCCCGACTGCGGGCGCAGCACGTGCGCCATGCGCACCGCGAGCGATCGGTCGGCATCGGCCTGCTCGGCAAGGTCCACGAAGTTCTGCGCGGCGGTGATGACGGCCCAGTTGCGGATGTCCTCGGCCCAGCCACCGGCGATGTCGATCTGCCCCTGCGCATTGACCGGCGGCCAGTTCCAGTTGAGGAACTGCGGCGCGCCGAAGTCGCCGTCCGCGTTGACCCACGCGCCGTCCTCCACGTGCACCACGTCCGCGGCGGGCACCGGGTGGTTTGCCAGGTAGCGCTGCACCACCGTGGGCACGTACCCGGCGGCGGACGCGCTCGACACGAAGTTCGGCACCGCCTCCATGTAGTACGAGTAGCCGCCGCCCCAGGCGTTGTCGCCGTCGTGCGCCAGCACCACCATCATCGGGCGGTTGGGGTCGTTGTACGTCTCGAGCCGCGCCAGGTTGTCGATGCCCATCGGGCTGTAGCCGTCCATCCAGCCGAGGCTCTGCGAGCAGGGCACCACCACGATCTCGCTGACCGCGCCGGTGGCCGGGTTGACGTACTGCGCGCGGTGCGGGGTGTGGCCGAAGGGCACCGCTTCCGCCGGACCGCAGCCGCGGCTGATGGTGACGCGGTCCCAGTGCACGCCCGGGGCGTTCAGCTGGTCGGCGCGATTCGGCGGGTCGCACTGCACGCCGCCCGAGCCGAACACCACCGGGAAATCGGTGCACGCGCGCGAGAGCTTCTCGCTGGAGACGAACGACCATTGGATGCCCGCTTCCTGCAGCAGCGGGATGAGCCGCGTGCTGAAGGCCATCTCGCTCGGGAAGAAGCCCTGGCTGATGGCGGGCGAACCGCCCCACGCCTCCGGGTAGACCTGCCGGTAGAGCGCCAGTTCCTTGCGCACCGCGCTGTCGTCCACGAGCGGCAGCAGCGCATGGTGGAAGCTGAAGTTCACGATGTCCATGCGCGGCACCGCCACGCTGCCCGAAGTCATCCATGCGCGCGCCTGCCGGAATCCCGCGTACCAGCTGGTGGAGTAGCCGAGCTGCCCGCCCGCCTCCGCGAAGCTCTGGATGTTCTCGATGAGCCCGCCGCTGAAGCTCACCTGTGCGCCCGCCTCGGCGCTCCAGCTGATGGCGCTGACGCTGTCGCGCGGCCGGCCCTGGTAGGCGTTCACCCGATCATCGAGGCCGAAGATCGCGCGCAGGTCGTTCTCCGGATGCGCGGCGCCGCCGTCCTTCCGCAGGATGCTCTGCCACGCGCGCTCGTAGCGCCCCGCGCCCGTGTTGTCGGGCCAGTAGATCGGCTGCTCGAGGTGCCAGAGGTAGGTGAAGTGCGTCTTCTCCGCGATGGCGGGGATGCCGGGCGCAAGCAGTGCGGCGGCAGAGAACGCAACAGCGCGGATCGGTGGCATGGGAGGCAAAAGTATGCGTCCGACCCGGCGGGTGTCGAGGAAATTCCACGCGGAAATCAGCGGGCGGCCCGCGGCGGAGCGGGAGGCGTGGCGGACGCGCCTCCAGCCTGCTCAGCCGCCGCCCGGCCCCTTGCCGCCCGGCTTCGTCATGGCCGTCGGATCGAGGAGCTTGTCCAGGAGCTTGGGCTCCACGAGCTTGTTGCGCAGCACGTACGCGCGGATGGTCTCGCCGCTCTTGTACGCCTCCTTGGCGCACTTGGCGGCGTTGTCGTAGCCGATCACGGGCGCGAGGCTCGTCACCATCATCAGGCTGCGCTCGACGGTCTGCGTGGCTTCCTTGTGCAGTTCCAGTTCCTCGATGCACTTGCTGCGGAACATGTCGCACGCGTTCGCGAGGAGCTCGATGGACTCGCACAGGTTGTCCGCAATGAGCGGCATTGCCACGTTCAGCTCGAGCAGGCTGCCCACGCCGCCGAAGCCGCCGAGGGTGATGCTGGCGTCGTTGCCCACCACGCGGCAGGCCACCATGATCACGCTCTCGCAGATCACCGGGTTCACCTTGCCCGGCATGATGCTCGAGCCGGGCTGCGTGGCCGGGAGCACCAGCTCGCCGAGGCCGCAGCGCGGGCCGCTTCCCATCCAGCGGATGTCGTTGGCGATCTTGCTCAGGCTGACGGCGATGGTCTTGAGCAGGCCGCTTGCCTCCACCACGCAGTCGCGGGTGGCCTGCGCCTCGAAGTGGTTCTCCGCTTCCTGGAAGCCGATGCCGAGGTCCTTCGAGAGGATCGCGCACACGGTGCGCGCGAAGCGCGGGTTCGCGTTGATGCCGGTGCCCACGGCGGTGCCGCCGATCGGCATGTTGGTGGCCAGGACGTCGCGCGCCAGTTCCGCGCGCGCCACGGCGTAGGCCACGGCCGCCGCGTAGCCGGAGAACTCCTGTCCGACGCGGATGGGCGTGGCGTCCATCAGGTGCGTGCGGCCGATCTTGACGTGCTTGTCCCACTGCCGGGCCTTGGCATCGAGCGCCTTGTGGAGGCGCTTGAGCGCGGGGAGCAGCTGCTCGTTCAGCGCCACCGCGCCGGCCACCTGCATGGCGGTGGGGAAGGTGTCGTTGGAGCTCTGGCCGTAGTTGACGTGGTCGTTCGGGTGGAGCGGGTCCTTGGAGCCGATCTTCTTCCCGGCCATGAGGCTCGCGGTGTTCGCGATGACCTCGTTCACGTTCATGTTGCTGCTGGTGCCGGAACCGGTCTGGTAGACGTCGATCGGGAAGTGGCGCATCACCTCCGCGCGGCGGTCGGCGAAGTCCTCGAGCAGGCGCTCGCAGGCATCGACGATGGCCTGGCCCTTGTCGCGCGGCAGCTCCTTGAGCTTGACATTGGCCTGCGCGCAGGCGCGCTTCAGCTCGAGGTAGGCGGCGATCACCTGCGGCGGCACCGGGCGCCCGCTCACCGGGAAGTTCAGCACCGCGCGCTGCGTGGTGGCGCCGTGCAGCATGTCGGCGTGCACGTGCATCTCGCCCATGCTGTCGGACTCGATGCGGGTCTTGTGGGTGCCGGCGGTCTTCGCGGTCTTGGTGTTCTTCTTTGCCATGTGGGTTCCCTGTGGGGCGGGCATGGTACTGGTGCGATCGGGCGCGATGAGGCCGATCGGCGAGTGCCGCAACGAGTGACGCAACTAGACTGCCGCGCTCCAATGCAGGACCCGGCATCGCATTCCGCAAGCGCATCGCCTCGCACGTCGATCGTGGAGGACCTCTTCGTCGACGCGCTCGGCGTGCCCGAGGCGGAGCGCGCGCAGTTGTTCGCGGCGCGCAATGCCACCGACGAGGAACGCGCCGCCGCGCGGCGCATGCTCGCCGCGTACGAGTCGTCCGTGGGCCGCGTGGACGCAGCGATGGGTGCGCTGCGCGCGGAACTCGGCGAGGCGCTCTCCGCGGGCGCCGGGAGCGCTGGCCGCTACGTGCTGCTCCATCCCCTCGGCGAGGGCGGCTTCGGCGAGGTGTTCCTCGGCCGGCAGGAGCAGCCGGTGCGCCGCCTGGTGGCCATCAAGGTGCTGCGCGATGCGCTGGGCTCGCCGGCCGCGCATGCGCGCTTCATGGCGGAGCAGCAGGCGATCGCGTCGCTCGACCATCCGGGCATCGCCGGCATGCTCGACTCCGGCGAGCGTGCCGACGGCCGCCCGTGGTTCGCCATGCCGTACGTGCCTGGGATGGCCGTGACGGATTTCGTGCGTGCGCGCACGCTGTCCGTGCGGGGGCGCGTCGAGCTCATGGTGCGCATCTGCGATGCCGTCGAGCACGCGCACCGCCGTGGCGTGATCCACCGCGACCTGAAGCCTGCCAACATCCTGGTCTCCGACGACGACGGCGCCATCCGCCCGCGCGTCATCGACTTCGGCGTCGCGCGCATGGCCGACGCGGTGTTCGGCACCGCGCGTGCCCGCACCGTGGAGGGCGCGCTCGTCGGCACGCCGGAATACATGTCCCCCGAGCAGGCCGATGCCACGCCGCCGGACACGCGCAGCGACGTCTTCAGCCTGGGCGTGGTGCTCTACGAACTGCTCGCCGGCGGCCTGCCGCGCGATGCGCACGCATTGCGCGCCGGTGGTCGCGCTGGCCTCGCCGCCGCCATCCGCAACAGCATCCCCTCGCCGCCCTCGCGCTATGCGCCCGAGGTGCGGCCCATCGACGCCGACCTCGACGCCATCGCGCTGTGCGCAGTGGCGGCCGACCCCGCCGAGCGCTACCAGTCGGTGGGCGACTTCCGCGCCGACCTCGTGCGCTGGCTCGACGGCGACACGCCGGCGGCGGCACGGCCTTCGAGGCTCGGCCGCGCGTGGCGGTTCGTGCGGCGTCACCGCGTGGCGGTCGGCACGGTGGCGGCGGTCATCGCCGTCCTCATCGTCGCCACGGCGTATTCGGCGCAGCAGGCAAGCATCGCCGAGATCGCCCGCGCCGACGCCCAGCGTCGCGCGGAGCAGAACGCGCACGTGCTGCAGTACGTGACCGGCGTGCTCGCCGGTGCGGACCCCACCGCCGAGGAAGGCCGCGACGACGTCACCGTGCGCGAGAAGCTCGAGGCCGCCGCGCGCGACCTCGATGGCGGCGCGCTCCGCAATGCACCGCTCGAGGCCGCCGAGATCCGCCAGGCGCTCGGCGACGCGTTCGCCGGCATTGGCCGCGTGGACGATGCCGTGGCGCAGTACCGCGCCGGGATGGACGCGGTGGCTACGGCGCCGGAAGGGAAGGCGCTCGAAGCCCGCCTCGGCATCCAGTACGCCGCCGCGCTTGCGAACGCACAGCGCGGTGCGGACGCCGTGGTGGTGGCCACGCGGGCGCGCGACGCCGCCGCCGCCACGCTCGACGCGGTGCTCCGCGCGAAGGCCATGTCCACGCTGGCCGACGCCGAGCGCGTGGAGGCAAAGGACCTCGACGCCGCCCGCGCCAACGCCGTGGAATCCGTGCGTTTGCTGCGCGCCACGCCCGGCGCCCCGCGCGAGGAACTGGCCGCGGCACTGAACAACCTTGGCCTCGTGCTCTTCGACGCCGGCGATCTCGATGCCGGCATCGCCACCACCGAGGAAGCCATCGCCATCAACAAGGAGCTCGGCAAGGAGGGCGGCTACAAGGCCATGTTCGATCTGCACAACCTGGGGCAGATCGAGCGCACCGCGGGTCGGCTGGACGCCGCGGAAGGCCACGCGCGCGAGGCGCTCGCCATCGTCGACCGCCTGGCCGGTACGTCGCACCCGCATCGCGCGAGCGTGCTGGGCAGCCTGGCGCTCATCAAGCGCGCCAAGAAGGAATTCGCGGAAGGCGAGCAGTTCGAGCGCGAGGCACTCCTGGTGCTGGTGGACGCGGGGCGCGGTGCTTCCCCGGACGCTGGCATCGCCTGGCTCAACCTGGCGAGCCTCCTCCGCGACCAGGACAAGCTCCCCGAGGCCATCGACGCCGGTCGCGAGGCCGTCAAGGTGCTCGACGGCGTGCCGGGCCAGGACCCGTGGCTGCGCGCGGCGGCGCGCATGTCGCTCGGCCGCGCGCTCACCGCATCGAAGCGCTTCCCCGAGGCGGAGCCCGTCCTGCGGGAGGCGTGGGGTCTGCTCGAGCCGCTCGGCATCGATCCCAAGCGCCGGTCTTCCGGTCTCCTTGCGCTCTGCCAGCTCTACAAGGCGTGGAATGCCGCCGATGCCGCCGCATGCCCGGACGCCAAGCTCGAGTCCTGCCGCGACCGCGTGAAGGCGTTCGAGGCCGAGCACCCCGGCGCCATCCCGGCCGGTTCGTACTGACGCCACGGGCGGCAGGCGCGCCGCTACCCTTCGCGCTCCACGCGGCCGACGAATCGGCTGCTCGAACTCAGGAGATCGCCATGGGCTTCATCAAGGAATTCACCGACTTCGCCGTCAAGGGCAACGCACTCGACCTCGCGGTGGGTGTCATCATCGGCGCCGCGTTCGGCAAGGTGGTCAACTCCATCGTCACCGACATCATCATGCCGCCCATCGGCCTGGCCATCGGCGGCGTGAACTTCACCGACCTCCAGTGGGTGATCAAGCCCGCGGTCGAGGCCAAGGGCGAGGTCGCCGCGCAGGCGGCGGTGGCCATCAAGTATGGCTCGTTCATGGACAACATCTTCCAGTTCGTCATCATCGCGCTGAGCGTGTTCGTGGCCATCAAGTTCATGAACAAGATCGTCGCGCTGCGTGACCTCGAGCACCTGCAGAAGATCACGAACATCGCGTCGAAGGCCACGGATCGCGTCGCCGGTGCGACGGGGCTCTCCGACGACAAGAAGAAGGCGTGAGCCGGCCTGCCGGCGGCTTGGTCACCCCACGCGCCAGCTGACGTACCGCAGGTCGAGGTACTCCTCGATCCCGTGGTGCCCGCCCTCGCGGCCGAGGCCGCTGTGCTTCACGCCGCCGAACGGTGCCTGCGCGGTGGCGGGCAGCGCGTCGTTGACGCCCACGATCCCGTACTGGAGCGCCTCGGCCATCCGCATGATGCGTGCACCGTCCGCGGTGAAGAGGTACGCGGCCAGCCCGTAGGGCGTGTCGTTGGCGATGGCGAGCGCCTCGGCCTCCGTGTCGAACGTGCACACCGGCGCCACCGGCCCGAACGTCTCCTCGCGGAAGCAGAGCATGGCGGGCGTGACGCCGTCGATCACGGTGGGCGCCATGAAGCGGTCGGCGCACCCGGGCACGCGCACGCGCGAGCCGCCGGTGGTGGCGTGCGCGCCGTGCGCAAGCGCGTCGGCCACGTGCGCCTCCGCCTTCTCCAGGCCGGAATCCTCGATCATCGGGCCGATCTGCGTGCCCGTCGCGCGGCCGTCGCCCACCTTGAGCGCAGCCACCGCGGCGGTGAACCGGGCCACGAACTCCGCATGCACGCGCCGCTGCACCAGGAAGCGGTTGGCGCACACGCAGGTCTGGCCGGCATTGCGGAACTTGCTGGCCATGGCACCGGCCACGGCCTTGTCGAGGTCCGCGTCGTCGAACACGATGAACGGCGCGTGACCGCCGAGCTCAAGCGAGACGCGCACCACGTTGGCCGCGCTCCTGGCCAGGAGGATCCGGCCCACCTCCGTGCTGCCGGTGAAGCTCACGTGCCGCACGGTGAGGTTGTCGAAGAACGCCTCGGTGATGCCCGGCGCGTCGAGCCCCGTCACCACGTTCAGGACGCCCGCCGGGAAGCCGGCCTCCATGGAGAGCTCGGCGATGGCAAGCGCCGAAAGCGGCGTCTGTTCCGCGGGCTTCACCACCTGCGTGCAGCCGGCGGCGAGCGCCGGGCCCATCTTGCGCGTCACCATGGCCACCGGGAAGTTCCACGGCGTGATCGCCGCCGCCACGCCGCAGGGCTGGCGCAGCACCAGGAGCCGCTTGGCGGGGTCGCTTGCGGGGATGGTCTCGCCGTACACGCGCTTGCCTTCCTCGGCGTACCACTCCAGGAAGCTGGCCGCGTACGCCACCTCCACGCGCGCCTCGGCGAGCGGCTTGCCGCACTCCTGGCTGCAGAGGTCGGCCAGCCGCTCCACGTCGCGGTGCATGAGTTCCGCAAGCTTGCGCAGTGGCTTCGCGCGCTCGATGGCGGCCATCGACTTCCACGTCGGGAACGCACGCGCCGCAGCGTCCACCGCTGCGCGTGCATCGGCCACGCCGCCGTCCGCCACCTGCGCCACCACCGCGTCGGTGGCCGGGTTGGTCACCGCGAACGTGCGGCCGGAGCGGGCGGGAACGAACGAGCCGTCGATGAAGCAGGCGGTCTGCATGGGGGCAGGGTAGTTGGGAAGCGGATACCGCCCCGCCACGTCACCCCGTCGCCCGAATCAGGCCTTGAGATGCGCGTGCGCGGCATCCAGGTCCGCGACGATCGGCATCACGGCGTCGAGCCGCGATGTGCGAAGCGCCGTGGCAACGATGTCGGTGGGCTCCAGGAGCACCACCTTGCGCCCATCGCCCGCGAGCGTGCGCGCCACCTGCACCAGGAGGCCCATCCCGAGGGACGCGATGAACGGCACCCGGGACATGTCCACGATCGCGTGCTTCCGCTTGCTGGCCGTGGACGCCGTGAATTTCAGCTCGATCGCCCCCACGCCGGCCAGGTCGAGCGGGCCCACGATCTGCACGTGGGAGTGGTTGTCGGTGTGCTCGATGATGACGAGGGTGGTGGGCATGTGGACCTCGCTGGAATGCGTGCTGCAGACCGCTGCAGCAATGTAGCCGCGCCCGGCATCGCCGCGGTCCGCGCGGAAGCGGCCCCGTGCGGCCTCGAACGGATCGGTCTGGATGCGGATCAGCCTGAAACGAGCGAGGCCAGCCCGTGGGCTGGCCTCTGCTGCGAATGGACCTGATCGGGCTCGAACCGACAACCTCTTCCATGCCATGGAAGCGCTCTTCCAATTGAGCTACAGGCCCGCTCTTGTGCGTCCTTGCGGACGTGTGGAAGAACGGAAACGGTACTTCGCATCCCGCCGAAACGCAAGCGACGCACGCGGATTCGCGTGCGCCGCTGTGTTCGATAACAGCTGCCGTGTCGGCGTGTGCGGCGGCCGTGGCCTCACTTTGCGCCGTTGATCGCGTTCACGTAGTCGGCCTTCGGGCGGATGCCGACCCACTTGCCGGCGGGCTGGCCGTTCTTGAAGAGGATCACCGTGGGAATCGACTGGATGTTGAGGCTCAGCGCAATGTCCTGCGCGCCGTCGATGTCGAGCTTGCCGACCTTCGCCGTGCCCTTCACCTCGGTGGCGATCTGGTCGATGGTCGGGCCGAGCATGCGGCACGGGCCGCACCACTCCGCCCAGAAGTCGACGAGGACGGGGACGGTGGAGTCGAGGACCTCGGACTTGAAGTTCTGCGAGGTGATCGTGAGGGTGTCGGGTCCGGCCATGGTGCGCTCCTTGCGATGGATGTGTTCGGTGCCGGTGTCTGCAGGTTCCCGTAACGAACGGCCTGCAAAGGACCGGGAGGGAAATGGTAGTCCCGTGGACAAACGCGCGGATTCGGCGAAAGTCGGGGTTCCGGAGCGCCGATGCCCCCGACGTGAACCCGTCCGACCACCACGAGCATTGGCTGGTGCATCGCACCGACACCGGCGAACAGCGACATCGGCTGGCGGCTCCGGGCACGGTCCGCATCGGGCGATCCGTGGGCAGTGACGTGCTGCTCGCGCATCCGGCGGTGAGCCGCGAGCACGCCGTGCTCGAATGGACGGCGGACTCGCGTGCCGGCGGAGCATGGCGCATCACCGACCGCGGCAGCGCAAGCGGCACGCGCGTCAACGGCGTGGCGATGCAGGCGCATCGTTCCCTGGTGCTCGAGCCCGGCGACCGTGTCTCGATCGGGCCGCTCGAATTCGACTACCTGCGCCGCGTGACCGCCGACGCGCCCACCGTCATCGCCCGCATCGATGCGCCGCAACGCGAACACATCGAGCCGGTGCAGCCGGCCGCCCTGGAAGCCGCGCATCTCGACGCCGTGGTCGCTGCCGGCGTGGCCATCCATGCCGCGCAGGACGAGCGTGCCGTGGCCGACGCCGCGGTGGACGCGATCGCGCGCGCCAGCGGATTCGCCGACGTGGCGTTCGTCGGTCCGCACCTCACCTCCGATGGGCAATTCCACGTGGTTTCGGGGCGTGGATCGGCCACCGCCGCGCCGCGGCTCAGCCGCAGCGTGCTTGCCCGCGCGCGCCTCGGCGCCGTCATCGTCAGCGACGCCGGCGGCGTTGCCGATTCGCACCGCACGCTCGCCGACCTGCGTGTCTCGCGCGTGGTCTGCGTCCCGGTGGAGCTCGGCACGCGCTTCCATGGACTCATCTACCTGGCCGACGGCGGTGCGTTCCGCACGCCGCTCGAGCCCGTCGCAGCGCTGGTGCGCTCGGTGGCGGCGGTCGCCGCCCTGGCCATTGCCAACATCGAGCGCCTGCGCACCACGGCGCGGCTCGAGGCCGAGCACCGCGCCATGTTCGACGGCACCATGCAGGCGCTCATCGCCACCATCGATGCCAAGGATCCGTACACGCGTGGCCACTCCGCGCGCGTCGCGGAGTTCGCGCACCTGCTTGCGGTCAACGCCGGCCTCACCGCGGCCGACGCCGAGCGCGCGCGGCTCTGCGGCCTGGTGCACGACATCGGCAAGATCGGCGTGAGCGAGGAAGTGCTTCGCAAGCCAGGCAAGCTGACCGACGAGGAATTCCTGCAGATCGCGGCGCATCCGGTCATCGGGCACGACATCCTCCGCGGCATCCCGCAGATGGCGGACGTGCTGCCCGGCGTCCTCTGCCACCACGAGAAGTGGGCGGGCGGCGGCTACCCGCATCGCATCGGCGGCGAGGAGATCCCGCTGCTCGGGCGCATCATCGCCATCGCCGACGCCATCGACGCCATGACCACCAGCCGCACCTACCGCGGCGCGCGCCCCATGACCGATGCCATCGCGGAGATCACCCGGTGCGCCGGGACGCACTTCGATCCGCGCCTGGCCGCGGTGGCGGCGTCGATCGATCGCCGCGCGCTGCAGGGGATCGTCGGGCTGCATGTGTTCGGGCCGACGCCGGCCGCTTCGCCGGCTGCCGCGCAGATGACGTGCGGGGCACAGGCACCGTGCATGGACACCGCGGGCACCACGGACACCAAGTTCCTCCTCGACGCCCGTCAGGACGACCGCACGCGGCGCACGGCGTAAGCCGCGCGCCGCTCGCCGAGCCGCAGCACGAACACCGTCCACGGTTCGCTTCCCGGCCCGCGGAGCGCGCGTTGCCACGCGTCCGGGTCGCACGCGCCGCCGCGCGTCCGCACGGTGACGATGCCCGCGCCGTGCGCAGCGAGCCACGCCGCCACCGACTGCTCGCGCGCGGGCAATTCCTCCAGGACCTCGAACTGCTCGAACCACTCCGCGTACTCCGCGGGAATGGGCGACGCATCGTCGCGTGTCAGGATGCCGAGGCCCGGTGCCGCATCGAGCGCGTCGAGGGTCTCCGTGAATTCGCCGAGAAGTCGCGCACGCTCGAGCGCCGGGTCCGGCACCAGGAGCGTGCGCAGCATGCGTCCGTCGCCTGCGGGCGCGTCCTCCGGCATTCCGCTCACCGTGCGGCCGGTGCACGCCTTCGTTGCCGTGCGCGCGCCCGGCCGGCGAACCAGCGCGCCGCTCCAGAGCACCTGATGCATCAGCCTCCCGTGCTCGCCGATGAATTCCACCTCGTCGTCGGGGTCCACGTCGCCCCATCCGAGGTCCATGCCGGGCCCGAGCTTGATCGCGCCACCCGCGCGGCCGCGCATGCACCCGCGCAGCGATTCGAGCGACGGCAGCAGGTCCTCTGCGCGATGGATCCGTCCGCCGCCGGCGCGGCGTGCGGGATCCGCGTGCGCGAACGGCGCATCGCCGGGCTCCGTCACGGCGTCCGCGCAACGCACCGTGCATGACGCGTTGCGCGCAGCCATCCACGCACGCAGCGGCTGCATGTCCACGCCCACGGCCTCCGCCACGCGCGCCAGCTCCATCAGGTCGCCGCCGATCCCGCAGCAGAGGTCGTCGATGCGCTGGGCGCCCGCATCACGGAATCGCTGCGCCTTCCATGCGGCGGTCGCCGGCGAGCTCGCCATCTCCACGCCCGGGCGGTCGCACCAAAGCGTGTCCGCGCGCGCGCCGAACTTCTCCCGCGCGCGCGTGCGAGCGATCGAGAGCTCGATGGCCGCGGTCACCGTGTCCGCCGGGAACCCCTTGCGCAGGCGCTCGATGACGCCCGCGGCCGGTGCCGCGTCGATCCCGCGCAGCGAGTCCAGCAGCGGCGCGGCCGACGGCTCCGCCAGCCGTGCCCACGCTTCCACGCCATCCGAAGCGCCCGCGGCGCCCTCCATGCGCTCAGCTCTTCTCCGCCTCGCGCGCGCCTGCGGCATCGCCGAGGAGCACCGAGAGCGAACGCAGGTCATCGGTGGAGTCGAGGATGATCTTCACGATGATGGTGAGCGGCACGGCGAAGAACATGCCGGCGATGCCGAGGAGGTATCCCCACACCACCAGGGAGAGGAGCACCGCCAGCGGCGAGAGCCCCAGGCGCGCCCCCAGCATCTTCGGCTGCAGCACGCTGCCGATGAGGACGCCGGCCAGTGCCTGCACGATGGCCATGGCGAGCGCGCCGCCCCAGCCCTGCGTCACGAGCGCGATGGCCACCACCAGCAGGCTGGCCACGATGGCGCCGATCGTCGGGATGTAGTTCAGGAAGAACACCAGGAACGAGAGCAGGAACGCGAACGGCACGCCGATGGCCACGCATGCAATCCAGTTGATGACGGCCAGCACCACGTTGAGCTGCGTGATCACCACCAGGAAGGTGCGCACCTTGTCGGCCACGCTGTTGAGCCCGCCCCCGGACATCGCGGCGGGGAACGCCACGCGCATCTTGGCCGGGAAGCTCGATGCCTCCGCGATGATGAACGCGCTCACGAGCAGCACGAAGAGCAGGTTCTGGAGGACCTTGGCGATCGAGAGGACGATGACATCCGCGAAGTCGGCGATCTTCCATTCGTGCGCGGCGCGCATGATGCGCTCGGGATCGATGTCGAGGCCACGGCCCTGGACGGCCTGCAGTGCGCTCAGCAGCAGTTCGTCGATGCGCTTCTCGTACTCGGGAAGCAGCGGCTTGATGGCCGCCGCGGACTGGCTCAGGTAGAAGCCGATTCCGAGTGCGCCGCCGAGCGTGAGCGCCAGCACGATGAGCAGCGCAATCCAGCGCGGTACGCCGAGCTTGCCCTGGAGCAGCGCCAGCGGCAGGATGGCGATCATGCTGATGAACGCCGCCGCCAGGATCGGCGTCAGGATCCCGGACGCCTCGCGGATGCCCGCGGCGACCACCACGATGGCTGCCAGGATCAGCAGGATGGAGTGGCCGCGCCCGCTCGATTGGGCCGTGTTGTCCGGGGTTGCTTGGATGAATGGCATGGTTCGCTCGCTGTTCAGCTGTTCCTGCGCACCGGCGTCGCCGGCAGCACCTTGATGCGGATGTCGCGGTATTCGACGTGGTCGCCGTGGCCGAGGAAACCGATGTGACCCGCGGTGCGCTTCAGGCCGGGGTGCTCCTTGCCGCTCAGCGTGCCGGCCTTGGTGGCTTCGTCGAGGTCCACGTCCTGGATCACGGTGCCGTTCAGCGTCACCTTCACGCGCCGCACATCGACCACGATCTCCTCGTCGTTCCATTCGCCGACGGGCCGCAGCGCAGCGGTGCTGCCGGTCGATGCCGAGATGCCGTACACGCTGCCGTGGCGCTGCCAGGGCTTGAGCCAACCCTTGTACTTCTCGTGGCCGTCGTCGAGCACCTGGATCTCCATGCCCTCGTACGCCGCATCGCCTGCCGTGGGCGCCCGCACGCCGATGCCGTTGTTTGCGCCCGGCGCCAGCGTGAAGCTGAAGCGCAGCACGAAGTTCGCGTACTCGTTGTGCGTGTAGAGGTTGGTGCCCTTCGGGCCGCAGACGATGGAGCCCGCTTCCACGGAGTAGCCCGCCGTGTCGCCCACCCAGCCGGTGAGCGTCTTGCCGTCGAAGAGCGGCGTGAATCCGCCTTCCGCGGCGCGTGCGTCCGGTGCCGTCGGCGCGGCAGCCGGCGCGGCGGCATTGGTCGAGGGAGCGGCAGGCTTCTCCGTGACCGCCTGCTGCGCGCAGCCGGCGAGGGAGGCGAGGAGCAGCATGGAAGCGATGCGCATCGGCGCACGGTACCACGCGCATGGTGCGCCTCGGCCGTTACGCTTGCCGCGAATGGCACGTGCGCGACCGCACCATCCAGGCGACGACGGCGTCGGCTCGCTCTTCGGGAATTCTCCCGTCGATCGCGCCATGGAGCGCGTGCCACCCGCGCCGGTGCCGTCCGAGGTGCGCGCGCTTGCGGATCGCCTGCCGCACCACCTGCGCCTCGGCACCAGCAGCTGGGCGTATCCGGGCTGGCGCGGCATGATCTTCGGCGCGCGCGCTGCCGCCAACTCGCTGGCGCGCGACGGGCTCGCCGCCTACGCCGCGTGGCCGCTCTTCGGCACGGTGGGGCTCGATCGCGCCTTCTACGCCACGCCGTCGGTCGCGGAGTACGAGGCGCTGGCATCGCTCGTGCCCGATGGCTTCCGGTTCACGGTCAAGGCCGAGCAGCGCTGCACGCGCCCCGACATGGACGGCGCGGGATCCACCCTCGGCAGCACCACCGCGCTTCGTGCCGGCGGCTTCGCCAACCCGCATTTCATGGATCCGGCCTTCATCCGCGACGAGGTGCTCGCGCCCGCTGTCGCGGGCCTGGGTGCGAGGCTCGGCCCCGTCGTGTTTCAGTTCCCGTACCTCGACCTCTCCTCGCGCGGTCGCATCGGCGGCACGGAGCGGTTCGTCGACATGCTTGCCGCGTGCTTCGGCGCGCTGCGCGGCATCGAGTGCGCCGGCACGCCCGTCACGTTTGCCATCGAGGTCCGCAACCGCGAGATCTTCCGTGCCGAGCACGCGGTGCGCTACGCGCAGGCGCTTGCGTCCGTGGGTGCGGCGCACTGCTACCTGCAGCATCCCACCGTGCCGACCGTCACCGAGCAGGAGCGGTCGCTCGCCGCGGCCGGGAGCGGTGCCCGGCACTTCCGCGCGCTGGTGGTGCGCTGGATGCTCGCCGCCGGCACCACGTACGAATCCGCGTCCGAGGCCTTCGAGCCATTCGATCGCCTGCAGGCGCCGGACATCCCGGTGCGCGCCGAGATTGCAGCGCTCCTGGCCCACGCCTCCCCGGCACGCCCGGGGTTCGTGGTCATCAACAACAAGGCGGAGGGCAGCGCCGCGCTGTCGGTGCAGTCGCTTGCGGAAGAGGTCGCGGCAGCCCGACCGGGCTAGTATTGGGTCCTCGTTTCACTGCCTCGCGCATCAGGAACACCATGAAGCAGCACTGCATCCACGCACTCGCCTCCTTGTTCGCCGTGTCCCTCTCGCTTTCCGCCGCGCATGCGCAGGCCCCGGCGCCGGCGAAGGCGCCCGCCGACGCCGCTGCGCCCGCGAAGGGCGCCGCGATGCCCAAGCTCAAGCTGCAGCGCGTCTCGCCGGAGGTGGTGCTCCGCCGTCCCATCCAGGTGGTCTTCGAACCGGGCAACGACCAGCGCATGTACGTGGTTGAGCAGCCCGGCCGCGTCCTGGTCCTCGATCCCGCGGCGCGCGATTCCAAGGAAGCGCCGGTCTTCATGGACATCCACAAGCAGGTCAACAGCGCCGGCAACGAGGAGGGGCTCCTGTCGCTGGCGTTCCATCCGGACTTCGCGAAGAACTCCACGTTCTTCGTCTACTACACCATGCGGGACCAGGAGGGCCAGCGCCACGACGTGCTCTCGCGGTGGACCATGGACAAGGAGACCAGGGCCGCGAAGCCGGGCAGCGAGACCGTGCTCCTCTCCATCGAGGATCCGTACTCGAACCACAACGGCGGCACCATTCTCTTCGGCCCCGACGGCATGCTGTACCTGAGCTGCGGCGACGGCGGCGCCGCCAACGACCCGAAGTTCGCGGGGCAGGACCTGGGCACGCTCCTCGCGAAGGTCCTGCGCATCGACGTCGACCATCCCGAGGGCGATCGCCCGTACGGCATCCCGAAGGACAACCCGTTCGTCGGCGTCGCCGGCGCGCGCCCGGAGATCTGGGCCATGGGCCTGCGCAATGTCTGGCGCATGTCCTTCGATCGCAGCACCGGCGAGCTCTATGCGGGCGACGTCGGGCAGAACCAGTACGAGGAAGTGGACATCATCACCAAGGGCGGCAACTACGGCTGGAACCCGCGCGAGGCGCTGCACGCGTTCCCGGGCGGCCAGCCCGGCAAGTTCGGGAGCGAGTACATCGATCCCATCGCCGAGTACCCGCACTCCGAGGGCGTGAGCATCACCGGCGGGTTCGTCTGCCGCGGCAAGGACGCGGGTGTGCTCGATGGCGTCTATCTCTACGCCGACCTGGTGTCCTGCCACATCTGGGGACTGCGCGCCGAGAAGGGCAAGCTGGTGGCCGGCCCCGAGGTGCTGCACACCACGCGCAACCACCTCCCCACCAGCTTCGGGCAGGCCAATGACGGCACCGTCTACCTGGTGACCTTCGAGGGCAGCCAGGATCCGCGCGCGAAGGGCGCGGTGTGGCGCATCTCCGCGGAACACTGACGGCGCTGCCGATCGGTTTCGCTGCAGTCATTGGCCGTGTGCCTTGACCGCCTGTCGCCACTCTCTAGGATGTCGCCCATGGCCACGCTGCTGCCCGCATTGCCCGTCCTGCGCCCCTCCCGTGGACACCGCGTCCTCGGCCTGATCGCATGCGGTGCGATCGCCTCCGTGTTCGCCGCCTGCGACAACCGCAGCGACGCAGACCTCTGGGGCGACTCGATGTCGCCGACGCAGATGCAGCAGATGAACCGCGGACCGGGCCCCGGCGGCAACCTCTTCACCACCACGCAGGGCGACAGCGGCGACCCCTTCATCGACGATCCGAACTACCCGTTCGTGCAGGGTGCGTGGTGGTCGAACCCGGCGTACAACGGCGGTTGACGGCAACGGGCACCGAGTGTCATTCGTGCTGCGCGGGCACCGCCGACGCTGGCCGCACCGGGTGCACGCGGCGGAACCCGCCGTCGGGAATGGGGCGAGTGCCCAGCAGTTCCACCAGGTCTTCCAACGGAACCGGCGCGAAGTTCCAGCAGTCGACGCCCACATCGATGGAGCGGCCGAATTCCTCCACCGAGCCATGCGCGTGGCCATGCAGGTGCAGCGCACCTGCCCACATGCCGCGCCACTGCCGGAGGGGGTAGTGGTGGCACACCACGCGCAGCCGCGGCAATGCACCCGGCGCATCCACGCGGAACGTGCGTGATTCCTTCGCGCTGCGGAACAGCCGTGCGAAGGAGCGCGACACGGGATCCTGGTTGCCGGTCACCAGGTTGATGCGCCGGCAGCGGATCCGGGCGAGCGTGGCAAGCGCGTCGCGCCTTGCCGGCCGGCTCTTCCAGTCGATGCCGCCGAACACGTCGCCAAGGTGCAGGAGCTCGTCGCGCTTGCCGACGCGCGCGTTGATGGCATCGAGCAGGGCGCCGTCCATCTCGCGCACGTCCCGGAACGGGCGGCCGAACAGCTCGATCGCCTCGGCGTGCCCGAAGTGCGTGTCGGCGGTGACCCAGATGCGGCGTGCCATGCGGTTCAGGGTAGTGGGGCAGGGGGGCGGTGCTGCGGCGGCGAGGCGCGGACCGCCTCCGTACACTCCCCGCCATGCCGCGTCACCTGCTGCAGCTTGAAGGCCTCGACGCACCGGCGCTCACGGCGCTCCTCGACCGGGCGGAGTCGTTCATCCCTGCCGCCCGTGGCGAGGCGGCAGCCCCGGCGTCGCTTGCAGGCAAGTTGGTCGCCAACCTGTTCTTCGAGGACTCCACGCGTACGCGCCTGAGTTTCGAGGCCGCCGCGGCGCGCTTGGGCGCACGCAGCCTGGCGCTGCAGGGATCGGGCTCCAGCACCAGCAAGGGCGAGACCTTCCTGGACACCGCACTCAACGTCGAAGCGCTCGGCGTGGATGCCATCGTCGTCCGCACCGACCTCTCCGGCGGTCCGGCGCAGCTGGCCGGCCACGTCCGCTGCGCGGTCATCAACGCCGGCGACGGCCGGCACGAGCACCCCACCCAGGGCCTGCTCGATTGCCTGACCATCCGCCGCGCGCTCGGTGGCTTCCAGGGTGCCACGATCGCCATCGTGGGCGACATCGCCAACAGCCGGGTGGCGCGCAGCGCTCTGCACGCGCTGACCACGCTTGGCGCCAAGGTGCGCCTCATCGGTCCGCCCACGCTGATGCCGAAGTCATTCGCCCAGGTCCCAGCCGTGGCCGAAAATGTGTCGATTTCAAACGATCTTGATGCGAACCTGCACGATCTCGATGCCATCATGATGCTTCGCGTTCAGCTAGAGCGCGCCGCGGGGGGGTCCATCGCCTCGGACTACCGGGTGCAGTACGGGTTGACCCGGGACCGGGCGTCGCGGCTGCCCGCCCGCTGCATCGTCATGCATCCCGGTCCGGTCAACCGCGGCGTGGAAGTGGATGACGACGTTGCCGACGACCGCCGCCGCAGCCAGATCCTGCTGCAAGTCACGCATGGCGTTGCAGTTCGGATGGCGGTGCTCGACCACTGCCTGGTCGGTTAGGAAGATGTTCGGCATGGAAACTTGCGTTCGGTCCGCGGTGCGGGTGGAGGTAGCCTTTCCCCCTTGCCGATAGCCCATGCGGCCGCTCCGCGCTTTCCCGGTGGACGGTCGATGGAATATTCGGCTCCGGTCGGTGCTTGACATCCGACCAACCCCACCTGAGGTTCCCGTGACATGATGCGCTCCCGGACTGCAAAGCCCGCCCATCCCGCCGCCCGCGCCACTCCGGCAGCCGCACGGCGGAATGCGACCCGAGCCGCGTGCGCTGCGCTGATTTTTGTGGCGTCTGGCTGCGACTACGACAGCTGGATGGATCCGAGCCGTACCGGTTACTTCGAGCACACGCCGACCTCCATCCCGATCCTGCGCAAGATCGACGTGATCGAGGTGGAGCAGGACGCCTTCGCGACCGAGATCGGCGCACCGGTCGCTGCCGACCTGATCCCCGGGAACTCCGAATACGTCTTTGCCTCGGGCGACGGCATCGAAGTCCAGATCAACGACCTGTTCCAGGTCGACAAGGCCGAGCAGTTCCGCCGCACCGTCGACCAGTCCGGCAAGATCCTCCTGCCGATCGTCGGCTCGATCGAGGTGGCCGGCAAGTCGCAGAGCGAGCTGGTCGCTGCCATCGAGGCGAAGCTCAAGCCGATCATCCGGGACCCGCGCGTCGACGTGACGATCGTCGAGGGCCGTGCCTTCACGTTCACGGTCGATGGCCAGGTGCGCAACTCGGGCGTGTACGCCCTGCAGCGCCCGGACTTCGACATCGAGCAGGCCGTGGCGCTCGCCGGCGGCGCCAACGAGGGCGTTCGTCGCATTCGCGTCGTGCGCACGCTCATCACGAACGCGGACGACGCCGCAGCTTCCGAATCGTCTTCGGCACCGGGAGGTCATCCGTCCAGCGCCTCGGCGCCAACGACGCCGGCTGCCGGCCCGGCTCCCGCCACCGCTCCTGCGACTGCGCCCGCAACCGGCCCCGGCGACTCCGCCGCGCCTTCGGTGGACGACCTGCTCAAGCAGATCCAGCCACCCGCCGCAAATGCCCCGGCTGAGCCTTCGGCACCTGCACCCGCTCCCGCACCCGCTCCTGCTTCCACCAGCCCCGGCGCGCTTCGCTCGCCCGCGATGGTGGTCGATGTTGACCAGCTTGAGGCCCCCAAGGTCGCAGAGACGGCGGTCGTCCAGGCTGCCCCGGACGTGCAGACTCCACCGACCTCCGTGCCGGCGAGCGAGTCGCGTTACGTGTTCGACACCCAGAAGCAGGAGTGGGTGTTCGTTGCCGCCGGCACCGCTGCGCCCGCCTCGCCGGACGTCGGGCTTGCAGCTCCCAACTCTCCCGATGGCGCCGTCACCGGCCCCGCGGCGTTCGCCTCCGAGGCGCACCCGATCAAGAAGGGCAAGGACTTCCGCCTCCCCAACGGCAAGCGCACCCGCGTCATCCTGGTCGACTGGGCCAAGCTGCAGCAGGGCGACCTGACGCAGAACGTGCTGGTCCGTCCCGGCGACAAGATCCACGTTGAAAGCGACATCGGCGTCGTGTACATCGACGGCGAAATCGCGCGCCCCGGCGTCTACAACCTGCCGCCGATCGGCGAACTCACCCTCAGCCGCCTGGTCTCCGCGGCCGGCGGACTTGGCCAGATCGCCATCCCGCAGCGCGTCGACCTGATCCGCAAGATCGCGCCGGACCGCGAGGCCGCCATCCGCGTCAACCTGGCCGCCATCCGCAACAAGGCGGAGCCCGACATCGTCATGCGCGCCGACGACCACATCATCATCGGCACCAACTTCTTCGCGACGCCGCTGGCGGTCATCCGCAACGGCTTCCGCATGACCTACGGATTCGGCTTCCTCATCGACCGCAACTTCGGAAACGATGTTTTCGGACCCCCGCCGTATACGCAGCAGAACTTCTGACCGGAAGGCGAACTCGGCTCGCCGCCGGGCGTAGCGAGTGTCGCAGCGATCCTCGCCAGGCAGTCGGAATGCGGATCCTCGCATGAGCAGCTCTCCAGCGAACACCCCCCAGCGTGCTGACGCCGCGGCATCCGCGGCGGATGGCGGCGTTGGCGGAGTGGAGCTGTCGCCGCGCGCCGCGTGGGGCTGGGCAGCGGTGTGGGCCGTGCTCTTCGTGGCCACGTTCTGGGACTTCTTCGGCCAGCAGGTGTCGATGGCAATGACCCAGGTGCAGGACTGGGGTCACACGCTCCTGATCCCGGTGATTGCGTGCTATTTCGTCTACGTGAAGCGCGACCAGGTGTTCTCCGCGACGTTCCGGCCCTCGTTCGGGGCGTTGGCGCTGGTGCTGGTCGGGCTTGGCATCTACTCCGCCGCTGCCTTCGGCCCGCCCTCGCTGCAGCACCACAACCTGCGCGGCGCGGGCGTGGGCATCTCGTTGCTTGGATGCCTGCTTGCGGTCTTCGGCCTCTCCTCCATCCGCTGGCTCTGGTTCCCGTGGGCGTACTGCGTCGTCTTCGGCCAGTACATCTCCGAGCGTGCCATGTCGCGGGTGACGGAACGGCTCCAGGACTGGAGCGCCATCGGTGCGGACCTCCTCCTGAACACGCTCGGCATCGACACCGACCGGACCGGCAACGTGCTCACGGTGCACATGTCCGACGGCACGGTGCACCCGCTCAACGTGGCCGAGGCATGTTCGGGAATGCGCACGCTCATGGCGTTCCTCGCCATCGGCGTGGCGCTCGCCGCGCTGGGGCTGCCGCGCTGGTGGCAACGGGTGCTGCTCGTGGTGGCGGGCGTGCCGATCTCGATCTTCGTGAACGTGCTGCGGGTCGCGTCGCTCGGCCTGCTCTCGATGGTGGATTCGAACTTCAGCACCGGCGAATTCCACAGCATGGTCGGCCTGGTCTGGCTGGTGCCCGCGTTCCTGCTCTTCCTCGGGGCGATGTGGCTCATCCGCAACCTCGTCGTCGAGGTGGAGCCCGGCGCGGCGGGAGGGACGCCATGACCCTGCACTTCTCCTCGCGCGTGCGGCTGGTCTTCATGGGCGTCCTTGCGACCCTCGCCCTCGGCGGCATTGGCCTGCGTGGGGCGATGCGCTCGTTCGACGTCTACCTCCGCAAGGAGCCGATCGCGCTCCGGGCCGACTTCGGCTCGCTGCCCACCACGCTCGGCCGTTGGCAGAAGCTCGGCGACGACCAGCAGCTCGATGCAGCGATGGTGGAATCCCTCGGGACCGACAAGTACCTGACCCGCAACTACGCCATCGACGGGGATCCGTCCAAGGGCGTGCTGTCGCTGCACCTGGCCTACTACACCGGAATGATCGACACCGTGCCCCACATCCCGGAGCGATGCTGGGGCGCCGGAGGCATGGTCCAGCTGGGCGAGGCCGTGCTGATGCCGCTCTCGCTGCCGATCGCGAGCGATGCCGCGCCGGACGCGCCGCGCAACGTGGCCACCGGCCTCCCGTATCCGCAGGCGAACCTCGTCGACCCGGTGACCCGCATCGAGGAGCGCATCGCGCTCCCTGTCGGGGAGCCCGCGCTGACCGTGAGCACCTTCCAGGACGCGCGTTCCTCGCGCGTCGAGCAGCTCGGTGGATACATGTTCATCGCCAACGGCCGCCTGACGCCCAGCACGCTGGGCGTCCGCGCGCTCGCCTTCAACCTCGCAGACCGCGTCGCGTACTACTGCAAGGTCCAGCTCTCCGCCCGCTACCCGGTGGGCGACACACCCTCGGCCGTCGCCTTCAAGGCGCAGGCCGAGGACTTCCTCACCCAGCTTCTCCCGCACCTGATGCGTCGCCTCCCCGACTGGCCGTCGGTGGAGCGCGCAGCCGCAGGCAAGTCCTGACCGCAAGGATCGATCCATGGCAAGCAAGATCAACCGCAAGTTCGTGTTCGTCGTCGGCGGATTCTCCGTCGCCGCAGTGCTGCTCCTCGTTGCCGTGGTGCTCGTCAACCAGCTGTGGATCAAGAACGCGGAACGCCACATCCGCTCCGGCGACGAGCTGATGGCGCAGGGCAGGCTCCGCGAGGCATACGGCATGTACGGCCGCGCGCTCGCGAAGAAGCCCGACGTGGTCCGCTACGTGGAGAAGATGGAGGAGGCCCTCGGCAAGGTGGTCGCCGACACGCCCACCCAGGCGGTCGAGGACTACCGCAACATGACCGCGCTCAAGCGCGCGCGCACCCGCGCCCAGCCCGGCGATCCCGAGCAGTGGCGGATCCTCATCACGGCGCTCGAGGCGGAGGCCGAGCTGTATTCGCGCGGCGACGGATGGCTCTCGCTCGAGAGCATCGGCAAGGAGATGAAGGACATCATGCCTGCCGGCAGCGACGGCATGAGGCTCGCCGAGGAGACGATGCTGTACGCGCGCGCCCAGCGCGAGCAGGTGCTCAGCGCCGGCGAGCGCACCGACCTCGAGCGCCAGCTCGAGGCGTTCGTGAAGACCGCCCCCAAGAGCTGGCGCGGCTGGAGCGCGCTGGTCGATCTTCGCAGCGCGGATGTGCTGCGCCTGCGTTCCTCCGGCCAGGAACAGGCTGCGCAGCGTCGCGCCGAGCAGCTCGACCGCACCATTGCGGACATGAAGGCGGCGGTGGATTCCTCGGACCCGCTGGCCCAGGACGCGGTGGCGGCGGTCACCGTCGATCGCATGGTGATGGACGCCCGCGTCGGAATGCGCATCGACCGCACCAAGCTTGATCCCGCCAAGACCACCGCTGCGTGCGATGCGCTCGCCGCGGCCGCGGTCCGGACCGGCAAGGGATCCTCGGTGCGTGCCGCGGTCAACAGGCTGCTCGAGGCGAAGGGCGCCGACGAGGCCAACAAGCTCCTCGACAGCTGGCTCCAGTCGAATCCGACGGACATGATCTCTGCCGGTGTCGCCCTGGAGCTTGCCAGCAAGCTCGGTGACCCCAAGAGCGGATTCGACCGCACGCAGGCAGCGGCGCGCCGGATCCTCGATGCGCCCGACCTGGCGACGAGCCTCGAGTCGAGCATCCAGCCCGAGACCCGCGCGCGTGCCCTGCAGGTCATCATCGAGGCGGCCATCGTCAAGCTTGCCTCGGGCGTCGACGCCCAGGAGCAGGAGAAGCTGAAGGCGCAGATCACGGAACTCCGCGGAAAGCTGCTGGTGGCCCTGCAGAACGACGAATCTGCGCCGGGCATGATTGCCGTCGATGCGAAGATCGCCCAATCGAGGGGCGACCTTCCCGGTGCCGCGAAGAAGTGGGAGACGTACTTCACCAAGGTGCCGCAGCCGCCCGCCGACGCCTACCTCTGGGCCACGATGGTCTCGCGTGCGCAGAACGACCTCGGATTCGCGCTGCAGACGGTCACCAAGGGCAACGAGGCATTCCCCTCGGACCTTCGCCTGGTGATCCAGCGCGCGGAAATCGCCGCGCAGCTCGGTCGATTCAACGAGGCCGCATCGCTGTACGAGATGCTCGCCAAGGCCCTGCCCGAGCAGGAGCAGTTCTCGCGCATGGCCGTCGAGACGCGGGCGCGGTCGGAAGGCAGGACGCAGGCCGCCGGCCCGGAGGTGCAGCAGCTCCAGGCCGCGACCGAGGCCAAGGACTATCCGAAGGCGCGGGAGATCGCCGCCGGCTGGATCAAGTCCAGCAACGGTTCGCTGCAGGCGATGTTCAGCGCCGTGCTGGTGGAGCAGCAGGCGGGCGACAAGGAGCGGATCCTCGAGACCCTTCGCGTGGCACTCGAGAAGTATCCGACGAACCCCGAACTGGCGCGCGTCGAGGCCCTGATGAAGACGGAGGATCCCATCGAGCGCGTCGACATGATGGTCAACCGGATGGTCACCGACCCGAAGCAGCGCCCCATGGAACGCCTGCGCGCGCTGCGCGGCGTCCGCACGGACCTGCTCCGCCAGGTCGCCGAGCTGCGGGAGGCGAAGTCACCGGACCTTGCCCGCAGCGAGGAATTCCTGAAGAAGCTCGATGTCGCCATCCCGGAGGCGGAGAAGCAGGCGATTGCCTCGGGTGCGGATGACCCAGGCACCGTGGAGCTGGCATTCATGGAGGCGCTCGGCCGCGGCGACGTTGCCGCTGCGGAGCTGCACGTTGCCGCCGCAGCGAAGCTGGCCGCCACCTCGCCCATCCTCGAGGTCATCCTGCGTGCACGGCTCCTCGATTACCAGGGCCGCACCGCGGAGGCGATCGCCCTGCTGGAGAAGGCCCGCCAGTCCGGCCGCACGGAAGCACCGCTCGCCTCGCAGCTTGCCCTGATCCAGGAGCGCATCGGCAACGAGCCGGCCGCGCTCGCGCTCTGGAAGGAGGCGTACGACCGCCGGCCGAACGACCTCGGCAACGTGCGTGGCTACGCGCGCGCGCTGGGACGTTCCGGCCAGGGCCGCAACGCGCTGGAGATGCTGCGTTCCGCGGTCGCCGCCAACCCCGGCGATGTCGAGGCGTTGCGAAGCGCCGCCGAATACGAGGCCGTGTACGGCAGCCGCGCCACCGCCATCGAGCATCGCCAGCGGCTTGCCCAGCTTGACCCGACGAACCGCGACAACCTCGGCGAGCTCTATGCGCTCCTCTACCAGCCCGCCGACTTCGGATCGGTGCGCGATGCACAGGGTCGCCCGCGCTTCGATGCGCGTGCCTGGGCCGCGGTTCCCGTCGACGAGCAGCGCCGACTGCTTGATGACGCGCAGGAGATGAACATGGCCGTGGCCGAGCAGCTGTACACGACGGCGATGAAGCTTGCGCCGTACGACATCCGCTTCGCCGGGCGCAAGGCGTCCGTGCTGCGCGAACTCGGCAGGTCCGACGAAGGCACGCGGGCGATCGCGGCGGTCGTCAAGGCCGCGGAGGCCGCCGGTGCGGCCACCGCGCTGACCTACACCGAGCAAGGCCTCTACCTCGACGCGCTCGGAGAGCGTGCTGCGGCAGAGGAGTGCCTTGCGAAGGCGCGCAAGCTGCAGGACCCGAAGAAGCGCGAGGTCGACCTGGTGTTGCTGGAGGTCGAGGCCAAGCGCGGCAACGTGAAGCAGGCGATCGAGCTGCTGAAGGGTGCCATGGGCGACGCTCCGAGCGGTGCCATGCTTCTCCGCCTCGCGGACCTGCAGCTCGTCGACCACCAGTATGCCGAGGCACGTGCCACCGTCGAGAAGATCCGGGCGAGCCTGGGTGCCAGCGCGCCGGCGGAATCGCAGCGCCAGATCGAGATGCTCGTCTCTGGCCTCGCTGCCGGCGAGGCGGACGAGCTCCGCGAAGCGGGCAAGCGCGATGAGGCGAACGCAAAGGCCGAGGAGGCGCTTGCCGCACTGGGCCGCGCCGAGTTGGTGGCGCCGTCCGACCTCTTCGCGCCGCTCCGCCGCGTGCAGATCCTGCGTGGCCTTGCGATCGCCACCCAGAACACCGCGAAGCTCGACCAGGCAATCGCCGAGGCCGACCGCGTCCTCGCCCGCAATGCCCTGTACTGGCCCATGGTCTCGCAGCGCGCCGACCTGGCGCTCGACAAGCGCGACATCAAGGCGGCGATCGGCATCGTCGAGCGTTACCTCCAGGCCCAGCCGGCAAGCAAGGAAGCACGGACGCGGCTGATCGAGATGCAGATTGCCGCAGGGAATGTCCCGCGTGCGATCGAGGTGGCGAAGGTGGGAGTGGAGCTCCGGCCCCAGGACTCCGATTCCGCCGAACGCCTCGGCGCCCTCTACCTGAACACGGGAGATGCCGCGACCGCCGCGAAGGAGTACGAGCGTGCGTTCACGCTGAACCCGAAGTCCCTGGTCTACCTGGAGAAGTCCGCGAACGCGCGCCTGCTTGCCGGCAATCCCCAGGAGGCGCTGGCACTGCTCCGCGGGGCGCCCGACCTGGTGTCCCGTTCCCCGGTGCTGCGTGCGATCGGCGCTGCCGCCCTGGCCAAGTCGGGCAAGCGCGACGAGGCGATCGTCGCCGGTCGTGACGCGCTCGTTGCCGCGCGCGCCCTGACGCAGGACCAGGCCGAGAACGTGGAGCGCGCCGCCGTGATCCTCAAGGAGATGTTCCCCATCGACCGCCCCGGGGACTTCGAGGCGTTCGTGGTCCAGTCCGGTACCCCGACCATCGTGGAGGCGGCGATCATCGCCGATGCCTGGATGCGTTCCGGATCGACGGGCGGCGACAAGGCGCTCGAATGGTGCGCCAAGGTCGACGCGGCCGGCGATTCCGCCACGGCCGGCATCCGGTCCGCCGCCGCCATGACCCGGGGAACGGTGCTCTACGGGCGCGGCGACCTGAAGGCCGCGTGCGAGTCGTTCGAGAAGGCAGCCGACATCGCGCAGCGGAATGCCGCCGCCCTCAACAATGCGGCGTACCTGCTCGTCAAGGTCAAGAACGACACGGCGAAGTCCTTCGAGTTCGCATCGCGTGCCGTGCAGCTTGCACCTGCGCAGCCCGACTACCTGGACACGCTCGGCTTCATCCTCCTCCGGTCCGGCAAGCTTGCCGAGGCGGAGGACGTGCTGAACAAGTCCGTGGCGGTTGCCCCGACGGCGAGCGCCCTCTTCCATCTTGCGCAGGTCCGCGCTGCGCAGGGCAATGTCGGCGACGCCCGGCAGCTGCTCGACCGTGCGAAGGCGAAGTCGCCCGATCAGGACACCGCGAAGGAGATCGAGGAATTCACGTCGTCCCTCAAGGGCAAGTGACCTTGGGGATCGACGATTGCCACTGACGCGCGACGGGACATCACGAGAGGAACACCCATGACTGCAGCCAACCAGACGACCGCGACGCCAGCCTCCACGCCCCGACCCGCCGCCGCAGGCGGTGGGCCGCGCGGTGGCCGGCAGCAGGCGCCCACCATCGACCCGGTGCGAATTCTCCGTCAGCACGCGTGGCTCCTCGCCGGGTCCGCCGGCGTCGGGCTCGTCCTTGGCGTCATCGCGCACTTCACCTGCCTGTTCCTCTACCCGCTCTGGGGCGGCTCGGTGCTCTTCGAGATCCGGCCCGAGGTGACGGGCGCGAAGGACGCCGTCACGCGCGAAATCGTGCAGGACGAGGCGATCGCGCGCCTTGGCCAGACCGAGTCGCAGAAGATGATGTCGAAGTCCATCCTTGAGGCCGCCATGAAGGCCCCGGACATCGGCATGACGAAGTGGGGCCAGTACTACACCACGGTCGACGAGCGCATCGAGGAGCTCGAGGACACCCTGCGCGTGGGTCACCGCCGCGGCACGCAGCTCTTCACCGTCACCTGGCGCACGTGGGAGAAGTCCGACGTGCCGGTCATCCTCAACCGCGTCGCGGACACCTACATGAGCGCCCGCGACAACGAGGAGAACGAGCGCGCTGCACGCAGCAAGTCGCAGTTCGAGAGCAAGAAGGCGCAGGTCGAGGAGTCGATCCGCACCCTCAAGTCGGAGATCCAGGACTTCATCCGCAAGAAGGGCATCACCGCGGGCAAGGAATCCGACCTCGCCGACCAGCGTTCCTCGGAGAACCTCGCGCGCCTGCGCGACGACACGATCCGCGACCTCACCCTCGCCCAGGCACGCCTGGACTCGATCGACCGCAAGATCGCCGACCAGCGCTTCGAGGACGAGGACCGCCGCAACGCCTTGGACGACCCGTCGATCCGTTCGCTCGAGCGCGACCTGCAGCAGATCCAGGTGGGACTCAACGCCAGCCGCGAGCGCTTCGGCGAGGACCACCCGCAGGTCAAGGACCTGATGCAGCGGGAAGCCGCCGGCCGTGCGCGGCTCAAGTCCTCCATGGACGAGGCGATGAGCCGCAACCTGCTCGCCGACAAGATCAATTTCTCGCAGCGCGTCGTCGGCCTCAAGTCGCTCGTCGAGAAGCAGACCGAGGACCTCAGCACCTCGCAGAAGAAGCTCCAGGACCTGACCGCCGAGATCAGCGCGCT
>Ga0114967_10000357_pt1 | contig 38616 bp, 36 predicted proteins | sample M_130628_MF_Meta_FD_92639 | JGI IMG/M metagenome (GOLD analysis project Ga0114967, IMG submission 92639) | Freshwater microbial communities from Lake Montjoie, Canada to study carbon cycling - M_130628_MF_MetaG | ecosystem: Environmental > Aquatic > Freshwater > Lake | place: Lake Montjoie... | reverse complement strand
GTGGTTTCCAAGGCAGTACCCCACCGCAGTGGTGAATACCACTAAAAGACTGAGCCGCGCCTTGGTAAGGGTCGAAAGATCCGCCAGTAAACGTGGCCCCTCTTTTGTGGCAATTGCTCCCGCGCCCTTGCCAGCGCCAGCGCCATCCAGGCGCGGGTTCATTGAACAACCTCCGCCTGCCGCCCGAGCTTTGCCAAACTAAAACGCGTGTGCAAATGCACAAGCAACGAGCTCAGACTGGCCAGAAGGCCCGCCCCCAACACCACGTGGAGAGTTGCCAACGTTTTCGGCTTCTGATGTATCACGACAAAAATTCCCAATGCCGCCTGACAAACCACAAAAAACGAAGTCCGCCACGCCACTAACCAAATAGGCCGACCCGGTTTTGAGGCGCGCATGGCTCGAAAGTCAGCGTACAACACCACGCAGAGCACAAACAAAGCCCCGATCCGCGTGTGCCCAAAATTCAGGTCCGTGTAGAGGTTGTGTAATGACGGCAGCCAACCACCTTGGGGATTCGCTGCGGGAAACGTCGGGATCGCGAGTCCAGCTCCCAAATGCCGCATCGTCGCGCCGAGAACCAACTGTCCGAACACCACCGCCAAGGCAAACCACACTAGAGGAATCGGGTTCGTCTCGAAACGCGGCTCGTAAAGAGGTCTAGGCTTAACCAGTAGGGAAAGCCGCACGGCGAGAGCCACGAGCACCACCAAAAATGCTTGCGCCACGCACCCGTGGATAATTCGCAAGCGCACTGCTAGATCTACGAGCCCAGCGGTTTCCTGGGTCACGCGCAAGCCGCCCAGTGTAGCCTGGCAGCACACCAGCACAAAGGCTGCGAACGCCAGCAATCGTTCCGTGCGGCCGATACCGCCCACAGAAAGCTTCGAGCGCGCTCCCAAGGCTAGAGCGACTACGAAAGCGACTGCCGCCGGCCAAACACCGAGATGCGCCCGGATGGCAGGTTCCAGAGCAAGCCAAGACCCCAGTCCACCCGCGGCCGCCGACACAATAGCCGCCACCCACAGCGCCCGAAGATTACCCCAAACCATCGCGCAAAGCACCCCGACGCCCAGTCCGACAAAGGCCGCTAATAGCCGATGACCATGCTCGAGACGTACGGGAAAATCTGCCCACCACCCCTCAGGATTCAAACTCCCAAAACTTAGTGGCCAGTCCGGAACCGCCATCCCCGCTTGCCAACTGGTTACAAGCCCCCCTACGAAAATTAAACCAAAGACAAGCGTCACCACTAATCTGGCGGTCCAACTAATTTGTTTAATATTCAAAGCTAATTTAACAAAACCGCTCAAGCACTCCGATTAAAATCAAACTCGAATCAAGACGAGAATAATACAGGCAAACATCGTTCCGTTGATGCTTTTCGATCTATTTTCACCAGACCAGCCGCTTCTTAATCGGTTACAAACGAAACCAACATCACTTCGGATTATCAAACCGCGAGCAGCCTCAATTCACGGATGCAGTCGCAGGATGCTGCATAGACATGGTCTCCTTTTGGAACGCATCAAACGCTTCCTGTTTCTCCACTAAAATCAGCGAGCGCATCGCAAAGTGACCTGCCCCACACAACTGAGCGCACACAATCTCAAACTTCCCGACCCGAATCGGACGGAACCAGAGCGGGACACGAGTCCCTGGAATCGCGTCCTGAGCGACGCGCATGTGCGGAATCGAGACTGCGTGGATCACGTCCTTGGAACTCACTTCCAAAACGACAGGACGCTGGTTGACTACGTGCAACTCGTTTTTGGACACAATATCGTCGCCGCCAGCTGGATCAGTAGGGTCTAGACCTAGGGGATTGTTCGGAGTCACGAAAATTGAGTTTTGGCGCCCAAACACACCGTCAGGCCCCGCATAATGGAAATTCCAAGCGTACTGTTCGCCAATGGCTCGGATTCGCATCGCCTCTGACTGATCCGGCACATCGACGACGCGTTTATTCCAAAGCGGAACTGCAAAACCTAGTAGCAGCGTTGCCTCAATCAAGATCACCGCCACTTCCGCGTGGGAAGATGCACTGCCGCGCACACCGTGATAATCAGCCTTGGGATGCCGAGATTTCCGGAATTTGTAGACAGAGATCAGAAAGAAGGTCCCCCAACATACAAACAACAGCAACATAAACCAGTGGCACACTTCGAGCATATGCTCGACAGACCGACCATGTTCAGAGGCGTTGGGAACAATTCCCATCCATTTGTTTAACATATAATTAGCTTACGTTAGGGGTGGATATCTCGCTGCCAAACTCCGCATGCGCAGGTAGCGGAGCCTGTCCTTTTTTTACCAAGGAATAGCCGACTAATGAAATCAATCCGAGCACCAGAAAAAGGACTCCGAGCATCACAAAGATCGCACCATTCGCGGCCTCTCCGAGCGGTCCGTTAGCACCCATGCACACGGTACACGCTGCGGCCACCTGATCCAAACACTGCAAAAACGCAGCGCTCAAAATCCCGAGACTTAGAATGGAGTGTTTCATATGATGATAGACCTCGATTTACGAATAAATCCTATTCCGTAGATCAACATCGCGAGGGAAGCCACCGCACAGCCCCAGCCCAATCCATTAGATGCGCCAGTTACGAACGCCCACGCGGACATTGCCCCGCAGAACAAAATCGAAACTAAGATGAAAAAGATATGGAAGGCCTTAAGAGACATAACTCGGAGCGGGTATTCAAATAAACTCAGTCTGCAAATTCGGGAAAGACTCTAATCCGAGACGACTAAGGGCGAACTGCACTCGGCATTAATGCGTGGCGTGAAACGTTCCACTAATCGGATCGCTATGCGCCAAATAAGTCAGAAAAAATAATCCTGCAGCGAAGATACCAGTCATCACGAGGAACCGCCAGATCGTGATTTTCTCTCCCTTTAAATGCATGAAAATCGCAGCGACTAGTCCGGCTTTGATAGTCGCCACAATCATCCCCACCACGATGTTCATGCTTCGGGAGCCGAAATCCACATAAGAAAGCCCCACCGTTACACCCGTGAGCACCAGTAAAGCGGCGCCCACCTTTAAATACTCAACAGCGTGCGAAGCTATCTCGGCAGCATTAGCCGGGACATCATGGATAGACGAATCCTGTGTGGGGTGAGGACTATGATCTGTGTGTGGTGCACTCATCGCTAGAGGAATTGTTAAAGGAGATAGAAGATTGGAAACACAAAGATCCAAACAAGATCGACGAAATGCCAGAACAGTCCCGCGATTTCCACGCGATTGGCCAAATGTTCTGGGTTGGTCTTGTAAAGTCCAGTTCCCCCTGGAAACGGAAGCCAGAGGTAAAGAAACACAAGGATTCCACCCAGAACGTGTAATCCGTGCAGACCGGTGATGAGGAAATAAGTGGCGAAGTAAGTACTGTGTCTTGGCGCGAAGACGCTGGCTGACTCGACGTCTTTTGCGCTAATCACGGCGAGGGTGGTGCTGGTCTCACGAGGCCAGAAGTGGGGCCGATCGTTATCCTTGTCTGAAGGATTGGCATTCACGGCATCCACCTGAATCACGTAATCATCTTCGGCTGGGGTTACTGCGTCATGCCGACCCGTTTCGTGGGCAAAATGTTCCGCATTACGTTCCGCCTGATGGGCGTAAGAAGAGCCCTTGGGGGCATCTAGAAGATGTCCCGTGATCTCCCAGCGCGGGCTCTGGCCCGTTGCCTCAAGATGCTTATTGCCTAGGAAAGCTTCGTATTTTGAGGCTGACTCCTTCTTAATAAAAGCACCAAAGTGATTAAACTTTGCAGGCCATTCGTAACTCAGCTTTACCGTCAAAAAGATAGCTCCGCACAGGATCGTTATTAACATGTACAACCGATACTTCCCTAGCTGACGCATCTTTAATGCAGCCCATGCGAATACCACGGTCACGGATGATATAATCAATATTGCCGTGTTCATGGTTCCGACTGGAACATTCAACAAACCTGAAGGCCAATACCCCGGCTCCGCACCAATCCGCAGGAAAATGTAAGCGGAGAACAAACCGCCGAACAACATCACTTCGGAGGCGAGGAACAGCCAAATTCCTAGCTTTGCACTGTATAAGCCAGTGTCTGGCCTAGCCTGCACGGTGTACGGCACCTCTTTGTCCGTAAAAAGTGGTAAGTATTTGGAAATCAAATTCGACATATTATCTTTTAAAAACGGGCTTAGCTCCAAGCTCTCGAAGCTGCACCCCGTAGCAAAAACTCTCTACACCTTTTCCGTCTGCGGAATAAAGTCTGTAGGATGCCCGGGGACGCTATACTCGTAAGGGCCACGATACACCATCAAGGGCTTGTCAAAGTTTCCGTGAGGAGGCGGCGTCGGTGTGTCCCAATCTAGAGTCGTAGCATCCCATGGATTACGTCCCACTTTCTGACCAAGCTTCCAGCTGGTGAAGAAGTTCCAGATAAAGACCAGCTGAAACAAGGCAAGCAATCCAGCGGAGACGGTCATCACCTTATTCCAGTGCAACACGGGACCGGCAAGCTGTTCATACGTAACACCGCCATCATACCAGCGCCGATGGACACCCGCCATGCCCTGCAAAAACATCGGGAAAAATACGCCGTTGATCGTGATCAACGACCCCCAAAAGTGAACACGGCCCAAGAACTCGCTCATCTTTCGACCAGTCACTTTCGGGTACCAAAAGTACACCCCCGCAAAGAGACCAAAAATGGTTCCGGGAGCGACCACATAGTGAAAATGGCCAATCACGTAATAAGTGTCGTGCAAGAAAAGATCGACGGCGTTGAAAGCCAGAGGAATACCGGTCAACCCGCCCAGACCGAACATTGGCAGAAAGGCAGTTGCGAACAACATCGGCGTGTTAAACCGAATAGATCCGCCCCAAAGCGACATCAGCAAGGACGTCAATAAAATCACGGATGGGACCGAGATCATGATCGTGGTCACTTGGAAGAAAGCCGCGACCTTAGCGCCCATTCCAGTCATGTACATGTGGTGGGCCCACACGATAAAGGACAGGAAACCCAACACGAACACTGAGTAAACCATCGCCTTGTATCCATGCAACGGCTTGCGAGTGTTGTTTGCTACGACCTCAGAGACGATCCCGATGGCGGGCAAAATCAACACATAAACCTCGGGATGCGCTAGGAACCAGAACAGATGCTGCCAAAGGATCGGACTACCGCCGCCGGACCAAGTCTGGGCGACACTTTGGCCCACCATTAGGCCCGTGGGCATGAAGAAGCTAGTGCCGAGGACACGATCCGTGAGCTGCATAAAGCCAGCGGCCTCCAGCGGAGGAAAGGCAAGCACGAGAAGGAACGCAGTGACAAACTGAGCCCAAACAAAGAAGGGCAGCCTCATCCAGGTCAGCCCTGGGGCACGCAACTGAATGATCGTCGTGATGAAATTAATGGAACCCAGCAGAGAACCGGTGATGTTAAACACCATCGCAATCAACCAAATCGTCTGACCGTTTAGCCAAAGGTTTCCGCCTTCAAGATCCGCAATTCCAGCCAGCGGAGGGTATGCAGTCCAGCCCGACTTCGCAGCGCTACCCGGAACGAAAAAGCTGCCAGTCATGATCACGCAGCTCGTGAAGAAACACCAAAAGCTCGCCATGTTTAACTTAGGGAACGCCATGTCTGGGGCCCCAATTTGGAGAGGCACCACAAAATTTCCGAAGCCGGCGACGGCCACTGGCACAATTCCAAAGAACACCATGATGGTTCCGTGCATGGCGCCAAAGACGTTATAACCCGCAGCGGTAAGGGCTCCAGCATCGGTCATTACGGTTTGACCAAACACGGAACGCAGAAAGGCACCGACCACCGGCACAGGCTGCCCAGGACTCGCCAACTGCCAGCGCATGACTAACATCAGGAGAAAGCCGAAGAACAAAAAACTCAGTCCTGTCACGGCATACTGCAAACCGATGACCTTGTGGTCTGTCGAGAAAACCCACCTTTGCAGGAAGCCGAGCTCGGGATGATGATGGTCGCCGTGCCCGTGCTCCCCAGCAGCGTTGTGATGGCCAGTGTCTGCGATAGCGGTTGTAGACATAAATAGTTTGCCGGTTGTTAATTGCGACTTTCGACTAAATTTTGTGTGTAACTGCCTGAGAAGTGACGAGAAGTAGGCGTCTTGAATGTACGATGAAATCACCAGAAAGTCTGGTGAAATTTCGACTCTTACTTAGAAGCCTGTGCATCAGGCCAAGCCTTAAGTTCCGCCTCCGTCCAAGGCGTCTTACGGTCTAGAAACTTTGAGCGAGCCGAAGTCACAACTGCAGGTTGCACAGCGGGATAAGTGTTACCAAAACTCGCTCGCACGTAAGTGATGGCCGCCGCGATTTTTTCGTCTGTAAGCAAGGCTTCCTGAGGCGGCATCATATTGTTAAAGACCATATCCTTCACAGTGATCGGGCCCATAACACCTTTGAGAATCATTGCAGCAAAACGTTCTGTAGAACCGCTCACGTACTCGGTTTGGACCAAAGTAGGAAATACTGGGGGCAACCCCGCACCAGTGGGCTGATGGCATGCCACGCACAAAGTCATGTAAACCGTTTTCCCAAGATCCAGTTGCTCATCAGCAAGCAGAGGCGTAACGCTGAGAGCCGAGAGGAGGACGAGTGCACAGGGCAGGAGACGAGTTTTCATGGGATTTTAGTTTGCTACAGGAAAGGCAAGCAATTCAGCTTCTGACCAGCTTGTGGCACGCGTACCGTACTTTTTACGGGCCTCCGCGACCTGCTCAGGCGTGATGGGTGAGGCTCCTTCACCGAACGCTTTTCTCACGTAGGATGTGACTTGAGATATTTTAACATCAGACAGAACAGCTCCCTGCGCCGGCATCATGTTTGTGTAAGACTTCCCATCAACGGTAATCGGGCCAATCACTCCGTTTAGAACGATGGCGATCAATCGCTCTGGACTGCCTTTCACATAGTCAGAGTTTACCAATGGGGGGAAGACAGGGAAGAGACCTAGGCCGGTCGGTTGATGACAGGCAATGCAAATGGCTTGGTATTGGGCTTTTCCCGCCTCTAAATCGACGACTGCGCTCGGTGCTGCAATTTGGGCTGCTGGAGTTGCTGCTGCTGCAATTGGAGCATTCTCTGGAATAGCAAGCAAATCAGCCTCATTCCAAGCGTCGGCTTTAGAGGCGAATTCGGCCTTTACAGCGGCAATTTTGTCTTCGGTAATCTCCGGGTAATTATTCCCCCAACTAGATCTGATATAAGTCAAAACAGCGGCAATTTTTTTGTTTGAAAGTGTTTTCTCCCACCCAGGCATCGCTCCGTTGTACGTAGCTCCAGCCACTTTAACCGGCCCACTAAGGCCCTTAAGCAAGATGGCAATCAGACGTTTTTCGGATCCTGAAACCCATTCAGCACCCACAAGCGTTGGAAACTGACCCGCGATGCCTAAGCCGCTCGCTTGGTGACAAGGTTGACAGTTCGAATAAACACTTTTTCCCAACTCCGCCAAAGTCGGCTCGGCTGGAGCCTGCTCAACAGACGCCGTACCGCTTCCCTTCGTTCCGGCGTTTGCACCATCTTGGTACATTTGAAAATACACTAATCCAAAGGATAGAACGGCTCCTACGAGAATCAAAACGTAAGAGGGAAGAGGATGGTTTTCCTCAATAGGATCAGGAAACTCTCGCTTGGTAGCTGCCGTGACCTTCAATGAGTCATCGGAGTCCCCGGAGTTTTTGGGCTCTAAGTGGTTTGACATCGGCGTACGTTGTTTGGCTAAGGCAAATGTCTACTTGCCGGTCGGCGCAGTGGCGGCGACCACAGGAGCTTCCTTTAGCGAATGAGAACGATCAAGGGAGAGAAGGTAGGCGACCAAAGCCTTCGCATCGGCGCTAGGAATAATCTCAAAACCTTCTTTGGGAAGAAGCGACTTTGGGAGACCTTTCAGAGCGTCTTTATCACCCGAACCGGCAATACGATGCGTCTTAAAAAGGAACGAATAAGAGGGCATGTTTGAGAGCTTCGACACCGCCGTGGGGTGGTAAAGGTGGAGCATCTGCCATGCAGCGTCTCGCTTTTCCGGCTTATAAGGATCATCCGCTGGCTCATTGCGCCAGGACTTGGACCCGACATTTGCCAGATCTGGGCCGAGACGTCCTGCCCCGATCACAGGTGGATTCTCGAAAAGATAGTCACGCGGTACCGTTTTTCGAACTCCCCAACCTCTCTCGACATCTGCCGTATCGTTTCCACGAACAACCTGTGTGTGGCAAGACTGACAACCCTGAGAGACATAGACTTCCTTCCCACGGGCTGCCAAACTCACATCGGCAACCGGATATGAGTCCACCACACGTCCGTCCTCTTCCTTAAATTCAGGAGAGAGACTTCCCAACTGTGCATTGGGAACAATCACCGTGGCTGTAAGAGACACAGCGAAGCAGGCAATTATACCGGGAAAAATGATTCCAGAATGACTCATAGAAATTGAATTAACCTCAGTGTTCGCTTCCAGCGCGTAGCAGAGTGGGCTCCCCAGCTGGTTGGCCAATCTTGAGAGCCATTAAAAGAAAATGGAGTCCAAAGGCGGCGTGAGCGGCCATGACGAAAACATACGAAATGGAATTTCCCCAGAAGTAGGAGGAGCCAACTTCCATGACCTGTTGAAAAGACGATGCTCCTTCGGATATAGCCCCACCAGCAGCCAAGCCGCTTAATAGCAACATTCCCACCGCCATCGAAGACCCGTAAGCCGTGCCCAAAAAGTGAAAGCTTATCAGGCTAGAAGAGAGCCACTCGCATTCAGAGAGCCTAGGCATCATGTAATAGATTGCTCCGAAAAGCACCATCGTAACTGACACATGGATCAGAAGGCTCTGAATACCGGCATCGAAAAGGGTGAATCGCACAACCGCATCCACTGAACGCAGGGAGGCGAGGGCGATCAACAGTGAGGACAAAATTAATCCACCGCAGCCGAAAACTGTGAACCGCATTGAAGGAGAACCAGACCCATGATGACTGGCGCCCGCAGAGGCGAACAGAATATAGACCAATGCCACCACTGGAACAACCATGAGGATGGAGGCGCTTGCAGCGGTCGCACCCAACCATAAAGGAAGCAGATCCCCTGGGACCTTAGCAGCCAAAGAAAGGCCCGCGCAGAGAAAGTACATCCAGAACAACACCCTTGCAAAAGAGCCCGCTATAATTGGGGCACCGCTCACTTTTGGGACCACATAGAAAGCCGCGCCAAGAGCCAAGGGCACAAGAAAGAGACGGGAAACAGCCCCAGCGGTCCATGCGGCGACGATCTGCTGGACCACACCGGTAACGCTGTTGGTGGCAATCAAAAGATTACCGGTGAGCAAACTCAATCCCAGCCACACAAAAGCAGCGATGATAAACATTGCCGCTAAAGAATGATGTTCATCATCGTGAAATGTGAGAAGCACCCACATCGAGAACAGGGCCAAGCCAGCAAAAAGCAACAGGTACGCCGCGATTGGAGACTCCAAACCATTCAGGGGACGCATCCATCCGGCGAGCGTTGCCACAAGTCCGACCAACACCCCACCGTTCCAAAGCACCGCTCCAAAAGCGGCCAGGGTGTGCCCCGGAGAAACGCGCCCGGAGGTACGCGCAATAATCCACGCGCCCACCCCCAAAGCGGCAGCGCCGCACCAACCGAAAACGAACGCATTTTCTGCCGCCGGAGCGAGACGTCCGTAAGAAAGAAACGAAAAATTCAGGAAGCCTGGATGATGTAATTTGACGGCAGCCAAAGCGCCGAGAATGGTGGACACCAGCAACCAGACAGTGGCTGTGAGGAAAAGACCAACCACCACTGGCCGCACCGAGGCGTCGATTGCTGAACGCGAAGGAGCCAGCACGCTTGCTGCTGCGGCATCGAGTGGCGAATGAGAAGGGGTTGCCTCAAGGGCGGCGGCTTCAGTCATGGTGTATTATGGCTTCTCGTTGCGTGAAAATTGAGTGAAGAGGCTACTGTCCGAGCGTCGGTGCGGGAACCGAGACTGGAGGGGGCGCCACTGGAGCGGGAGCGGCGGGAGGTTCGGGTGCAGGAGCAGGAGGCATGGGCGTGACCAACTTTGGGAAGGTGACGTTCAAGGCACCGGAAGGCGCAGACGGGAGGCTGGGCGCATCGCCAGCGGGAGGCGGGAGTAACGGCTCGACCTTGATGGAAGAAGGGGCTGGCTTTGTGCTTCCGAGTAACTTCACAAACTCAGCCTTCCTTTCGACAAACTTCACCGAATCCAGTTTCGAACTTTCCTCGGCCTGTATTTTTTTGCGTGTCTCACTTCGCAGTTCTCCGCGCTTAGCGTCAACGTCTGTTTCGGGATGGACGGGTACAGTTGCAGCAAAACCAATGACGAGCACCGCTCCCAAGCCAAGAAGGGCCCAGAGGAGATTACCTGGAGAAAATCCGGTCGTAGCTTGAGACTGAGACATGTTAATTATGAAGGTTCACGGATCCCACCAGACGCGGGTCTCGGATAGGAAAGGTGTTGGAGGAGGCGAGTCTCCGGAAATAGAGACCGCCGGCGGCGCCTCCCACAGCAACTAGGGAAGCTAGGTCATAGATACTTGGAGAAATCCCGGTTTGATGCAGCGAAGGCAAAACGATCACGTAAATATCGAGAATCTCCATTAAGATCATCCAGCCTGCCACTGAACAAATAATCCGAGGGTTCTTTTTAACAAATTGGAACAAAAGAAGCGCAAACGGGATGAAAAAGCGCCCAATAACCAGGATAGTACTCAGCAAATGCCAGCTTTCCGTGTTTCTAACTTTAAAATAAATGGTCTCTTCAGGGATGTTCGCGTACCAGATAAGCATATACTGGCTGTACCCAATGTATGCCCAGAAAACGGTGAAAGTCAGCATGAACTTACCCATGATGTGGTAATGTTCGGAATTCACAGCTTTCAGATACCCTGCATTTTTAAGTCCCGTAATTATCAATACCAAAAGCGCCATTGAACTACCCAGAGCTCCGGCGAAAATATACACGCCCCACATTGTGGAAAACCAATGGTAGTCCAACCCCATGAGCCAATCGACGGCGGCGAAGGTGAGGCACACTCCTAAAATCGGTAAGCCAGCGATGGCCGCAGTGCGCATCGCGTGCGTATGCGAACTAGCGCCGTCCGTATCTTGGGCTATAGAGCGATTTCTTAACACCAGCGCCACACCTCCTAGGCCAGCGAAGTAAACCACATAGCGAATGATAAAGAAAGTGTGGTTCAAAAAGGGTGTCTTTGAATCCAATAAAGGGTCAACTCCGGGTGCGATATTCCACCACTTCCACAATATGGGTGCGCAGAACACCAATAATGGCAGAAAGAAAAGTGAAAGCATTGGAATCCCACCAGCAATGTTCTCCATTTGGCGCCGAACTAAGACGCTCCACTCAGAATCCGTCGCATGATGAAGAATGGTCCAAAATAAAGCCCCTACGCTGATCGCGAAAATCACGAAAAAGCCGAAGAGCCACGAGAAGGCAAATTGCTCGCGTGAATTGAAAAGACCAATAGCGCTCACCAAAATTCCGAGCGCAGACAAACCGAAGCAAATCGAGGACCATTTTCTACCGATAGTCGGCTCGAAATTTTCAGCGGTTAATGTAGAAGAATCCGTCGGGTGGCTCATCGGAAATATAAACTCAGGCCTTGGTAATAAGAGTTACTGAACTTTCCCAGACTGGCTGGCTTGCAGTGCGCGGATGTGAGCGATGATCGCCCAACGGTCCTCGACAGCGATACTGGAACCGTAAGCACCCATCGTATTTTTACCGTTAGTGATAGTAGAAAATATCTGACCATCGGGCTGACCCTTGATTCGATCATCCATTAAAGTGGCGATGGTGACTAACCCATAAGCCTTGGCGATCCCGTTGCCATTCCCAGTACGATCGTGGCATACGGAGCAGAAAATTTCATACCGCTGGCGCCCTCGATCCAGAAAGGCTTCGTTCACGGTAAACGGAATTCCGCTTCCGTAAACGTCTCCCATCGCACCCGTATCTTTGTAATCAGGCCGACTGGTGAAGGCCGAATCTTTCGCTAAATTATTGACGCCCGTCTGGTAATAGCGACCAGTCAGATTGTAACCCACAGGGATTGTTCCCTTCACAGGCACATGATCTGCCCGGCCATCGGCAAAGAAGGTTGAACTGTGCTGAGTGATCACCTTGGGTTGGTGCTTCATGTCAGGCGTGATCTGAAGCGGAGTGTTGGCAAACTTTTGCCCACGAAAGCCTGCCATCGCTACAACCGCCAAAGCCACAGTCAAAAACAGAAAGAGAAAAGTACGCACCATAACGTTAGTCGTGAATAAGGGTGACGTGTTTGCCGCCGATCTCTTCTAAAAGAGCCTTTGTGCGAGTTTCGGAAAACTTTGCATCTCGCGCCTCGATAACCATCATAAAGCCGTCGTCAGTAAAACGAGTGAACCGATCCCAGTTAAACACTGGGTGATGGAAACGAAAAAGGTTGTTGAACAGAAACATCGTCCCGACGGCTGTAAATGCTGAAAACAGCACCGTCAATTCGAACATGATCGGGAAGAAAGCAGGTCCCGTTCGCCAATCATACGGTTTACCGTTCACAATAATGGGATAAAGAACGAACGACGGAATGGATACAAGCGCGATGCCTGTGAGCAACCCTATCAATCCTCCAACAAAGACAACCGCGCTCAACTTTGACTTTCCTAATCCCATTGCCTTATCCATCCCATGAATGGGAAATGGAGTGTGGACATCCCAATGAGAGAAACCTTGTTCGCGAATTTTTTCGGCTGCACTTAAAAGCGCCCCTGCGCTCTCAAATTCAGCTCCCAGACCGTACACTTTGCGTGACTGCGACATGAGCGACTAGTGTTTGGGGTGATGGTGATGAGGATCAGCCTCGGGAAGGACGCCCTTCACTTCAGAAATGGCTATCATCGGAAGGAAACGCATGAATAGAAGGAACAGAGTCAGGAATATCCCGAATGTACCCACAAAGGTTAGAATTTCCGTGGTGGAGGGTGCGTAATGTCCCCAAGAACTGGGAAGGAAATCCTGCGCCAAGGAAGTGACGATAATCGTGAAGCGCTCGAACCACATCCCCACGTTCACAAACTGACAGACTACAAAGACCACGATATAATTAGTCCGCATCTTCTTGAACCAGAAAATCTGGGGAGAAATGACGTTACAAAACATCATGATCCAGTACGCCCACTGATACCATCCTTCGCCATTCACATTAGCTCTTGCAGTGAAGAAGGTGAAGCTTTCGAACTTATTCGCTCCATACCAAGCCACGAACAGCTCCATCAGATAAGCATAACCTACGATCGAACCCGTCAGCAGAATAATCTTTGCCATCTTATCGACATGATTTTCCGTAATCATATCGTTTAATTGGGGAAAGATTCTCGACGCAGGTAACATAATTGTTAACACCATCGCGAAGCCGCCGAAAATTGCGCCCGCTACAAAGTAAGGCGGGAAGATGGTGGTGTGCCAACCCGGCATGATTGAAGTCGCGAAGTCAAACGAAACGATCGAGTGCACGGACAACACCAGAGGGGTGGACAATCCAGCCAACAATAAGTAGGTCATCTCGTAATGACGCCACTGACGGTTCCCTCCGCGCCATCCGAGGGCACCAATCCCGTACAAAGTGCGGGCGAGTTTGGATTTCGCGCGGTCCCTCAGAGTGGCCAAATCGGGGATCAGACCGACAAACCAGAAGAGGACGGAGACGGAGAAATAGGTGGAAACAGCAAAAACGTCCCAGAGCAGCGGCGACCGAAAGTTGGGCCAGATTGCGTTAGTGTTTGGAATCGGGGCCAAGAACCAAGCGTACCAGACACGTCCCACGTGGATCGCAGGGAAGATTCCAGCGCACACCACCGCAAACAACGTCATTGCCTCGGCCGCACGATTGATCGAGGTGCGCCACTTTTGACGAGTGAGGAATAACACTGCGGAAATGAGCGTACCTGCGTGACCAATACCGATCCAAAACACGAAGTTTGTAATATCCCACGCCCATCCATTGGGATGATTTTCACCCCAGACACCGACACCATTGGAGATCTGATAAATGATACAGACCAAGCCCATGAGTGCGATGGGAGAGGTAACGCACATGGCGAGCCACCACCACTTGGGGGTAGGCGCCTCGACGATATCGCACACATTATGCGACACCCAACTGATCGAACGGTCATGAGACACCAACGCTGGGCGCTTCAGGTCCGGCGGCGTTTCGAGTGAAAGAGCGTTCTTAGACATTACGCGTGTCCTCCGGTTGGCGTTTTGGCAGATTCATGCTTCTCCGAGTGGCCGTGGCCGCCTTTGGAAGCGGAGCCTGCGCGCGCTGCATCTGGCATCTTGGGATTGGGATTACGAATCCGGGCTAAATACCAGACGCGGTTTTCTGTGTTTAGGTATTCCAGTAGGCGATAGCCGCGCTGATCATCCTTAAGTTTGGAAATTTTACTTTCCGGATTACGGATGTCTCCAAAAGTAATGGCGTCGGTGGGGCAAACCTGAGCGCAAGCCGAAGTGAAAGCGTCCGCCGGGACGCGTGGCTGTCCAGTCTGCCCTTTCGAGTCGCTGGCGTGCACTTTCGCTGCGATCTTCGCTTCTTGAATGCGCTGCACGCAGAAAGTGCATTTCTCCATCACGCCACGCATACGCACTGTGACGTTCGGATTTTTCTGCATTTGCAGAGAATCGGCCATTCCTTTTTCAGTGATCAAGTTCCAGCGGTAGAGACTGGTGATGGAACGCTGGTTGTAGTCAAAGAAATTAAAGCGACGGACCTTGAACGGACAGTTGTTGGCGCAATAACGGGTTCCGATACACCGGTTGTAAGCCATCACGTTCAAGCCGTCCTCTGAGTGGACCGTCGCGTTGACAGGGCAGACCGTTTCGCAGGGCGCGTTCTCGCATTGCTGGCACATCAAGGGCTGACTCACCATCTCTGGCTCATCGACGTCGCCGCCTTCGCTCGCGAAATAACGATCCGTGCGCATCCAGTGCATTTCACGGCCATTTATCACCTGCTCCTTACCGACAATTGGAATGTTATTCTCCGCCTGACACGCCGTCATACAAGCCGCACATCCGATGCAGCTGTTCAAATCGACCGTCATTCCCCAAGCGTGAATGTCATCCAAGGGGGGATGCGCGTAGAGCGAAAAATTTTCCGGGGCGTGGGCGTCGATGCCCATTTTCTTGAAGAACGTCTTGTCGTCAGCCTTTTCAGTCCACTCGGCAACGGTAGCCTGGCGAGTGAGGTCAGCGCCACGCCCTTCGAGTGCGCCATGCTCCTGAGTCACAGCCAGCGCGTACTTGCGACCAGTCTTAACCGCGGTCACGCCCACGCGGAAACGGCTTTCAGTCGAAGTCAACAATGGGAAAACGTCCACACCGACGTTGCGGCCGAGACTACCCACCTCCGTTCGACCGTAACCAACCGCCACGGAGATAGACGCGTCTGCATGGCCGGGAAGAATTAACGCGGCGATTTCCAAAGATTTGTCGCCAACGGTTAACTTGAGAACGTCGCCAGTGTGAACACCAAGCTTCGTTGCGGCGGCCGGGCTAATGAGTGCAGCGTTGTCCCAAGTGAGCTTCGTCACTGGGTCTGGGAGTTCCTGGAGCCATCCGTTGTTAGCGTAACGGCCATCGTCCACCTTGGAATCGGTAATGAAAACGAGCTCAAAATCTTTGTCAGCGCCTGTGAGAACAGGAGCCTCGGCAAGCGCCTTTGCGACGGAAGCCGTCTGTAAAGTAGCGGCCACGGGCTTGGGCGCAGAGCCTTTCCTGAACCCAGATTTTAAGGTGTCCACCCAATCCGCAGTGATATCGCCCTTTTTAGGCGAGGCGGCGAGGAAAGTTTCACGCACCAGATCCATGGGATCGGACTCGATACCTGCAATTTTCGCGAGCAACTCGTTGACGCTTACGCCATTGTAAAGCGGAAGAATAACTGGCTGAACCACCATGTAACTGCCATCAGAGGCTCTCGCATCATCCCACTGTTCGAGGTAATGAGTTGCGGGAACGTGCCAATGTGATTTCGCGGCGGTCTCGTTCACTTCCATTCCGAGATGAATGACGTTTTTAGCCGCAGCCTGAGCCTCAGACCAACGGATATCTGACGGAGCGTTGAAAACAGGATTAGCGCCCAAGATGAACAGCGCGTTGGTCTGCCCCTTTTTGAGCGTCTCAGCAAGTGCCGCAATTCCCACCGTTGGGGCAGTTGCGGATTTGCGCAATTCCAGCGTCTTACCCACGGCCCCCAACGCCGCGTTAATCGCGAAAGCAAGCGCCTGAACTGCGACCGGCTGACGACGGCCAGCCAAAACCAGAGCCCCGCCCTTGTGCGCCCAAAGGTCAGCGGCCGTTTCCTCGACCCACTTATCCTTGAACTTGGTTTCGGGCGCTTTGAAACTGCTCGCCAGTGACGCAAGACCTGCGTCTCCAGAAAGCTTGGACAATTCCGTCGCCAGAGCTTTCAGGAAAGCACCTGCGCGACTGGCCGGCAAACGCAACCTGTGATCCGACATCCCTCCAGTGAGCGTGTAGCGGTTTTCCACCACGTACAGACGGTTCATCTTCGACTTCGGACCGTCCACCTTGCGCTTGGCCGCGAATCCGCGGACCGAAGCAATTTCACCTTCGACACCCAAGATATCGCGATCCACCGTCAAGACAATGTCCGCTCGGTCTAAGCGCGGCACCGCCTCAAGATCCGCACCGAAAGCGGCAGCCACAGCGGCGTTTTCCAGTTCATGGCCATTGGGTTCGTAAGAAGCCCAAACGGCTTTTGGGTATTTCGCGAGAATCAGGTGACGCAGACGTTCGGCGGTGGGCGAGACCGCGCCATCCGTGAGGAAAGCAAGATCGGCTCCATCCCCGGCGGATTTTAAAAGGGCAGCAAGTTCGGCGTGGAAGGCGGCGAGATCGGACTTTTTCCCGCTCGAAAGCACAGACTGGGAACGTTGCGGATCGTAAAGATCGAGCACCGAAGACTGCGCCCAGATGTCAGTGGTCCCTTTGTTTACAGGGTGCATCGGGTTGCCTTCGACCTTGGTGGGACGTCCATCAAAGGTCGTCACCACGAGCGGCATCGCTCCCGTGCGGGACGGCATGGCGGATGTGAAAAATAACGCCTTACCCGGAACAGACCATTCGACCCCCTGGGTGAAGGGCACTAAATACTTCATCGGACGGCGGCAGGCCGAGAGGCTCAGGCCCGCCAGGGCAACCGAGGCGCCCATGAATTGGAGAAAACCGCGGCGGGAAACATCATTTCCTTCCACTTCGGAAGCTCCTTGGGGAAATTCACGATGCAACCAACTCCGGAATTCGGCAGTATCCTGTAGCTGGCCTAGCGAGCGCCAATAACGCTTGCCGGTCTGAGCTTCCGCTGGGTGTTGAAAAACGCGCTTGCTCATTTTTGATTAACGGTGGCAACCGGCACAATTCTTCACCGGAGGGTTAACGTGCCAATCTTTCACTAGTTCGGCGCCTATTTCGCGCTGCGTCTTGCCGCCCTCGGGCCTCCAGTCCAAGTTCGTCACCTCGGCAACTGGGCGCAAATGATCAGCAGGGTTACGGTGACAGTCCAAACACCAAGCCATGGAGTGCGACTCCGCATGGTAAACCACGTCCATTTCATTGACCTTCCCGTGACAACTCACGCAGCTCACCCCACGGTTCACATGAACCGAGTGGTGGAAATAAGCGTGCTCAGGAGTCTTGTGAATCTGCACCCACTCCACTGGCTTGCCGCTCTGCCAGGAATCCCGCACCACCTGCAACTTCGGGCTCGCGCCCTGAATTTGCGAGTGACAGTTCATGCACACTTGAGTCGTCGGGATGTTAGAATAGGCCGAAGTCTCCACATAAGAATGGCAGTAGCGGCAATCCATGTTGAGCTGCCCCGCGTGGATTTTATGCGAAAAAGGAACGGGCTGTGCAGGTTGGTAACCCACACGCATGTACTCGGGGTTCAAGTAATACCACACCCCAGCACTCACTCCCCCTCCGAGGGTCAGTAAGCAAAAGATGATTTTGAGAGGGAGCCAGTTACTCCAACGTGGAAAAATATTCGCCATGCGACGAGAAGGTTCTAAGCGTTAAAATGAACTAACAAAAAGGGGTGCGACATACGACCTGTGGCGACTAGCCCGACGATTTAAAGCGCGCCGGATTGGGGAATCAAGTGAGATTGTGAAATTTTTCACAAGCGAGGCGAACGGCAAATCGCAAACTTCTATTCCAAAAAAATTTACGTCGTCAACGCCCCGCCGCACTCCGGATGTGCTCCACACAGTACTCGTTCCCGTCCCGAGCCACACGGAACTCCAAGTGCGGCGCGCTCACCTCCGTGCGTCCGCAAATGTGACAGCAATGAAGGGTTTGCTGGTCTTCGGGATCGTGGAAGGCGGTTTGCCTGAGGATCTGGTCTTTGCGTTCACGTCTGGCGCGTAACAAAGCAGGGCCAAAGAAGACACCAAAGTTTGCTAACGCCGCGAGAACCCCGATGCGATAGCCCCAGTCTGAAAAGAGGAGAGACGGCAGCAAAAGAAAGGCATCCAACCACGCAAGCCACTTAATCTTCATGGGGATGACGAAGAAAAACAGGATGCGCAGGTCTGGGTAAAAACAAGCGAAAGCGAATACAAGCGAGTTATTTAGCAAGATTCCGCCGATGTCGTGACCAGTGAGGAAGGCCGCCGTGGTGGTGCCCAGCATTCCGAGCGCGTAGTAGAGGTTGAGCCTGAAGGCACCCATGGCGCGTTCCAGACCGTCGCCCAGCCAGATTAAAAACAGCACATAAAATGCCGCGCTCAACCACGAAAGAAAAACGCCACCGACCACTGGCACAAACACATGGGAGAAAAGCCGCCATACCTGCCCGGCCATAACCGCCTGTGGATCCAAGTTCAAAACATTTTCAAACCCAGGCCTTATCTGACAGAGCACAAAAGCCAGTCCATTAAGCGCCGCTACGTAACGCAAGAGATGCGGAATAGCGAAGTGCCCAAACCGGCGTTCGAGAGAATCAATCAAACTCATACAGATAACTCTCATGCGCCAGAGGGAGGGTGTGAAGTCAAACCCGCCGAAGCCCCCAAAATTGCACACCGCATTGACAGCGCCACTGCGCAACTTAGCTTTTCTCGCTCATGGAGACCCATCTCAAACGCACGCCACTCGCTACGATCCACGAAAACCTCGGGGCTCGAATGATGGAATTCGGGGGTTGGTGGATGCCAGTGCAGTACGCGGGAATTTTGGAAGAACACAAGGCAGTGCGGACGGCGGCAGGACTTTTTGACATTTCCCACATGGGAGAATTAGTAGTCAGCGGCCTCGGTGCGGAGGCTTACTTGAACGGTCTTTTCACAAACGACGTTCGGTTGCTCTCCCCGGGTAAGGGCCAGTATTCCCTAATGCTCAACGGTAACGGTGGGGTGATTGACGACCTGATCTTGTACAAGCGTGAGGACGGAAGCTTTTTCCTCATCGTGAACGCATCCAAGATCGAGGAGGACTTCGCATGGATGCAGAGTCGGCTTCCGGCAGATGTGACGTTGGAAAACCAGAGCGGGCACTGGGCCGGATTAGCGCTTCAGGGGCCGCGCGCCGCAGAACTGCTACATCAAATGCTCGGTGCGGAGTGCCTCTTGCCAAGTCGCAACCGCCTGCTCGAATTGCAGATCGCAAATGGACCAGTGCTTCTCGCCCGAACCGGCTACACGGGCGAGGATGGCTTCGAGTGGTTTTGTCCTGCGCAGGTCGCAACATTTTGGTGGGAGCGAATTTTAGAAGCGGGCCGCGACTTGGGCGTGCTGCCTTGCGGGCTTGGGGCAAGGGACACCCTGCGCATGGAGGCGTGTTATCCGCTCAACGGCTTGGATTTATCGCCGACACTCACGCCATTGGAGGCTGGATTGGCGCAATTCGTAAAATTTGAAAAGGGCGACTTTACCGGGCGCACTGCTTTGGAAACTCAGCGCACTGAGGGAGTCCAGAGAAAGCTTTCAGCGCTGGTCATGCAGGGCAAAACGCCGCCACCTCGCCCACATTACCCAGTCCTCCACCAAGGGCAGCTCGTCACAGAAACTACCAGCGGCACGTTGTCCCCAACGTTAGGACTGGGAATCGCACTCGCCTATTTACCAACCGACCTCTCCGTGCCAGGAACGGAACTGACCGTGGAAATCCGAGGCCGTCCATTCCCTGCCCTCGTCGCCCCCCGGCCACTATACCGCCGACCCGAAAAGCCTGCTCCAACCCTTTAACCCAATTATAATATGAACGTTCCAAGTGACTTATTGTACGCCACATCACACGAATGGCTCCGCCACGAAGCTGACCACGCTACGGTCGGAATCACCGATCATGCCCAACATGAACTTACTGATGTTGTCTACGTGGAACTTCCAGCGGTCGGAGCGCACTTTGAAGCTGGAGCACAAATCTGCGTGGTAGAATCTGTTAAAGCGGCGAGCGACATCTATTCCCCCGCGGCCGGGACCGTGGAGAGCGTCAACGAGGCACTCGTCAGCGATCCCGCACTCATTAACACGGATCCCTACGGAAACGGCTGGATTTTCAAGCTGCGCCTAGATTCTACGAGCAGCCCTTCCTCGCTGAAGACGCCCGAAGAGTACAGCGAGCTGCTTGGCCAACTGTAAGCCCCTGCTCCAGCAAATGTCCGCCACAGGCCCGCGCCTATTTCTGGCCTCCACCTCGCCCCGCCGCAAAGACCTCCTGAACGCTCATGGCTACGCCTTCACGGTGAGCAGCGTTGCGGTGGAGGAGATTGCGGATCCAGCTCTGGGCCCAGAGCGTTTAGTGCGTGAAAATGCGCGACTCAAAGCACATTCCATCAAGCACCTCCACCAAGACGGCGTAATCCTCGCGGCGGATACTGTCGTCGCGCTGGGTAACCGTATTTTCGGGAAGCCAGCGGACATGCAGGACGCAGCTGCGATGCTTGCGGAGTTGAACGGCCGTGCACACGTCGTGCATTCGGGAGTGTGCCTGCTGGCGGCAGAGACGCTGGAGGAACGCGTTTTTGTGGTGAGTACAACGGTACGATTCCACACGCTGACCCGAGCTGAACAGGCGGCGTATCTCTCTCGAATTAAACCGCTAGATAAAGCAGGCGCTTATGCGGCGCAAGACGACGACGGCGCACTGATCGCGGGTTACGAAGGCTCGTTTAGCAATGTGGTCGGGCTTCCCATAGAAGCGCTGGCGCTCCAACTCGCGGAATTCGGGGTCCATCCCCAGCAGCCATAGTGCGGCTAACGAGCTGATTCTTTTGCCGTTTCGGCGGCGAGGATCAGCGGCCAATTTGGATCTTTGAACAGTTCAGGCCTAGTTTGACGAGCCGCTCGAACCCGTTCAACAAAGGCCTGATTAAACGCAGACCCCGCCACTGCTAGATCCGGAAACTGTTTTAAAGCAGCTTGTTCTGCTTGTTTCGGGTCCTGGAACCGTCCCGCGTCAAGCGAAGCGGACTTTGCAGCAGACGCGGCTGGATCTTTCACGTCGAAGCAGAAGAGCAACTCCTGATCGCGCAAATAAAGTCGCCCGTCCGCTACCACAGGATGCGTCCAAATCCGACCATCTGGCTTGCGTTGAGTCGTTTGAGGATCCAATTTGAAGCGCGAATGCTCCTTCCACCCGTCCGGAGAAGCATCCGCAAGAACCACATTCCCAGTGCTTTCCTCCAGTAAATAAAGCATTCCGTCAGCGCAGTGAACCGCTCCTTTACCCAAATTTTTTGAAGCCCACTTCACATCGCCGGTGGCCCAATCCTGACAAGTCCAACCGCCCTTGTCCGAGTAACCGTACAGGAAACCTCCGTGTAACAACACACCACCGTGGTGGTTAACCATGTTAGTGTTCGTCCAACCATCCGAGACCGCGTTGCCCGCACCGATATGGACCAGCTTGCAACCCACCCCGTAGCCGCTGCTCACGTACACGTCGCCCTTGGAAAAAATTGGGGTTGGAATCACCGCCGTACGACCATTCCATTCGACCATCCAAAGCTTGCGCCCGTCCTTTGCGTCGATGCCCGCAAAATGCTGCATAGTCAGTCCAATATACTGCCGTGCACCGTTGTAGGTTGTCGCGATAATGGACGCGTATTGCGCGCCATCCGTCCATTCGGCAGTCTGCCACAGCCGCTTTCCTGTCAGCTTGTTCAAAGCGATCATCGCGCCCTGAGCGCCCCCGGGCATACAAACCACTTTGTCGCCATCCACGAGCACACTTTCCGTGTAGCCCCAGCCCGGAGTCTTGCCTCCGAAATCCTTCATGGAAGTCGTCCACAAAGTTTTACCATCCAACACATTGGCGCAGATCAAAAAACCCTGGCCGCTTAGGGCGTAAACACGATTCCCATCCACGGTGGGAGTTCCGCGCGGTCCGTCTCCCCATTTATTCACAAGCATCGGGCCCACGGGTGTCGCCCACTTTTGCTTTCCAGTGGCAGCATCAAAGGCGATCAGATGCTCTGTGTCGTCCTTAAGACCTTGCGTGTATAGAGTTCCAGCGACGATTGAAAATCCAGAATACCCGAGTCCAGCCTGATCGCTCATCCACAGCTTGCTCGGTCCAGTTTGAGGCCAAGACTTGAGCAGCCCAGTTTCCTTGGAAACGTCATCGAAATCAGCGCCTCTCCAGCGCGGCCAGTCCGCCGCATGCAAAGAATGAAGAACGCCGGTTACAAACAAACAAAATAGAGGGATCGTAGTTTTCATTGGGGAGAGCTGCCTTCCCAGCGTTTTGGCATATCCCCCGCCAGACTCAAGTAGCGTATGCGTCAAAATAACCTTCTGGAGAACAAAGCCCAAATGGCCCGGGTGCTAGCGCGCACTCCAAACCGGGATGCCTCGGGTTTAAACGAAACAGTGCCTTTATCCGATTTCCAACTTTTCGAGTGCCGCCCAGTTCAATGATTCGAGCGGCACGCAGATCTAGGAAAAGAGCCTCCATCAAAGAGAGCGTCTGCCCAAGTTGAGAAGCGGCCTCGGCCACGGTGAGTAATTGTTCGACCTGAAACAATTTGACGCATTGCAAGCGAAGGTCACAGAAGTTGTATTCAACTTCACATTTAGATCCCTCCACGAGAATTAGTTGTGTCTCATCATTTAAGACATCTATCGCGGTGGCTTTAGCGATCTCCGGCGTAAATTCAGGCGTGTCGCGGCGAAACACCCGGTTGCGGATAGAGGAAGCAAGCGTTTTGATGGAATGGAACAGTGGGAAGTGATGGACGGGTTGCATGGGAGAAGCCTCACTCGAAGCATCGCACGCCGCAGCCTTGCGAGACGCCGGCCGTTTGGCGCTATGAGTCGTCTTTTTCTGCGCCGTCCCTCCGTCTGTGTGTTGCCAGCAGCCAATCCCTCCCTTAGAAAGCACCTTCCGATGAAAGCTCCCATTCAAATGTCCGACCTCGAGCGGATCCGTCACTCCGCAGCGCACGTGCTCGCCACAGCCATTTCCAGAATCTGGCCCGACGCGCAGTTCGCTGCAGGACCGCCCGTGGACACTGGCTTCTACTATGATGTAGAGCTTTCGCATCGCATATCTCCAGAGGACTTTGCGCGGATTGAGGAGGAGATGCGCAAGGAGACAAAGGCGAATAACGTCTTTGAACGCAAGGTGGTAACTCGCGACGAAGCGCTTCTCATGGCGCAGCAAGGACGCTTGGGTGCGCTGGGCGAACGCGAGGTAGTGAGTAAATTCAAATTGGACATCCTCACTAACATCCCCGAGGGCGAGGAAATTTCACTCTACGTTAACGGCGAGTTCACCGATCTTTGCGCCGGACCGCACGTCATGCGCACTGGAAACATCGGCGCGTTCAAGCTTACTCACGTGGCCAGCGCTTATTACAAAGGCGACGAGCGCAATCCCCAATTGCAGCGCATTTACGGAACCGCGTTTAAGAACAAAACCGAGATGGAGGCGCACTTCGCGATGCTCGAGGAGGCCAAACGCCGAGACCATCGCAAGCTCGGCAAAGAGATGGAGCTCTTCACTTTCGACGAGGACGTCGGTCCCGGTTTGCCGCTGTGGTTGCCCAACGGCACCGTGCTCATCGAAGAGCTGGAAAAGCTCGCAAAGGAGAGCGAGTTTGCCGCCGATTATCACCGCGTCCGAACCCCGCATCTGGCCCGCGAAAATATGTACCTCACCAGTGGCCACCTTCCTTACTACGAGGAAAGCATGTTCCCGCCGATGGAACTTGCGGAAAAAAACGCCGATGGAACGGTCGCTGAGGTCTCCGACCGGTACTACCTCAAGGCGATGAATTGCCCGCATCACCACAAAATTTTCAAGGCCGTTCCGCGTAGCTACCGAGACCTGCCGCTGCGCCTCGCTGAGTACGGAACGTGCTACCGCTATGAGCAATCCGGCGAACTCCTCGGACTCATGCGAGTGCGTTCCATGCAGATGAATGACGCTCACATTTATTGCACCACGGAACAGTTCGAAGCTGAGTTCATGGCAGTGAATGAGATGTACCTTAAGTACTTCAAAGTGTTCGGCCTCACCAACTACCTGATGCGCTTCTCCACTCACGATCCGGCGCGTCTTGGTGAAAAGTTCGTCGACGATCCCGTCCTCTGGAAACAGACCGAGGACATGGTGCGAGGCGTCCTCGTAAAGTCTGGGATTAACTTCGTGGAGGTCCCCAACGAAGCCGCGTTTTACGGTCCGAAAATCGACGTCCAAGTCTGGAGCGCGATTGGTAAAGAGTTCACTATCGCAACAAACCAAGTCGACTTCGCAGTCCCCGCGCGCTTCGGCCTGGCGTACAAGGACCGCGATAACACGGACAAAACGCCGCTTTGCATTCACCGTGCACCGCTGGGCACGCACGAGCGCTTCATTGGTTTTTTAGTCGAACATTACGCCGGAAACTTCCCGCTGTGGCTCGCGCCCGAACAAGTGCGCATTCTGCCAATCGGCGATGAGGACGTGCTCGTCGATGCCGCTATGGCGTTGCGCGCTGAATTGCGCAGTCACGGGGTGCGGACAGAAGTTGACGCGAGCTCGAACAAAATCAACGGGAAGGTCCTCCGCGCTGAGGAATCTAAAGTGCACACCATGTTGGTTTTAGGTAAACGTGATTTGGAGGAAGGCAACCTGAGCGTACGCGTCCACGGAAAGGGGAATCTCGGCGCAAAGCCGCGTGGAGACGTCATCGCCGACATCCTCTCCGCGATTCAAGAGCGCCGCGCCAACGCCGTTTAAAAGCCCTTCGCGATCATCCTAAGTCACCCCGCTCCCATGCTCGACATCCGCCTCATTCGTGAACACGCCGATCAAGTCAAAGCCCGCCTCAGCGCGCGCGGCGGCGATTCCCACCTACAAATCGACCGCATTTTAGAATGCGACCGCGACCGACGCGCGGCTGAAACCCAGTTGCAAACGCTTCAATCCGAGCGCAAGCGGATGAGCAAAGAAATCGGCGCGCGAAAGTCCAAGGGCGAAGACACCGCCGCAGTGGAGGCGGAGGTGCGGGGCATGGGCGAGCAGATTACCACGTTGAACGAAGAGAGCGCCGCGCTCGACGAACGCCAACGCGAACTGCTGCTGCACCTGCCAAACCTCCCACATGAAGGTTGCCCCATCGGCTCGGATGCTGAAGCTAATCCGGAAGTGCGCGTGTGGGGGGAGAAGCCTGCGTTCGGTTTTTCGCCAAAGAGTCATGTCGAATTAGGCGAGGCGCTTGGCTTATTTGATTTCGAGCGCGCCGCAAAAATCAGCGGCAGCGCATTCGTGGTTTTCACCGGCGCGGGTGCGCGTTTGGAGCGGGCGTTGCTCAACTTTTTATTGGATCTGCACACGAGGGAGCACGGGTACACGGAGGTCAGCCCGCCCGTGGTAGTGCGGCCCGAGGCGCTGGTCGGCACTTCGCAACTGCCCAAGTTTGAAGAGCAGCTTTACCGCTGCGAACGGGACGACCTTTATCTCACACCCACGGCGGAAGTGCCTGTAACCAACCTGCATAGGGAGGAAATCTTGCCTCTTGAACAATTACCTATTTGCTACGCTGCGTACACACCATGCTTCCGGAGGGAGGCGGGTTCTGCCGGACTCGGAACGCGCGGCCTCATTCGGATGCACCAGTTCGACAAGGTCGAGCTTGTTAAAATCACCACCCCGGAGACAGCCGCAGCCGAGCTCGAAATCCTCACGTCCCACGCCGAGCGCGTCCTTCAAATCCTCGGACTCCATTACCGCACCATCGAACTTTGTACGGGCGACATCGGCTTCAGCTCGACACGCACTTACGACATCGAGGTTTGGGCCCCCGGCCAAAATGGCTATCTGGAAGTATCTAGCTGTTCGCACTTTGGAGACTTTCAAGCGCGCCGCATGAACTTGCGGTTTAAAGATTCGGAGGGTAAAAACCGCTTCTGTCACACGCTCAACGGTTCCGGTACGGCCCTGCCCCGTTTGATGGTCGCTTTGCTGGAGACTTACCAACAGCAAGACGGGACGGTGCTGCTACCCGAGGTTCTGCGGCCGTACTTTGGTTCCGAGCGCATCCAGTAAAATGGCGGCCACGCTTTTGTGTTGTTCCAAAAACTTGCACGTTTGGTTCGAGATCATCTCGCAGAAGTCGGCGTCCACACCGATACCGCGCTCCTTCTCGCCTGTTCAGGAGGGCGCGACTCGGTGTTCCTCACCGAATTGCTAAGAGAGGCGGGCTTCTCCGCTCTAACTCTGGTTCATCTGGATCATGGCCTGCGCGCGGACAGCGCAGCGGACGCAGCTTGGGTGCAACACTTTGGGGCGGCGCGCAATCTAAAGACCATTGTGGAGCGAATAGATGTTCGGGAGTTCGCGGAGAAAAATAACTGCGGAGTAGAAGAAGCTGGGAGACAAGCGCGATACACCTTTTTCGCACGGGTCGGTGAGACACTAAATTGCGCGCGTGTGCTGTTAGCGCACCACGCCGATGATCAGGTAGAGACGTTTTTGTTCCGGTTGCTGCGGGGTGCCGGTGCAAACGGTTTACGCGCAATGACGATGCGCAGCGAGCGCAGGGAGAACGATTTCACCCTCGAGGTTCTACGTCCCATGCTTCACATCTGGCACGAAGAAATCGACCGCTGCGTCGCGGCTGTTGGCATAGAATTTCGAGAGGATTCCTCTAACACTGATTCCCAATGGACAAGGAATCGCATTCGTCACGAGCTTATTCCATTTTTAGCGCAAGTGATGCAACGTCCTGTAAGCAAGCAGTTAGCGCACGCTACGGAACTGCTTCGTGCGGAGGCAGAGTTTGTAGAGGCGGCGGAATTGGCACTTGGGCCGCTTCCAGAACAACTGGGGGTGGAAGCAATGCGAGCCCTACCGCTGGCCCTGCAACGGCGTCGCATGTTCCGGTGGCTCTCGGAGCGAGGTATCCCTGAGCTCAGTTTTGACTTAGTGGACGCCGCGCTGAGCTTGCTGACGAAGCGGCAACCAGCCAAACACAACCTACCGGGTGGCTCGCATATACGCCGCCGCAATGGCGTGATTTTCTGCGAACCTCCTCCGCTCGGGTGCGGGATTCAAAAGGACGCTTCCTGAGAATTTCGAGTCCGTTACACCCCCTCGAGTGCACCGGTGGAATCGCCCAAACGATCCGCTTTGATGCCCATACGCCCCAATAGGCTCATGTACAAGTTCGTCATCGGCAACGGACTGCCGAGGGCAAGGTGTTTCCCGGGCTGTAGCGCACCGCCGCCGTGTCCCGCCAAAATGACGGGCAAATTGTTATGTGCATGACGGTTGGCGTCAGACAAACCGCTGCAGTAAACGACCATAGAGTTTTCCAAAAGCGACTTTCCGTTGGCTTCCTTCGTGTCGCGCAGACGTTTCAGGAAGTACGCGAAGTGATCCATGTACACCCTGTCGATGCGCCCAATCTGCGCGAGTTTTCCAGCGTCGTTTTGATGGTGCGACAATTCGTGGTGCCCAGAGGTGACTCCGATTTCACTGAAATTACGGTTGCTGCCATCGTGAGCTAGCATGAAGGTCGCCACCCGCGTGGAGTCAGTTTGAAATGCGAGCGTCATCATGTCCAACATGAGGCGAACATGTTCTGAATAACTTTCCGGAATCCCAGACGGCGCGGCGTGGGAAGGCGCCTTGGGAAGACCGAACTTTTCCGCCTGCTGAATGCGCCGCTCCAGTTCCCGAACCCCCGTGAGATACTCGTCCAGCTTGCGTTGATCGTTTCGCCCCAACTGCTTCTGGAGCGTCGACGCGTCCTCCATCAGAAAGTCCAACAAAGATCGCTCCCGCGCATTACTACGTTCCACTGCTCCGTCCCGCGCTCCACCGGCTCCCCGACCAAACAAACGCTCAAACACAAGCCGTGGATTAGACTCCGGTGCCACAGGCTGCGATTCAGAACGCCACGAGACGTTGAATTGGTACGCGCAGGAATAACCTGAATCACAACTGCCCGCCTGCCGGACGCCGTCGCAAGAAAGTTCCAGCGAGGCAAAACGCGTGCGCCCCTCCAGCTGCCGTGCCGCTACTTGATCCACCGATATCCCAGCGCGAATGTCCGTGCCAGCCGTCTTCTTAGGACGAGCTCCAGTAAAAATCGTGGCACTCGCACGCGCATGATCGCCACCACCGTCACCATTTGCCCAGCCGTGGTGATGTTCAAGCCCAGACACAACCTGCACATCACGCTGAAACTCACTCAGCGGCTGCATCGTCTCGTTGAGCGAAAAATCAGCACCTTGCCCGCGTGGAGTCCAGCGCTCAACATTCACGCCGTTGGGCACATAGAGCAGCGCGAGACGCAACGGATCACCGCTCGCCGTCACCCCCGCAGAAAACGTCCCCGCCGCCTTTGCCTGCACTTGCGTCAACGACTCAAAGGCCGGAAGTCCCAGTAAAAAACCTGCGCTCCGAAGAAAACTGCGTCTGGAAAGATATTCGGCGTTCATAAAAGAGGGCGATTTTGAGTCGCGGGGTGATGAGTTTAACGAGGCGCTGGAGCGTTGGCGATAGCACTTTGCAAAGGCCGAGTGAACTGAAATGGGACAGATTCTGTAACCGCTTTCACCAGCGCCATCAGATTACCACCGGGTTTTTCTTGAGCCTCCACCAAGCGTTTGATGTGGGGAATATCGGTGGCGTCCAGACCGCGCCCCAGCGCATAGGTCAGTATTTTCTCCGAAAGGCAGCGGTAAAAATCATGCCTCCTCGATGTCGCCAAAATCGTCACCAATTCGGGGAGCGTCTGAAACTTTTCCCCAGTCACGAGCTGACCAGAAAGATCCACCGGTTTGTCAGCAGGTGGTTCGTGATACTGCCCAATCGCGTTGAAGTTTTCTAGCGCGAGACCCAACGGATCCATCCGCGCATGACATGACGCACACAGTGCTTCGCTACGATGCAGCACCATCATCTCACGCATTCCCAGCTTCTTTCCGTCGGCCACTCCCTCCAGCGGCGGAATGTTCGGTGGCGGCGGCGGTGCTGGCGTACCCAACACGTTCTCCAGCAGAAACAAACCCCGCTTCACGGGCGAGGTGCGCGTCGGGTTGGACGTCAATAGAAGGAAACTTCCGTGCCCGAGAATCCCCTGCCGGTGGCTGCCTTCTGGCAATTGGACCTTCCGCACCTCAGACCCGGTAACTCCCGTGAGCCCGTAAAACTTCGCCAAACCCGACGTCAAAAACGAGTAACGCGCTGTAAGCAATTCCTCGGAGGGAAGCCCCTTGCGCAGCACGTATGAGAATAGCATCTCGGTCTCCAAGCGCATGGCATTACGCATCTTAAATGGAAAAATTTTATCCTGCTCTTCTCTTTTCTTCACCCCGAGAATTGCATTCACTTGGATCGGAACCGCTTCTGTGTCCCGTGTCTGCAACCATTGCCCGACAAAGTTTCGACTGAAACGCTCGATCTTTGGATCCGCTAGCATCCGCTTCAACTGCGCCTCCCACTGACTACGCAACAGACCTTTCTGCGCCAAACTCCACAACTCCGTATCCGGCGTCGAACTCCACAAAAAATAAGACAGCCGCGAGGCTAGCGCAAATTCGTCTACCTGCGCATTTTCGCCAGGCTTGTCCTCTGCGGTTTGCACTTCTGCTCGAAACAAAAACCGAGGCGAGGCCAGCACTGCGACGAAGGCATCGCGCAAGCCCTGATCAAAATCCCCGCCCGCAAGTGCAGAAAGGCGACTCAAGGTGACGGCATCCACCGGCCGCCGCAGCGCTTTTTCCGCAAAGGATCGAATGATGCTTTGCGTGTAGGCGGCCCTTTCCTTCGAATCTAACGGCGGCGGCCCTTCCGGCACCAAGTGCACGCGCAAGCTGTTGGCTGGAGTCAGAGCGCTGGCCACAATTTCCTTCGCTGCGGCCAAATATTTTTCGAGGTGAATCGGCGACAAGTTCAACACATCGCCAATAGTGTCAAAGCCGTAACCCGTATCGTCTGGAGGAAAGTGTTCTTGGACAGGATAATCCACGCCCGTAAGATCACGAATCGTGTTACGATATTCCTCACGATTCAAGCGCCGAATGGTGATGCGGCCTGGATCGGGTTGCGCGGGGTTTAGATGCAGTGGGGTGGACTCCACCCACGCCTGGAGAGCAGCCCGCTGCTCCGGAGTCGGACGAGGCTTGTCCGAGGGCGGCATCAACTCAGCGTCAAGATTGCGCCAAACATCGAACCAGAACTTTCGCTGCTCCTCAGGCGAGTTAAAGGCAGTGTGGTCGAAGCTTACGCCCCCTTTTTTTGAGCCGTCCCCGTGGCAATCAAAGCAGAATTCTTGGAACAAAGGAGGAAGCTCCGGACTCAGTGCACTCAGCACCGGGGAACAAATGTTCCCTGAAAAAAGAATCAAATAGATGCCCAAGATCTGCCAGCGCATTGCTCAAAGAAAAGCCAATTGCACTGGACATCTTAGAGCCCGTTGAACGCTTCAACAACTCTCACGGCCGCTTTCAATCCATAATTCAGTGGTTGATCCTATTGCTGACTCCATCACTGAAATCACCGAGGCTCAACGCACCGAATTCCGGCCAGTAATTTGGCCCGAATTGCTCGATTGCTCTGCCCTACTCTCTCGCCAAATTACTGTGCCGGTACGCCGGTAAATCTGTAACCTCCCGCCGGAACCAAGGAGGCGGAGTAAACGCTTCCGCAGTAGCGAGGTTTTTGAATTCGGCTTCCGCAATACGCAGCCAGTTGAGTTGCCCCTCGTAAATATCCAAAGATACAGGCGTTTCAGCGATACCGATCTGGTAGGTGACTTTACTCATTCGGCGCCCTTCGGTCAGAGGCCAGAGAACGTCGAGCTGTTCCTTGGTCAAGGGTACCTCGATCTCCACTTGGTTTTTTCCTGAACCCGAACGCACGCAAAGCGCCCCACCTTCAGGGGACTGGCGGATGCGCACCTCCGAACCACCAGTTTCCACGGCAAGGTAGCCTTGAGAAATCTGTCTACCATCGTTTAACCCCAATACTTTCGGGAGATCCCCCACCAAAAACTTACGCTCCACCGTCGGCGGCGCATCGACAGGAGGGAGCGCCTGAACTTCGTTGGAGTCCGAAAAAACAGCGTCAGGGTTAGAATGCACTTCTGTGCTCGATTGCATGGTCAACTATTCCTCTCCCCTAAGCCATAGCACTCCGAGTGCCAGCCGCCCGGTTGACAAGCGGCGGCCGCAATTTCACAGCCCCTTCTCTGTAATCTAAGCACTCGATTACACTCGATCTTCTCCGTAGGGTCGTCCCAAATGACTTTACAAGAGCCAGAATTTTCCGATCTCGAAACGCCCAGTGGCCTCATGCGCACGCATGTTTTCCGTCCGGCTGCACCCGGAAACTACCCAGGTATCGTCCTGTTTTCCGAGATCTTCCACGTCACCGGCCCCATTCGACGCACCGCGTCCTTTCTTGCCGCCCACGGTTTTGTGGTCGCAGTGCCCGAAGTTTTCCATGAATTCGAGCCTTTGGGAACAGTACTCGCCTACGACACAGAGGGGACGGAGCGCGGAAACTGGTGCAAGATTAACAAGCCGCTCGCCGCGTACGACTCAGATGCCCGTGCTGTCATTGCATTTCTCCAAAAACATCCCCATTGCACAGGCAAATTAGGGACCCTCGGCATTTGTATCGGCGGTCACCTGAGCTTCCGCTGCGCCTTCAACCCCGAAATTCTCGCTGGGGTCTGCTTCTACGCAACGGACATCCATAAGCTGGATTCCCATCCCCGCGGTTTAGGTTTGGGAATGGCGGACGATTCACTGCAACGTGCACGTGAAGGGGCCGTCCAAGCAGAGCTTCTACTGATCTGGGGAAGGCAGGATCCGCACGTTCCTTTCGAGGGGCGTATGCAGATTCACCAAGCGATTGAAGAGTCCGGCACAAATTACCAGTGGATCGAGTTCAATGCCGCCCACGCCTTTCTGCGGGATGAAGGGCCCCGCTACAACCCGGTGCTTGCGCAACAATCCATGCAGCTTGCCTTGGAACTCTTCCATCGCAAACTGGCAGACGGCTGCCTCCCTTCCGCTCCCGTTATTTCAGGGGAAACTCGCCACTGACAATCGGGCCTGCTGCAAATCAGCCGACCGATGCCGGATTAACGGCAGATTCAAAGCCATCGTGGATTCATGGTCGAGGTGCGTTATCAAGATGGCGTGGAGTTGCCAGACTGCAAATTGTGGTTGGATCCGCACAAAGCCAAGCCGCTTGCATTTGTCTCTCACGCCCACGCCGACCATCTTGCCAGACACGCGGAAGCCGTCCTGACCCCCGCCACCGCCGTCTTGATGCGCGCCCGTTTGGGCGGAAAACGAGTGATGCATCAAGTGCCCTACGGCCTCCCTATCGACATGAACCAATTCCGCCTCACACTGCTGAGCGCCGGGCACATCACCGGTTCCGCTCAAATTTTCCTCGAATCCGAGGCGGGTTCGCTCCTTTACACAGGCGATTTCAAACTGCGCGACAGCCGTTCGACGCAGCCCTGTCAATGGCGCAAAGCGGAGACGTTGATCATGGAAACGACCTTTGGCCTGCCGAAGTATTGCCTTCCACCCACCGAGGAAACGCTGGCTGCCATCGTCGCATTTTGTCAGGAAACCCTCGCCGAAGGTGCCACGCCAGTCCTGTTCGCATACGCGTTGGGCAAGGCGCAGGAAATCAGCTGGGTACTGCTGGAAAACGGCTTGATTCCAATACTTCCGCCCTCGACCTACCGCATGACCTCGCTGTGTGCTGAATTACAACCCGGCTTCCCAATGGGCTTCTTGCCGTTGAGCCATCCCCGCCCCAGCAACGGAGTGTTGGTGATGCCGCCGGGTCGCCAAACGTGGGCGGCGCTAAAAGAAGTTCATCCGCGCCGCACCGCCATTCTCACCGGTTGGGCCATGGATCCGGGAGCCAAGTACCGCCACCGATGCGACGCGGCGTTCCCCCTGAGCGATCACGCTGATTACCCAGACCTGCTGCGCTATGTTGAGTGGGTTCAACCGCGCCGCGTGCTGACGTTGCACGGTTTCGCGAGTGCATTCGCGGCCGATCTGCGGGCCCGAGGAGTCGAGGCGTGGGCTCTCTCCGAAAACGATCAGTTACAATTTATGTTGTAAATAAATGGTCCTTCTCTCCTGGGACCGCAGAGCCCCAGCTCCGCTTTGACGCTCCAAAAACCCAGACAGTCCTTGCGGAGCTGGGGCTCCGCGGTCCCAGGTGCTGAGGTCTTTTAATCATCCATAAACCTAAAAGAGACGGCATCATACTAACTCCATTTTGGCTTTTGGCCAAATAACAGGAAATCCAAGTGATCCTGCAGACCCCGCCCTCTGTCAAAACTCAGGTTTTGCTGCTGAACTGGCGACTTTGGAGGCCGGGAAAGGAATGCCGCATCGAAATGGCACGGCCTGTGCTTCGGAGATCCTACGTATGAATGTCGGCATGTACAAAGGAGCTGCAGCTCTAACCGCTTACGAGTCTTGGCAAGAGACGATTGCTCAGAATTTGGCCTCGGCGGCCGTTCCGGGCTATCGACGCAATGAATCCAGCTTCTCCGGCGTGCTTGCCGACGTCGCTAAAATTAAAAAGGGCGACCAAGTTACCCAATCCATGCCCGGGGTGATGCCCTCTGCCCGCCGCAGCATCAGCATGATACCCGGCACTTCAGAGTACACCGGCGTAGAAACCAATTTTGCAGTCGAAGGCGACGGCTTCTTTCGTATCCGCCGCCAAGACGGTTCCGTAGGTTACACGCGGGACGGAAACTTTCGGTTAGATAACGCCTACAACTTAGTGACTCAGAGTGGCAACTTAGTGGAAGGGGAAAATGGCCCCATCACTTTCCGACAGGAAGGTGGAGCGATCTACATCAATGCCGACGGTCTACTCATCCAAGGCAAGCAACAAGTTTCTAAGCTGGCATTGTTTCGCTTCAACGATGCCGAAAAATTACGTCGTGTTGGAGAAGGGCTGCTTCAGCCCGGAGAGGGTAATCCTGCCATCGTGGTAGAACGCCCCACAATCAATCACATGTCACTGGAAGGCAGCAACGTTCGCCCCATGGAAGAGATGATTCACATGATCACTCTGGGGCGTGCTTATGACGCCGCTAAGAAAGTTTTGGATATCAGCGATGATTCCGCAGGGAAAGCCATCCAGTACTTGGGCAATCAAGGCTAACATTTGTTGAAACGCTGAAGTTTTCTTCCTCAATATTCGTCCAATTGTCGACATAGTTCCCCGTATCTTCGTCATCGTCCTCACTTGTTTATATTCTGCCCTTCGCCAACCTTCGGAACCACTCTTCACTTTTTTAACCTATGATCCAATCCTTGTACGCCGGTGCCTCCGGCATGGAAGCGCAGCAATTAAACCTCAACGTCATCGCGAACAATCTCGCGAACGCCAACACCACGGGTTTCAAGCGCAGCAAAATCGAGTTTCAGGATCTACTTTACCAGAAACCCCGTACCGCTGGCGCTGACGCCGGTAACGGGAATCTTTTGCCCACCGGTTCCGAACTCGGGAGCGGTACCCGCGTGGTCGCTACCGCCAAAATGTTTACGCAAGGCCAGTTGACTCAGACAGGCAACGAGCTGGACATGGCCATTGATGGAGACGGTTTCTTCAAGGTTCTCCGCGTCGACGGCACAGACGGCTACACTCGGGATGGCACCCTCAAGTTGGACGCCACCGGCCGCTTGGTGACCAGCGACGGTTTACCGCTCGTCGGTTTGCCTGTTCTTTCTGATGCACGTTCTGTCAACGTAATGCCTACGGGCGAAGTCAGTTACACTGACAAAGACGGCAAAACAGTGAAGGCTGGCTCATTGCAACTCTACCGTTTCCCAAACCCAAGCGGCCTTCGCAGTCTTGGTGGCAACATTTATGCCGAAAACGACTCCAGCGGCACCGCGTTGAGCGGTTCACCAGGAGTCGCAGGCATGGGCTCTGTGATACAACGCTTCCTAGAGTCTTCCAACGTCAACATCGTGGAAGAAATGGTCGCCATGATCCAAGCCCAGCGTGCGTACGAAATTAACTCCAAGGCCATTACGACCTCGGACGAAATGCTCGGCCAACTCTCCCAGCTGAAACGCTAATGCGCGATATTCGGCCATTGATCGTCGCTTTCCTTTCTGTTCTCGGAACGGCAGCGACGACGTGTGCCGATTTCAATGCACTTCTTTCGCCGGTTCCGGGAGCCACCGTCGGGCGCAATTCGTTGTCCTCGCCACCTGCTCCAGTCGCAAAACCCGCTCCCGTCGGCGGACAATTACTCAAACTACAACCCTCGGCTGCGGATGCGCAGGCTCTCTTGACAGAAAGCGAATTGCTCACCGCAATCCAAGCTGATTTGCCCAAACGCTTCGTTATCGAAGGAGAACTCCGCATCACCCTCACGAGACCTTGGACGGCGATTCCACTTCCCGCTCCGGAATTTTTTGCCGAGTGCGTACAGCTGCCGCCCGGTGGTCTAGCCAGCGTGATGCAGGTGACCGTGCGCGGTGTCAGTGGCGGGAAGATCATCGGTGAGTGGCCGCTCCAAGTGCGTGCGGAAGTCTGGCGAGAAGTGTGGTTGGCTCCCCAGCGCATGGATCGTGGACAGGTGCTCCAGCCCAGCCTGTTGACGGCCAGAACCGTCGATATCCTCAAAGAATTCAACTCTCCAATCGCCGCCGACCAAGACCTCTCGGGGTTCGAGCTCGCGCAAGCGGTTCAAGCCGGGAAGCCCATTTCCCGTAGAGATCTCGTCGAACGCTCGCTGGTTCGTAAAGGACAGTTCGTGGATGCCGTCGCCAACGAAGGCGGACTCAACATCCGGATGCGGGCGCAGGCTATGGAAGCCGGACCTGCGGGTGCAGTCATCCGCGTGCGCAATCTCGACAGTCAAAAAGTATTTTTTGCTCAGGTGATCAATGAAAACCAAGTTCAAGTCCGCTTCTAACGCAGCGTGTGGCGCCGCCACTCTCGCCTCGCTCCTGTTCTCATCCCTCCCATACACTGGTTGGGCCGGTTCTCTTTGGCGTGAAGCCGTCACCGATGAGCGCGGTATGTTTGCAGACAAACGAGCCCACCGGCTCGGCGACATCGTCACCATCATCATCAGCGAGACCACGACCGCCACAAACTCCGAGTTGCTCACCAAAGCACGCTCCGCCACCGGTGGCCCTGGAATGGCCACCAACTTGATCAATCAACTGATTAACGCGGGAGCCAACCAGCAGTCCGCCGTGGCAGCCGGTGATCGTCGGAAATTCCCCACCAACTTGTTGCCCAAACCAACAGGAGCTGCTCCGTTGATCCTCTCTCCCGATGGCACTTCCGTCTATTCAGGCAAGGGTACCCTCGAAAATAAACAGGTGCTCACATCCGAAATGGCAGTTCAAGTCATCGACGTCCTTCCAAACGGTAACCTTGTCATCGAGGGCATCCGCCAAGTCGCCTTTTCCAAAGAACGCCAGTTCATGTCGCTACGCGGCATTATCCGACCAGCAGATGTCAGCGCGGCCAACACAGTCTCCTCCGCCGCGATCGCTGATGCTCGAATCGACGTGGTTTCCGAGGGCAGCGTCACCGAGGCCCAGAAAAAGGGCTGGTTGCTGCGCTTGGATGAAAAGATCAGCCCTTATTAAGCGTCCTTCCCCCTTTTTGGATACCCCAGTTTAACGTCTTCACGTATCTCATCGGCTTTTTGAAATTCCTGCCATGCGTCAATTATTCCTGACCCTCCTGAGCCTCACTTGGCTCGCCGCTTCCGCCACTCCGGCGCAGGCCGCGCGCGTAAAGGACATTACCCTGATCGAAGGCGGTCGCGACAACCAATTGGTTGGCTACGGTTTGGTGGTTGGTTTGGCCAATAAAGGGGACAGTAAATCCGACCAAATCGTGCGTACCGTTGCGAACTCAATGCAACGCTTTGGCATCAATTTGCAGGGCGCGCAGCTCAAGTCCGACAACGTTGCAGCCGTAATGGTCACCGCCGACATCCCCGCCTACGCAAGGGCCGGCACCCGTATCGACGTCACCGTTGGCTCTATTGCTGACGCCAAAACTATCCAAGGCGGCATCTTACTTCAGACTCCCCTGCTCGGCGCGGATGAAACGGTTTACGCAGTCGCTCAGGGCGCCATTGCCGTCGGCGGCTTCCTTGGCGGCGAGGGCGGCCCAGGCGGCGCATCGGTGCAAAAAAATCATCCCACCGTTGGCATCATCAGCGGCGGGGCACTCGTCGAGCGCGAAATCCCAGCTTCCTTCGTCCATGACAACAACGTGGAACTGATGTTGCTGAACCCCGATTACACCTCGGCCGCTCGCATGGCGCAGGCCATCAACCAAGAATTCCCGCAAAGCGCTATGGCGAAGAATGCTTCCACGGTGAACATTGCGGTTCCCGACGATTTTAAGGGCTACGAAGTGAACTTCATCTCGCGGATCGGCTCGATCGAAGTGGATCCAGACGTGCCAGCGCGTGTAGTCATCAACGAGCGCACGGGTACTATCGTGGCGACTTCCAACGTGCGCGTCTCCACGGTCGCCATCAGCCATGGCGCACTGACGATCTCCATCGCCTCCACCCTCGGGGTGAGCCAGCCTAACCCGTTATCCCGTGGGAATACCGCAGTGGTTGCCAGCACGCAGACGGACATTGTCGAAAAACCAGGTAAGTTCGGGGTACTCGAAGACAACCCGACCATCCAACAAGTCGCCTCCGCTTTGAATGCCTTGGGCCTCACCACTCGCGAAATGATGTCTATCTTCCAGACCATGAAACGCGCTGGCGCCCTGCAAGCCGAACTGATTCTCAACTAATGAATATCAGCCCTTCCATTCCCACAGCGGCGGCAGTTTCCCTAGCTGGGCTTTCCCCTTTACACTCGGAATTAGCTCAACTTGAGGGTGGCAATGCCCGCAGAGTTCCCGGAAAGTCCAAGGATCCTTCGGAAGTAGCGCGCCAGTTTGAAGCAGTGCTCGTGAAACAGATTCTGTCTGAGAGCATGAAGAGCATGATGGAGCACGGTGAGGGTGGCCAAGTCTATGGCTATTTTCTAGAAGACACTTTAG
>Ga0114967_10000354_pt1 | contig 38663 bp, 39 predicted proteins | sample M_130628_MF_Meta_FD_92639 | JGI IMG/M metagenome (GOLD analysis project Ga0114967, IMG submission 92639) | Freshwater microbial communities from Lake Montjoie, Canada to study carbon cycling - M_130628_MF_MetaG | ecosystem: Environmental > Aquatic > Freshwater > Lake | place: Lake Montjoie... | reverse complement strand
TGACTTTGGGTGATAAAAAATTTATCTCAGATAAAGACGGGAAATTTTATTTCAAACATTTAGTAGCGGATAAATACTACCTTGACATTGATCAAAAAAGCCTTCCTAAAGGTGTAATCACAAATCTCAAACTACCATTGGAAGTGGATCTAAAAGGAGATAGCACTAGTCAAATAAATTTATCGCTTACTAAAACGGGTACTATCGTTGGAAAAGTTTTATTTACAAATATTGAAAACGACGAAGGTAAAGGAAAACCATCAGTTTTAATTAAAGTATCAAATGAAACCGAAACATTGTATACGATAGTAAATAAAAATGATGAATTTACTTGTAAACAAGTAAAACCAGGAAAATGGTCTATAACAGCTAGCATAAATGGGGGAAATCCAGAAGATTATTCTATTTCAGATGCTACACAATCTATCGAAGTAGAAGCCGATGGGAGTGTAGAGGTAGAATATAATATAGAAAACTATAAGAGAGCAATTGAATTTAACCCTAGTACTTTTAATGTGGTTGAAGAAAAAGCCCCTACAGTTAATAGCGACATTAAAGAAAATAGTGTCACCAAAGAGAATAATATAAATAAAGAAAATAGTGCCACCAAAGAAAATAATATAAGTAAAGAAAATAGTGCCGCCAAAGAAAATAATATAAATAAAGAAAATAGTGCCGCCAAAGAAAATAATATCAGTAAAGAAAATAGTGTCTCTAAAGAAAATAAAGTCAGTAATGAAAATAGTATCAGTAAAGATAATAATGTCAGTAAAGAAAAAATTGTCACTAAAGAAAACAATATCTTTAAAGAAGATAATGTTTCTAAAGAAAATGAAGATACATGGACAAATAAAATCTCTCCTACAAACCAAACTAAACCTAAAACATTACCAAAAACTAAGTCAATTGTAAAAGATGTAAACCAAAATAAAAATACAACAAAAAATACAAATAATAACAAAAAGCAAAGTTTAAGGAAAAAACCAAATTATACAATTATAAGTATTTGATAAGTACTGAAACAGAATACATTAGACGGTTCACCGCAGCGGTTCGAGATAAGCTAAGGTTTACCGCTTCAACAAAATACTTATTATCAATAAATTAAATCATTTCAATTTGTCGATTAATATAGTATCACTATTTAATCAAAGATTTAACAATTGATGATAAAATATTATTTTATAGATTATGCTTAAAAGGAAATTACGATATTAATCTACAAATACTATTATTAATACTGGTTGTTAACAAGAATTTTATATTATATCTCATGCCTTAGTCCAATTGATTAAATTTAATTATGACAAAGTGAACTATAAAGTAAGTTAAATAACTCCTATACAAACATGAAGTTTATTAAAGCTATAGTATTCATATTTATTCAAACTGCTTGTTTTGGACAATCAACAGCTACAATATCTTTTTCTCTTTACTTAGCCGATATAGCTACTATTGCTCTTGAACCTGCAAATTCGACTATTAATTTAGTTGGAACGGCTTCCTCGGGAACTGGAAATTCATTAACATTTACGAGCAATAATAATCTATGGATAAATTTCACCTCTCAAGTTTCATCGGGTATTACCAGAAATATCACAGCTAAAATCATATCCGGCAGCCTACCAAGTGGCACTTCATTAAAGTTAACAACAACAGGACCGAGCGGAACGGGGGCGGGAACACCTGGTAATATTGTTTCACCTCAAACCTTATCAAATAGTCAACCTCAACAAATAATAGTTACGGGCATTGGCAATGCAACCACTGGCACAGGTGTAAATAATGGATATAATATAAAATTAGAATTGGTTATCGATGATTTTAGTCTATTAAAATCCGGGAATACAGGTATAAGTATTACGTTCACCATATATTAATAAAAACATGAAAAGATCATTGATCTTATTTTTTTTCTGTAGTGTAGCAATAGATACTTTTTCTCAGTGTACTATCTTTACCCCAACAATAAGTTTGGGTTCTAATTCTATTTCTGCCTCTCCTACTTTTCAGGGTAATAGAATAGGATCAGATCGAACACCCGAACTGTCAATTTCTTCAGGTACACTCACTATTTCTATTGCAAATGCTAATACTTGCTCAAATTGGGAAGTATCAGTTGTCAGAGATAATACTATCAATACAGATTTAAGATTATATGTAATAAGAACTTCAGATGGAATTGGTGCTCCAGAATCATCAATTGAAGCAGCAAGTTTAGCGAATTATGTTGAAATAACAACCATTCCACAAACCTTCATGCGAGGGGTTAATAACCGATCATCAATACAAATTAGCTATAAAATTACTGGTATATCAGTAAATATGGATGCTTCAAGATATTTATCTAATATTACTTTTTCAGTTATAGGTACGCCATAAATAATAATCCTTTTATAAACACACATTGATTTTTAACACTAAATTTAAATTACTTATGCTGTTAAACTATAAAGATTTAGAAAACATCAATGAATTTCAGTTTTTACAAAATAAAGATAATCAATGGTATCTTTGCAAAGAAAGTGAACAAGAATATGAGAAATATGCTTTTGTAGATGATATAAGCTCCTTTCTATCACAATATCCACAGTTTTCAAAGATTAATGAAGTAAAAATAATAAACTTAAACTTCTTTCTTGATTCTTCTGATCAGAGTATTGAAAAACTTTTTGTCAAAAATGTAGTCCATAAAAAGTATTTAGCATCAACAAAATTGGCTTTCAAAATATTGATTAATAAGAAAAAAGAAGTCGAAGTAATAAATTCCAATGCAGAAATTACAGAAAAAAAGAAAATAGATTTTGAAAAAATTAAAATCGAGAAAATAAAATTTATTATTCGAGTTGGGAGTATAAGCGAAATTCATTTTGAAGATAATTCTATTTCTTATGTTTATGAAACATTAAACAAATTTGAAAATAATTTACTACAAAATTCAACATTTATTCGAGTTAGCAGAGGCTGCATAATTAATATTGAATATATCAGTTTTTTTAAATTAGACAACAAAAAGAGGTTTGCAGAGTTAAAAATTGGAGAGATTCCTTTTAAGATTTCACGAAGATTGATTAATAGTTTTAAAATACAAGCAATAAAAATTACCTAAATTTTAGATTCTTTAGTTTAAATCAAACAATTCTTAATAAAGCTTGTAAAAATAAAAACCCTGATAATCAATGTAAGATTATCAGGGTTTTTGCTTTAAAATATATCAGGTGCACGGTCAATTGGCTAAATTCAGATTTGTCGATTCAAAATATTCTATTCCTTTTGTTCGAAACTACACTCTACTAAAGGAAAAAAACCGTCTGTACACGGGATATTTTTCAACTTTTAGACCTCATGAAAACTAATACTTTGTTTGACGATCAGGCTTCGCGGAAGAGCTTATGCTAGTGAAAGCTTCAATTCATTTAATCTCTTTCTAACCGAAGTATCAATTTGTGTATCGCCTACACTTAAAATATAACCTCCAATAAGGTTTTCATTTACTTTTTCTTCCAAAACAATCTGTTTACCAGTTGAGCCTCCAACTATTTTAATGAATTCAGCTTTTTGAGCATCTGTCAACGGCGTAACACTTGTTACAGTCACTTTCTGAATTCCTTTTTGTAGATTATACAATTTGTCAAACTCTTCAGCTATAGAATAAATCAGATTTTCTCTGTTTTTCTTAGTTAAGAGATTGAAAATTGAGAAAGTCACAGGATGTACGTTCTTTTCGAAAGTTTTTTTCAAAATTCCGAGTTTTGTATGATGACGAACAATTGGATTGCCCAAAACCACTAAAAACTGACGATTTTCGTCACAAACTGTTTTAAACAAAACCATGTCCTCATTTACTTCATTGACGACTTTTTTTTCTGTTGCCAAATCAAACAATGATTTAGCGTATCTATAAGCAACTATTGAGTCTCCCATTGTATTTTAAGCGAATTCATGGTGGTAATATAGTGCGATTAGCACATACCTACCACCGAGTGTTTCAATAAAACAAATTTTGTAAAAAATTTAGCAAAAGTTTGAAATTGCTTCGCAAAACATTGAATATCTCAGAGGATGGTGGAATGTTTGCAAATAAAGTAAAAAAACTACTAAATAGCCTATTTTGCAGACCTATCAGTTAAGTTTTGCTTCTGAAATCAAACTTGAAACCAATGCTTCTTGCGAAGTTTTGTCTAACAATTCTCTACGAATTACTTTTTCAGCAATTTCAATTGAGAAACTTGCCATATCTTTCTTCATTTGAGAAACCATTGCAGCTTTTTCTTGTTGGATAGCCTCACGAGCATCTGCAATAATTTTATTTCCTTCTAGCACTGCTTTTTCTTTTGCATCAGCTATCATTTTATCTGTGATACCTTTAGCATCACGAATCATTTTATCGCGTTCAGCACGAGCTTCAGCTAAAATCTTGTCATTATCTGACTTTAATTTTGCCATTTCGGCTCGTGTTTCTTCTGCCATGCGAAGAGCTGATTCAATTGAATCTTCACGCTCTTTCAATGAAGAAAGGATTGGTAGCCAAGCAAATTTTTTCAGGAAGAAAACTAAAATTCCGAAAACTAATGCCATCCAAAACAACAGACCAATGGCTGGGGTTAGCAATTCCATGTTATTATAAAATTATAAAAATTTGTAATAATTAAGTTAATTTGAAAATTTGGCAATTTGGAAATGAATACTACATATTATTTCTAAAATTTATTATCTAAATCAAACATCAAATTTATTTATTTTAGCAAAATTGCCAAGGGTAAATTATGAAACCTGCACCGACGCCTAATGCGAACGGGGCAGGTTATCATTTTGCAAATAATTACTTGATTGCGGGTATTGCCCGTGATTCTTACGCTAATTTGAAAGAAATCAACAAACAAATTACAGCTGCAAATAAAGCTACCGCTTCTACAAGGGCTGCGATGATAATCATCATAGTTTGGATTTTGTTAGCAGCTTCTGGTTGACGAGCTACGCCTTCCAATGCACTACCACCAATACGACCTAAACCAAGACCTGCACCAATTGCAGCAAGACCAGCACCAATTGCAGCACCCATCACCGCGAATCCACGTCCGCCATCAGTGGCAGCTTGTAAAAGAACTTGTAAAAAAGACATAATAAAACGATTTATATAAGTGAAACAAAAAATGCAAAATAGTAATTAGTTAACAGTTATTGGAAAACTGGTTAATTTGTTTAGTTCCCAACATTAACAAATCAATGTCCGTGATCTGCTTCGTGGTGTTCTTCGATTGCAGAACCAATATACATCGACGAAAGCAATGTAAATATAAATGCTTGCAAGAACGCTACTAAAAGTTCGATGGCATTCATAAACAATGTAAACAAGGTTACTACTCCACCTACTGCAAAACTTTGGAATATAAAAATTAAACCAAGAAGACTTAAAATAATAATGTGACCAGCAGTAATATTTGCAAAAAGACGTATCGTTAATGACATCGGCTTCATGAAAACACCTGCAATTTCAACAACCCACATTAAAGGTAACATCAAAGTTGGTACACCTTCCGGTTTCACTAAGTGTAACCAATAGTGTTTATTGGCGTTGATGTGAGTAATAAAAAAGGTTAGTACTGCCAAAAATAAAGTTATTGTGATATTGCCAGTGAGGTTAGCTCCACCTGGTATTAGCCCTAGAAGGTTGTTTATCAAAATAAAGAAAAACAATGTGAGCAAATATGGTAAGTACTTCTCATATTTGGGCCCGATGTTTGGTATCACCACCTCATCACGGATAAAAAATATGATTGGTTCAATGAATGATTGAATTCCTTTCGGAGCTTTTCCACGGTTTTTAGCAAAACTTTTGGCAACTGTTGACATCAATACTATCAAAATAACTGCACTTAATAGCATTGAAGCTACATTTTTAGTGATTGATAAGTCCCAAACGTGAACTTCTTCGTCGATTCCTCCTTGTGGATTTAAACGATGAATGTGCTCGTGATTATTAATATAACCATTGTAAACACCTTTTCCTTCAGTAAATCTTTTTGAAGAAAAAACTTCAAGACCATTTTGTTTGGTGTATAAAATAACTGGAAGATGTAAAGTAAGGCCATGAGCAAATTCCCACTCGTGAGAGTCAGAAATGTGGTGCATAATCATTTTGCCAATGTCAAATTTTTCTTCTTCGTGAGCAGTTGTTTCGTGGCTTTTGTGCTGAGCATCGTGACCTCCTTGTGCGGAAACGAAATTTATCGAAAATAACGATAATGAAGTAACGAGTAGTAGTTTTGATGTAATCTTACGCAACATATTTTCTGTAATTATTCGGTCAATTAATAGTGAATTCACCCTTTTACTCAATTTTGCCGCAAGTTACGACTTAAATTCCAAATCTCAAACACTGTATAAAATAAATATAGTACAAAAAAGTTAGAAACAAACAATTCTTGCTGTTGAAGCCCAAAGTAAAGTTCTACTCCAATAAAAATTAAACACAAAATTAATCTAAGAACAACCGTAGCAAGGTAAAAGGGTATGAAATTTTTCTGTTTTTCTTGTAAACCGAACGCTATAACTCTATGAAACAAAAAAGAAAATGCCACGAAAAACCCAAGTATTAACCACTTCTTGGGGTGTAATAAATGGGCAAGTCCAAGATATTTGGCTAAGAAAAATACAATTATTAAAAATACCGTTAGAATGAGGGTTCGAGTCATTAATTGATAACTTAGTTTTTGGGAATTTGTCTGAATACATTAAATAAAGATACACCAATTGACAAAAGCGACAATACCAATGTAGCAATCGGATTTCTATTGGCCATTTTTCCATCAATCCAATAGCCAGCCCATGTTCCTAAACCAATAGTTAATGCCATTTGAAGGCCAATTTGGGTAAAAACAAGCCAATTTTGTTTATCTTTTGGATATTCTTCCATATTTTCCTAATAGAGAATCGAGTTAGAAAATTGATTTACAAAAATTCACATATTCTAACCAAAATAATCCTGTCTATTTAAAAGTCTTTCAAATCCTGTTTAAATTGTTTTATAGTTTTTATACTCCCCTATCCGCCAACCAGTTAAATCTTCAAGTTTTGACAGAATACGGTATTTAAGAGAATATTTTTTCTGTTGAATATCAAAATAAAAAGCCCAATTCATGCGTTCAATGCGAGCTTGAATAATTTTTGGATGCGTTCCTTCAAAAAGTGTGAGCGAATCGATTCCAGAATAATCAAATGCTACATTGGCGGGTTGTTGCTCATCAAGTTCTTGGTCAGTATGCCAAAAATAAGATAATCCTCGCACCTTCTCAGTCATTTTTATAGGTGGTTTTACCCAGCCATAATGATAGATATAAGCATCAATTGCTTTTACATTCAATTTGGTATTATCGTTTTTTCGGAAACCTTGTGCATCTCGATAAGACGAGACTTTTTTCGTATGGCGGATAACTCTGATTTCATTTCTATACCATTTACGAGAATCCGCAACATATTTGTATGAGCCATAAAAATGCAAATAATTAAAAAGTAAGCCTTCAACTGAAAGGTTATTTTTATATTCAAACATGGCATCTTTTATGGCTTGATGATATTTTTCATGAACTATTTCATCACTTTGAATATAAAACGCCCATGTTGTATCATCGCTCACAGCCGAAAGAGCTTTATCAGTTTCGATGGCTAAAACTCTGCCATCTTTGCGTAATGAATCATCCCAAATTGTTTCAATAATGCGAATTTTTTCTGAATTGATGGATTTTATCAACTCCAAAGTTCCATCCACTGAGTTTCCAACGGCAACGACAAATTCATCACAAACAGGCAAAATCGAAGTAATCGCCTCTACAACAGGATAATCATACTTAATGGCATTTCGGATAATTGTAAAACCTGTTATTTTCATAGAAATTAATGAATAAATACTTAAATGATAGAATGAGTAAATGTTTTTATAAATTTCAAGTGTTTTATTCAATCATTCAAAACTCTATCATTCAAACATTAGATTTGTACAACAAATTTACCAAATAAAAAGTGGCATTTCGCACGCCTTCATAACCATATTTTAAGGCAGCATCTAAATTCATTGGACGATCTATGATTGAAGTAGCATAATTTATACCTATTTCATGTAATTCTTTCGGAGAAACATCAAGCGTTCCACAAATAGCTGCAAGCGGGATTTTTGCGATAGTAGCTCGATCAGTTATACCTTTTATGAGTTTTCCTTGCAATGTTTGGTTATCAATTTTTCCTTCTCCAGTAATAATCAAGTTTACGTCTTTTAGCTTTTTATCAAAATCACAAAAATCCATTAATAGCTTAACACCATCCTTTAATTCGGCATTCAGAAAAGCCATTGCACCAAAACCTAAACCTCCTGCTGCTCCTGTTCCAGAAATTAATGAATAATTTTTACCAAAATCTCTTTCAAAAATCTTTGCAATATTTTGCAGACCCTCGTCCAATTGTTTAACTGCTGATTGATCCGCTCCTTTTTGTGGTCCGTAAATGTAGGCTGCACCATTTTCACCAAAAAGCGGATTGTTTACATCACAAGCAACAGATACAGAAATTGGAGACCGGTGATTGGAAACTGGAGACAAGACTTTTTTTATTTTTATCAGATTTTCACCAATTGGGCTTAATTCTTGGCCATTTTCATCTAAAAATTGCCAGCCGAGAGCGGTAGCCATTCCGATTCCTGCATCAGTTGTTGCACTTCCGCCAATTCCAAGTATAATATTTTCTATTCCTGCTTCTAAAACTACCTTAATTAACTCTCCAGTTCCGAAAGTACTGGTTTTCAATGGTTTACGTTCTTCAGTTTTTAGTAAACTTAAACCAGAGGCCGTTGCCATTTCAATAAAAGCAGTTTTTCTATCAGCTGAAAGCCCGTATTCAGCATCAATTATTCTACCGAGTGGGTCTTGAACCTTGGCAGTTTGTTTTTTTCCTCCCGAATACCATAAGAGTAATTCGAGTGTACCTTCTCCCCCATCAGCCATTGGCAGGCTCAAAACTTCGATTTCAGGCGAAACCATACGAATTCCTTCAGTCATGGCTTCGCAAACTTGTGGAGCATCTAATGAGCCTCTGAATTTATCGGGAGCGAGTAGGATTTTCAAATCGATTATTGTATTAAAAATAAGTAAAATGACAGTATTAAATAACAAATTCAAATATTATAAATGTTGATAGCAAACATTTTATAGCTGCGGAGAACCGTCGCTAAGCGAACCATCACCCATGTCTTGTATTATGTATTTTGTCTCGGTATTTAACAATTATCAGCATCAATATTTATATTTTCTATTCAAAAATCTCAGAAAGTCTTCTGTTTTGCAAGAAAATACTGCTATTATCTAAATTTTCAATTGATTTTAATTCATTTTCTGGTTCTAATCTAAATTTATTTACGCCAACCATTACTTTGCCGCTTTGTAGGTTTTTTACTTTCGCTGCATAAGATTGATTGATTTCTTCCTTAATAAATCCTTTTTCAAATGCAGCAGTAATTCCGCCCAAACCATCAACTTTCTGAAATAAGTTCCAAGCCTCAGTACTTAGTTGATAAGTAAGATTTTCGATATAATACGAACCTGCCGCTGGGTCGTTTATTTTATCAAGATGAGCCTCTTCTCGCATCAAAATCGAGACGTTTCGAGCAATTCGTTCGCCGAGTTCAGAGTTTTGTTCACCCATAACCGAATCATAAGAAAGCACTGTCAAGGCATCACAGCCACCCATTACAGCAGACATTGCCTCTGTAGTGGCTCTCAACATATTTGTATAAGGGCTTAATGTTGAGTCATAAAAACTCGAAGTTTGGCAATGAATCTGACAATCGTTAATGAGGGATAAACAATTATAAGATTCTAAAACTTTGCTCCATAAATATCTTAAAGCTCGAAGTTTGGCAATTTCTAAAAAGTAGTTTGTGCCAACAGAGACCGAAAACTCCAACTTAGCTATAACCTGTTTTGGGGCTAAACCAAGGGCTGTTAATTTATCTAGATTTTCAACCGCAGCCGCTACCACAAAAGCCAATTCTTGTATTGCATTTGCACCTGCATTATGAAATACATGAGAAGAAACGCTTAATACTTGAAAATCAGTAAATTGTTCAGTTTGAACTATTGTTTTTTTTGTATTTTCCCAAGTAAGCAAATTGTCTTCAGAAGAAGTTTTAACCAATGAATCGGCAATAAAATCGGCTTTCACACCGCCTTTGGGAAAATAATGAATAAATTTTGTAAGCTTTGCTAATAGTTCATTAGCTTGTAACGTTGTAAAAAATATTGGACTTTCACTTAGTTTTATAGTATTAAGCAATTTTACAAAATCAACTAGTTGTAGGTCTATACCTGAAAAATCAATATTTATAGCATCTGCACCAAGTTGTAAATAGCTGATTATCAAAGAATTAGTTTCTTTTTCGTTAATAAATTTCACCGATGGGCGATTTTGCCAAGAACTCGTTTTTTTATTTTTCTGAGCGGCTTGAATGGCTTCAATAGGCAGATTTATTAAGTCTTCTTTTGAATAGTAAGGTTGAATATCGAAATTATCGTAAGAATGCCAAACTAGCGTATCACCGAAGCTTTTTCCTTTTAAATCTTTCATAACCTGTATAATCCAGTCATTTTTTGTAATTTTTGGAAATTCGGCAAAGAGTTTTTTTTCCATTAGTAAAATTGTATTTTTCTAAGAGTATATTTGTTGTAATCTGACAAATGTAAAAATAAGCTTTGTACTTTTATTAGACAAATTATATTTAGTAAAATGTAGTTTAGGAAATAGTTTGATATTAGTTTTTGAATCTAAATAATCAACTATCGGTTAGGTCAATATTTTTGTTATCTTTGCAACCCTTTTGATTATGACTAAAAAATGAATGTTTCCGAAACCCCAAAAAATTCCAATATAAAATTGCAACGTGAGGTAGACATAGCTTGGCAAAATTGCCTTAAAATGATACGGGAAAGTATCTCCGAACAAAGTTACAAAACTTGGTTCGAACCAATTGTACCCGTTAAATTGGAGGCGAAGAAACTTACCATCCAAGTACCAAGCCAATTTTTCTATGAATGGCTAGAGGAGAATTACGTTCATTTATTAAGAAAATCACTAGACTATGCCATCGGCCGTGATGGAATGCTAGAATACTCAATAGTTGTTGATAGCGGAAATCGTCAGAAGAATCAACCACAGATTGCGGTAAATATGCCACCAGTGCATAGCACCCAATATGCCAAGCCCGACAATCATAATGCTGATGTGGTAAAAAATCCTTTTCAAATGAAGGATTTAGATTCTCTTAGCCTTGATTCTTATCTAAATCCAAATTATACTTTCGATAATTTTGTGGAAGGAGATTGTAATCGCTTGGCAAGGGCGGCGGGTTATGCCGTTGCTTCAAAACCAGGGATTACGTCGTTCAATCCATTGATGATTTATGGTGGAGTTGGACTCGGAAAAACTCACTTGGTACAAGCCATAGGGAATTTTATGAAAAATAAAGCCATCGGCAAGTTCGTACTCTATGTTTCTTCCGAAAAATTTACGAGTCAGTTTATCAATTCCATCAAAAATAATAGTCTGCAAGATTTCATGAATTTCTATATGCAGATTGATATTTTGATAATCGATGATGTACAGTTTTTGGCAGGAAAAGAAAAAACACAAGAAACATTTTTCCATATTTTTAACCATCTTCACCAATCTGGTCGCCAAATTGTGATGACTTCTGACCGCCCACCAAGAGAATTAGATGGCGTAGAAGACCGACTTTTATCACGCTTTAAATGGGGTTTAACAGCCGATTTACAAACACCCGATTTAGAGACTCGTATAGCAATTATACAGAAAAAGGTCCAAGCCGAAGGAATCGAAATTGATTACGAAGTAATCGAATACCTAGCTCATAGTATTGACACAAATATACGTGAACTGGAGGGTGTGATGATTTCGCTATTGGCACAAGCTTCGCTTACTCGCCGTGAAATTGATTTGGAATTGGCAAAAACTACACTTCGCCATCTAGTGAAAGATTCGCAGCGAGAAGTAACAATTAATACAATAATTGAAGCAATTACTGAATATTATAAGGTTAGAACACCCGATTTGAAAGGAAAAAGCCGTTTGCGTGAAATTGTTCTACCTCGTCAAGTAGCTATGTATTTGGCAAAAGATTTGACAAACCTTTCTTTGAAATCAATCGGTTATCATTTTGGAGGTCGTGACCACAGTACTGTTATTCACGCTATCCAGACGGTTAATGATTTGATGGACACAAACAAAGAAATTAGCACTGCAGTGGCGAAATTATTGAAGATGTTTAGGAAATAATTGGTTTGTCCCCGGTCGTGAGTTTTTAATCCACAAAAATGAGCAAATTTACAAAAATTTGCTCGTTTTTCATTTCATTAGCCTTATGTTTTAAAAACTTTAAGCAATAATATTTTTTTCGAAGTTGAACCGCCCAACGTTTGTTTAACCCCACAATTATTCTACATAAAGCACCAAACCTTTTAAATAACTACCTTCGGGGTGAAATAAATTTACGGGATGGTCTGCCCCTTGCGTTAGATGATGTAAAACCTTTACTTGGCGACCAACTTCGAGTGCCGCCGACATGATTGTATTATAGAATAATTCTCGGTCAACTACTTGTGAGCATGAAAATGTGAACAAAATTCCGCCTTTGGACAATCTCTTGATTCCTTCAATATTTAATCTTTTATAGCCTTGAACTGCATTATGGCGTTTGGCAACATTTTTAGCATACGCTGGCGGGTCAAGGATAATCAAATCGTATGTTTGGTCGTTTCGCTTCAAATAGTTCATTACATCTTCGGCGTAGGCTTCGTGTTTGTCGGTTTCTCCAAAATTTAAGACCACATTCTGGTTAACCAAATCAACTGCTTTTTTTGAAACATCAACTGAATGCACCAATTCCGCTCCAGCTTTCAAAGCATAGATCGAAAAGCCGCCTGAATAGCAGAATGAATTCAACACTTTTTTGCCTTTTGCATATTGTCCCAATAATGCACGATTATCTCGTTGGTCAAGGAAAAATCCAGTTTTTTGTCCAGTTTGCCAATCAATTAAAAATTTATGATCATTCTCCGAAACTTCATGCGGAATCAATTCAGCCGAAGATGAATTGAATAAATATTCATTTTGCATAGTTTTCCCAAATTCAGTCGGCAAAGTTTCAGCACTTTTATCGTAAACAGCCAATAGACTTTCGCCAAATATTTGCTTTAATCCTGCTACAATTTTTTCTTTTTCTCGCCACATTCCAATCGTATGGGCTTGAAAAACTATTACACCATTATAAAAATCAAGAATTAAACCTGGAAAACCATCACCCTCTCCATGAATGAGGCGATAACAATCAACCTGCCCGCTACCACCTTGAAACACAATTGTTTTGCGTAATTGATGAGCAGAATTTAGTTTTTTGAGCCAAAAAGACTCATTAATTTCAGTTTCTGAATATGAAAATATTTTTACGGCGATACTTCCCTTATAATAATGGCCTGTTGCGAGATAAGTGAATTTTTTATCGAAAACTTCTACTACATCACCATCAGTTGGATTTCCTTCTGTTCGGGCAATTGCTCCCGAAAATACCCAAGGATGCAGCCGTTTTACTGCTATTTCTTTTCCTGCGTTTAATATTACTTTTGCATACATAAAATGTTTTTTTGGCTTTAAGAGAGAGAGGCTTTATGCAATAGGAAAAAATTATTTAATCAAAAAAATATATTGCTTAGAGCCTAAAGTATATGGCTTTTTGTTAAATATATACAAAATAAGAAAAAAATGAGCCTTGAAAAAATCATATCACTGATTAAATATTATATTTACCAACAAGTTTTAGTACTAGATTTAAAATTATAACCTTTAACCTCTCAAAATACCATGAAAGTCAATCGTAGAAACTTCCTACGTCAGTCAGGACTTATCGCTGCTACTCCTTTGATAGCTAATGAATTATGGTCTTGTACTCCTTCTTCAAAAACCGAAGAAAAAATTTCAGAATCTACAGTAACTACCTCAATTATATCCGAACCATCAGTAAAAGAATTTGGTATTCAGCTATGGACTGTAAAAGAAGACATGGCACTCGACCCAAAAGGTGTTTTGAAATCGTTGGCGAGCTACGGCTACAAGCAAATTGAGAGTTTTCAAGGTGATAAAGGCGTATTTTGGGGCATGACGGCCAAGGATTTCAAATCATATATGGACGAACTCGGTATGAATATCATCAGTACGCACTGCAATCCTGACTATACCATGAAAAAAGAAACTGAAAAAGAATTCAGTAAGTTGGTTGATGATGCAGCAAGTATAGGTATGAAATATTTGATAAATCCTTTTTTAGGAAGTCTTAAAACTGCCGATGAATGGAAAAAAGCCTCCGAAGGACTGAATCGTCAAGGTGAAATTGCTAACAAAGCTGGTTTGCGAGTTGCATACCACAATCATAATTTTGAATTTAAGAAATTTGCAGATGGTACAATGCCCGAAGAACTACTGCTTGACGGAACAGACCCCAAATTGGTTGATTTTGAAATGGATTTGTTTTGGGTGGTGAAAGCAGGCGAAAATCCTGAAGAATGGTTAAAAAAATACAATAACCGTTTTAAGTTATGCCATATTAAAGACCTTTACAAAGATGAAAAATTAGCAGAACTTAGAAAAAACAAGGCCGAAGTAATGGTTTTGGACGATGTGAGTGCTTCATGCGATTTAGGTACAGGAAAAATTAATTTCCCTCAGATATTGAATACCGCCAATGCAAACGGTGTCAAATATTTTATTGTTGAGCAAGAACGATTCGACAATACTACTCCGCTAAAAGCAGTTGAAACTGATGCTCAGTATATGAAAAAATTGGTTTTTGCTTAAAATACTTTACAATCCCTTTTTTGTCGTTATTTTTACAAAAAAGGGATTTTTATTTTATTCTATGAACACCAACGAAAATTACCTTGATGGCTTGCTTTTGGAAGCACTTCGCAAAGATGACGAAAAAGCATTGGGGTATTTATTCAATACTTTTTATAACAAACTCTACCGAATCGGCCTAAAATGGTGCTTAGATAGTGACATCACAGAAGAATCTATTCAACTGATATTCAGTGATTTATGGAAATATCGTCATTCATTGAGTAATATTAAATCGTTTGAGGCGTATCTTAAAAGTTCTCTAAAAAAACGTATTTTCAGAGAGCTACAAAAAGTAAATAGTGTTGAAAAAGTAAATTGGGAGGATGCTGAAACTTTTATTCTTTCTATACAATCTTATGAGGAGATTCTGATAAAACAAGAATCTGACACGCACCTCAAAAAACAACTTCACCTCGCTCTAGAACAACTCTCGCCCCGCCAAAAAGAAATCATCGTACTGAAATATTTTGAAGAACTCAGTTTTAAAGAAATTGCCGAAAAAACTGGTCTGCAAACAGATAGTATTTATAAAACGCTCCACGAAGGAATTAAGAAATTGAAAGGAATATTGTAAAATACATCCTACCAGATAAAACTTTGCGGTGTAAGGATCTGAAGCGACCCCGTGTTTACCAATAAAAAAATTATTTCAAAAAAATCAGGAACATTTTCCGAAAGTCTTCCTCTATATTCATAAGAGCAACATTTTATTCTTACAAACGTACAATACAATAGTATTTTCATGAAAAATAAAGCGGCACTAACAATTGATGAACTTTTAGTTAATGAATCTTTTTTGAATTTTTATTTCAGAAAATATGAAGCTGATATTTTAGAATGGGAAGATTGGGCAGAGAACCACACTGAACGCCAAGATTTGATAAAACAAGCATTTGGACATCTTGACAAGCTTTCGTTGAAATGGAAAAAAGAATATATCGCTGATAAATTTGAGGAAATGAATGAAAATTTGGAAGAAGCCATTGCACTAAAGATAAGTTATCGTCGTCCACAAATTATTCGTTGGGTAGCGGTGGTTATTTTGTTTTTAGGCATTGGTTGGTGGTATTTACAACAAAAAACTAGTAAATCGATTATTTATACCGAGTTGGTAGCAAACGCTCCGACCACTCTTATTGAAAAAGAAAATAATACTGATAAACCATTGCTTATTACTTTGAGTGATGGCTCTTCAATTTTGCTTCAGCATGGCAGCCGTTTGAGTTATCCTGCCAATTTTGAGGGTGATAAAAGGGAAGTTTATTTAGATGGTGAGGCATTTTTTGAAGTAGCCAAAAATCCAGAAAGACCTTTTCTTGTTTATGCTAATGAGCTGGTTACGAAAGTTCTAGGCACAAGTTTCAATATAAAATCTTTTAAAGGGCAAAAAGAAATTCAAGTGATTGTTCGCACGGGAAAGGTCTCGGTTTTTAAACTAAATGAAATACAAAACAGCAAGAATATTAAAATTTTAGACGGAGTTGTAATTATTCCGAATCAACAAATAAAATTTGATAAAGAGAAAAGTAATTTCTCAAAATCTTTGATTGAGCAACCCGAAATGCTATCTGAAATGCCACAATACAATTTTGAATTTAAGGATGTTTCAGCAAACAATGTTTTTGCTATTATTCAGAAAGCCTACGGTATTTCGATTGTTTATGATGAAGAACTCTTGAAAGATTGTCCGGTAACAGCTTCATTATTAGACGAACCACTCTACGGAAAATTAGAATTGGTCTGTAATGCTATCGAAGCAGAATACCTACTCATTGATGGTCAGGTAATTATCAGTAGTAAAGGGTGCAAAAATTGAGAAGTCCACAGTCGACAGTCAACGAGTCCACAGTTAGTAAACAAAAAAACAAATACAATCAAACAATATAAAAACCATATAATTACGTTTAACAATTTCATCTTAAAACCAAAAAAAATCGGTGATGCTACCAACATCACCGAAGTAGTTTTCCCGAAACGAATTTCGCCAAATTCATTTCAGCGGGAGTGTTTTTGTCTCATTTAATCACAAAATCATCAAAAACGTTTAAAATTATGCTAACTTTTACAAAATCCAATTCATTAATCGGAAAAATTATGAAATTGAGCCTCTTACAACTATGTTTGGCTCTGCTTTTCACTGGCCTCAGCTACGCACACAAAAGTGATGCCCAAGAGGTACTCGACCGTGAAGTTTCGCTACAATTGAGAGAACAGAATCTTGAAAATGCTTTGAGTAAAATCGAAGAATCGGCAAACGTCAAATTTATTTTTAGCTCGAAACTTATCAAAAGTAGCCGTTTTGTTTCGCTAAACGTCAAACAACAAAAACTTTCCACCGTTTTAGAAGCACTTTTAAAGCCTTTAAATATTGGTTTTAAAGTAAGCGGCAATAAAATTATCTTGAATCGTCAGTCGGAAACTGCCGCTTTGCTCATCCCAAACGTGGTAGAAAGTCCGATTACTGGAAAAGTAAGCACAAAAAGCGGAGAAGTCTTACCAGGGGTAAGTGTGAGTATTAAAGGCACAAAGAAAGGTACAAGCACAGATATTGATGGTTCGTTTAAACTCAATTTAGATGCAGGTGATTTATTGGTTTTTAGTTTCATTGGATTCAATACCAAAGAAGTTAAGGTATCCGAAAATCAATCCGTTATTAATGTTTCTCTTGAAGAAAGTCTTTCGTCATTGAACGAGGTTGTAGTTACTGGTACACGTAGCAGTGGCCGCACCAAAATTGATACTCCAGTTCCTGTTGATGTGATTCCGCTTTCACAAGTAACAAATAATGTTGGTCAAGTTGATATTAACCAAATCTTAACATTTGTTGCTCCATCGTTCCAATCTTCACGACAAGCAATTTCTGATGGCACTGACCACGTTGACCCCGCTCAATTGCGTGGCTTAGGCCCTGACCAAGTTTTGGTTTTGATTAATGGTAAAAGAAGACACCAATCTGCTTTGGTAAACGTAAATGGCACTGTAAACCGTGGTACAGTAGGAACAGATATGAATGCAATTCCTGCAACTTCGGTTGAGAAAATCGAAATTTTGCGTGATGGTGCAGCCGCTCAATATGGTTCGGATGCCATTGCTGGTGTAATTAATATTATATTGAAAAAGCAAATAGGTTTGAGCGGTAATGTATCGGGTGGAGAATACATTACGAGTTATGAAAAAAATTATGCGATTAATAATGGTCCAAATGCAAGTGTCAATATAAAAGATGGTTTAACTGGGCAATTTGGTCTAAACTATGGTTTTAAAATTGGCAAAAACGGTTTTGTAAATCTTACGGGCGAATATGTTTCTCGCAACCAAACTAACCGTACTGGCACTTATACAGGGCAAACTTTTCCAGCAGTAACTGGTCAAACAGACGACCAAGTGATTGCAAGTAAAGGATTAACTCGTGAAGATTTTGATATGCGTATCGGAAATTCACAAGTAAAAGGCGGCGGAATTGTATTAAATGCCGCATTGCCAATCAATGATAATATTGAAGTTTATGCTTTTGGTGGCTGGAACAACAAAAAAGGAAATGCGGCAGGATTTTATCGCTATCCAAATTCAGTTCCTGCCTCAATTCGCTCCAATGTTTTTGCGATTTATCCAAATGGTTTTTTACCAGAAATTAATTCTGATGTAACTGATATTTCAGTGGCAGTCGGTGCAAGAGGCAAAGCATTTAAAACTTGGAATTTTGATTTGAGCAATGTTTATGGAAAAAACATCTTTGATTATGGCGTTGATAATTCGGTTAACTATACGCAAGCAGTTTCGGGAAGTTCGTTCCAACGTAAATTTGATACAGGTGGAAATTCATTCTCACAAAATACTACAAATTTAGATTTCAATAAGAAATTTGAAACAGTTTTGAATGGCTTAAACGTAGCTTTCGGAACAGAATACAAGGCAGATGCTTTTGGCACACGTGCTGGTGAAACCACTTCTTTCACTAATTATAATACAGCCTCTGGCGTAGCGGCAGGTTCACAAGTTTTTGGAGGCTTTTTACCCGCTAATGCAGGTACGCACACCCGTAATAGTTTTGCATTATATACTGATTTAGAACTGGATATAACAAAAGCATGGCTTGTATCAGGTGCTTTGCGTTTAGAGAAATACTCTAATTTTGAAAACACACCACTTAATTATAAGTTGGCAACTCGCTATAAATTGACCGATAACGTTGCAATTCGTGGTGCAATCAGTACGGGTTTTAGAGCACCTTCGCTACAACAAAGTTATTATTCAAAAACAAACACTTTGTTTCAAACAGTAAATGGTATACAAACGCCAGTTGAAAGTGGAACATTTCCAAACGATAGCAAAGCTGCTAAAATCTTGGGTATTCCTGAGTTAAAGCCTGAAACATCACAGAACATGAGCGTTGGTGCAACTGCACAATTGGGTAAATTAGAATTAACGGTTGATGCTTATCAAATTGATATTAAAGACCGTATCATTTTGACGAATAACTTTACTTCGGGTGGCAATGCCGAAATCGCAGCTCAACTTGCTGCTGCTGGTGCAACTACGGTGAACTTCTTTACAAATGCCATTGATACGCGTTCGAGAGGCTTGGAAGCTGTTGCGTCTTACAGCACAAAATTAGGCGAAAAACAATCTTTGAAATTTACTTTGGCAGGTGCATTTATCAACAATGAAGTAATCAAAGGTGCTGATGGAAAAGTAGCAGTAAAAGCCTCTGAAACATTGATTAAAACTGGTCAACTTGGAAATTATTTCAACCGTGAAGACCAAAGTCGTATCGAAGTAGCGAGTCCGAAAAATAAAGTAACAGGTACTTTAAACTATAAATGTGGTAAATTTGGTGCGATGCTTCGTGTAGTGCGTTTTGGTGAAGTGGTTTATTTAGACCCAACTATTACTGGAACTGATAAATTTGTAGCAAATACTTTTAGTGGTGGCACAAAAGAAACCCTAGACCAAACTTTTACGCCAAAAGTAATTACGGATATTACTGTAAATTATCAATTGGCTAAAGCTATAACTGTAGCGGTTGGTGCAAATAATATCTTTGATGTGTACCAAGATGTGCATTCACACTCGGCAAATATGTCGTTAGGACGTTTCGTATATTCACGTCGTGTGCAGCAAATGGGTTTCAATGGTCGTTATGTTTTTGGACGTTTGAGCTTTAATTTCTAAGTTTTAAATGCTTACTTGAAATTTGTTACTTGTTAACTGGTTATTGCAAAAAAGCCTTCTGAGCATAGCTTAGAAGGCTTTTTTATTATTAATTGTCAATTCTCCATTTACTATAAACTGCCAAGCAATTGCTTGATTATCAATGTCATATTTGGTTCTGCTTTATAAGCTGCTGCCAAAATATTCTCAATTTCAGCTTTTTTCAAAGTTTCAGGAATACACATATCGGTAATGACCGAAATTCCGAAAACGGGGATTCCCATCTGACGAGCTATAATCACTTCGGGTACAGTGCTCATTCCTACGGCATCGGCACCCAAATTTCTTAGCAATCTGTATTCGGCTTTGGTTTCGAGTTGTGGACCTGTTACGCTTACGTAGGTGCCGCTATGTACGCCTCCTATATTATTTTGAGTAGCAATAATCTTGGCTTTTTCAATCATTTCTAAATCATAAGGCTCACTCATATCAGGAAAACGTTCGCCCATAATATTCGCACCAATCAATGGATTTTCGGGTAAAAACAAAGCAATATGGTCTTCGATAATCATCAAATCACTTTCATTAAACATCGGATTTATTCCACCCGAAGCATTTGAAACAAACAAACGTTCAATACCGAGCAATTTCATAATTCGCACAGGAAACGTCACTTGTTTCATTGTATAGCCTTCGTAATAATGAAAACGTCCTTGCATGCAAACTACATTTTTGCCTTCGAGTTTGCCGAAAAGTAATTTTCCTGTATGAAACTCAACAGTTGCGATAGGAAAATGTGGGATATCTTCGTAGCTGATTGTATGCACAACTTCTATTTCGGTAGTGAGTTTTCCGAGTCCTGTACCGAGAATTATGCCAAATTGTGGTCTAAAATCACCAATAATGGATTGAATAAAAGTAGTTGCTTCGTTGATTTGTTGCATGTCTTTTTTAAGAATGATGATTTACTTAAAATATTTGTTTACTGCTGTTGTAACAACCCCATAGACACAGACTGATAGCTCCACTACGGTTTTAAAATCAGCAGAACTTTCAAACTTCATTCGCTTACACTCAGGCGAACGGGGATTCATTGTTTACCTGCTTCCCAATTATTGCCACACTTCAAACAAGTAACTTTAACTTTATTACTGCCTACAAATCCACCAAGAAGTCCAATACCACCAGTCAAAACTACACCAGCAACAGCATTCCCAAGTCGATACCCCTTTTTATTAGCCGTTAAGTCTGTCGAACGACATTTTGGACATTTAAGGGGTTCGCTTTCTGTAGTATTTTGAACTTTATTAAAAGGTTCAGGAAAAGGATTATACATCCCTTCATTTTTAGTGATTGGCAACCGCCAACTGTAACCACAGCTTGTACAATTGTCAGCCCCTTTATAAAACTGCATGGTTTTACGACAAACTGGACATGAATTATTATTAATATCCGGATCGCATTTTAAACATACAGAACCAAATTGTTTACCATTAGAATTCAAGATTGGAGCTAAAATTGAAGCACATAAAGGGCAGTTATGAATTTCAACATCTTTTCCCCTTGACTCTATATAATTAAAATCATCAGCTTTCTTAGTCCCACAATTTGGGCAGAACTTTGCATTATCTGCTATTATTTCACCACACTCTTTACAATACATAGATTTAACGGTTTTAAAACGAGTATATAAGCCACTAACTGCGTCTAATTTTCAAAATTACGTAATAGCCACAACTAATCATTCCAAAATAATTTTATTTATTAAACGGCAATCACAACCCCGGTTCGCTCCCAGTTCGCCCGAATGTTCTCAGCTGTTCGGCTGAATTTTTATTCAGTCGTTGTGGAAGTCGTTCTTAAAACGGCGTTGGATAGGCCTTTTATTATTAATCCTTAATTACTTTTCAAAAATATAAGAAATTCCTCAGAAAACAGCTGAAATCAACACAAAAAAGCACGACCTCGTGAGTCATGCTTCTTATTTATACTTTCAGGTAAGTTTTGGCGAATTATAACGCTAAAGTACCTTTGCGTGCTGCATCAACAATTGTAGCTTCTAAACCTTTTTTGTTGATTGTACGAAGTGCTGACATTGAAACTTTCAATGAAACCCAAACACCTTCTGATTCTAAAAAGAATCTCTTAGTTTTTAAATTTGGAAAAAACTTACGCTTTGTTTTATTATTAGCGTGCGATACATTATTACCGACTTGCGTTTTCTTACCAGTAATTTGACAAACTTTTGCCATAGCCTTAATATATATTTTCTATGAAAAAATGAATACTTTCCTAAAACGGAGTGCAAAATTACATATTTTTTTGGAAACGAAAAAGTATAGCTTAAATTTTTTTATAACTATACGGACAATGACGACACCCATTTTTACAACAATAGCCACGTTTAAGGTGGTATTCACTTGTAAAAATCAAAAATCCATTCTCATAATAATAATCTTCGATTGCGTACTTTTGATTGAGTACTACCACATTTTCACTTTTTCTCTTTATCACAAGTAAATTTATTAGTATAAATTACATAACTTAGTATCTACAAAAAAAGTTTGAAAATACTAAAATGGATTTAATTATTCGAAAGGCGACACTCGATGATGTAAAGAATATACTTAACATTTATGCCGAAGCTCTCGATAATGGAAAAGTTATAACAGTTGAAAAGGCCCAAGAAATATTCTTGAAACAACAACAATATCCTAATTATCAGGTATTTATTGCATTATATGAACAGCAAACAGTTGGGACTTTTGCACTGCTCATCATGGAAAACATGGCTCATAACGGTACGCCTTCGGCAGTGGTTGAAGATGTGGGAGTTTTACCTACGATGCAAAGTAAAGGAGTTGGAAAATTGATGATGGAGTTTGCTCTGAAATATTCTAAAGAAAAAGGTTGTTATAAAATGAGCCTTTCGAGTAATCTTAGGCGTGAAAAAGCCCACCAATTCTACGAATCGCTAGGCTTTAAGAAACATGGTTTTAGCTTTTTGATGGACTTAACTTAGTCGAATTTTCTTATTCAGAAAGTAAGGCTTAAGTATTTTTTTATCAAAAATTGCAAGTAAAACAATCAAATTGCCCAAAATCAGAACTTTAACTAAAATTTCTATATGAAAAGTATTAATTACGCCCATATTTTTAACTTTCGGTATTTCAATGACTGAATTTGAATTGGAGAAATAAAACAATGCCAAGCTAATTGTTCCTACAAAAAACACTAACATTATAGTAAAAAATATCCAAGTAAGTTGGCTACTCCAAGAGTTTTTCTTGACTTGAGCATAAGCGATATTTGCCAAAATATTTTCGGTAAATTGTACAGAAGGCTTCTCAATTGGCAAGGCAAGCAAATTGAGATGTATGGCTTCTAAATCTTCAAAGTATGTTTTGTATTCTGACGATACCGACAATAGATTTCGGTGCTGTGTCAAAATTTCTTTTGTGGCACAACCATCCAATACATCAAATATTTGTTCGTAAGTTAGCATCTGGATTAGGAATATTTATTTATAACAAACTTTGAACCTCTTCGTTCAACATTTTTTTCATTTCTTCGGCTAAGCGTTTTCTGGCTCGGTGAATTTTTACTTTGGCAGTTTTGGCACTTATTTTAGTAATTTCAGCTATTTCTTCCAATGATAATTCTTTCAAATAAAATAAAGTTATCATTGCGGTATCGTCCGCTGAAAGATTTTGTAAGGCTTTTTGAATGGCATTTTTGCGTTCATTTTTTTGTAAATCTACCGCCGAATCGCTCGAATGGCTTACCTGAAATGCCTCCGATGAGGTTTCAAAATCGATTAACATAACTTTATTCTTGCGTTTCTGCATCAAGGCCGCATTGAAAACTATTCGATAAAACCAAGTTGTAAATTTCGAATCCGCATTAAATGAATACAAAGCTCTAAAAACCTGCATAAAAGCATCTTGAGCTACTTCTTCGGCATCTTCTCGGTTGTTCAGAATTCGGTACGCAACCGTAAAAGCATAGTCTTTATGGCGATTAATTAGCTCTTTAAAAGCCGCTTTATCGCCAGTTCGGATACGGTTGAGTATGTTTATATCTTGCTGATTATCATTCACGTCAATTGGATGCAGATAGTTTGGAAAAGGTTACACTTAAAAGTTTTCAGTAAACAGTTTTCAGATTTTCATCAAAAATATTTCATAAAAAGACCAATTAATTACCCTTAAAATATTGATTATAAACACTTTAATAAATTATCGAGTCTTAATTTTTAATTCTTAATTATACAAAGCCGTAACCTTGGCCACCAAACCTGCATCCTATCAGCAAAATTAATTCAATATTTAAAAAACATAACACAAGATTATGGACCCAAGAGCAGCAATTGTAGCAATGTCGATTCCGATTACAGCCATTTTAGGCTTTGTCGGATTAATGATTATTTTAAGAAAATTTGATAACGACGAGAAAATGGCAATGATTGAAAAAGGTATGACTTTACCTCAAAAACAGCGTGCAAATGTAAATCCAGCAGCAGCACTTCGCTGGGGATGTCTTTTTGTAGGTGTAGGACTCGGTATTTTTGTAGCAAATATGATTGCAAGCGTAAAACAAGATACAGAAGCACTTTACCCTGCTTTAATTATGATTTTTGGCGGAGCAGGATTATTAGTGTCATACTTCATTCAACTCAAACTTGACGAAAGGGCAAAATAAAAGTCAGAAGTTAACCGTCCACAGTCAACAGTTTTCTATCGACTGTCAACTGTGGACGGTTGACTGCTTCACTTCCCCCATTTCGCTAAATTTCCTTTTGCACCGATTGCCCAACAGGCATCTTTGAAGCACGAAATTGCATGAAACGATTCCGTATCAATGGATTTCCATTCAGTTTTATTTTTTTCTAAAATGCTGGTACCAGAAGTTCCGACTAGTAAAAGGCTTTTATTGGGTAATCTCCAGCCTGCTTCTTTTAAGCCATTGGGTTTGGCGGATGTCAAAAACTCCCAATTTTTTCCTCCATCTTGTGTAATCGCCACATTTTCGACCTTTTCTTTATCGTTTTTATAGTCGCCACCTACCGCAATTCCTTGTTTATCGTTCCAAAAATGCAGTCCAAAAATACCAGCGGTCTGTCCTTTTTTGAAAGGAGTTTGGTAAACCTGCCAAGTTTCACCTTTATCGGGTGTAAAGAAAATCCTGCTTTGAGTATTAAGCCATGCTTTCCCATTGGCTTGAACAGCTATGCAAGTGCCGCTTGATGCAAATGAAGCCTCGCCTTCCAACACGAGTGGTAATTTTTCATTTTCAATTCTTTGCCAAGTTATTCCTGCATCAAGTGTGCGTAAAATAAATGGTTTATCATCAATTGGGTCACCAATCAAAATTCCTTCATTTTCATTCCAAAAATCAATTGAATCAAAAAACACACCTTTAGCCTTATGTTCCAGCACAACTTGCCAAGTATTCCCAGCATCGGTTGTTTTGAAAATCTTTGCTGCACCCTCTTCAGCCAAACCAGCACTCATGATAAAAGCAATTTTTTCGCTCACTCCATAAATATCTCTAAAATCCAGCTTTTTGGCACCGTTTACCTTCAAAACCTCCCATGATATGCCTGCATTAATTGTTCTCAGAACGGTGCCTTTGCTCCCGCCTGCCCACACAACTTTTTTGCTGATAGCATGAATTGACCTAAACGAAGCATCTGTTCCTGACTCCTGTTTTATCCATTGTGCATTTAAAGAATTCGCACACAGGAAATGTAAAAGTAAATGGGCTTTTTTCTTAAAAATCGAGGAAATCATAGTAAACAAAGAGAATAGTGGTTATTTTTGTAAAATGAACTGCCGAAAGATACATATTTTCTATATTTTTTTACTTTTTTTTGCTGCTAATTTTGCTTTGGCTCAAGAAGATGTTAAAATAGAACTGAGTAAAAAAAATATTTTGCTGGATGAAAACTTTACGATTAAAGTTATCATCAGAAATACTGATAAATCGGACATAAGTACTTTTCCGGAATTTCCGAATTTTACTAAAGGTGCAAAACAGAAGGTATTTTCCAAAAATCCACTTGGTTATACAATTACTCAAATCTACACACCCACCAAAGAAGGTAATTTCAAAATTCCTAGTTTCACACTAACTGTTAATAATAAGAATTACACCAACGAATCTATCAATCTAATTGTCAATTCGGCAGAAGACAATTCTGAAGAAACAAATGAAACAATTTCTCCAGAAAAAGTCAGAAATAATGCTTTTTTGGCTATGAATGTTAGTAAAAATAAAGTTTATGTAGGTGAAGGTTTTAGGATTTCGTTGGCATTTTATGTCTCAGAAAGCAATACCATTAAGATGGATTTTGCTGATGATTTAAATGCTCAAGTTGATGCTATTGCTAAGAAAATAAAATCGCCTGATTGTTTAGAACAACGAATGTTAATTTCAGACTTGAAAGGTGTTCCGACACTTATAAACGGCAAAAAATACCTTTCATATCAATTTTTTGAGGCGATTTATTTCCCGCTAAACAATAAATCCATCAATATTCCTTCGGTTGAATTAAGAATGGTTCAAACTATCAAAAATGAGAAAGAAAATATTATTTTTATAGATATTCCACAATCAATTTCGGTTTTAGACTTACCCGATCATCCACTCAAAGACAAGGTTTCGGCAGGCAATTTTAGTATGGTCGAACAAATAGAAACCCGAAAAATCAATACAGGTAAAAGTTTTAGCTATTCATTTAAGATTCTAGGCGATGGGAATTTTTCGACCGTCAATGTCACTTCGCCTACAGATGATAGTTTTTTTGATTTTTATCCACCCGAAATCAAAGAAAACCATCCAAATGGTCAACCAAGCAGAGAAAAACTTTTCAGATACCGAATTTTACCCAAAGATTCTGGCCAGTATCAATTCGACAAATATTTTTTTTGGGTGTTTTTTAATACAAAAAAAGAACAGTATGATACGCTTAAGTCAGCACTAAAACTAAAGGTTTTGGGTAAAACCATTGCTGAGAAAGATTCAGATGCCTCCAACGATATTTTTGCAGGAATTGATAAACTTGATACTTCACGAACTGAAACAAATTATCAAGAAGTGCTGAAAAACATTTCTAACTTATTGATAATCTGTATGTTAATAGGAAGTTTGTATTTATTTAGTTGGGGTAGAAACAAAAAAGCCAATAATGAGTAACCTTGGTGCGAACCGAACTTCGCTGCCTAAAAAGTAAAAGTCTGATTGATAATTAATAATTGATAATTAATACATGAGTAGCACTTACGGAAAAATCTTTAAAATATCGACTTTCGGGGAATCTCATGGGAAGGCTATCGGAGTAATAGTTGATGGTTGCCCAGCAGGAGTCGAATTTGATGAAAATTTCATTCAAAACGAACTTGATAGACGCAAACCTGGTCAATCAAGAATCACTACCCAACGCAAAGAATCTGATGAATTTCAAGTTCTTTCGGGTGTTTTTGAAGGAAAAACAACTGGAACGCCGATCGCAATGATTATTCCGAATGAAGATCAACGCTCTAAAGATTATAGCCATATTGCTTCGCAGTTTCGCCCTTCACACGCCGATTATACATACACAGCCAAATACGGCAATCGTGATTATCGCGGTGGTGGACGCAGCTCAGCTCGTGAAACTGCCGCTCGCGTGGCTGCTGGTGCCTTGGCAAAAACGCTGCTTTTTACGAATAATATTACCATTCAAGCCTACGTAACACAAGTTGGAAAGCTAAAACTTGATAAACAATATTGGCAACTTGACCTTTCAAAAACAGATGATAATGCCGTGCGTTGTCCTGACGAGGAAATGGCTCAAAAAATGTTTGATTATATTGATAATATTCGCAAAAAAGGTGACTCAATCGGTGGAATTATTACCTGTGTAATCAAAGGTGTGCCTGTAGGTTGGGGCGAACCAGTTTTTGATAAACTTCATGCCGAACTCGGTAAAGCAATGTTGGGAATTAATGCCGTAAAAGGTTTTGAATACGGTAGCGGTTTTGAGGGTGTTGAATTATTCGGTTCGGAACATAATGACGAATTTTTTATTGCCGAGGATGGCAAAGTACACACCAAAACCAACCTTTCGGGTGGAATTCAAGGCGGAATTTCTAATGGTGAAGATATTTATTTCAAAGTAGCTTTCAAGCCAGTGGCCACAATTATGCAAGACCAAGAAAGTGTTAATGCCAAAGGTGAAAAAGTGATAGTTTCTGGTAAAGGCCGCCACGACCCTTGCGTATTACCACGTGCAGTACCAATTGTAGAGGCAATGGCTGCCTTAGTGTTGGCAGATTTTAGTTTAAGAGCAAAATCTAATAAAGTTTAAATTTTAGGTTTTTTTTCAAGGAAGCCTTTGCTGGGCGACATTCGTTGGGTGAAGGCTTACTTTTTTTTTTATGATAAGAATATAATTTTTCATTTTTTATTGAAAAAATAGTTTTATCAATAATTTTAATTATTTCAAAATAAATAACCTACTTTGTTAGGATTTATTAAAAATGTTTTAATTTTGTAAATAATAAGCATTTAGCTTTTAAGAAAACAAATCAGTGTAGGATAAAATGGAGTTTATTAGTAAAGAACTTGATGAGTATTGTGTTGGCCATACTTCGACAGAAAACGAGATTCTCAATAAATTAAACCGAGAAACCCATGCAAAAGTCTTACAACCTAGAATGCTATCTAGTCATTTCCAAGGTCGTTTCTTATCAATGCTTTCGCACATGATTCGTCCGAAAAATATCCTTGAGATTGGTACTTTTACAGGATATTCAGCCTTATGTTTAGCAGAAGGGCTACAAGAAAATGGGAAGTTACTGACCATTGATGTAAATGAGGAACTCGAGAATTTTGTTATAGGCTTTTTAAATCAATCATCACTCAAAAATAAAATAGAGTTTCGCATTGGCAATGCTCTTGATATCATACCAAAACTCACCCAAACCTTTGATTTGGTATTTATTGATGCTGATAAACTCAATTACCATAAATACTATGATTTAGTATTCGATAAAGTAAATCAAGGAGGTTATATTATATCAGATAATGTCCTGTGGAGTGGAAAAGTATTCGACCCAAGTAAAAAAGATAAAGATACAGTTTCTATTAGGGCATTTAACAAAAAATTACACGAAGACCCACGCACTGAAAACATATTATTGCCAATTAGAGACGGCCTGATTGTGGTAAGAAAACGGTGATTCCTAACTGTGAAATTAAGAAACCGTCCATGCGATTACTTGATTATTAGTTTTTAGATTTTCAAATACTGTCCAGTGTACCAATAACGAATTTAGAAATAACAAATAACCTTTATAAAAGAACCCATATTTTTCCTAATAAAATGAATAATAAAGCTACTTTACTACTTTTTCTTTTAAGCATTCAAGGAGTATTTGCCCAGAAGGCAATTCTTCCAGACGTCCCTAATAAGTTGGAGTTTGCGGGCATTACCGTAAATCTCGACGCGGATGCTCAAAAACTCGTTCAAAATGAGGTAAACACTTTACTTACCCCTGAAAACAAGTATTTAATTGATAAACTCGAACGAATCCAATTGTATTTCCCAATTATTGAAAGCATTCTTGAAAAAGAAGAAGTACCCGAAGATTTTAAATATATTGCAGTTTCAGAAAGTTCACTCCTCCCCGATGCGATTTCTATCTCAAATGCTGTTGGTTTTTGGCAAATGAAACTCGCATCAGCCCAAGAAGTCGGCTTACGAGTGGACAAAGAAATCGATGAACGTAAAAATATTTTTGGTTCAACCAGAGGGGCGGCGTTATACTTAAAACGCAATAATCTGATTTATAGAAACTGGATTTCTTCACTTTTTTCTTACTCTCTAGGAGCATCTGGCATCAGCAAAATCGTACCTTCTCAATGGACTTATGCCAAAGAAGTTGATTTTAATGCTCAAACAGACCGCTATTTACTTAAGACCATTGCCCACCGTATTGCTTTTGAATTTAAAATTAATCGTCTTAAAGAATCACGTTTTTCGATTGTTGAATACAAAAATACTAAAGGTAAAACACTTAGGGACATTGCCACAATGGCAAATACTGACATTAATGAATTAAAAAAATATAATTCTTGGCTTCTCACGGACACCATTCCAAGTGACAAAAATTATTCTGTAGCGATTTTAGTACCTACCGAAAACTTAGAGGACATTCAATTAAAACTTAATCTTAAAAATGAATTGGCTTCGAGTGCTGCGAATTTCCCGATTTTAAAACGTTTAACTGTAGTTACAGCTTCAGAAGATGAGCCAATTTTCTACGAAATCAACGGTAAAAAAGGCATTTTAGCAAAAGCAGGCGATGATGTAGCTTCATTGGCAAAAAGCAGCAAAATGAAAATTAGCGATTTTCTTCACTATAACGACATGACCAATAAAGAATTTATTGAAGAAGGCAAAATCTATTATTTGAAGAAAAAAGACCTGAAAGGGCCTGTACCTAATCATACTGTATTGAAAGTACAAACAATGTGGCAGATTTCACAAATGTATGGCATTCGATTGAAAAATTTACTTCACTTAAATCGAATGAAAACCGGGCAAACCATTCAAAAAGGTAGAGTCGTTTATTTACAGAAAAAAAGTCCTAAAGACCAGCCAATCAAATTATTAAATAATGAGGATAGCGAAGAATTGGAAAAAGTGCCAATCAAAGAACAGTATGATGGAACAGAAGAAAAGGCATTAGTAAAAGATGCTATTCAGCCAGAGAATACCGAAAAAATAGCTAAACCATTAGAAAAACCCATAATTCCAGAAAATTTAATTATTGAAGAAAGTGACAATAAAAATAATCGTCCTTCAAGAGAGGAAGATGATATTATTGTAATTTCGGATAAAGATGATGTAATACCCACCGAAACAAAAAAAGCACCAGTAAATCCGACTCCACCAGCCGCTGTTAAAAACACACCAGTTAACCCATCACCGACTACCGAAAAAACTGCACCAGAAAAAACAACTGCAACGCCATCTCCAACAACTGTATCGAGTTCTGGTGTACATAAGGTTGATATTGGACAGACACTTTACAGTGTTGCTCGTCAATATAATGTTTCGGTAAAAGAATTAGCTGAATGGAATAATATTACTACAAACGAACATATTAAGGTAGGTCAAACATTAATTTTAAAAAAATCTAATGACAGCCCTACTAACACCGTTGTAGAAAAGAAATCGATTAAACCTGCGACTTCAACGACTTCGCATGTTGTAAAAAAGGGCGAAACTCTATACAGTATTTCGAAGAGTTATAAAGTTACAATAAACCAAATCCAAGAATGGAATAATATGAGTGACCAAAATGCAAAACTTGGACAGAAATTGATCATAAAACAATAGTTGATAGTACACTTTAAGAAAACTTCAATTATTTGTTTTTTTAAGTACACTGAACTTATAAATATTTTTAAACCTGTAATGCCACAACTTTTTTATACTTACTAGGTATTTATTCAAGAGGAAATAAAATGATTTTAATAGATAATACCTGTATTAGTGATGATGTTGCAGACAAAATGTTTGTCTGTGATTTAGAAAAGTGTAAAGGTGCTTGTTGCGTGGAAGGTGATTTGGGAGCTCCACTGGAAGAAGCAGAACTCGCGATTTTAGAAGAAGTTTTTGAGCATGTAAAACCCTATCTTTCGCCCGAAGGAATTAAAGCCATCGAAGAGCAAGGTAAATATATCAAAGATTGGGAAGACGATTTTTCAACAACAACAATTGGCGATAAAGAATGTGCTTATTCGATATATGATGAAAACAAGATATTGAAGTGCGGAATAGAACAGGCCTATCTTGACGGAAAAATTTCTTGGAAAAAACCGATTTCTTGCCATCTATATCCAATACGAATCACTAAATACGAAAGCTACCACGCTCTCAACTATGACCGTTGGTCGATATGTAGTGACGCCTGTTCGTTAGGAGAAAAACTAGGTGTGCCTGTCTATAAATTCTTGGAAGAACCTCTTGTCAGAGCTTATGGTGAAGAATGGTATGCCCAACTTGAAAAGGAAATTACTTCCAAACACTAAAAGGGAAATTCTATCTACAATATCAGTTATTGGGTGATAAGTAACATTGGCAAGTAATATAGGCTATCTTGAGCTACTTGTTGAGTTAAATATAAACAATTAAAAATGGCTACGAATAGGTTTGATGATATTTATGATGTTGTTCGACTTATTCCATCGGGTCGTGTAACGAGCTATGGTGCAATAGCGAAATATCTTGGCGGTGGTGGAGCAAGAATGGTCGGATGGGCAATGAATGCCTGCCACGGAATGCTTGATGTTCCTGCTCATCGAGTTGTAAATAGAAATGGTCTACTGACTGGGAAGCATCATTTTGGAGGCAATTTAATGCAAGAATTACTAGAAAATGAAGGTATTAATATTGAAAATGACCAAATTATTGATTTTAAAAACCATTTTTGGAGTCCTTCTGTCGAATTACTTTAATACATTTTTACCTTTTCGGCAAGCATCACTACAATATTTAACTTCGTCCCATACTTTCTCCCACTTTTTTCGCCATGCAAATGGCCTTCCACAGGAGATACACATTTTGGATGGAAGATTTTCTTTTTTTACTCCTTTCATTTCTTGGAACTACAATTCTAAATTTCAACAATAAAGCTCTCATTCAGAAAACAATCTTGTTTAACTTTTGTTAGTAATAATGAAAAATATGATTGATTTTTATGAATTCAAAAGAAAAATATAAAGCCTTAATCGACATTGATAAAGATAGAATTGTAGAAATGGCTTGGGAAGACCGAACTCCATTTGATGCGATTGAAATTCAATTTGGTTTGAAAGAACAAGAGGTAATAGAATTGATGCGAAGAGAAATGAAACCTTCGTCATGGCGAATGTGGAGAGAGCGTGTGCAAGGTCGAAATACGAAACATATAGCCAAATTGGTTATAGCTGATTTTAGACATAAATGTAGTCGTCAGCGGAGTATTTCATTAAATAAAGTTTCAAAACGATAATTAAACTAATTTCTGTTTTTGACAGTTTTTCCAAAATAAGTTTTCTTTTTTGTTAATTCTCAGAATTTATAATTGATTTATTCAAAAATGCAGTAACTTTACACCAAATAACATATTGCACTTCCAATAAACAATTACTCCCAATGAGTATCAACAAACTTGACCAGATAGATCACAGCCTTCTGGAAATACTTCAAAGTAATGGCAAAATTACCAACGCTCAACTTTCAAAAGAAATCGGTTTATCGCCTGCACCTACCCTCGAAAGGGTAAAAAAATTAGAAACATCGGGTATAATTAAAAGTTACCACGCTCAAATAGATAGAGAAAAAGTAGGTCTTGGAGTTATGACATTTGTACAAGTTTCGCTTGCAGGACATAGAAAAGCAGTAAGTGAAGCTTTTGTTGAAAAAATTTCTACAGTGCCAGAAATCATCGAATGTCATCACGTAACTGGTTCATGCGATTTTTTATTGAAAGTTATTGCAAAAGATATTAATTCTTATCAAAAACTTATCATGGAAACAATCAATGAGATTGAAGAGGTAGCAAGTACTCAAACGATGGTGATTCTCTCTACTTTTAAAGATACACAGGTTTTACCTGTACCTTGATAGATATTTCGTTGGTCCTGGTTTCAATGAACGGAAACTCTAAATACATACCAAAAAAAGCTCTAAAATGAATAATTTTAGAGCTTTTTTATTGAAGTTTATAAATCAATTTTTAATGATTTTCTTGCTGAATATCAGGCTTGGAGACTTAATAGTGATTATATATATACCAGTAGATAAATCGTTTAATGAAACTTTCTCTTTTTGATTAAATGAGATATTTTTTTGTAATACTTGTTTTCCCCTAGCATCTTTAATTGTTAGCGTTCCGATAATTGGTTTGGCGGTATGATTCTCAATGGTGATTTCATCAGAAGTTGGATTTGGAAAAATACTAACTTTTTCGGAGAATTCTTCATTTCCCAATGGTGCTAAAATACTAACAATATTTTCTGGCGAAATCATACCTACTCCACATTGATTACTCACTTTTTCAATGGTATAAGTAGTGGCTGCTGTTGGCTTTACCTTTAAACTAATTTCTTTTAACGACGTCGTAGCTTCAGGTAAAGAACTAATTTTATAGGTAAATGGTGGAGTTCCTGCAAATCTAAAATTTAGGGTAAGTATAGTATCAAAAGGCATGACTTTATTGCCTATAAAACCGACTAAGGCTGGCGTGCTAATTGAAAAACTTTTACTTGGAATTTCCTCGAAAAAATCTACGTTGGCTCTTACTCTAAAGCGGTAATTTTTCCCTTCTGGCAAAGCATCTGACAAAATTATTTGAAACGGACTTTTATTTGCTTTTCCCAGTATCATAGGTTTTGTAAACGAACCATTGGCATCGGATAGTTCGAGTTGGTATTCCCATTTATCAATTTGCGTATTTTTTACTAAAAATGGCACATTTACACTATTTTTGATACATAATTGTATGTTTTCTGGAAATTCGGTTGAGACAATAGGTTGAGGTAAAACCGAAATTTGAAAATTATCTTTAAGAAAGCCCATAGAGTCTACCACCGAAATGAGGGTATCTTTTCGGGGAGAAAAATCAATAAAATCTTTATTATTAACCCCATTCGACCATAAATGAGAGCCTTTCCAAGAAGAGCTCAAACGCAAATTTTGACCGTATTCGACGGTTTTTTTCTCAGTTATATTGACATTCTTAAAAACTGTAAAATTATCTAGAATTACGCCATCGGCGGCTACCCATCGGGCATCAAGACGGTTATCATTGATAGTAAAAAGCAGCGAACCACCTATCGAAATATTGGAATATACAGAACTTGGATGAGGATTTGGATCACCATTCCAATCAAGGCGACCAGCTGAACCCACTACGCAATAAATTGTTCCTTCATCTTTGTTGATATATGGTCGAGAGTCAGCTTTCTTTTCATATTTTCCATTAGCCCATTGAGTAGGATGTATATAATCGTTGAAGGTAAAAGATTTTCCAGTATGGCCTTTCATTAGATGTGAACGTTCGTATGAATGGCTATGTCCATTTAAGACCAGATCTACCTTATATTTATCAAAAATAGGCACTAAACCTTCCCTTAAAGCAACTAAATCAAGTTCCCCATCAGAATCATGCGAACGCTTCGTATATGGTGGGTGGTGAAAAGTAATAATTGTCCAAAGAGATTTGCCTTTATTAGCTTCTAAGTCATTAATAAGCCATTTATTTTGTCTACTTTGGGGATTATATAGTCTATATTTGCCTTCATCTAAACCATAAGAATCCAGGGCTATGAAGTGAATATTGCCAAAATTATAAGAGTAATATTCTTTAGTTCGCGAAGCCAAGCCACCCATTTCTCCGTCGGATGGTACATTAATAATATTGAAATAATTAATTTTCTTATCGACTTGAGCAGTTGCAGTTTCATAATATTCGTGGTTGCCAGGCACTGGAAAAAAAGGCGTATTTCCAAGAATTTTACTACCATAAAAATCAAAAACTTGACGTTGATACTCAACATCAGTTCCACAACAATATGCATTATCACCCAGCCAAAGCCATAAATCGGTATGGTTTGATTTATTTTTGAGATATTGCTCTTTCACGGCCGTTTGATTTTTTATATATTTTTCCTTCGAGTCATCACCAAAATCTCCCATTGCCCAAATATTTATCGGACGATTGTCGATTGGAGATGGAGCTGTGATAAAATAATAGTCTTTATTCATAGATAAAGTTTTGTCGTTTGTGGCAACAGAATAAAGGTATTTTGTATTTGGTTTTAAGCCAGATAACTGAGTTATATGGTCTATTTTAAGAGCTGAATTTCCGACAGAATCTGCTATCGGAACTGCTTTTTTGTCATCCTCTTCACTAATGAAACTAATTCTACTGCTAGCTGGCACATTAGTACGCCAACGAATAATGACACTATTCTGACCTAATTGCTGTAAATATGGCCCACGAGTGATGGTTTGGGCTTGAAGAAAACTCATTGAACCCTTTCCAAATGGGAGGGTTAAAATGAAATAAATGAGTAAAGTTAGTTTAAATACCTTTTTGAACATATTTCGAAAAATTTTACCCAAAAATACGCTGAAAGTACCTTTATCTCTATAATCTTATTATTTCTTTTTTTTATCAGTCTTCATCAACTTTTTTGTGTCCTCAATTAGTTTCTTAGCTTCTTTATGGGTTTCCAGTTTTTTATCACTATTGTTTGTTACCATATTGAAATATTGAATTGCATTTACATAATCTTTCTCCGAACTCGCAATTTTGCCCAATGTAAGGTTTGCACCAAGAAAATAACCCGAATCTTTTGAGTTATTTTGTAAAGCATAATCAATGGTTTTTTGATAATATTCTTTGGCTTTGGGCAAGTCTCGTTTATAATTATAGTTGATATAGCCCATAATATAAGCCGCATAACGCCCTGCGGTGCTTTCATAACCATATTTGCCTAGGTTCACATTGGCTAATAATTCTTCGGCCAATTTTTCGGCTTCCTCAGATTTTCCAAGCATAAAAGCCGTTCGAGCTGCATAACGATGGAAAAACGAATTATCTGGATACATGGCGTGCATCTGAACAGCTTCATAATAGGCCTTTTGATGCTGATTTTCCATAGAATAAATTTGCATTAAAAAGTATTTTGCCTCCATTCGGGTATAAAAAGCATTTGATGCCACATACTCTAACTGCTTGATTCCCTGTGCTTTAACACCTTTATGAAAGAAAATCATCATCGGCTTGAGCGATGGATAATTTTCTGGAATCCATTTTGAATAATAATTATATAACCCATCACCAATGGCCAATTCTGGACTGAAATCGCCAAAACCACGGCATTTATCCAAATATTTCATGGCTTGTTTGCCATCCCATGCCGCTTTTATCCAACTCCCTCGCTCGGTGTGCAAACGCCCTTTGAAAGCGTAAGCCGCTGCTTGAAAAAAGGCTGCTTCCTTATCGCCATCATCGTCGTCAAGCATTTCGTCGGCCAAATCAATGGCTCTGTCCATGTTTGCAATAAATTTATCATCGTGCGATTCGTCTTTCGTATCAGGAACGATTTTCCACCATTCGTTAAGCCCCAACAAGAAAAATCCAATCGGATGCTCAGGGTATTTAGCGGTTAACCATTTAAAATCACGCTCGGCGGCATCATATTTAAAATTATACATATTATTGATAGCCTGCGTAGTCTCAATCTGAATCGCTCGGTTAGCCAACAATACTTCATGTTGTTTCTTTTTTGTACTTCCACCAAACCACGAAAATTGAGCCTCTGTAACTTGGCTAAACAACAACAGAACATAAAAACTTCTATTACTTAACTTTATTAATATCTTTTGCACGATTTTCATAAAATAGCTTTTATGCAACATTAACGCCTTTTTGGTTTCCAAATTATATAAACTTAAAATTTTCTTAAAATTATTTTAATTTTTCAAAAGGACGTCATCAGACTAGGAGTCCCCCCCAAAGTGAATGTCGCCCATCGAAGACTTCATTCAGCCCTTCAAAAAAAAGTCAAATCATTTTCTTAAATTGCGTCATTAACAAAATTATCACCGAAATGAAACAAGTCAAGGATAAATATTTCATACCATTTATTGATTCAACAACTCTTCAAGAACGTATAAAAATACTTGCTCAAAAAGTAAACAAAGATTATAAAGGAAAAAATCCATTATTGATTGGGGTTTTGAATGGTTCGTTTATGTTTTTGGCCGACCTTTTCAAATTCATTGATATTGAATGTGAAATAACATTTATTAGAGTTTCGTCTTACAAAAACACCGAATCAACTGGAAAAGTAAAGCAGATTTTGGGTTTGCAAGAAGAAATTCAGAGCCGTGATATTATAATCGTCGAGGATATTGTAGATTCGGGAATAACAATGCAAGAGATTTTGGGACAATTGGCATCGAAAAAACCTGCTTCAATAAAAATCATGACAATGCTTTTTAAACCTAAATCGTTGAAAGTTCCCCTAAAACTCGATTACATTGGATTTGAGATTGGAAATAAATTTGTAGTTGGTTATGGCCTAGATTATGATGGTTTTGGCCGAAATTTGGATGCTATTTATGTTTTGAAGGAATAAATTAATTTTGGTAACAAAGATTGATTTTTAATTTTTAAATATGAAAAGCAAACAAATTCAAACACTTCACCCAAAAGCAGGAAAAACTAACAAATGTATTTCCTTTGAAAAATATGAGCTTATAAAAGAGAATATCCTATCTATCTTAAGTAAAGCAGAGTCAACTCATACCAAACTGATGGAGGCTATTTATGAAAATATAAAAGATACTTTTGAGGGTGGAATCCAATGGTACGGCGAAACCGTGAAGCTTGATTTGGAGGCTAGAGCGTTAATCGAACGAACTGGCTCGAAACCAGAAAAATATAGATTATTGAAAAATATTCAAGAATAAACACCAAACTTTTATAAAAGAGCACCAAAATATTAGCCTTTTT
>Ga0114967_10000353_pt1 | contig 38683 bp, 45 predicted proteins | sample M_130628_MF_Meta_FD_92639 | JGI IMG/M metagenome (GOLD analysis project Ga0114967, IMG submission 92639) | Freshwater microbial communities from Lake Montjoie, Canada to study carbon cycling - M_130628_MF_MetaG | ecosystem: Environmental > Aquatic > Freshwater > Lake | place: Lake Montjoie... | reverse complement strand
GGTCAACGAACCAGAATCCGGCATTGTGGCGGTCGGTCTCGTGTTCGGCGCCCGGGTTACCCAGCCCGACGATCAGTTGAATTGCCGACATCGCGATCTTGAGCGGAGCGGATTTGGAGCCAGGACCGAAAGGCTCGCGCCCTCGACTAGCTCCGCCGATGCAGCCGCTCTACCGGTTGCGGCTGACGGTTATTTCTTGCCCTTGCCTTTGCCTTTCGCCGGCGCAGCGGCTGCTGCAACGACAATCTCTTCCACCGGTGGCGGAATCGTGACGGTCAGCACCGACGGATTCTCGTTGCGGCGCAGAACCGGCTTGACGCCTTCGGGGAATTTCAGGTCCTTGACATGCAACGTTGCGGTCGAATCCAGCGCGGACAGATCGACCTCGATGAATTCCGGCAAGTGGATCGGCAGACAAGCGATATCGACTTCATTGGTGACATGGGAAAGGACTGCCGCCTGCTTTTTCACGATCGGGGCAATGTCCGCATTCACAAAGTGCAGCGGCACTTTCATGTGAATCACGGTGTCGGCTTCGACCCGCTGGAAGTCGATATGCAGCACTTGCTGCTTGTAAGGGTGCCACTGCACATCGCGCAATAGAACCCGCTGGCTTGCGCCATCGATTTCCATGTCAAGGATCGAGGCGTGGAAGGCCTCCACCCGCAGTGCGTGGAAGAGCGGGTTATGCTCGATTTCGAGCTGTACCGGCGGCGTTTTGCCACCGTACAGAATACCGGGGACCTTGCCATCGTGGCGCAGGCGGCGGCTCGCACTCGTGCCTTGCGCAGGTCGGGTCGTTGCAACGACTTTCATAGGAATACTCCTGAGTGATACCCCGAACCGCGCGACCACGGACCCGGGGGGTTAAGAAAACTGAATGGCTGAGTCGGGACTTACTCGTCCATGAAGAGAGAGGACACGGAATCGGCCCGGTTGATACGGAGGATGGTCTCGCCCAGCAAGGCGGCGCAACTGATCACTCGAATCCGCGGGCAGGCTAGCCCATCGGCGGCGAGCGGGATCGAATCCGTGACCACCAGTTCGTCGAGCGTGCTGGACGCGATCCGTGCAATGGCACCCCCTGAAAGCACGGCGTGCGTACAGTAAGCGATCACGCGTTTGGCCCCGTTGGCTTTGAGCGCATCGGCCGCTTTGGTCAGCGTACCAGCGGTGTCGACCATGTCATCCATGATCAGGCAGGTTCGCCCATCCACTTCACCGATGAGATGCATGACCTCGGAAACATTGGCCTTAGGTCGGCGCTTATCGATAATGGCGAGGTCGCATTCGAGCCGTTTGGCGATCGCTCGCGCCCGTACGACCCCGCCGACGTCGGGGGAGACGACAATTGGGTCATCAAACCGGTGCCGGGCGATATCCGCGAAAAGCACCGGCGAGGCGTAGATGTTGTCGACCGGAATGTCAAAAAACCCCTGGATCTGGTCGGCATGCAGGTCCATCGTCAGGACCCGGTCAACGCCGGCAATCTGAAGCATGTTTGAGACGACCTTGGCACTGATCGCAACTCTTGACGATCGAACCCGCCGGTCCTGGCGGGCATAGCCAAAATAGGGGATCGCTGCAGTGATGCGCCCGGCTGAGGCGCGTTTGAGCGCATCGACCATGATCATCAATTCCATCAGGTTGTCATTGGTCGGGGCGCAGGTGCTTTGCAGCACGAACACGTCCTTGCCGCGCACGTTCTCGAGAATTTCGACCATGACTTCGCCGTCCGAGAACTTGCCCACCCGGGCTTTACCCAGGGGGAGACCCATGTGCGTAGCGACTCCGGCCGCGAGCAAAGGGATTGCGTTGCCTGTGAAGATCATCAAACCATCGGGTTCGAGCGCTTCGCTGTGGCGGCGGACGTAGATGGGCGTACTCAAGGGGGCCCGGTATGCGATGAAAAGTTTAGGAGCAGGAGACGATGACTTTTAGAATGGCTGGGGAGGAAGGACTCGAACCCTCGCATGCCGGAATCAAAATCCGGTGCCTTGACCAACTTGGCGACTCCCCAAGCGCTGCAATCAGTGCGCCACCGTCCCGATCATCGGATGCCGCCGCAGGGATGCGCATCGATGAACGCGCCCTACGCCAGCCCCTGCGACCGCTTCTGCGATGGACGCTGCAATCGATTGTGAATCGGTCGCCGCGAACACGCAGGCTCCAGAACCCGACATCCGGACCGCCGAAGCGTCAACTCCGAAGTCGTGTGCCGCTTCCTGAAGCGCAGACAGTGCTTTCGCCACCGCGGTAAATCGTTGGAGCACAGGCGCCTCAAGATCGTTGTGACCTGGGAGGCGGTGTGTTGCTACCGACTGCTCGCGAGCGAAGCCTTCTAATGTGAGCGGTTTCGTGTTTCGTGTCAAATTTGGGTCCGCAAAAACGACAGCCGTCGGCACCTGAATGGGCGGCTCGATCACGACGTAATGACGTTCGGGCAGATCGATCGGCTGCAATTCCTCGCCGATTCCGACGGCGTAGGCGTTCTGGCCACGCACGAAGACTGGCACGTCCGCGCCGAGCTGGGCCGCAAGAGCGGCCAGCCGGTCGATGGGCCAGTGTAATCGCCAGAGCTGGTTGAGCGCGAGCAAAGTGGTGGCTGCGTCTGAGCTGCCACCGCCCAGGCCCCCGCCAACGGGTATCTGTTTCTGGATCCGGATCGTGACCCCGAAGTCGGTATGGTCGTTGGCTCCAGCTGTCGCTCTGAGCAAATGCGCGGCGCGCACCGCCAGATCTTGTTCGATCGGCCAGTCCCCAGACGATGCGACGATCTGACCGTCGTCGCGTGGCTCAAAATCCAGCCAGTCGAATAGGTTGATGAGTTGGAAGACGGTTTCGAGCAGATGGTAGCCATCGCTGCGTCGCCCGGTGACGTGTAGCAAGAGATTCAGTTTGGCGGGCGCTGGGCACTGCAGGAGTGGTAAAAACGGGGCACGCGTCATGGTATCGGGCGTGTTTACGGGTCTAAGAGCAGTCGCACGCGCACCCGGCGCTCGGGCATGAGTGCTGGGGCAGGGTTCAGATCGGCCGGCCACTCGAGGGCTAAGCGACGCGGCGGGTCGATTCGAATTCTCCACTCGGAGTCGATCGCGGATCGAGGTGTTCCATCTGCTGCCCGTTCCGTCACCAGCGCAAATTCACCATCGAGCCAACGCTCCATTTGCGTGACCGGGAGCCGCCAACCCAAAGCGTGTTCAATGAGTTGATTGGCATCCTCGGCGACTTCGACCTCACCGTCGGCGCGGGTCAGACGGGCGCCCTCCGCGCTAATGTCCAGTCGGGCCAATACCTGACCCAGCGGCCCGAGTAAATCAAGCCTGCGTCTCGTCGGGTAGCGCTCAAGGGTGAAACGACCACTCGCGGCGGCAAGCTCGGGCGAGCCCTCAACGGCAAAACGCCCTGACCACACCCGATCGGCCTGGGTTGTCTCGGCGGTGTTGGTGTCAGGGCTGTTTGAGATCCGGCCCGGTCGGACGTTTGAGGCCGGCAGTGTGCTGCAGGCCGATAAGGTGGTCAGCCAGACCAGCAAAACGGTCCGGGCGCCGATCTTCAGAGCGAGGCACCCAGGCGATCGCGCGTCTCGCGCAGGAGCGTATTGGAGGGATCGCGCCCGATGGCTTGATTCCAGATCGTGATGGCCTCGGCATTGCGCCCCATTCGCCAGAGGACTTCGCCCAGATGGGCCCCAATTTCGGGGTCGTTCCGGATCGCCCAGGCGCGCTGGAGCCAATTGAGGGCCTCGTCCGTCTTACCCTGCCGGTAGGCGATCCAGCCCATCGAGTCCAGAATTTGTGGGTCTTCGGGTGCCAGCTGGACCGCCCGTTCAATCAGAGTCCGGGCTTCGTCCAGTCGGACATTGCGGTCTGCGAAGGTATAGCCGAGCGCGTTGTAGGCGTGGGCATGATTCGGGCGGAGCGTGATCAGGCGCCGCAGGTCACTTTCCATGCGATCAAGTCGACCGAGGCGTTCGCCGAGCATGGCGCGGTCATACAGGAGCTGGGGCTCGTCGGGCTGGGCGGCGAGACCAGCGTCGACAACGTCGAACGCTTCGGCGGGGCGACCGTCCTCGCGCAGCAACTCGGCGCGCGCCTGGACCACTCGGATCCGGTCGCGCGACGTTTGTGGGGCAGCGCTCGAGAGCAGGGCGCGGCCTTCATCGGCCCGCTTGAGTCGGCCAAGCACGATGGCCCTGTGCACCAACGCCTCGACCTGCTCGTCGCCATCGCTAACCCGCTCGAGCCAGCGCAGGGTTTGCTCGGACTGGCCCTGGTCTTCGGCCATGCGGGCCAGAAACATCCAGCCCGGATTGCGTTCTGCGCCTGATTCGCCCGGGAGTTCAACCCATCGGCTCATCAGCTGGGTCGCCTCGGCTGGGCGTTTGAGCTCAGCCGCAAGATGGGCCGCCGCGAACAGGGTCGAGGGGTCGTCGGGCTCGTCCGCCAGGGTACGGTTGAGTTGGGCGAGCGCATCATCGAGGCGGCTGTCGATGGCATAGAGTCTGGCCAGCGCGAAACGCGCTCTCGGCGCCTTTGGTTGGGCGTCTACGAAGGCGCGCAGGAGCGCGATGGCTTCTTGACGACCCGTCGTGTCGACCGTGAGTACCGTGGCGGCGGTCAGTGCGACCTCTTCGGAACCAGGTCGCAATGCAGCGGCGCTGCGGATTTCGGCAGCGGCCCGGCCCTGATTGCCCGCCGCGTGGGCGAGCGTTGCGCGGGCAATCCTTGCAGCCGCTTGATCCAGGTCGACCATACTGACCCGATCGAGCAGGGCCAACGCAGCCAATCGGTCCGGTGCGCGCAGCAGGTTGCGGGTCAGTGGGCCGTAACGTTCGCTTAGTTGCTCAGTCTTGCGGGCAGCCTCGAGCTGGCGCGCGATCAGGGGTTCGGCGCGATCGAGTTGGCCGTTACTAAGCCAGAGCGTTTCGAGCGCCATCGCCGGTATTGTGGCTTCGGGTTCAAGCTCAAGCCAGAACTCGGCGGCTTCGATCGCCCGCCCGCCTGATCGATCGGTGAGGGCTAATTCGGTCGCCCGTTGGGCCGCTTTCGGGTCCCGCGTTTCGCGGGCCAAGGCTAACCAGGTCGCGGCCGCCGTGCCAATCTGACCCCGTTGTGCGGCGATCTCGGCGGCCAAAATCTGAAATACGCGCTGTGCCGACAAAGCGTCGTTGGAGCGAGCCGGGGTCGTGCGCGCCCGACTCGGACGCGGTTTGCTGGCCGCTTCGGACTCGGCCGTGAGTTGCGTGTGGCGGTCCGGTTGGCTCGCGGCAATTCCATGCTGTGTCGATCCGAACAGAACGCAGGCCACCACCAGGGGCAGATGCCAGTGCGCTCGCCACTGTAGGCTTATCCGGTACAACCGTTTGGGAAAGTAGGCGCAAGTCATCTTGGAATGGTAGGGTACACCGTTAGGTTGTCGCAATGCCTGAGCTTCCTGAGGTTGAAACCGTTCGTCGTGGCTTGACGCCACACATGACGTCTCGCGTTGTGCGCGACGTGCGTGTGCGCGTGCCGGCACTGCGCTGGCCTATTCCAGCCGACTTGTCAGAGTGTATCCGGGGCGAGGCGGTGCATCAGGTCTGGCGGCGCGGTAAATACCTATTGATTGAATTCTCATCCGGATGGATGCTGATCCATCTCGGGATGTCCGGGAGTTTGCGCTGGGTTGACCCACAGGTTCCGGTGCGCAAGCACGACCATCTGGACCTCGTTTTTGATCACGGTCTTGTGCGCTTGCACGATCCAAGGCGGTTCGGTGCAGTGCTCTGGCACGATCGTAGTGCAGGGCCCGTGGACTCACATCCGCTGCTCGCCAAGCTGGGCCTGGAACCACTCAGCGCGACCGCCGAGCAGATCGGGCACCACCTCTTTGCTGGCACGCGTGAACGTCGCAGTTCGATCAAGACCGTCTTGCTGGCGGGTGAACTGGTCGTGGGCGCTGGCAATATCTACGCCTGTGAAAGTCTGTTTCGGGCGCAGATCCATCCAGCAACGCGGGCTGGGCGGATTAGTCGGGCGCGGTACCAACGGCTGGCGGTTGCGGTGCGCGATACCTTGTCGGATGCGCTGGCCCGTGGTGGCAGCACTCTAAAAGATTTTGTGAGTAGTGACGGCGCCAGCGGCTATTTTCAGATCGATGCCCTGGTTTACGGTCGCGAAGGGCTTACCTGCAGGCGCTGTACCGGAACGATCCGGCGCATTGTTCAGCAGCAGCGCGCGAGCTTTTATTGCCCGGGTTGTCAGCACTGATGCCGCGCTCGAGGTCCCCAAGCGTTGCGCCGACATTCGCCTTCGGAGGATTCGCCGACCGTGTGATCCGATGGCAATTGCGCAGCGGTCGCCATTCCCTGCCATGGCAAGCGACTCAGGATGCATATCGGATTTGGCTTTCAGAGGTCATGCTGCAACAGACTCAGGTGGCGGCGGTACTTGGCTATTACTCCCGTTTTCTCGAGCGGTTCCCGACCTTGTCCGAGTTGGCTGCGGCGACGCTCGATGAGGTGATGCCTTATTGGGCGGGCCTTGGTTACTACAGCCGAGCCCGAAACCTCTGGGCCTGTGCTCGCGAAGTTCAGACGCACTACAGGGGTCAGTTTCCAGCCGATCCCGCGTTGCTGGAAGCACTCCCGGGGATTGGGCGCTCGACTGCGGGTGCGATTGCGGCTTTGGCGTTCGGGCGCCGGGCGGCGATCCTCGATGGCAACGTGCGTCGAGTCTTGAGTCGGGTGTTTGGCATCGAGGGGGACCTGACTCAGGCAACCGTGCTGCGAGAAGTCTGGTTGCTGGCCGAGGACTTGTTGCCCCGCGGTCAAGGGATCGGTCCCTACACGCAAGGTTTGATGGATCTGGGTGCCACGGTCTGTACCCGCGCTCGACCCCGCTGTGAGGCCTGCCCTTTGGCAAGTGATTGTGTTGCCCGGATCGAGAATCGGGTGAAGGAGTTGCCCCACCCACGTCGACGTTCCGCTCGGCCGACCCGTGAGCAACGCCTGCTGATACTGCGGCAGGCCTCATCAATCTGGCTTGAGCGTCGTCCGGAGCGCGGCATTTGGGGCGGACTTTGGTCGTTGCCCGAACTCGAAATCAGCGCGGATGTGATTCAGACGATCCGCGATCGGGGGCTCAATCCAACCGCCCTGCAGGACCTACCGGTCATCGAGCATGGGTTCAGCCATTTTGTGCTGCGCGCCTATCCAGTGGAGGTTCAGGTGGAGGGTGAGATTAAGCTTGGGGGGGTTGATTCCGGTCGACCGGGCCAAACCGCACCCCAGGGCCAGTGGCTGGATCTGGCGGACGTCACGTCTAAGGCCCTCCCTAAACCGGTGGCTGAACTTCTGCGGACATTCTGCAGAGAATCAGGTGCCTGCGACAGCTAGCCCCATCAGCTAGCCCTATGAACTCGCCCCGCGAATGGCCAGCGAACGGTGGCGAATAAGCACCTGATCCTGGCGCCGAAACCGTTTAGCGATTTCTTCGACCAGATAAACCGAACGATGTTGGCCCCCGGTACAACCGATGGCCACGGTGAGATAGCTCCGGTGTTCGCGCAGGTAATGGGGTAGCCACCGGTGAAGGTAGCCGTTGATGTCATCGATCATCGCCAAAACCGCCGGCTCTGCCTGCAGATACTCCGCCACCGCGGGGTCAAGTCCGGTCTGATGTTTGAGTTCGGGCACGTAGTGCGGATTCGGCAGGCAGCGGGCGTCGAAGACGAGATCGGCGTCGAGCGGAATGCCATGCTTGAAACCAAACGACACGAAAGAAAGCGTCAGCAGCCGGTTGTCGGCGCCCACCACTTCCCGAATCCACTGGCGCAAAGTGTTTGCCGGGAGGTCGCTTGTGTCCAGCACAATACCCGCCTCATCGATCAGGGACATGAGCTCGCGTTCCTGTTCGATCGACTCAATCAGGGTAGGTTCCACGCCGTTCTGTGCCTGAAGCCGGAAGGCAAGGGGGTGACGCCTGCGGGTTTCTGAGAAACGCTGAACCAGGGTGTCCGTTCTGGCATTCAGAAAGATCACCTTGACGTCGTGGCCCTGACTGGAGAATGCAGCGATGTGATCGCGTAATTCTTCGGGGGAGTCGTCCGTGCGGACATCAATTGCGACTGCAACCCGGTTAATCCCCCGCGTGGCCATCAAGGGAGGGATTTCGCTCAGGAAACGCCCCGGGAGATTGTCGATACAAAAATAACCTTCATCTTCGAGCAAACGAAGCGCGACCGACTTGCCCGAACCGGAAATTCCGGTGATCAGGATCAGTTGGAGTCGTTCGGACGCGTGCTTAGTCGTCAAGGGGTTCCCCCGCAATTGCTCGTCGCTGCCGTTCGGCAAAGAGTTGGGTGGTCTCGATTCCGCGCAATTGCAGGATGGTATTGCGAACCGCGGCTTCAGTGAGGACGGCGAGGTTGCGACCGGCGGCTACGGGAACGACGACTTTGCGGATCGGGACTTCGAGCACTTCCTGGGTTTGGGCTTCGAGGGGCATTCGCTCAAAATCACCGTCGAGCGCCCCCCGTCGAACCAAGTGCATGATCAACTTGAGCCGCATGCGTCGGCGGACAGCGGTCTCACCAAAAATGGTCCGGATATCCAGCAGACCCAGTCCGCGGACCTCAAGCATGTTGCGCAAGAGCGCGGGGCAGCGCCCTTCAACTGCGGCAGGTCCGACCCGCGAGAATTCAACCGCGTCGTCTGCCACCAAGCCATGGCCACGGGAGATCAGCTCCAGCCCAAGTTCGCTTTTGCCCAGTCCCGAATCCCCTGAAATCAGGACGCCCATCCCAAGGACGTCCATGAACACCCCGTGCATAGTCGTGGTTTTGGCCAGCGCTTTGGCCAGCCAAATGCGCAGCGAGTCGATCAGACGAGCGGCGGGCAGTGGTGTGCCATAAAGTGCCATGCCAGCCGCTTTGCAGGAGGCAAGCAGATCTGAAGGCGCTGTCAACTGATCGGCAAGGATGAGCGCAGGCGGACGCGCTGAGACGAGTTCGCTGAGCATCGCGGCACGACGGCCATTAGAGCAATTGAGGTACCACTTGAGTTCAGCTGGCCCAATCACCTGGATGCGGTCGGGATGGATCAGGTTGAGGTGGCCCACCAGATCGGAGGCGTCCGCCGTGGTGATCTCGCTGTCCGAGATTTCGCCCCCGTTGAGTTCCGTCAAAAAGAGCGTTTCGAGATTGGCGGCGATGAGCCTCTGAAAGCTGAGCGGCATCATCGAGCCCGGTTCAGGCAGCCGGGGGTTGGGGTTCCCAGGCCGAGAGAAGATGGTGGACTTGGAGGGGGTCGTCCAGGGTCATCAACGATTCCCGAACGTTTGCGTCGGACATCAGTTCAGCCAACTCAGAAAGCAGCGTCAGGTGCTGTTCGGTTGACTGTTCGGGAACCAGCAGGAAAACCAACAAGCGGACCGGAAGGCCATCGGGTGCGTCGAACGGGATCGGCTCTACGCAGCGAATCACGCCTGCGGTCGCTTCCCGGAGACCTTTGATCCGCCCATGGGGAATCGCAACCCCGTCGCCTAACCCAGTCGAACCCAAGCGTTCGCGCGCAAACAGGGCGTCAAAAACCCGCCCACGCTCCATCCCTTGATGGTTCTCAAACATCAGCGCGGCGTGCTCAAACAAGCGCTTCTTGCTTGACGCAGGCAGGTTTAGTTGAACGTTCGACGGCGACAACAGCCTGGCGAGTTGGGTCATATCAGGGCGGCCTCATTCAAAACAAGGTTAACGCCCTGACTGAACCCTGTAAACCGAGGTTGCTGCGTCGCAACAAATCGCCGGCCTCCGCCTACTCCGAGCCAACGGCTTCGACAGCGTCCTGATGTTTTATGGCCTCATGGGCAAAGCCAAACCGCTGGGCCTTGTACTTGGCTACCTGCCGGTCAAGTTTGTCGATCAACTCGTCAATGGCCGCATAAAGATCGGGGCCCGAACACTCGGCGAAAAGGTCGCGACCCGGAACATGCAGGTTGATCTCGGCCTTCTGGACCAGCTTGTCAACGGACACAATGACATTGACATCGATCACCTGATCAAAATGCCGTCGAATTCGTTCAAGTTTGCCGGTGATGTATTGACGCAGTGCCGGGGTGACGGCGACGTGGTGTCCGCTCATGGCGAGGTTCATGGTGGTCCTCCTGCTAGCACGGGGTCAGGCCGGGATGGCTGACCCTCGAATGGCGTCTGCCTGATGGCAACATGTGGCTGGATCAGTGTGGCAGAACGGCGACCGCATCACAACGCCTTGCGCTGGGTGACCGCAGGGATCCGCAGGGATTCCCGGTACTTTGCGACCGTTCGTCGGGCCACGACAATGCCTTGTTCGCCCAGCATCTCGGCCAGCCGGCTGTCCGACAAGGGTTGCCGGACGTCTTCCGCCGCGACGAGCTGTTTAAGAAGCGCGCGAATGGCGGTACTCGATGCCGCGCCGCCCGTGTCGGTGGCGACATGGCTGCCGAAAAAGTACTTCAACTCGAACGTGCCGGTCGGGGTCAGCATGTACTTTTGCGTCGTAACCCGAGAGATGGTGGACTCGTGAAGACCCAGCACTTCCGCTATCTCCCGCAGGACCAGTGGCCGCATGGCGACTTCGCCATGGGTAAAAAATTCGCGCTGTCGTTCTACGATTGCCTGGGCGACCCTCAGGATCGTGTCGAAACGCTGATGAATATTCTTGACCAGCCAGCGTGCTTCCTGCAACTGCATTGACAGGTTGTTTGGTCCCTTGTTGCGGCGCAGGATGCGGGAGTAGAGGTCATTGACCCGTAGACGCGGCATCACGTCGGGGTTGAGCGCGGCGGTCCAGCCGGCTTTAGTGCGACGCACAATCACGTCAGGCAGGACATAGGCCGCCTCTTCACCATCGAAATCCTGCCCCGGCAGCGGTTGCAGGGTTCGGATGAGGGCTTGAGCGTCGCGCAGAGTCTGCTCGTCTTCCTCGTGGTCTTTGAGATTCAGGGCTTTTTTGAGACGCGTCCAATCACGCGCGGCCAGGAGCGGCAGGTGATCTTGCGCGATCGCGCAGGCCGCCTCCCAGCCATCGACCGAAGGCCATTGCCGCCTTGGCAGCCGCTTTAATTGCAGGCTCAGGCAATCGGCAAGATCGCGCGCGCCGACTCCGGCCGGATCAAAGCTGCGCAGCAGATTTAGGCCACCCTGCATTTCGGCTAACTGTAATTCGCCAAGCGTTTGCTCGCCTTCGTGATCCTCAAAATCCCCAGAACCGAGGAGCTCATTTAAAAGGGCATTGGCCTCATGCGCATTGCGCGCGCTCCAGCCGGCAGGGGCAAAAGTCAGCAAGAGCCTGAAGAGCGCTGGTAGTTCTGTGGATTGAGCTGCCGTGGAGTCGCCGTTATCGAACAGTCGCAGCTGAAGGGTCTTGAGTCGATCGATCAGGTCGGCAAACAATGACTCGATCGACGTGCGCAGCCAGCCGTTTTGATCGAGTTCGCCGATCAGGAGATGCACAAACGCAGCGTCACGCGGGCTGCATCGCGTGGCGCTCAGTTGCTGCAGCAGGTGGGCTTCCAGCGTGAGGCGGGTGCCGGCGCCCTGAGGCCTTTCACGGTCATCGTCGTCGTCATCGCGATTGCGGCGATCAGCGCCCCAATCGAGTCCCTGGTCAATCCCGCCGTCGCTGCCGCCCGAATCGGCGTCCCGCGCGTCTGAATCGTTCCCGGCCGCGGCCCCGTCGGTGCCGGCCGTTCCGCTCTCGCGGTCAAATTCGCCGGCGCCGGTCGGGCTGTTCCCTTCGCCGCCTTCGTCGCGGTTGCTGATGCGTTCGCCTAAGTCGGTGCCTAAGGCAATTGGCGGGTTGGAGATCGGCGAGGCCTGCGAATCCAGACGCAACATCCCGTCCATCGGGTTGTCGGCACGCTCGAGCATAGGGTTGTCGACCAACATCTGCTCGATCTCTTGGTTGAGTTCGAGCGTCGACAGTTGCAGAAGTCGGATCGACTGCTGTAACTGCGGGGTGAGCGCAAGATGTTGCGAAAACCTGAGCTGGAGCGACTGCTTCATGAGAGGGCGAAAGAGCGGGCGCTAGTTGGCTTACGATACGCCCTGCGGAAGCTTCGTGCCTTACATCCGAAAGTGTTCCCCCAGATACACGCGGCGAACGCCCTCATCAGCGATGATTTCGTCAGGGCGGCCGTAAGCAAGAACGGTGCCGGAATTAATAATAACCGCTCGGTCACAGATTCCCAAGGTCTCCCGCACGCTGCGGACAGTGATCCGGACGCCGATTCCCCGATCTTTCAAAAAACCAACAATCCGTTGAATTTCGATCACGGCAATCGGATCGATTCCCGCGAATGGTTCATCCAGCAACACAAACCGCGGCTCGGTGGCCAGTGCACGAGCGATCTCGACGCGCCGCCGCTCGCCACCCGACAGGGACAGCGCGCGGTGGGTTCGGAGGTGCGTAATCTGCAGGTCGTCCAATAACTGATTTAGGCGCTGACTCAGGGGCCCAGGCGCGAGTCGACGGCCCTCGGGGCCGGGTTGCAGTTCAAGGACCGCTGCAATATTTTCTTCAACCGTGAGCTTGCGAAAAACCGAGGGCTCCTGCGGCAGGTACGATAAACCCATCCGAGCCCGCCGGTGAATTGGCAAGTGCCCGATCGGTTGATCATCGAGTTCGATTTGCCCGTCGTCGCACGGCACGAGTCCGACCATCATGTAAAAACAAGTGGTTTTTCCGGCGCCATTCGGGCCAAGCAACCCAACGACTTCGCCGCTTGCGACCTCGAGAGAGACGTCATGGACGACTTCCCGGCCCTGGTAGCTCTTGCGCAGGTGGGTGGCGCGCAGCCGGCTGATGCGACTCACGGGTTACTCACGGGCAGGTCGTTGGGCCCGCGGCTGGATGGTCACCCGCACCCGACCGTTGGGGTTATCGGGGGTAGTGGCGGCCCCGACGCTGTCCACTTCGTAAACTTCCGTGCCTGTGTTGTAGCGGATTCGTCCCCCCTGAACATCATCGACCACACGCGCGCCGTCGAGACGGCGTAGTTGCGCCTTCTCTGAGAAGATCGCGATCTCTGTACGGCTATCCCATTCAATGCGTTCACCCTGCCCCTCGACCCAGCTTTCCGAACTCGTGTCACGGCGCTGACGTAAAGTCGCGAGGCGACCGGTCGCAACGGCGCTTTGCGTGCCGTCACGCTCTTCGCGCAGGACGATCCTATCGGCCCGGATCAGCAGTGATCCCTTGCTGAGCGAGACTCGACCGTTGAACACATTGACTTTATTGAGGTCATCGTAATCCAGCCGGTCCGCCTCGATCTGAAGCGGCCGCGAACGATCCGCCCGCTCTGCGCGCAGCAATGGGGTCTGAACCATCAGTACCGCCGTCAAAATGACGGCGGGGACGACTCGCAGAAATCGGAGGCGTTTCACGAGCAGGTATTTACCGTTTCAAAAGAGGACGAGGCGCGGGGCTGACCCAATGGCCTCGTACCTCTGCGAGCAGCTGAAGGCGTCGGGCGGCATTGTCAAATTCCAATCCAACCCCAGTCAAGTTTGATCCGCCGCGCTCGATCTGAACCGGGCCCTCGGCCCTTGCGAGGTCTTTGGCCGCGAGGACGTCGAGGCGCTCGGTTTCGATCTTCAATGCGGGCCCTTCGCGGTCGGCTGCGCGGGTCAGCACAACTTGGCCACGCAGGTGGGTGACGTCTCCCATTTCGAGAGCCTTGGCTTCTTGTGCGCGAATCACAAGGGTTGGGCGGCCGGGCTCGAGGCGAACGATGACGGGTTGCACCAGTTCAACCGCATCATCTTGTGGGCGATGCTGCATTCGCTGCGCAGTGATTTGCCAGGTGATCCGTTCGCTCAGCCCGAGTCGCACCAGATTGAACCCTTCGATGAACCAGTCGGGGCGCTCAGGGTGACTGGCTTGCACCATGGATCGATGCTCGCGGGAAGCCCGCTGCGCCAAAAATCCCGTCATTCCGGCCAGGATTATTAACATCGCAATCGAGGCCATCACCGGCAACCGCTCGCGCAAGCGCCACGTCCAATCCAGATTGACCTGTGGCTGGCGCTTAATCGCTTGCACCCCGGTCATTGCGTACATTGCGTTCATCCTGCCTAACCGGCTGAGCGGCCGTGGCCGTCGCGATAATGCGCCAGTAGCGCACTGCGCTGGCCGCGCCACTCCAGGAGGGTCTCGGCGAATTCCCGCACGGCACCATGTCCGCCCCGACGGCTAGACACCCAGTGGCAAAGCGCTCGAACGTCGGGCTCTGCATCGGCTGGAGCGGCGGCCAATCCGGCAATCTGCAGAGCGGTCAGATCGGGCCAATCGTCGCCCAGGAAGGCCAATGCGTCGAGCTCAACTTTGCAAACCTGAGCCAGCTCGCGCAGCGCATTGGCTTTGTCCCGAACTCCGTCGAATACGCGCGTGATGCCAAGTTCGATCGCGCGGGCCCGAACGCTGCCTGATTTTCGGCCGGTGATGATGGCCAGTTCAATGCCCGCTTCGCTTAGTAAGCGCAGGCCAAAGCCGTCACGAACCGAGAAGGACTTGCCGGCATCACCATCGCGGTCAAAGTGCAAGCTACCGTCGGTCAAAACGCCATCCACATCAAGCGCGACGACGCGGATCCCGGCCGCTCGGGCCTGCAATTGGGTGAGGGGGGTGCCCTTATCGGTATTCACGCGATCTTGGCCGCCAGAAGATCATGCAGGTGGAGGGCACCCACCACCCGATGGTCATCGACGACGGCCAGTTGCGTGATTTGCCGTTCGTCCATGCAGCGCAGGGCTTCGACGGCCAATGCGTCGGAGCGCAGGGTCCGGGGCGCCCGCGTCATCACCGAATCAATTTGAATCGAGCCCAGGTCGGTCAATCGCTCGAGTAATCGACGCAGATCACCATCTGTGAAGATGCCGAGCAGCTGGTCTGGATTGGTCGCGGTGACCACGAGCGTCATCCCCATCCGTTTGCGCGTGATTTCGAGCAATGCCTCGGTCAGGCTGGCATTTTCTGTCACACGCGGAATCGCTGGCCCGGCCCGCATAACATCACTCACCCGGGTCAAGAGACGGCGGCCGAGCATTCCGCCGGGGTGGGAGCGGGCGAAGTCCGTCTCCGAGAAACCGCGCGCCTCCAGGAGCGCGACCGCGAGGGCATCGCCCAGCGCAAGCGCCGCGGTGGTGCTGGTAGTCGGGGCCAGGTTCAGCGGGCAGGCTTCGTGCTCGACGCGGGCATCCAGATGGATATCGGCTAGCTGCGCCAGCGGGGATTCGACATTTCCGGTCATCAAAATCAAGGCGGCGCCCATCCGTTTGATCAAGGGCACGATCGCCATCAGTTCCTCGGTATTGCCGGAGTTGGAGAGGGCCAGAAAAACGTCATCGCGAGTCACCATCCCCAGGTCCCCGTGGCTTGCCTCGGCCGGATGGACAAAAAAGGCTGGCGTTCCGGTGGAGGCAAACGTTGCAGCGATCTTGCGTGCGACATGGCCCGACTTACCGATTCCGCTCACGATGACGCGACCCCGACACTGGAGCAGGGTCTGGCAGGCTCGAGCAAAATCGTCACCCAAGCGGGGTGCGAGTGCAGCAATCCCCGCGGCTTCGAGTTCTAAAACCCGTCGGCCGCGCGCCAGCATTGCCGACGCCTGATTGGATCCACTCCGGATCAATGCGGGTTCAGTCTTCATGTATCGGATTATAGGGAGAACGGTCTAGCTAGAACGGTCCGGGTAGAATCCGCCCGTGACTTCGAACAACCCGATCCCCGACTCAAAGCTGGCGGCACCGCCGGATGCGATCGCAGCCCTGGACGGCGTGTCTTTCGCTTACCCCGCGCCCGATCAGCAAGCGTCGTCCGCGGGTCGATTAATTCTCGATGGCGTCGGCATGCAATTAGCCCGCGGCCAGGTTGTCGCTTTGATGGGCGGCTCAGGTAGTGGCAAGACGACAATCCTGCGCTTGCTGGGTGGGCAACTCACCCCGACTGCTGGGCGGGTCTTGTTTGAAGGCCGCGATGTGAGTCAACTCAAGCGCCAAGAACTCTTCGACATGCGCCGGCGCATGGGCATGCTGTTCCAGCATGGCGCCTTGTTTACCGATCTTTCGGTCTTTGAGAATGTGGCCTTTCCACTGCGTGAACATGCGCGCCTCCCGGCCCACGCCTTGCGTGACTTGGTGTTGCTCAAATTGCAGGCGGTGGGCTTACGGGGCGCGGCTGATCTGATGCCCTCCGAACTATCCGGGGGGATGGCCCGACGGGTCGCACTGGCGCGCTCGATGGCTCTGGATCCGCCGCTACTCCTGTACGACGAGCCGTTTGCCGGTCTCGATCCGATCTCACTGGGTACGATCGCGACCCTGATCCGTGAACTTAATGACGCATTGGGAGCAACCTCGATCCTTGTTACGCATGATGTCGCTGAAACATTTGCAATTGCCGATCATGTCTACCTGCTGGGCAACGGACGGATTGTGGCCGAAGGCTCACCCTCCGAACTTCGGGCCAGCGATGACCCTTTCGCGCGACAGTTTTTTGATGCTCAGCGGGATGGCCCAGTGCGTTTTCATCATCCTGCAGTGTCGTTGGCCCAAGACTTGGGTTTGAGGGAGCTCTGAGATGAATTGGGCGATCCGTGCCTTGGACGCTGTGGCAGCTTTGGGCCGCGGTTTTCGCCTCGGCGTCGTCGACACCGGGCGCGCGGCGCGTTACTTCGTTCGGCTGTTGGCGGCAAGCGGTATGGCACTCGGAAGGCCGCGTCTAGTCATCGACCAGATGCATTTTGTGGGTAACCGCTCGGTCGCGATCATCATGGTCTCGGGCCTTTTTGTGGGTTTTGTGCTGGGCTTGCAGGGCTACTATACGTTGCGTCGCTACGGTGCCGAACAGGCCCTCGGGGTTCTTGTGGCGCTGTCGCTGGTGCGCGAACTTGGCCCTGTGGTGACTGCCCTCTTATTCGCGGGACGCGCTGGAACTTCGTTAACGGCTGAGATTGGACTGATGAAGGCGGGCGAGCAACTCGCGGCGATGGAGATGATGGCGGTTGACCCGTTTCAGCGCGTCCTTGCCCCCCGGTTTGCTGCCGCGATCCTTTGCATGCCCCTGCTGGCGGCCTTGTTTTCAGCCGTAGGCGTTTTTGGTGGCTGGCTGGTTGGCGTTCCGATGATCGGAGTCGACGACGGCGCATTCTGGTCGCAAATGCAGGGTGGGGTCGAGTTTGTTGACGACATCGTCAATGGGGTCATTAAGAGTGTGGTTTTTGGCATCACCGTAGGTTTTGTCGCGTTATTGACAGGTTGGGATGCGGTGCCAACGCCTGAGGGCGTGGCGCGCGCTACCACGAAGACTGTTGTCGTGTCCTCACTGGCCGTGTTGGCGCTTGATTTCTTGTTGACCGCGTTGATGTTTGGCACGCGATAGGGGTTAGGAATGGATCGGAAAAAAACGGATTTTCTGGTTGGCCTTTTTGTACTCGCAGGATCGGTTGCGCTGGTGTTTCTTGCGTTTCGGGTAGCCAACCTCGGTGGCGTTGAGTTGGGCAACGCACTCGACGTTCGAGCCCGCTTCGACAACGTGGGTGGCCTCAAGCCCCGGGCACCGGTCAAGAGCGCGGGGGTCACGGTAGGGCGGGTCAAGTCGATCAGTTTTGACGACGGCACCTATCAGGCCGTGGTCATGATTTCGCTCGATCGCCGCTTTCAGTTTCCCAAGGACACCTCGGCCAAAATTTTGACGTCCGGCTTGCTTGGGGAGCAATACATCGGCCTCGAACCGGGTGGTGAGGCGAGCATGCTGGTCGCTGGGTCGACCATTGGGATGACACAATCCGCGGTCGTATTAGAAAATCTCATCAGCCAGTTCTTGTATTCGAAGGCAGCCGAGCCATCGGCGGCGGGTTCGGGTAAGGCGGCAAAGCCATGACGTTTTTGAGTTGCCGGATCGCGGCCGTTTGCAGTTCAGCTTGCCTCGCCTTGTGGGTGATTGGGGCGGTACCTGCGTATGGACAGTCGTTGCCGGTTGAGGCAACTGAGCCAGTGTCGCTGGCCCAGACCAACGTCGAGCCCACGACGCCCATCCAGGAAGCGGTGGGTCTCCAGGCGTCAGATGATGACTTCGACGTCCCACCCGTGAATGATCCGTTCGAGCCGATCAATCGCGTCACGCTCGAGTTCAATCAGCAGTTGGATGACTGGCTGATCCGACCCGCCGCGAAGGGTTACGACACGGTTGTCCCACCACCGGTTCGCTTGATCATCGGTAACGTGTTTGGCAACGTCGGCGACCTCTGGACCGCGACCAATAACCTGCTTCAGGGCAAGCCCGGCGATGCGGGTTCGGATGCATTGCGGTTCGCAATTAACACCACCTTTGGCCTCGGGGGCATCGCCGATTTGGCCTCAGACTTTGGCTTGCCGAAGCACAAAGAAGATTTTGGGCAAACGCTCGGACGCTGGGGATTGCCCGAGGGGCCTTACCTCGTCTTGCCTCTCTTTGGGCCAGGCTCGGTACGCGACGCGGTGGGAACCATCGCTGGTGATCTCCAGGCCAATCCGTTTCGGGCCTTACCCGACCCAGGAGCGCGAAATGCCATCATGACAACCCGACTGGTCGATGCGCGGGCCCGCGTCCTGAGCGGTGATCGACTTTTTAACGAAATTTCGATCGACCGTTATTTGTTTGTTCGGGATGCCTACCTGCAACGTCGCGAATCACAGATTTGGGATGGTGATCCACCACCCCGTCTTCGGAAAGGTTCACGACGCTGAGGCCGACTCAAGCCCGATTCACGTCCACTTTTAACTTCTCAGAGCCTGACCGATATGTTTCGTACCCAAATAAGTTCCCGGCACGCACCTCGCCTGACGGTCGTGGCCCGATCGTCATCACTAGCGGTACTGACTTGGTGTGTCTGCTTGGCGAGCAGTTTCGTGGGATCGGCTCCAGCGCTCGCTCAGGTCGGTGGTACAGCGGGGTCAGCGGCAGGCTCAGCGGCAGGTGTCGCCGGATCGATCGAAGCCCCGGATCTGATGGTCCAGCGGCTCAGTAATGATGTGCTAGAGCGGATTCGGACCGATCGCGATATTCAAAACGGGGATTTGCGGCGTGTCGCAGAATTTGTCGACGCGACCGTGATGCCGAAGGTGGATTTCGCGCGGATGACCGCGCTCGCCGTGGGCCGCAACTGGCGCCAGGCCACGCCCGAGCAGCAAAAGCAGCTCATGGCCGAATTCCGCGCCTTATTACTCCGGACCTACTCCGGCGCACTCTCAAGTGCCCGCGACGTGACCTTGCGCCTGCGGCCATTGCGGGCCGACCCGGCGGATACCGAGATCATCGTGCGCAGCGAAATTCTGCGCCCCCGCAGCGAACCCATCCAGCTCGATTACCGACTGCAGCGGAGCGCCGAAGGTTGGAAAATTTATGACGTCAACGTGCTCGGGATCTGGCTCGTGGAAAGTTATCGAAATCAGTTCGCGCAGGAAGTCTCCGCCAATGGAATCGATGGTTTGATCCGCACGCTCGTCGAAAAGAACCGGGCCTACGATCAGGCGGCCGCTCGCCGTGGCTGAACCCCTTGCGCTACCCGCGCAGTTAAGACATGAAGAGGCGCCGCGCTGGATTGCTCGGCTCGAGGGCGCGATCGCGGCGCAGGGGCGCAGCCCCAACGGCGACTCAGCCCTGATCGATTGTTCGGCCCTGGATCGTTTTGATTCATCGGCGGTCGTGGTGTTGCTGGGCGCATTGCGTTGCGCTCAGGCGGCGGGCGTCTCGATTGTCCTTAAGAACCTGCCTGACAAGCTCGTCAAACTTGCTTCCTTATATGGCGCCGACGGTTTGCTCTTAGGCAGGGTCGCCTGAGGCATGGCACCTAGCCCTGGGGCCGCCGCGATCGAAGTCGCGAACCTGGTCAAACGCTACGATCAATTCACGGCGCTCGATGGGATTTCATTGCGCATTGAGCGCGGTGAATTTTTTGGTCTGCTCGGTCCCAACGGGGCTGGCAAAACTACCCTGATATCGACTATTGCAGGTCTGGTTCGCGCGAATTCGGGTCGGGCGTTGGTGATGGGACACGACGTCGAGCGGGACTTTCGGGCTGCACGGGCGGCGCTTGGGGTCGTTCCGCAGGAATTGGTATTTGACCCGTTCTTTACGGTTCGCGAAATTCTGCGCTTGCAATCGGGTTACTACGGCCTGCGCAACAACGACCCCTGGATTGATGAAGTCCTGCAGGGACTTGGCCTGCTCGATAAAGCCAACACCAACATGCGCGCACTCTCAGGGGGCATGAAGCGACGCGTGCTGATCGCCCAAGCATTGGTTCATCGACCACCCGTGATCATTCTGGACGAACCGACTGCGGGCGTGGATGTCGAGTTGCGGCAGACACTTTGGCAATTCATTCGCTCGCTTAACCAGCAGGGTCATACTATTGTGTTGACGACCCATTACCTGGAAGAGGCGCAAGCCCTCTGCGGGCGCCTAGCCTTGCTGCGGGGTGGTCGGGTGATTGCGCTCGAGGCCACTTCGAGCTTGCTCCAGCGATTTGCAGGCGGGCGTCTCCAATTGCGACTGGAAGGCTCATTGCCCCCCGCACTCGAAGCGCTGCGGGTTAATCACGCTCCGAGCGCCGAGTCAATCACGTTGCGCGTGGATGACTACGCCGAGGTCGAATCCATGCTTGCGGCGATTCGGGTTTGGGGCAGTCGTATTCTCGAGATTGAACTGATGCAGCCCGATCTTGAGGATGTCTTCTTGCGCCTTGTGGGCCAGGAGGCCAAGCAATGACCTTACTGCGCCGGGTCTGGTCGGTTGGTTTGCAGACTCTGTTCAAGAAGGAGTTGCTGCGGTTCTGGAAAGTGGCCGTACAGACCGTTTTGGCGCCGATGTTGACTGCGGTGCTCTATCTGCTCGTTTTTGCCCATGTTCTTGAGGGGCGTCTGGATATTTTTCCGGGAGTGGGCTACACCGCGTTCTTGATTCCAGGCCTGATCATGATGTCGGTCTTGCAGAATGCCTTCGCCAACAGCTCCTCGTCGCTGATTCAATCCAAGATCACCGGCAACCTGGTGTTCATTCTGTTGACGCCCCTCGCCCACTGGGAGTTTTTTGCAGCTTACGTGGCTGCCTCCATGGTTCGTGGACTCGTTGTCGGCCTCGGTCTGCTGCTGACCACCTTATGGTTCGCAGACTTGCAATATGCAGCGCCGGTCTGGATCCTGGTGTTTGCCGTTTTGGGCAGTGCGATCCTCGGTACAATCGGGTTAATTGCTGGGCTCTGGGCGGAAAAATTCGATCAGATCGCAGCATTTCAAAATTTCATCGTGATGCCCGCGACCTTCTTGTCGGGCGTCTTTTATTCGGTCCAGACGCTCCCGCCGTTTTGGCGCATGGTTTCCCACCTGAATCCCTTCTTTTACATGGTCGACGGTTTTCGCCATGGATTTTTTGGGGTCTCGGATGTCCCGCTCGAACTCAGCCTGGGGGTTTGTGTGGTTACTTTGACCGTGTCCGTCGCGATCGCCCTACGCCTACTGGCCAGCGGCTATCGATTGCGTTATTGATAATGAATTTGAGGGTTATCTGCCAATGAATCCCACCCCAGATCTTGTGGCGCAATGGATTGCTGCGGGGCTCGATTGCAGCCATCTTCAGGTGGAGGGTGACGGGCGCCATTTTCAGGCAGTGATCGTCTCTGCGCACTTTGAAGGCCTGCGTTCGATCAAGCGCCACCAGCGCGTGTATGCCGCACTCGGCGAGCGCATGCGTGAGACGGTTCATGCGTTGTCGATGCGCACCCTGACGCCCGCGGAGTGGGACGCCGAAAAGGGAGCAGCGGCGCCGCAGGATGGGACCGTTCAGGCGCGTCGGACTGGATCTCACTAAACGTGGATCGGCTTCGGATCACGGGCGGACGGCCCCTCGTCGGCGAAATTCCCGTTTCGGGCGCAAAGAACGCGGCATTGCCGATCCTGTGTGCCAGTCTTTTGACCAGCGAGCCCCTGGTGGTTGATCACGTGCCCCGTTTGCGCGACGTCATCACGACGCGCCGATTGCTCGAGCGCATGGGGGCTCAGATTCGAACCGAAGATACCGAACTCTGCCAGCGCATTATTTTAACGACGCCCGATCACATTGAACCGACTGCGCCCTACGAGCTGGTTCGTACCATGCGCGCGTCGATTCTGGTTCTCGGCCCGCTGCTCGCCCGGTTTGGCAGGGCGCGTGTCGCGTTGCCAGGAGGCTGTGCAATTGGCCAGCGTCCGGTCGACCAGCACATCAAAGGACTCCAGGCGATGGGGGCCGAAATCGTTATCGAACATGGCGACATTGTGGCGAGTGTGCCGCGTCGTTTAGGCAGCGCCATGGGCGGTACCCCACGATTGCGCGGAGCGAAGATCGTGACCGACATGGTCACTGTGACCGGAACCGAAAACCTGATGATGGCGGCCTGCCTGGCCGAGGGTGAAACGATCCTCGAAAACGCAGCTCGCGAGCCCGAAGTCGTCGATCTTGCGCTGTGTTTGCGGGCCATGGGGGCCCAGATCGAGGGTGCAGGAACCGATCGTCTGGTGATCCAGGGCGTTGAACGTCTTCACGGTGCGACCCATCGCGTGATGCCTGATCGAATTGAAACAGGGACTTTTCTCTGCGCTGTGGCAGCGACGGGGGGAGAGGTCCGCCTCACCGGAACCGCAGCGCAAACGCTCGATGCAACGCTTGAGAAATTGCGCGAGGCGGGCTGCGAACTGGAATGCGATGCCGACAGTATTCGCATCGTTATGAACCGTCGACCGCGAGCGGTTGACTTGCGTACAGCCCCTTACCCCGGGTTTGCCACCGATATGCAAGCGCAGTTCATGGCCCTGAATACCATCGCCGACGGCGCTGGATTGATCGTCGAAACCATTTTCGAAAACCGGTTCATGCACGTGCAGGAGCTCAAGCGCCTCGGTGCCGATATCGCGATTGATGGTTCGACCGCGGTCGTACGCGGTGTTGCCTCGCTGTCTGGTGCGAACGTGATGGCGACCGATTTGCGTGCCTCTGCAGGGCTTGTGATTGCAGCCCTCGTGGCGCATGGTGAAACGACGATTGACCGTGTGTACCACCTCGATCGCGGGTATGAACACATGGAACAAAAACTTACGGCGCTGGGGGCTCAGATTGAACGACTCGTCTGATCCTCAGCCTCCGATGCTCACTCTTGCGCTCTCCAAGGGCCGCATTTTTGCCGACACCGTTCCCTTGCTGGCGGCTGCAGGGATCGAGGTGGCTGCGGACGCGGACAGTTCGCGAAAACTTATCATCCCGACCGGCGATCCAGGATTGCGCCTGATCATTGTTCGTGCCACCGACGTGCCGACTTATGTTCAATATGGCGCGGCTGATTTTGGCGTGGCGGGCAGTGATGTGCTCGATGAACATCTCGCACAGGCCGGTGATCACGCGCTTTATCAGCCCATCGACCTCGGGATTGGCCGCTGTCGAATGAGCGTTGCAGCCCGGGTGGGTTTTGATTACGAGCAAGCCATCCGTCGTGGGTCTCGCCTGCGGATCGCTACCAAGTTCACTGCAATTGCCCGTGAACATTTTGCCCGTAAAGGCGTTCATGCCGAGCTGGTCAAGCTGTATGGCTCGATGGAGCTCGCACCACTGGTAGGTCTTGCAGACGCCATCGTTGATCTGGTCTCCACCGGCAGCACTCTGCGTGCTAACCAACTGGTCGAAGTCGAGCAGATCGGCGAGGTCTCGTCGCGTCTGATCGTTAACCAGGCCTCGATGAAAACCCGGGCAGAAGCGCTAGAGCCCTTGCTTCGGCGACTCGCAGCCGCAGTCGCCCAGCGTGATCGTGAGGCCAAGTCTTGATCTTGCGACTTGACTCCCAGTCGGCGGATTTCGATGCTCGACTGGCCGCACGGCTTGCGTTTGAGCCATCGGCCGATGCCGCCATCGAGCAGACCGTCGCTGCGATTCTGGTGGACGTTCGCGGGCGCGGTGATGCGGCTTTGCTCGAATACACGCGACGTTTTGATCGGCTTGATCTTGGTGATGCTGCCGCACTCGAACTGCGCCCCGACACCTTGCGCGCGGCCGTCGACACGCTCGATCGGACCCAGCGCGAGGCGCTTGAGGCGGCGGCGGATCGGATCTATCGGTATCACCGTCACCAGGTGGCCACGACCTGGGTGATTGAAGAATCCGACGGCACTCGATTAGGTCAAAAAATCACCCCGCTTGATCGGGTGGGTCTGTATGTCCCGGGCGGCAAGGCCGCCTACCCCTCCTCGGTCCTCATGAATGCGATACCGGCCAAGGTCGCGGGCGTTGCCGAGCTGATTATGGTGGTCCCGACCCCGGACGGCGTACGCAACCCCATGGTGCTTGCGGCCGCCGCGATCGCTGGCGTGGATCGGGTTTTTACGATCGGTGGCGCACAGGCGGTTGGCGCGCTGGCCTGGGGCACGGCCACGGTGCCTCGGGTCGACAAGATCGTCGGGCCGGGTAATGCCTATGTGGCAGAAGCCAAGCGGCGGGTCTTTGGCACGGTTGGCATCGACATGATTGCCGGTCCAAGCGAAATTCTGGTCATTTCGGACGGCAGCGCGCCAGCGGACTGGATCGCGATGGATCTGTTTTCGCAGGCCGAGCATGACGAACTCGCCCAGTCCATCTTGCTGACGCCCGACCCCGCGCATCTCGAGGCGGTCGCGCAGGCTATCGAGCGTCTTTTGCCCACCATGCCGCGGCGCGCAACGATCGAACGTTCATTGGCCGACCGCGGCGTTCTGGTGCTTGTTCGAGATCTTCAGGAAGCATGTCAGATTGCTAATCGGATTGCGGCGGAGCATCTCGAACTGGTCGTGGCGGACCCTTGGGTTTGGTCCGAGCACATTCGCCACGCCGGGGCGTTTTTCCTGGGACCTTGGTCATCAGAGTCATTAGGGGACTATTGCGCCGGCCCGAATCATGTGTTGCCGACCATGCGGACCGCGCGTTTTTCGTCGCCCCTGGGCGTTTATGACTTTCAGAAACGTTCTAGTTTGATTGCGATCTCCGCGACCGGTGCGCAAACGCTTGGGCCGATCGCCGCGACGCTCGCCGAGGGTGAAGGCTTGGCCGCCCATGCCCGCAGCGCGACTTTGCGACTGGCGCCGCAGGCGACTGAGAATTGCGCCACCGCCCGCTCCGAATCCGCTACCCCGCTACATGCTCATCTGCGTGTCCCGCTGCATGTTTTTCGGGGGGAGATTCGCTCGCAGCCGAGCTACGTGGTTGCGCCCTCGGCGGGTCTGGTCAAACTTGACGCGATGGAGAATCCTTACCCGCTGCCGGCAAGCTTGCCGCAAGCGTTGCGTGAGCAGTTCGCCGAGTGCCTTGCGCAGGTGGCGCTTAACCGTTACCCCTTGCCGGGTCAGGCCGCGCTCAAAGCCCAACTCGCCCGACGTGCTGGCGTGCCGGCCGATTTTGAGTTGCTTTTGGGGAATGGGTCGGACGAGATCATCGCCATGCTGTCGAGCGCCGTCGCCCGTCCTGGAGCGGTCATCGTTGCGCCAGTGCCGGGTTTCGTGATGTACGACGTTTCGGCACGACTCGCCGGGTGTCGATTTGTCGGTGTCCCCTTGCAGGACGATTTCGCCCTCAACCTGGACGTCCTTTGCCACACCATTCGGCGTGAATGTCCTGCATTGATCTGGCTGGCTTATCCGAACAATCCCACGGGTAATGCGTTTGATGCGCAGGCGATCGAGACCGTTTTGCGTGTCGCTCAAGAGGCGGGGGCTGGCTTTGTGGTGCTTGATGAGGCCTATCGGCCGTTCACGACGCACTCATGGATGTCGCGCCTGGTGGACTTTCCCAACTTGCTGGTCATGCAGACGCTCTCAAAGCTCGGTCTCGCAGGCGTGCGCCTCGGGTACGTGGCGGGGCGTCCTGAGGTGCTGGCGGAACTCGATAAGGTTCGGCCTCCATACAACATCAATGTGTTGACCGAAGCGGCAGCACACTGGGTGCTTGAGCAGGCCGGTGAGGTGCTCGACGCACAGGCCGGCCGCATCCGTTCGGACCGGGCAGTGCTGGCCAGCAGTCTCGGCGAGATCGCAGGGGTCGAGCAGGTTTTTCCTTCGGAGGCTAACTTTCTGCTCTTTCGGGTCGCGCTACCAGACCACACGCCGGCGCGTACGATAGAGGCATTGCGCGCGCGCGGCGTACTGATCAAGGATGTCTCGCGCGCTCACCCCTTGCTGACGGGTTGTTTGCGCGTCACCGTCGGCACGGCCGAAGAAAATGCCGTTTTTCTCCATGCGCTGCGCGAGAGCCATCAACATGCGAACCGCTGAAGTCACCCGCAACACCGCCGAAACCCGCATCCGTGTGGCCATCAATCTCGATGGTACGGGTCAAAAGTCACTTGCGACGGGCGTGCCTTTTTTGGATCACATGCTCGATCAGATTGTGCGCCACGGCTTGATTGATATCGATATTGTGGCCCAGGGTGATCTCGAGATTGATGCGCATCACACCGTTGAAGATGTCGGCATCACCTTGGGTCAGGCTTTTGCCCAAGCGATTGGCGATAAGCGGGGCGTACGCCGTTACGGCCATGCTTATGTGCCGCTGGACGAAGCGCTGTCGCGGGTGGTGGTCGACCTGTCCGGGCGGCCAGGGCTTGATTGGCATGTCACTTTTACTCGCGCCAGCGTAGGTAGCTTTGATGTGGATCTGCTGATTGAGTTCTTTCGCGGCTTCGTCAACCATGCCGGCGTCACGTTGCACGTCGATAACCTGCGCGGCGTTAATTGCCACCATCAGTGCGAAACCATCTTCAAAGCGTTCGGGCGCGCCCTAAGGATGGCGGTTGAGTTGGACCCGCGCGCGGTCGACAGCGTGCCATCGACCAAGGGCAGTTTGTAACCCCGACAGCCCGAGAATACAGAGCGCGTTATCCGATGGGCACGATTGCCGTAATCGATTATGGAATGGGAAATCTGCGCTCGGTCTACAAGGCGCTGGAGCATGTGGCGCCCCGCCAGCGCGTTGTGATTGCGCAGGATGCCGCAGCGATAGCCAGCGCAGACCGTGCGGTGTTTCCGGGACAGGGCGCGATGCCGGATTGCATGGCGCATCTGCGCCAGGCCGGTTTGCTCGATGCCCTGCTGGAGTTCGCTCGGTCGCGGCCCTTGTTTGGGGTTTGCGTAGGGGAACAAATGTTGTTTGACTGCAGCGAAGAGGGTGAAGGGGGCCATGGGGGCAGAGACGACGAAGGGGGCCACGGGGGCAAAGACGGCGATGGTGGGACTCCGTGTTTGGGTCTCTTCCCGGGGCGCGTCCTCCGCTTTCCGGCAGGGCAGCGCGACCATCAAGGGCGCGCACTCAAAGTCCCCCATATGGGCTGGAACACCGTAACTCAGGTCCGGCCGCACGCCCTTTGGCAAGGCATCGCAGATGAAGAGCGATTTTATTTCGTGCACAGTTATTACGCCTGCCCGACCGATCCGGGGCTCGACGTCGGTCGATCCGAACATGGCGTCAACTTTACCAGTGCAGTGGCGCGGGATAACATCTTCGCTACTCAGTTTCACCCTGAAAAAAGCGCCGCTGCGGGCTTGCGTTTATATGCGAACTTCGCCAGCTGGTCCCCCTGAAACCAACCTGTTCTGAGCCATGCTGCTGATACCGGCAATCGATCTGAAAGATGGGCGCTGTGTCCGTCTGCGTCAGGGCGACCTGCAAGATGCGACTGTTTTTTCCGAAGATCCTGGCGCGATGGCCTCCCATTGGGTAGACCAGGGCGCGCGACGTTTGCACCTAGTGGATCTGAATGGGGCCGTGGCTGGGCGCCCCAAGAATGAGGGCGCCATTCGCGAGATCATTGCGGCGGTCGGCGATCGCATCCCGATTCAGCTCGGCGGCGGCGTGCGCGACCTCGATACGATTGAGCGTTATCTGGATGATGGTCTTGAGTGGATCATCATTGGCACAGCGGCGGTCAAGAACCCCGGTTTTTTGCATGATGCCTGTGGCGCATTTCCTGGCCAGATCATTGTTGGGCTAGATGCGCGCGATGGCAAAGTGGCCACCGATGGTTGGAGCAAACTGACCGGCCATGACGTGATTGATCTCGCCCGCAAATTCGAAGACATCGGGGTCGAAGCGATTATCTATACGGACATTGGGCGCGACGGGATGATGCAAGGGGTCAACGTCGAAGCGACCGTGCGGCTCGCTCAGTCGGTTCGAATTTCCGTGATTGCTTCCGGCGGGGTGACCAACCTTGCGGATGTTGAAGCGCTTTGTGCCGTCGAATCCGAGGGCGTTTCGGGAGCCATTCTCGGGCGGGCGCTCTACGAGGGCGCTTTGTCGCTGGCCGAAGCTCAGGCCCGCGCCGATCAACTGACCGGACCCGACGCCGGGCGCTAAGCCGGCGCGTTGGGTACGGTGGCGGCAACCGCTTTGGCTTAACCCGATGCTCGCGCGCCGCATCATTCCATGTCTTGATGTCACCGCTGGGCGGGTCGTCAAGGGGGTGAATTTTGTCGAACTACGCGACGCGGGTGATCCCGTTGAAATTGCGCGGCGTTACGACGCGCAAGGCGCCGACGAACTGACCTTTCTCGACATTACGGCGTCGAGTGATGACCGCGATCTGATTCTCTCGGTGATCGAGGCGGTCGCCAGCGAAGTCTTCATTCCGCTCACGGTCGGCGGCGGCGTGCGTCGGGTCGAAGATGTGCGGCGTTTGCTCAATGCAGGCGCCGACAAGATTTCTATCAACACCGCCGCATTGCAGGACCCTGACCTCATCAATGCCACGGCTAGCCGCTATGGGTCGCAATGTATTGTCGTGGCAATCGACGCTCGCGAGGAGGCGCCGGGGCGTTGGCAGGTCTATACCCACGGCGGTCGGCGAGGCACGGGGCGCGACGCGGTGCAGTGGGCTATCGAAGCAGCCCAGCGCGGTGCCGGTGAGATTTTGCTGACCAGCATGGATCGTGACGGCACGCGGTCCGGATTCGATTTGGCGCTGACCCGCGCGGTGTCTGAAGCCGTCCCGGTCCCTGTCATCGCGTCGGGGGGCGTTGGAACGCTGGAGCATCTGGTCGAGGGCGTGACTCAGGGAGCTGCCGATGCCGTTCTGGCGGCCAGCATCTTTCATTTTGGTGACTATACGGTGGGCGAGGCCAAGCAACTGATGGCTGCGCGCGGCATCCCGGTGCGACTGTGACCGGGGCGTCCCAGGATCAGGCCTTCCCGATCGGCGCCGACAGCGTGGCGTGGCTCGACACCGTCCGATTCGACCCGCAGGGGCTGATTCCGGCGATTGCCCAGAACGTTGAGAATGGTGAAGTCTTGATGGTGGCGTGGATGAACCGGGAATCCCTGGCGGAGACCGTCGCGACGGGGCGAGCCGTTTACTGGTCGCGTTCGCGTCAGCGGCTTTGGCGTAAGGGCGAAGAGAGCGGGCACATGCAGACGGTTCTTGGTTTAAGAATCGACTGTGATGCCGACGTGATCTTGGTCGAGGTCGAGCAAACGGGGGGAGTGGCTTGCCATACCGGTCGCCGGCGGTGTTTCTATCGACGTCTGGAAGGCGGCGCCTGGCAGGAAACCGAGGCGCCGCTCGTTGATCCTGAAACGATTTACCGATAGGGACAAAAATCGTCATGACCGAAGCAATTTTGACGAGGCTGGCGGCAACGATTGAGTCCAGGCGATCAGCCGATCCCGACCAGTCCTACGTCGCGAGGCTAATGCGTCGCGGCGATGATGCGATTTTGAAGAAAATCGGCGAAGAGGCGACCGAAGTTGTTCTGGCAGCAAAGGACGGCGTGCCCGATCGAATCGTTGCCGAATGTGCGGACCTCTGGTTTCATTGCCTAGTGATGCTTGCGCACCATGACCTTCACCCCGACGACGTGCTGGCTGAACTCGCGCGCCGTGAGGGACTGTCCGGCATCGAGGAAAAGGCCTTGCGCAAGCGCCTGCAACGTGAAGTCGACGAAGGAACAAGAGAATGAGTAAGACCCCCTGTATTTTTTGCAAGATCGTGGCCGGTGAAATTCCGGCGCGCAAAGTCTTCGAAGACGACGATGTTCTGGTTTTCCACGATATCCATCCGCAGGCGTCGATGCACCTCTTGATGATTCCCAAGCGGCACGTCGAGAATCTCTACGATGCGGACGAAACGCACTTAGCGGTCTTGGGCAAAATGATGACGATTGCCGGGAAAATCGCCCATGAACAGGGTTCGCCCGATGGCTTCCGCCTGATCGTGAACAACGGCAGAGTCGGCCGGCAGGAGGTGTATCATCTCCATCTTCACCTGCTTGGCGGAACGGAGCCGCTCGGCTCGGGCATGAACCGGCACTGAGCGAGGATACGCACATGGGATCTTTTAGTATTTGGCACTGGTTGATCGTTCTCGCGATCATTTTGCTGGTCTTTGGTACGAAAAAGCTGCGCAACCTCGGTAGTGATCTGGGCGGTGCGGTGAAGGGATTCAAAGACGGGATGAAAGAGGCCACGGCCGACAAGCCGGCTGAGCAGGTGGGTGCTCCAGGCTTGAATGCAGCGTCGGGAACCTCCGGAACAGCGGGTGGGACGACCCATGCTCAATCGTCAGCCCACGATGCCGCGCGGACGATCGATGTGGATGCCCGGGAGCGTCGCTCCTGAGTCTCTGATCCTTTGGATCGGGCGCGAGGAGCGCCAACGACATGTTTGACATTGGTTTTTCCGAGATGATGGTGATCGCGGTGGTCGCCCTCGTCGTGCTCGGGCCCGAGCGATTGCCGCGTGTGGCGCGCCAGGCGGGTGAATGGATCGGTAAGCTTCAGCGCTACGTGACGGACGTCAAGAACGACATCACGCGTCAAGTTGAACTCGAGGAACTTCGTCGCGTTCAGCAAGAAATGCAGGGTGCTGCTCGAGAGCTCCAGTCGTCGATGCAGAAGTCGGTCTCCGACATGCAAACCCAGGTCTCGGAGTTGCGCGCCGAAGTGGAGGCCAGCACCGAATTGAGCGAACCACCCATGACCCACATGACCGATTGGGATCGGGTCTATGCGATCCGGCGCTCTCGCGAACGGATTCGCGAACGTCGGATCGAACGGGATCGCCGCATCGGTGCGATCCGACCCAAACGCAGGCTGGTGCGCTAATGGTTCTCAAGTTTTTGAAGCGCAGCGGTTCGGGTTCGGCGATCGATCCTGCAACGGGGTCTGCGGACAGTTCGTCGCCTGATGGAACCGACGGGGGGACCGGCGCCCCTGAAGAAAGCTTTGTCTCGCACTTGGTGGAGTTACGGGACCGGGTCGTCAAATCCCTGATCGTCGTTGTCATGGTGTTCGGACTGAGTTTCTTTTACGCGGGCGATATCATGCATTTTCTGGCGCAGCCGCTGCAGGACGCGATGCCGCCGGGGGCCCGCATGATCATCACCGATTCGTCAGGGACCTTCTTCACCCTGATGAAGGTGTCGTTTCTGGTGGCCATTCTGGCCAGCCTCCCGTGGGTTCTTTACCAGGCCTGGGCGTTCGTCGCGCCAGGGCTTTATGAGCACGAGAAGCGCTTTGCGATCCCGCTGATCTTCTCGAGTGTGTTTTTCCTGCTGGTCGGGGTCAGCTTTGCCTACCTATTTGTGCTGCCCGCAGCGTATCGGTTCTTTTTTGCGTTCAACGCGCAGACCGGTGCGGACACGATGCAGGACATCCAGAAGTACTGGGATTTCACGCTCGCCATCTTCTTCGGATTTGGTCTGACCTTCGAAGTGCCCGTGGTCGAGATGCTTCTGGTCAAGCTCGGCATGGTCACGACAAAACAGCTGCGCGAGGCTCGCCGCTACGTAATCGTTGGCGCCTTCGTGGTCGCAGCCGTCCTGACCCCGCCCGACCCGTTGTCGCAGTTCATGCTAGCTGTGCCCCTGTGCTTGCTCTATGAGCTGGGGATTTGGCTCGCCGGGTTTGTCCGCGCGCGGTCACGCTCGCCGGACGCGCCGACCGACGGGCCCACCGATGAACCCGTGGCCTGATCGACTCTTGCGATCCCTCACACAGGGTTTGGGTCGTCGATAAACCGGTGCTCGATACCCAGCGTGTGGGCAACCTCGGCGCCCACTGCCTGAACGCCCCAGCGTTCGGTTGCATGATGGCCGGCGGCGATGTAAATCACCCCCGCTTCGCGGGCGAGGTGGACCGTGGGTTCGTTAATTTCTCCACTCACGAAGGCGTCCGCTCCGGCATCAATGGCCTGGGCTAGCATCGAATGCGCAGCGCCTGTGCACCAGGCCAAACGACGGATTGGTCGATCAATGGCGCCGACCGCGAGGGGGGTGCGATTTAGCGCGCGTTCGAGACGGTTGCACAAGGTGGTGGTGTCGGTTGGGCTCGGCAAGTCAGCACACCAGCCAATGCCCTGATCGCCAAACCAGCTGATCGCACCCGGCTCATGCGGCCAATCGAGTAGACGAGCCAGTTGCGCATTGTTACCAAGGCTTGGGTGCGCATCGAGCGGCAGGTGATAGCCATACAGATTGAGTTCGGCACCGACGACGGCGGCGAGACGCAGCCGTTTGGTACCGATTATGCGCGGGTCTTCTCCGCGCCAAAACCACCCATGGTGTACCAGAACCGCATCGGCACCGGCGGCGATGGCCGCCTCTAAAAACGCCAGGCTGGCGGTGACGCCTGTAACCAACAGTCTGATCCGGGCTTTACCTTCCACCTGCAGGCCGTTCGGGCAATAATCCGTGAAGCGTCCCGTTTCCAGTAAATCGGAGAGCGTCCTGGATAGCAACTCTCGAGAAACCGTGTTTTGAATCTGCGCCGTCTTTGCCATTCCTGCCGCCTCTTCGTCGATCGGATGTTTCGCCACCATGCTTAAGCGATTGTGGATGACTTTTGCGCAGACCGTGACCGTAGCGCTCGCAGTCATCTTTGTGGTCGCGACCCTGCGGCCAGAATGGTTGCCACGCAAACTGTCGATGGTGGGCGCGCCGAGCGCCATGAATCCACCAATAGGCTCGAGCGCCGACGGTTCGGGTGCAGACTCGACGGCCCAGTCGCCTGGCGGTGGATCGGCGCCCTGGCTTTCGTATGGCGAAGCGGCCCGGGCGGCGATTCCGGCTGTTGTTAATATCTACACGACTAAAGAAGCGCGCATACCCAACCATCCGCTGCTGAATGATCCCGGTTTTCGGCGATTTTTCGGTGAACAAGGGCCCGCGCGCCGGCCCGTCTCCAGCCTCGGATCGGGCGTCATCGTTGCGTCCGACGGGTTGGTACTGACGAACCATCATGTCGTCGAAGCGGCCGATGAAATCGAAGTGGCACTCGCCGATGGCCGTCGTGCCAAAGCGCAGGTCGTTGGCAGTGACCCTGAGACCGATCTTGCCGTGCTGCGGATCGGCTTGACCGCACTCCCCACGCTCGCTTTTGGCGATCTGGAGCGGGTGCAGGTGGGTGACGTTGTGCTGGCCATCGGCAACCCGTTCGGTGTTGGGACCACCGTCACGATGGGCATCGTTTCTGCCTTGGGCAGGACGCATCTGGGCATCAATACCTTTGAGAACTTCATTCAGACCGATGCCGCCATCAATCCCGGAAATTCCGGGGGGGCTCTGGTTGATAGTCGAGGCCGATTGCTGGGGATCAATACGGCGATTTACTCGCGCTCAGGGGGGTCAATGGGGATTGGGTTCGCGATCCCAGTGACCACTGCGCGTCAGGTCGTCGACTCGATCGTCAAGCAAGGCGGCGTGGTGCGCGGCTACATTGGCGTTGAGCCTCAGGATCTGACGCCCGAAATTGCCGAGGCTTTCCAAATACCCCGGCGCGAGGGCGCAATCATCGCGGGACTGGTCCGCGGCGGCCCGGCCGATAAGGCGGGTGTCAAGGCGGGCGACGTGTTGATCGCCGTCGAAGGCCGGGCGGTTAAAGACACCCCGTCGATGCTTAACCTGATCTCACAACTTGAGCCAGGCCGAACCGCGAACCTGCGTTTCGTGCGCGAGGGTCGCGAAGTCGATCTGCCGATCGTGATTGGTCGCCGACCCAAGCCGCCTCGTGGGCCGGCGCAACCCAATGAATGAAGCCCAACGAAGTCGGCGAAAGCCGGTCTTGCGACGCCGTGTCACTCTCGTAGCGCTGGGCTGGCTTGGGCTAAAATCCAACGCCACCCGGAGTACCACCTTCGAGTGGAGCGTTTTTAAGGCCGCCGATGTATGCTAACGGCGCTTTTTGAGTTGATATTGGTTGCGCCCTAGCGGCGTGCTGCTGAGGTTTAGAGATGTCGAATTCCACCTCCATGTCGCCCGCTTCGAATTCTGCGGCCGGATTTACACCGGGCAACCCTAATGACCCCGCGCGGCGGACCTGGATTGCCGTTGCTGGAGCTGCTGGCGCGGTGGGCGGTGCATGCGTCGCGGTTCCATTTGTCAGTACCTTCACGCCATCCGAGCGAGCTAAAGCAGCGGGTGCTCCGGTGGAAGTCGATATCAGTGCGATGAAGCCGGGCGAATTGCTTCGCGTTGAATGGCGCGGCAAGCCGGTTTGGGTGGTGCGCCGAACGCCAGAAATGTTGGCCTCACTCAAGCAAACGGAATCCCAGGTCGCGGATGCGGAGTCTGCTCGCAAGGCCTATCCGACTCCCGAGTACGCGCGTAATCAATACCGCTCAATCAAGCCGGAGTTTTTTGTGGCGGTGGGCATCTGCTCGCATCTCGGCTGTTCGCCCAGCGACAAGTTCCAGACGGGGGCTCAGCCTTCGCTACCCGACGATTGGGCGGGTGGATTCTTGTGTCCCTGCCACGGCTCTACGTTTGACCTCGCGGGCCGCGTGTTCAAGAACAAACCCGCTCCCGACAATCTCGAAGTTCCGCCCCACACCTACCTATCCGACACGCGCCTGCTCATTGGCGAAGAAAAGAAAGCGTGATTGGCCTCAAGGAATAAGGTAACACCATGGCATTGAAAGAAGTCACCACGACCGGCCTGATTGGCTGGGTCGATCAGCGGTTCCCACTGACGGCGACCGTCAAGGCCCACCTCAGCGAATACTACGCGCCGAAGAATTTTAACTTCTGGTACTTCTTTGGCTCGCTTGCGATCCTGGTCCTAGTGTTGCAGATCGTCACCGGGATTTTCCTGGTGATGCACTACAAGCCGAGCGCGACTGATGCGTTTGCGTCTGTCGAGTACATCATGCGTGACGTGCCATGGGGCTGGTTGGTGCGGTACATGCATTCGACCGGCGCCAGTGCGTTTTTTGTCGTCGTCTACCTGCACATGTTTAGGGGTTTGATCTACGGGTCGTATCGCAAGCCACGCGAACTCGTTTGGGTGTTCGGATGCCTGATTTTCTTGTGCCTAATGGGTGAGGCCTTTTTTGGTTACCTACTCCCTTGGGGTCAGATGTCGTACTGGGGTGCACAGGTCATCGTGAACCTTTTTGCGGCGATTCCCTTCATCGGACCCGATCTTGCGCTCTTGATTCGCGGCGACTTCGTGGTGTCTGATGCGACGCTGAATCGTTTCTTCTCGTTCCACGTGATCGCCATTCCGTTGGTGCTCCTCGGACTGGTCGGCGCCCACATCGTCGCGCTGCATGAAGTGGGTTCAAACAACCCAGACGGCGTGGACATCAAGGCCCTGAAAGACTCGAAGGGTATTCCGCTCGATGGCATTCCGTTTCACCCTTACTACACCGTGCACGACATCATGGGCGCGTCGGTGTTTTTCATCATCTTCTCGGCAGTCCTGTTTTTCGCACCCGAGTTCGGTGGGTACTTCCTTGAGTACAACAACTTTGTGCCGGCCGATCCTCTGAAAACACCGGCCCACATCGCTCCCGTTTGGTACTTCACACCGTTTTACTCGGTGTTGCGGGCAGCCACCGAAGATTTCTTGCTGTACTGGTTGACCCCGGCCGTGATCGCCTACACCTTGCTGGTTTTTGCAACAGTCAAGCGCAGTATTGGCAAAGTAATCGCTGCAGCGGTCGCAGTAGCGATGATTGGCGGATTCTTTATCCTCGACGCCAAGTTCTGGGGCGTGGTCGGCATGGGCGCCTCGGTCGTGATTCTTTTTGCACTGCCCTGGATCGATAACAGCCCAGTGAAATCGATTCGTTACCGTCCGGGCTGGCACCTCTATCTCTACGCGCTGTTTGTGGTTGCGTTCGTGATCCTGGGATATTTCGGAACCCAGCCGCCAAGCGAAATTGGTGGGGTCTTGTCCAAGATCTGCACCCTGATCTATTTCGGCTTCTTTGCCCTGATGCCGTGGTGGAGTGAAATGGGCGAGGCCAAAATGGTCCCGACCCGAGTCACATTCGCCCATTAATTCGAAGAGCGCAGAGCATGACCCGCCTCACCCCCCTGATGGTTCTTAAGTTGGTTCCGAAGTTCGTTGCCACGTTCGTCGCCAGAATGGCGACGCTCACGGCAGCCTTCTGCACGGTGTTCGGTCTGACTGCATTGGGCAGTCTCCCGGCCCATGCGTCAGGTGGTGGAGTTCCGCTCGATCGATTCCCGACCGAGAAACTCAACGATCAGACCGCGCTTCAGAACGGCGCCAAGTTGTTCGTCAACCATTGCCTGAATTGTCATGGTGCGGCGCTGATGCGCTACAACCGGCTGACCGACATCGGATTGACTGAGGAGCAAATCCGCCAAAACCTGCTGTTCACGACCGATAAGGTCGGTGAACCGATGAAGACGGCCCTATCAGCGGCTGATGCAAAAGCCTGGTTTGGAGCACAACCACCGGATTTGTCAGTGATTGCCCGTGCCCGTGCGTCCGAGCAGGGCTCTGGACCCGATTGGCTCTATTCTTACCTACGGAACTACTACCGCGACTCGACCCGCGCGACCGGATGGAACAACGCCGTCTTCCCGAACGTGGGCATGCCCCATGTGTTCTGGGAACTTCAGGGCGCTCGTGGTGCACGATTTGAAGAAATCAAGGCAGCCAAGGACGACAAGGGCGTTGCCACTGGCTTCGTCAAAGTGACCGTGAATTTTGACGAGAAGGGGCTCCGGACCGAGACGTCTGAAGATCTTGCGCACGGCGAACACCCCCATGAAGGCATGACGGTGACGCTTGGCAAACCGGTTGGTGGCAAATTGTCTGTACCGGAGTACGACAATGCGATTGCCGATCTGGTGGCCTACCTCACCTTCATGGCCGATCCCAGCGCGAAGACCCGGACCCACCTGGGCGTTTGGGTATTGTTGTTTTTGGCGATCTTTACCGTGATCGCCTGGCGCCTCAACGCAGCGTACTGGAAAGACATCAAGTAAACTCGAGGGTTCGGCGCGACAGCCCATTCCCTCAGGAGAGTTGCTTCATGATGATGTTGTACTCGGGCACAACGTGCCCGTTCTCGCAACGCTGCCGGTTTGTTCTGTTCGAGAAGGGCATGGACTTTGAGATTCGCGATGTCGATCTCTATAACAAGCCCGAAGATATCTCGATCATGAACCCCTACGGCCAGGTGCCCATTCTGGTCGAGCGGGATCTGATTCTCTATGAATCGAACATCATTAACGAATACATTGATGAGCGCTTTCCGCATCCCCAGCTGATGCCGGCGGACCCGGTGCAGCGTGCGCGTGCGCGCCTTTTCCTGTTCAATTTCGAGCGCGAGTTGTTCGTCCATGTTCAGGTTCTCGAAAAGCGCGAACACAGCAAAGAGAGCTCGAAGCTGATGGAAAAAGCCCGGGCGCAGATCCGTGACCGACTTACCCAACTCGCGCCGATCTTTCTCAAGAACAAGCACATGTTGGGCGAAGAGTTTTCCATGCTCGATGTAGCGATCGCGCCTTTGTTGTGGCGCCTCGACCACTACGGTATTGACCTGCCCAAGGTCGCCGCACCCTTGCTCAAGTACGCCGAACGTATATTTGCGCGCCCCGCCTACATCGAAGCATTGACGCCTTCAGAGAAGGTCATGCGCCGGTGAACTCGTGATGGCAGACCCCTCGACCAAGCCTTACCTCGTTCGGGCCATCCACGAATGGTGTACCGATAACGGTTTCACGCCTTATCTCGCCGTGACGGTGGATGAGCGCACAATCGTGCCGCCGGGCTACGCGCGAAACGGTGAAATTGTTCTCAACGCATCGGTTGCGGCCACGAATCAGTTGCGCCTCGATAACGACTTCATCAGCTTTCAGGCCCGCTTCAACGGGCGGGCGCATGACATTCTGGTGCCTGTCACCAATGTCAGTGCCATTTATGCGCGCGAGAATGGTCACGGCATGGCGTTTGAGGTGCCCAAGTCGCCCGCCGTGGTCGGACCTGGCGAAGCGAGGGCACAGCCAGTCTCGAACCCCGGGGCTGAACGCACTGCGCGCCCATTGCGGGGCAAGCCCACGTTGGCGCTTGCGCCCGCGCCCGGCACGGCGCCCGTCGCCCAAGAGGGCGAACTCACTAAACTGCCAGCGGCGGTCGCGGTTTTAGCGACGGTGCCGTCAAAACCACGTGCCGTGCCGCCCATCGACGGGTCGGCTCACGCTGAAACTACCAATGCCCCGTCGGACGGCGCCTCTGCGGAAGGTGGCCTGGCCCCGAATAATCGCTCGGTGCCTGCGGGTGGTGATTCATCTGCGCCGACCACTACTTCAAAACCTAGAACGGCAACCCGCGCCTCCAGACTTCGAGCAAGCTTCCCATCGGTCGAAACGGGCGATGCCGATGCGCC
>Ga0114967_10000349_pt1 | contig 38884 bp, 35 predicted proteins | sample M_130628_MF_Meta_FD_92639 | JGI IMG/M metagenome (GOLD analysis project Ga0114967, IMG submission 92639) | Freshwater microbial communities from Lake Montjoie, Canada to study carbon cycling - M_130628_MF_MetaG | ecosystem: Environmental > Aquatic > Freshwater > Lake | place: Lake Montjoie... | reverse complement strand
TCCACTGCTTGTGCGGGTCCCCGTCAATTCCTTTGAGTTTTAGTCTTGCGACCGTAGTCCCCAGGCGGAGTGCTTATCGTGTTAACTTCGCCACCGAGACCCAAAGTCCCGACAACTAGCACTCATCGTTTACTGCGTGGACTACCAGGGTATCTAATCCTGTTTGCTCCCCACGCTTTCGTACCTCAGCGTCAGTATTGGCCTAGATGGTCGCCTTCGCCACCGATATTCCTTCTAATATCTACGGATTTCACCCCTACACTAGAAATTCCACCATCCCCGACCAAACTCAAGTAAGGCAGTTTCGATTGCAGTTCCTAAGTTGAGCTTAGGGCTTTCACAATTGACTTACCAAACCGCCTACGTACGCTTTACGCCCAATAATTCCGAACAACGCTAGCACCCTTCGTATTACCGCGGCTGCTGGCACGAAGTTTGCCGGTGCTTTTTCTGTGAGTACCGTCATTATCTTCCTCACTAAAAGAGCTTTACAATCCGAAGACCGTCATCACTCACGCGGTATTGCTGGATCAGGCTTGCGCCCATTGTCCAATATTCCCCACTGCTGCCTCCCGTAGGAGTCTGGACCGTGTCTCAGTTCCAGTGTGGCTGATCATCCTCTAAGACCAGCTACGGATCATTGCCTTGGTAGGCCATTACCCCACCAACTAGCTAATCCGATAGAGGCTCATCCAACAGCGATAAATCTTTCCCGATAAATCGGTGATATATGGCATTAGCTTTGGTTTCCCAAAGTTATTCCTTACTGCTGGGGAGATTCCTCTATATTCCTCACCCGTTTGCCACTAATATATTGCTATATCCGTTCGACTTGCATGTGTTAAGCATACCGCCAGCGTTCGTTCTGAGCCAGGATCAAACTCTCAAGTTGAGAATTTGTTCTGACTGAATCTTTTTTTTGCTGACATAAAACTCGCGACATTGCTGCCGCTAGAATTAACGAAAACATCTAAAAAGATAGTCCACACGGAACTATCGCCTTAGTTTTTCTTAAAAATTACTTTTTGCTAAAAGTATAAACGCGACTATTCACGATGTAAAACAACTAGATTTTTGGCAAAAGAAATTTGTCTTCAGCGGTTAAGCTGATTTGAATTTCTTTTCAAAAATCAGGGAAAAATTCAGAAGTCATTTCCGAACGAGCGGCGCAATTTAGGCTCAACTTTTCTTTTGTCAAGCAGACAAATCAATATTTGTTAAATATTTTTATTTTTTCTCAAACAATTTTGGACAAAGGCAGTAAACAGAAGCTTTCCTGGCATTATGCCTTTTTTAATATTTATCTCTAATTCCGCTAATTCCTGTAAATTTTTGGTTAAAAACTGCAATGGAAGAGTCATCAAATGCTTCCGAAATTCGATTTCTGTTTTAAAAAAAAGACGTTGTGACTTCACAACTTCCTCAAAATTTGTCTTCTCTAATTCGGTTTGAATTCTACAGTGATAAAGCTTTTGAAGGTAATTTGAGAGAAAACGAATTAAGGTGATAGGTTCAAAACCATCTTTAAAAAGCTTTTCTGTTTGTTGTAATGCAATATCAAATTTTCGTGCTGCAAAATTCATTACAAATTCATTGGCCGTAATATCGCCTTCAGACTGTGTCAGCTTATCTAAAAGCTCTGTTGTTAAAACCTTGTTTTCACCTAAAAAAACAGTGATTTTTTCAAGTTCAGACAGAATGATTTGGCGATTTTTTCCGAACTTTTCTATTAATAAATCAATGGTTTGAGAGCTTGATTTTACTTGCTTTGATGCCAATTCATTTTCAATAAATTTCTTAATTACACGCTCATCATCTTCGTAACAAGCAATTGCTGCGAAATTTGGATTATCCTCCGCAGCCTTACGCAGAGGTGATGATTTATCCAAGTCGCCGGCTTGAATCAAAATAAAATTATCACTTTTTTTAGCAAAATCCTGATTTTCAAAAAGAATCTTAAGCGCTGTTCCACCAGCAATATCAACGTCTTTCACTAAAATTAATTTTCTCCCACCTAACATTGAGTAGGAAAAAAACTCATCAGCTAAAATTCCTTTATCTTCCAAAAGCCGCTCTTTGCTTAGGTTTGTGACCATAAATGGATCAGATAAATCTGGTGAAATCTTCTTAGAAATCATATCAAATCTATAATTTACAACTGATGTTTCAGGCCCAAATACCAAGCATCCGGCGACTTTTTCCTGGGCAATTCTTTGGATATAAAAATCAATCTGTGCGTTAGCAATTTTCATTAGTTCAATTGTAAGAGTTGTGTAATGGCGCGGTTTTGCGCGAAGAATATAATCTGCTTTGTATAAAAAATTACACAAAGCATTTTTAATATCACTTTTCGATTATGAGTCTGTCGCGAATATTAAATATTCTCCAAACCAATCTTCATTTTTAGAATTTCAAACTCATCAAATTTTATTGCACATTTAGTACAGAAAAAAAATGCCCCTTTATGAATTTTATTAAATTATGATATTGACTATCATTTTCGTTAAAACTATTTTGCCGCTCTAATTTATTTTAAATTTATGAAAATCAGTTTTCTAAACTTGCAACATTCACATTTTATTGCGCTAACTGCCGCCGCTTTTGTACATGGTTCAATTGCGGTTTGGTCAATGATGCCGTCGAATCCGATCGTTATTAACCAACAAGCAATTCAGGTAAGTTTTGTAGCGCCTTCGGCTTCGGAGAAAAAAAATGAAAGCGCTTCTCACAAAAAAATTGCACTAAATGTTGAAAGTGAAAATGCTTTGAAACAAAAGAAAAATGACAAAGTTGAAAAATCTGAAAGCAACCCCGAAAAAAATAAATTAGCCGGAAAAGAAACTTCCGGTCGCGTTGATCCAAATGCAACTGCAACAAAATCTGCCGAAACTGATCCGGTTTTTGACGCTGCTTATTTAAACAATCCCACTCCTTATTATCCGCAAGCCGCAAAACGCAAAGGCATTCAAGGCAAAGTTATGCTTAATGTTATTGTAAAAGCCGATGGCACGCCAGCTACGGTAAAAGTTCAACATTCAAGTGGTTTCAGCGTTTTGGATGACGCAGCTCTTGAAGCGGTTAGACAATGGAAATTTATTCCGGCGCGTCGCGGTGGAGAATTTGTTCAGGCCAACGTGGTTGTTCCTGTTGATTTCAAAATGATTTAAGGTTTTTAAAAAATGAATTTCGCTCACGTTTTTGCTCAAGGAAACTCAGTTTTAATTGCGGTTTTTTTACTACTTTTAGCAATGTCTTTCGCCAGCTGGTATTTAATTTTCTGGAAAGGTTTAAAGCTGCGCCAAGAATATAAAGCATTTCAAAAGTTTCATGATACTTACGTAAATATTAAAGATTGGCCAGCTCGCAAAAACTTTCAAAATGTTGAAGGCAGCGTTAATGATTTGTTGATTGAAGTAAAAAAACTCGAGCCAATCCTTCCGCAATATAACACTCACGAAGCTAAAAAAGAAATTTTAACCATGCATTTGTTGCAGGTTTTGGATGAAACCAGAATTAATCTCGATAAAGGCTTAACCGTTCTGGCATCAATCGGCAGCTCATCACCATTCATCGGATTATTCGGAACAGTTTGGGGAATTTACAACGCGCTTCAAAGCATTGCCGCACAAGGAAATGCCGGACTTTCAGTTGTTGCCGGCCCAATGGGCGAAGCTTTAGTTGCAACGGCGATTGGTCTTTTTGCCGCAATTCCGGCAGTTTTAGCTTACAATAGTTTTGTTCGTCTAAATCGCCTTTTAGTACAAAACCTGCGCCATATTGCGGAACAAATGACGGTTTATTTATCTAACGAAACTCAAAAACACTAATTCATGCAAAGTCCTTTTGATCGCGAAGATTTACAAGCGCCACTTGCTGAAATAAACACCACGCCGCTTGTTGACGTGATGTTGGTGTTGCTGGTGATTTTCTTGGTTACGGCACCAATGTTGAATAGTGCAATCAAGCTTAATTTGCCGTCAGAAACTGCGGCGCAAATTAACGAACAAAAAACTCTCACAATTTCTGTAAATAAATCAGGCCAATATTTTTTAGATGATGCACCAGTTTCTGCTGATGAGCTGGGAAAAAAGCTAGAACTCGCCGCTAAAGATAATCCAAAACAACCAATTCACATCCGCGCCGATGTTGATGTTTCTTACGGTAAAGTAAGTCACGTTTTGGCAATAGCGCAAAGGTTTGGATTGACCAATGTCGGTTTTGTAACCGAAACGAAATCGCAATTTTAATTTTTTAAGAAATGTCAAAAATCTCTAAAACAGCCTTTATTCCATTGGCTACAAAAGCAAAAAATAATCGCTTTGCTAACTTGTTAAACAGCACGGTAATTGTTGGCGTTGCTTTAAATCCTTGCGTTGCCATCGCCAAAGAAAGCGAAACTAAAACACTTCCAACGGTCACAGTAATTGATAGCCGCGAAAATGAGAGCTACAATTCAACCGAATCTTCTTTTTACAAATTAAACGGGTCTTTGCTTGATCAGTCCAAAACAGTTTCGACCGTTAGCCGCCAATTGATGAATGATCAAGGTTTAACTAAAGTTTCTGATGCGCTTCGCAACGTACCCGGCGTTTCTCTTGTTGCTGGTGAAGGTGGAAATCAAGGCGATAACCTTACAATTCGCGGCTTTTCTGCTCGCAATGATTTCTTCATTGATGGAATGCGCGACTTCGGAAATTATTTTCGCGATTCTTTTAATTTAGAAACTATCGAAGTTGTTCAAGGCCCTTCTTCAATTTTATTTGGTCGCGGAACCACCGGCGGCGCAATTCAACAAAATTCTAAACAAGCATTTTTAGGAACAAAAAAGGAAGGTGATTTTATGCTTGGAACTAACGAAACAACTCGCGCCGCCGTTGACGTAAACACCAAAATTAGTGATAATTCAGCATTTCGTTTAAACGCCATGGGTCACAGAAATAAAGTGGCGAAGCGTGATGAAACTTTATATCGCCGCGCTGGATTTGCTCCATCTTTAGCATTCGGACTTGGAACCGACACGCGTTTGAACATTTCTCATCTTTATCAAGCTGAAGATAATATTCCCGATTACGGCGTGCCATTTTTTGCTGGCAAACCTGCTAATGCCAATCGCAATAATTTTTACGGTTTCAAAAATTCCGATCACTTAAAAACTGATGTAAATATTTCCACCGTAAAGCTTGAACATGATATTTCCAAAGATTCAACCTTCCGTAACCAAACCAGATATGCGCGTTATTTTCGCGATGGTCAAGTTACCGAACCACAAATGAAAACCAGCGCCAATAGTATTGACAGAATAATTAGAGCCAGAACTTCGGTTGAATCTTATTTGGGAAATCAAACTGATATTTCCAACAAATTTTCAACTTACGGAATTGAACATGCTGCAATTTTTGGTCTTGCGCTTGAAAGCGAAACTTCAACTCCAACCATTTTAACTTATAGCGGCGTTCCTGCGATTAATTTATATAATCCCGATACTTCAACCGAATTTAGTTATAGCGGCGTAACCTCTTCTTATACAAAGGCGAAACTTGATACAATTGCGGTTTACGCAACCGACAATATCAAATTTAATAAATCATGGGAATTGGCTTTGGGCGCGCGTTTTGATAATCTAAAAAGCAATTATAACCACATTGCAACTGGCGGCGTTCAAACCAGCCTATCGCGCACCGATAATTTGTTTAGTTACAGCGCTGGCTTGGTTTATAAACCAACTAAAAATGGCAGCATTTATTTTAATTATGGAACTTCGTTTAATCCTTCGGCCGAAACACTTTCGCTTTCAACTGGAAATGCCAATATTGAACCCGAACAAAATAGAATTTACGAAATCGGCACTAAATGGGATTTGTTAAAAAAACGCCTTTCTACAACTTTAGCAATTTTTCGAGCCGATAAAGATAATGCCCGCGAAACAATTGACGCCAACGGCACCAACGCTTTGTCAGGTAGCCAACGCGTTTATGGTTTAACGGCGCAAGTTACTGGAAACATTACCGAAGCATGGAAAATTTCTGCTGGCTATTCTTATTTAGACGGCAAAGTTACAAGTTCTATTGTTAATCCCGCCTACGTAAATCGTCCTTTAGCCTATACGCCAGAACATAGTTTTACTTTATTTACAACTTATAAAGTTACTCCCAAACTTGAAGTTGGCGGCGGCGCAAATTTTGTTTCCGAACGTTTTGTTAATCCAACTTACGCGGGAGATGAAGTCAGTAAAAACCTTAGAAGCGCGCCTAGTTATTTGATTTACAACGTCATGGCAAAATATCCGCTTAACAAAAACATCGATCTGCAATTCAACGTGAACAACATTTTCAACACTTATTATTTCGATTCTATTCGCGGCAATAACGCCGCTCTAATTGGCGAAGGACGCGTGGTTCTTCTTTCAACCAAAGTAAAATTCTAATATGTTGCTTCAAATTCCCGACATTTTAAATCCAGAACAAGTAAAAGAATTTCGCGAAATTTTGAACAAAGCAAATTGGATTGATGGCAAGTTCACAACTGGTCATCAATCTAGTTTGGTTAAAAATAATTCCCAACTTCCAGAAAATTCTGCCGAATCAAAAAAGCTGGGTGAGAAAATTTTAATAGCATTAGAAGGCAATTCCACCTTCATTTCCGCCGCCCTTCCCTTAAAAGTTTATCCGCCACTTTTTAACAGTTATTCTGACGGACAAAATTTTGGCACGCACATTGACAACGCCATTCGTCAAGTTACGGGAACTCCTTTTAGAATTCGCACCGATCTTTCCGCCACTTTGTTTCTTTCCGATCCTTTGGAATATGAAGGCGGAGAGTTGGTTATAGAAGACACCTATGGTTTACATAAAATAAAATTACCCGCAGGACATATGATTTTATATCCAGCAAGCAGTTTGCATTACGTAACGCCAGTTACAAAGGGCGCGCGCGTTGCATCATTTTTTTGGATACAAAGCATGGTGCGCGATGACGCGCAAAGAACTTTGCTTTTTGATTTAGATAATTCAATCCGATCCGTTCTTCGCGATTTACCAAATCACGAATCTTCAATTCATCTAACTGGAATCTACCACAATTTGCTGCGCCGCTGGGCTGATTCTTAGAGCCACCTATTTTTGCTTAATAATTTCCCGATTTAATTCCGTTGCATCGCCTACAAAGCATTTGGCAATTTTCTTGCGCCGTTTTGCCGCCCAAATGCCAAGGATTTATATGATCTGCCTGCATTTCTTCTAACTTACATTCGCTTTCGCATTTCACGCAAATTCCTTGCTGCTTTTCAAAAGATTCTCTTTTTTGATTATCATTAAAAGCCCGAATATTTAAGTGCTTTTCTTTGCGGGTTAGAACAAATTCATAAATACCTTTTTTGCTAGTTACATCTTCATCTTGCATAAGCTTGGAAATTTCTTCCTCGAGCTTTTTGTGGTCAAATTTTTGGTCTTTAAATTCATTATAAAATTCGCCCCAAGCCAAGCCCTTCATTTCTTTGCGATATTTTGGAAATGTTGTTTTTGTCCAATTAATAACGCTGTGAAAATAAAGCCATAATTCATTGGCGTTTGGCTCGTGCTGATTTTTAGACATGTAATTTTCAATCTCGCCGCTTGAAATCCAATCAATTGCGGTTTCCAAATATTCTTGGCGAATTGGCGAGCCATTCAAATAATTGCTTCCCAAGCCATAAGCCACGCAACCATTTTTGCTAAAATATCTTTTAGCATCAGAAACAAATGAGCCTGAAAAAACCGCGTTTCTAAGTTCTTGATCGGTTAATTTTTCGCCAGCGATGTTAATTGTTTTGAACCATTCCAGCTTTTCGCTGTCGCTTCCCGAGCAAAAATAAACCATCAATTTATAGTTTAAAATTTGTTCTTGGACGTCTTTTTGAAGATTGTGGAAAGCTCGCGGTTGCGAAAAATTGCCAATTTTAACCGAAAAATCACCTTCAACAAATTGGCAAATTGAGATTGTTCTTTGTTGTCCATCAATCACTTCAAAATTGCCATTTTCTTGAACCGCCCAATACATAACATTAAGCGGAAAATTTTTGTGATAGTCTCAATCACCGCTTCTTTTTGCTTATCTTTGTAAATAAATTCTCTTTGATAAGGAGGGCGAATATCCAACTTTCCGCCAAATCCAACAACTCCGTTTTCGGCATTGTCTTGATAATTTTCCGTAAGCTCACGAACCGTTATTTCTTTTAATTCGATTTTCATTTCTTAGTTTTTGTCTTTTAAAAATTTTTGAGCATTTAACCCAACCACCACTTTTTTACCAGTTTTAGCTTCTAACTCTTTGCGAGCATTGCCCGCAATTGCGCCGCCTTGCTTTGCAACTTTCTTACTTTCTTCAAAGTTTTTAGGATTTACAGCTTGCGAAATATCTTTGGTCGAAGCTTCGGCCAACATATTTAAAATAAGTTCAACGTTGGTCATGTTGTCGCGCAAATTTTCTTTTTTTAAGCCCTTCAAAGCTTTATATTCTTTGGTGGTTTTGTCGCTCCAACTTTTGGTTATGATGTCGGTGAGGCTGGCAAATTGTTGCCCTTCTTTTAAGCCTAAACGCCTCCATTCGTCAGTTAATTCTTTTCTGATTTCTATGCTTTTGAGCCGCTGATTTATCCAACTTTGGCTGTAGCCAAGGTTTAAATATTGCTGCAAAGCGCGGTCAATTGTTAGTTCAGGGTCTTGCATTTCGTCCAATCTTTCGCTGGCAACTTTTGCCAACCAAAGTTTGAAAGGTTCGGCTTTTTTTGACGGAATTGATTGGATAAGGCGAAAAAGCTGCTGGGTTGTTGCAACGTCGGTTTTGTAAAATTTACCATCTTCGGATAACATTTTAAGTTGTCCCAAGTTTTGGGACAACTCGCTGCCTTCATTTTTTAGCTTCGTCTTTAATGCGCTCCAATATTTTCTAGCTCGCGGGCTTTCGGTTAAAATTGAAATCACATCAACAACAGAAAAATACCATTGCTCGTCTTCTTCGTTCCAAAGGCTGCGAACTTTTTTATCTTCAAATAATTTTATGTGGTTTTTCATTTTTGTGGTTTTTTGTTTCTGATTATGATTCTTGCATAAGGCACATCTACAACATTTTCTATCATCATATATAAGTCGCCATCAACCGCACCCCTTTTTTGTATTTCTTTTCTATATTTTTTATGTTCTGTCTTGTATGGCTTAACACCAATTTCTAAACCTGAATTTGATATACCTAAACCAATTATTTCAAATTGATCAGGATTGTATTTATCTAAATAAGTAATTGGAACGCCCATAAAACCGATATAATCAATAGGAATATCTTTGGTTTTATTAATATTTATAGCATCGTAATTGTCGTATTTTGGATATTCTTTTGGTGAGTAGTTTTTGTATAGAATTAAATCTTCATGTCTTTTTTTAATTTCTAAATTAGTAAACCAAGTAACGCCCGAAACTCTAATCATTCCTTCTTTATGATCTTCGGCGGTTGCATAATCTTCATAATGTTTATTGATAAAATGCGCCGCGCCGCCTTTAAATCCATAACCCAGCCAAATTTTATTATCTTTTATAAGTTTAAAAATCTCTTTATAAGTTATGGCGTTTTGATGCCCAACAATTAAAAACTTTTTATCATATTCAACCAACTGCGAAACATATTCACGAAACAACGAAAATGGCGGATTTGTCACTACAATATCCGCTTGTTTCAACAGCTCGATACATTCTTGGCTTCTAAAGTCGCCATCGCCCTTTAAAGGCTTAACGCCAATTTCATTTTTATCGGGCAAATTATTGCCGTTTTTATCGCCTTCATATTCCAAATAAATCGCCTGCTCGCTGTCGTTTTTACTAAACAAATCTATGTCTTGGTTTTTGTAACAAGTGGCGATTAATTTTTTCAATTTCAATTTCTCAAAATTGTGCGAAAAATAATGAAAAAAATTGCTAACTCGCGGGTCGTCGCAATTGCAATAAACAACTTTGTCTTGGAAATGATTTTTGTAATTTTTGAGTTCTAGCTCAATGTCGCAAAGTTGAGTGTAAAACTCGTCTTTCTTTGAATCTCTAGCTTTGTGCAGGTTTTTGTTTGATGCTTTTTTCATAGTTTAGATTCGTATTATTTATGAATTTGAATTAAGGCAAATAACTTACTGCGGAAAATTTATATCAAATTTCTACCGATCTATAAAAGACGCTTTTAAATTATCAGTGAATTTCTTTTTCCTAAAGTTTAATTATAAAAATTCCCATGAGAAAAATTCTAAAAAAACTGCATCTTTATCTCGCCATAATTCTTTGCATTCCCTTGGTATTACAGGGAATTACGGGGTTAATAATGGTTTTTCAGCATGAAATTTCCAATTACCAACTTCGCGCCAAACATGTTTTTGCAAGTGGCGAAATTCAAGCACCGAGCAAAATAATTATTTCGGCTTTAACTCGGGTTCCAGAAGGCTTGAAGGTAAATTTTATCAAACTACCAATCGCAGAAAAATCGCCCGCAATTGTGCGTTTAACCCAAAAAATTGAAGAAAAAAAATCAATTTTTGAAGTTGTGATTGATCCAGTTTCGCTTGAAGTTGTGGAAGTAAAAAACCCCGAAAATGACTTTTTTAAAAACTTAAAAAAATTCCATTCCAGCCTTTTTATTCCTGGTCAAATTGGCAAAAATATTGTCGGCACTTTTGGTTTGGTAATGTTGTTTATGGTGATTAGCGGATTGGTTATTTGGTGGCCAAAAAAAATCACCTTTAAACGCGCCATGACTTTTAAATTTAGTTCAACCGGCAAACAATTTCATCGCGACTTACACAGCGCTGTTGGCTTTTGGACATCGCTTATAATTTTAATCACCAGTTTCGCTGGCGTTTATTTGGCTTTCACGCCGCAAACTACCGCAACAATTTTAGCAATTTTTCCAGGCAAGGATTTAAAGAAAAGCGCCAATGAAATGGCGATTGATCCGGGTTTAAGCTTTTTGACAATCGATGAACTTGCAGATTTAGCTGCAAAAAATATTTCAAGCGATGATAAATTGTTTTCCATAAATTTTCCGATGAAACCAGAGCAACCTTTTCGCATAAATTTTGCACCAAAAAATTATGAAGATGGCGAACCAATTATTACAGTTTTTGTTGATCAATATTGGCAAAGAGTTTTAGAAGTTCGTGATCCGAAAAATTATTCCTTAGGAGAAAAAATAATCGCCTGGCAACATTCAATTCATGCTGGCGAAGGCTTGGGATATTTGTGGAAAATTACAGTATTTTTGACGGGATTTTTGCCGCTACTTTTTTCAATTACTGGAATTTCTTTGTGGCTAATTAAGAGAAAAAACAAAAAAATGAAGGCGGTTTAATCGAGCTAAAATCTTGACGATTCTGCGACTTGCTCGAGAAGAAGATGGGTAAAACTGCATATTTAATGCGATCAATAAATATAGTTTTTCATGGTGAAAATTAATTAAATAAATCGCTTAAAGGCTTATTTTGATCAGCGCCAGAGATATACAAACAATCATGGTAACGTTGATACGGGTTTGAAAATATTTTACTTCAATTAAGCCTAATTGTTTAAGATGACAATCCACTGCAAGCAAAGACAAAAAGCTAAAAATTAAATTCAGAAAAAATCCAGAACTGCTAATTAAAAAAAACGAAAACCAGCACAATAAAGTGATAATATTGCTGATTAAAAATAAGTTTAACTTCGGTCTTTGCTTAAAAGTTAAATATTGTCCCCAGTTAACGCCGGCCATGAAAGAAACGATTGCTAGGCCGTAAGATTTAATAATATTTTCAAAAAAAGTGGCCGACATAAATTGCAATTTTGCGCTAAAAAAAATTGCTGCGATGATGAAGGGAAAGCAGCCTAAATAAGCTAGAAAATGATTAAGATTTTTATTCATTTTGGTTTTTATTTTTATTCTTACGACATTTGTCAGAGCAATATTTCACCTGATCCCAAACCTTTTGCCATTTCTTGCGCCAGATAAATGGTCGATTGCATTTTATACAAATTTTCTGCGGTAAATTTTCTTTTTTAATTTTGTTTTTCATCGGCTATTAGCAAAACTTCATATTTAGGTAATTATAACTTGATTCACAAAAAAACTCGATGTCACCCTGAGTTTGTCGAAGGGTGATTCTAAGATCGAAGCCTTGAATCACCCTTCGACAAGTTCAGGGTGACATCTATTGTGTCTTAAGGGATAATCACCCATATTTAGGAGAAATTACCCATAGAATTTTAATTAGATCGTTGATTTTATTGGCTTAAAGTTACTTTTTATTTTCCAAAAATTTTTCCTAAAACCGTCCGAAAATAAAAATTCTGCTCTTCTTTTTGGCATTCGATAATTACACGCTTTGCATCATATTGTTGAGCTTTGCATCCATAAAAATTACGCGGTTTTATTTTTTTATTTTCCAATAAATATTCATAAAAAAGTTTTAACTCTTTCAATCGCGGTTTGTAATTTTTTCTAGCAACTTCCATAGCCACTAAAGCCAAAATTTTTAAAGCAATTTTGCTCGCGGTTTTTCTAAATTTTTCTAAGTCTAACAAAAAAAATCCCGCCTTGCCAAACTCCATTATTTTCTTAGCTTCACAAAGCATCGAGTCGTTAAATAAATCGCGTGTAATCGCAATTTCATCAGCGGCATTTTTGATTCTTTCTTGAATCAGATTTTTATCTTCAAAAGTCGCAAAAAAATTTCTGATTTTATTGCGCAAAAATTTCTCATCCAAATTAGTTTCATCTTCAAACCATTCGACTTTTTTGCTTTTTAAGAATTTTTTTAATTCATCTTTTTCAAAATCCAAAAGTGGTCTTACAAGCTTGATTTTCTTGAAGTCAGAAACTTCTGCAATTGTTGATAATCCATCTAAACCACTGCCGCGAAACAGGCGAATCAAAAAATTTTCTGCCACATCTTCAAGTTGATGACCTAAAAATAAAAACCCAATTTCATTCTTAACACAAAACTCATAAAGCAGCTCATATCTTGCTTCGCGAAGCTTGGCTTCGATATTAGTTTTTGGAATATTCGTAGAATCAATTTCTAAAATCTGATGAGAAATCTTTTTCTTTTTTAAAGTTTTTCTAAGGCTTAAAGCTTCTTGTGATGAACCTTGGCGCATTTTGTGATCAATCGTCAAGGCGAATAATTCAATATTATTTTTCTTACAAAATACAGAAAGCAACAAGGTTAAAGCCAGAGAATCCGAACCGCCAGAAACCGCAACCGCAATTTTTTTTGGTTGCTGCGTTTGCAAAAAAATCTCTTCGATCTTATTGGAGAAATTTTTAATAAGAGTCATCGCTTTTAGCTCAGAACATCGCGCATTGAGTAGAATCCAGAATCTTTTGCACTTCCCCAAATTGCAGCACGAATTGCGCCTTTGGCAAAAATATCGCGATTTGAAGCTTTGTGAGTTAATTCAACGCGTTCGCCGTCTCCAGCAAAAATTATAGTATGATCTCCAATTACATCGCCGCCGCGCAAAGCTGCGAAGCCAATTTCACCTTTTTGACGTTTTGCTTCTTTGCCAACTCGAGCCATATTTCCAACAGTTTTTAAATCTACCCCGCGACCTTTCGCAACTGCCGCGCCAAGTGATAAAGCGGTTCCAGAAGGCGAATCGACTTTGTTATTGTGATGCATTTCGAGAATTTCAATATCAAAATCTTCATGCAAAATTCCCGCAACTTTTTCGGCCAGATTCATCAAAAGATTAACTCCAAGAGACATATTGGAAGACCAAATAATTACTGCGTCTTTAGCAAATGAAGCGAATTTTTGTTTTTCGGCTTCAGAAAATCCTGTAGTTCCACAAACCAATACTTTTTTGTTTTCCGCACATTTTTGCGCCATTTCTAAACTTAAAGCTGGCGCAGAAAAATCAATAATCGCGTCACAGCTTTGAATAAATTGGTCAATATCGGAAATTAATTTGCTGCCATTTTTTTCAAAGCCTAAAAATTCTCCCAAATCTCCGCCTTCTTGCCCGCCGCCTTGACGAACCAAGGCTGAAGCAAGTTCAACCACAGAATCTTGTAAAACAAGAGTGGCAATAGTTCGACCCATACGACCGGTGACTCCAGTTACGCCTATTTTCATAAATTTTGAAATTTGATTTTTAAGAATATTTTAAAACTACAAATCACATAAGCGATAAGCAAATAAAAATCTTGCGTCGCATGAAAGCAATTCGTAAAATTACGACCTATTTTAAAGCCACAAATCTTTTCTTAAAAAAATCTCAAAATGACTACTCAAAACATTATCCAAGTTGCCACTGGCAAAGATATTCAGTCTGTTTCTTTGGTTACTGAAATGAAAAAATCTTACCTCGATTATGCTATGAGTGTAATCGTAGCGCGCGCCATTCCTGATGCCTGCGACGGATTGAAACCTGTGCATCGTCGCATTTTATTTGCCATGCATGAAGGTAGTTATGATTACAATAAACCATTTAAAAAATCGGCGCGAATTGTCGGCGAAGTAATGGGTAAATATCACCCGCACGGTGACTCGGCAATTTACGAATCCTTGGTTCGTATGGCGCAAGATTTTTCAATGCGCGTGCCACTAATTGACGGACAAGGAAACTTCGGTTCAATCGATGATGATCCAGCAGCCGCAATGCGTTACACCGAGTCGCGTTTAGAAAAAATTTCCCACACTTTGCTCGAAGATCTCGACAAAGATACCGTCGACTTCATTCCCAATTATGACGGCTCCGAAAGAGAGCCAAAAGTTTTACCAGCACGCTTTCCAAACTTACTTGTGAATGGTTCTAGCGGCATCGCCGTTGGTATGGCAACCAACATTCCACCACATAATTTAGGCGAAGTTATTGACGCTTGTTTGGCCTATATCGATAACAATGAAATTGCGATTGAAGATATTATTAAAATTGTTCCCGGCCCTGATTTTCCAACCGGCGGCATTATTTTAGGACGCTCCGGCTACGACTCCGCAGCCCGCATGGGACGTGGTTCTGTAGTAATGCGCGGCAAACATAAAATCGAGAAAAAAACTGGCGGCAAAGTTGCAATTATCATCGAAGAAATTCCTTACCAAGTCAACAAAGCCAAGCTTGTAGAAAAAATCGCCGACTTAGTTAAAGAGAAAAAAATCGAAGGAATTACCGATCTGCGCGATGAATCTGACCGCGATGGAATCCGCGTGGTTATTGAACTTAGACGCGACGCCATGGAAGAAGTTATCATCAACCAACTTTACAGTTTCACTGAATTACAATGCAATTTCAGCGTCAATATGTTGGCGTTAAACCACGGCAAACCGCAATTGATGGGCATTCTTGATGTCATCAAAATTTTCTCCGCTTTCCGCGAAGAAGTTACAATTCGCAGAACTAATTTCTTGTTAAATAAAGCCCGCGACAAAACCCACATCTTAATTGGTTTGGCGGTTGCCGTTGCTAATATCGACGAGATTGTTGAATTGATCAAAAAATCGCAAGACGCCGCCGAAGCTAAAGAAAAATTACTCGCAAAAAGCTGGCCGTCTCACACCGTTGAAGCAATCATCAAGCTAGTTCAGGACAAAGGAAATGTTATCAAAGATGGCAAATTTTATTTCACTGAAATTCAGGCGAAAGCAATTTTAGAAATGAGATTAGCTCGTTTGACTGGCTTAGAAATGGGCAAAATCAACGACGAATTGAGAATTTTAGCCGCTGAAATTTCAGGCTATTTAGAACTTCTTGCCGACCGCGTAAAATTGATGGAATTAGTCAAAAAAGAATTAATCGAAATCAAATATCAATTCGCCACTCCTAGAAAATCAATCATCGAAGACAGTGAATATGAAGTTGATATCGAAGATCTAATTCCAAAAGAAGATATGGTCGTTGTAGGTACAATGAATGGCTATATTAAACGCGTTGCTTTGAATGCTTATCGCACGCAAAAGCGCGGTGGCAAAGGTCGCAGCGCGATGGATGTTCGCGAAGAAGATATTGCAACCGACATTTTTGTCACCAACACACACACGCCAATTTTGTTTTTTTCCAGCAAAGGAAAAGTTTACAAATTAAAAACTTACAAACTTCCTTTGGGCAATCCGCAAGCTCGTGGACGCGCTTTGGTCAATCTTTTGCCATTAGAACAAGATGAAAAAATCAGCACAATTTTGGCACTTCCAGAAAATGAAGAAAGTTGGAAAGATTTAAGCATAATTTTTGCCACCTCCAACGGCGATATTCGCCGTAACTCGATGGATCAATTTGTTGATATTCGCTCGAGCGGAAAAATCGCCATGAAATTGGAAGGCGACGAAGCCTTGATTGGCGTGAATTTATGCACTCAAAAAGATGATATTTTGCTTTCTACCAAAGATGGAAAATGTATTCGTTTTCCAGTTGAAAAATTGAGAATTTTCCAAAGCAGAAATTCCACCGGCGTTAGAGGAATCAAGCTTGATGCCAGCAATAAAGTTATTGCCATGTCAGTTTTAAAACATGCGATCGAAAGCTCGGAAGAAAAAGAAAAATATTTGAACCTTAACTTAGAAAAACGCCTAGAACTGCGCGAAGCCTTGCTTCACAATAAACGTTTGCAAGAAAATCCGCCGACAGATTTGTTGGAACAACCAAAAACAATTCCACAAATTAAAAATTCTGAATTGCCGCAAGATAAAATCGAAGCTATGGCTTTGAATGAAGAATTTATTTTGACTATGACTGAAAACGGTTTTGGCAAAAGATCTTCGGCTTATGAATATCGAATTACAAATCGCGGCGGTTCAGGAATTACCAATATCGTAACTTCAAAAAGAAATGGTTGCGTAGTTGCCAGCTTTCCAATTGAAGCCAAAGACCAAGTTATGATTATCACCAACAAGGGAACTTTAATCAGAACCGAAGTTGGATCGGTAAGAATTACCGGCCGCAACACTCAAGGCGTGACTTTGATTAAAACTAAAGATGAAACCGTAGTTTCAGTTGCCCGAATCGCCCACACCGGAAATAAAGATGTGGATGATGCAGAAACTGGGGAAGAAACTGGAGATCAAGCTGAAGCGTCTGATAGCGCTCCTGTAACAGAATAAATTTAAAACTCATTTGCGAATCTTACCAAATTTGCAAATGAGATTTAATTTTAGCAATAACAACTACAAACAAACCCAATATGAAAAATCTAGATACACAGCTTGCTCTGTTTAAGGGCAAAAAAATTCGCAAAACACTTCACCTAAATGAATGGTGGTTTGTTATTCAAGATGTAGTTCGAGTTTTAATCGATAGTATTGATGCATCGGACTATATCAAAAAAATGCGCAAACGCGATGAAGAACTTTCCAAAGGGTGGGGACAATTTGTCACCCCCCTTTCAATTCAAACCGAGGGCGGTTTACAACAATTGAACTGCGCCAACACCGAGGGAATTTTCCGCATCATTCAATCAATTCCATCGCCAAAAGCCGAGCCTTTCAAACGCTGGCTAGCAAAGGTTGGATATGAGCGAGTGCAAGAAATTGAAAATCCTGAACTGGCAACAAAACGCACCAGAATGCTCTATAAATTAAAAGGCTATTCGGAAGACTGGATTGAAAAAAGAATGCGCGGCATCGCGATTCGTGAAGAGTTAACCGATGAATGGAAAAATCGCGGCGCAGATGAAAATTGCGATTACGAAATTTTAACCGCCGAAATTTCTAAAGCGACTTTCGGACTTACGCCTTCTGAATATAAGGAACACAAAGGTTTAAAGCGCCAAAATCTAAGAGATCACATGGATGATTTTGAATTAATTTTCACCATGTTGGGCGAACGCTCCACAACAGAAATTCACCGCAACGAAAATTCGCGCGGCGTAAGAAAATTAAAAGAAGACTCCAAAATCGGCGGCAAAATCGCTGGAAATGCTCGTAAAGAGTTGGAGAAAAAACTGGGCAGATCGGTGGTTTCGAAGAAAAATTTTTTGCCAAAAAACAGCAAAATCAAAAAACTAAAATGATTTTATATAAATACTTTAAAGAGGCTTGGCAAAGAGATTTGTGGCTTGAAAATAAGGGAAAAATTTATTTTTCACCTATTGAAAAGTTCACAAAAAAGACGTGCGAACCAAGCAGAATGGATGAGTTAGAAAATACTATTTTATTTAGCGGTGTTCAAAAAATTCAAATAAATGGTAAAGAGTTCCTAGCAGAAAATATAAAAATTAGCGATGATGCAATTGGTAATTTTATCAGTTGTTTTTCAGAAGATTTGAAAGAGGAGTTAAGAATGAAATTTGGTAATTTTATATTGCGTTTTGATGCGGATGACTTTTTAAATTTTTTGGATTCAGCTAAATTCGATGGAATAAGCTTTAAGCATGGAAAGATTAATTATCTGTCCGAACAGATTTCAACAACCAGTAATGTTTTTTCCAAACGAAAAGATTTTGAAGAAGAGTCGGAATATAGGATTTTAATGAAAATTCCCGATAAAGATAAAATTAGAAAGTTGAAAATTAATGACAAAGATCATTTTCCCATTGAATTCTCAAAAACAAGCATAAAAAAGTATTTTTCAATTATATAAATCATCCAAATGACCTACCACATAAACGGAAAAAATAACATTTACGAACTTGTTGTTGGTTGCGAAATTCACGCGCAAGTTGCATCGGAATCAAAATTATTTTCGCGCGCTGCCACCGAATTTGGCGCGCCGCAAAATTCGCAAGTTTCGCTGGTTGACGCCGCAATGCCCGGAATGTTACCAACTTTAAACGAAGAATGCGTACGCCAAGCGGTGAAAACTGGGCTTGGAATTAATGCGCAAATTAATCTACGTTCAATTTTTGATCGCAAAAATTATTTCTACCCTGACTTGCCGCAAGGTTATCAAATTTCACAATTATTTTTTCCAATTGTTGGCGAAGGCGAAGTTGAAATTACGCTTGAAAATGGCTCGAAAAAAACCATTCATGTGGAAAGAATTCACCTCGAACAAGATGCTGGAAAATCAATTCACGATCAACATCCAACCGCAACCTTAATTGATTTAAACCGCTCGGGAATTGCGCTGATGGAAATTGTTTCCAAACCTGACATGAGAAGCCCGTTTGAAGCAGCGGAATATGTAAAAACAATTCGCGGAATTTTGCGCGCCCTTGGAACTTCTGACGGCGATATGGAAAAAGGCAATTTGCGTTGCGACGCCAATGTTTCAGTTAGAAAAGTTGGCGAAGAAAAGCTGGGAACGCGCTGCGAAATTAAAAACCTAAATTCCATGCGCAACATCGCGCGCGCCATTGAATTTGAAGCGGCGCGCCAAGTTGAGATTTTAGAAAATGGCGGAAAAATCGATCAAGAAACGCGCCTTTTTGATGCGATAAATGGCGATACCCGAACCATGCGCAGCAAAGAAGATGCGATGGATTATCGCTATTTTCCCGATCCTGATTTGCCGCCACTTGTATTGACACCAGAATATGTTGAAGAAATCAGAAAATCTTTGCCCGAACTTCCAAGTGCCAAAAAAGAGCGCTACATCAAAGAATTTGGCATTCCCGAATATGACGCCGGAGTTTTAACCGCCGATACTGAAATTTCTTTTTATTTTGAAAAATTAATTACCAAACATGAACCAAAAATTTGCGTAACTTGGCTTACGGTCGAGCTGTTTGGGCGCATGAATAAGGCTGGAATTAATTTTGAGAATTTAAAAATCAGCGCCGAAAATTTAGTTGAACTTTTAGATTTAATTAAAAGCGGCGAAATTTCGGGAAAAATTGCCAAAGATGTTTTGGACGAAATGTTTGAATCAGGCGCAAGCGCTACGAAAGTTGTTGAACTAAAAGGTTTTAAACAAGTTTCTGATACTTCTGCGATTGAAAAAATTATTGACGAAGTGATGGCTAAAAACGAAAATTTCGTGGCTGATTATCGCTTAGGAAAAGATAAGTTATTCGGATTTTTTGTTGGTCAAGTTATGAAAGAATCAAAAGGACAAGCCAATCCAGTAATGGTGAATGATTTGCTGAAGAAAAAATTAGCAGCGTAGTTTATTTAGAATTTAAGGGATTTAAAGATTCGCTAAATTATTAAATCCTAAATTCCCTTAAATTGCTTAAATCCCAAATCCTATTGTCCGTCCTCAAACTTCTGCTTCAAATACCTGCGTCTTTCCGCATCAGCTTCTTTGATTCGCTGCTTTTCTTCAGCGACTCTTTCTTTTTCCAACTCTCTTAAAATCTCAAAAAGTTGCGGCAACCAAACTGCTGGAGCAGGATTGGAATTGGATGAATTTGAGTTAGCAGCAATTACCTCTTCCGCCGCAAGCGTTGTTGTTTCATCAGCTGAACAAATTTTTAAAATCTCAACAAATTTTGCTAAATCAATTGAAGCAATTACCGAATCGCTACCATGCTTAAACAGGAAATGGCGCTCATCATCTTCCATCATGCGTACAATTTCGAATTCTTCGTCATTTAAGCCAAATACACTTTTATAACATTGGTGCGGATTTTGATTGGGCATAAAAATCTCGGTCGCCAATTGCTTTTGGATTGCCATCGTATATTTGCTATTCGCAACTCCTTGAATATTTTCCGAAGTCATAATTACGACACAATTTTTTAGCGATGCTTTATTTAAGAAATCGACAAATTTTGAACCCACAATCGGATTATCAAATAAATCCCAAGCCTCATTCAAAACAATAATTACAGGCGATCCATCCAGCAAATTTTCAATGCGATAAAGCAAATAATTCACCACCGGAATTAGGATTTCTTTTTGGTTAAAAACTTTATTTAAATTAAATGCCAGAATTTGTTCCAACCAATTAATTTCACTTTTAGATCCAAAAACATAGCCAGCATTTCCGACGCTCCAGACTTTTATTTTTTCATAAAGTTTGCGAGTTTCTGGCGTATTGAAAGCTTCGGCCGCAAGCGCCATATTATTGGCATTAGAAGTTAGAATGCGGTCAACAATTTGCGGAATAAATTTGGCTTCAGTTTCTAAAATAGGGTCGTCAGTAACTGAAATTAGGCTACTAAAAAACTCGATTAAAAATGTTTGGTTTTCGCTATTTTTGGGCAATGAAAGTGGATTTAACTGCAAAAATTCTGTTGGCTTGGCATCAGAAGCCATATTGTAGTAGCTGCCGCCTAAAGCTTTAATAAAAATTCTGGAAGTGCCGCTTAAATCAAAATAATAAAGTTTATTGTCAAAACGGCGCGATTGCAAAAGCAGGAAATTTAGCAAAACAGTTTTGCCCGAACTTTGCGGGCCTAAAATTATAGTATGTCCCGAATTTCCGTCATGGAAGTTGAAGAAATAAGGCGTGTTTAAAACGGTGCGAAAAACCGTTGCAGCTGAACCCCATTTATTGCCGCCGATTAATCCAGCCGGATAATTATGAAGGGCAGCGAAACCAGCAATTTTTCCGGTATTGATTAATTTTTGACGACGTAAATAACGGAAATTTCCCGGTAATTGCGACCAGAAACAATGTTCTAAAAATATATCTTCACGAATCATTACAAAGCCAAGCGAGTTAAGCTGTTCCAAAGCTGATTTAACATCTTTTTCAAGTTCTTCGCGTTGACGACTAATGAACATTATTGTCGTTTGCAATTTACCATAATCAGTTGGCAAATCGCGCTTACTTTCAACAAAATCAGCTATTCCGCTTAAAGCTCTAAAATCTTCGTCACCACTAACTTGTAGGATGTAATTTTGATATTCGTAAGGATCGAGATCTTTTTTGGAAAAAGTAAAGTCAAAAGATTGAGTAACAATAAATTCAAAAGGCAGCTGTAAAATACGATCGAGCGAAGTTGTAGAAACTTCAAAATATTCTTTCAGCGATAAAATTGCGGCGAAATTTTTATTTTTATAGCCAATAACTTCGAGCTCGCGATCGCCAAAAGCAACTTTATGGCTCGATAAATCATTGGAAATATCGTTGGCCGAAAGCGGATAGCGCTCTTCGTAAAGATTGATAATTTTTCCAAAAAAACGCATTGGTTCGGAATATAAAATATTATCCCAAGCATTGATACCAAGAAGTTTAGCGCCATATTCTTCAGTGCTAGAAATGATATCGGCAGTGATTTTGGATAATTTTTTATGTGCTTCGCGTAAAAACCTGCTATGCAATGATTTAGTGGAGGAGTAAGAAAATGAGCGAATGAAAGCATTCACATTCACAATTGAAGTATCAAAACCTTCTACAATCACTGTGATATAAAGCTCATTCACATATTGATCGTTCCATTTATTTGATTCAACCCAGGCATCATTTACTTTTTTAGAAAAGAAATCCTTGAACTCACCTTTCGGTGCAATGTTTTTCTTACGACGAATTGTGTTAAACCAAAATGCAACTTTATTGTCGGAAACATTTTCAGTAATGGCATCGCGCACCGCGTCACGCAGAGAAATTAATTCCGCTGCAACAGAACTATTTCCAAAGCCGGTGATACGAATAATCTGCAAAAGCTCGCCATTCTTGGTTAGAATTGTGTTGGGATCGAAGTGACAAACATAAGGAATAAAATCCTCATCAGGTTTTTTTGCCACCAATTTATTGGGATCTGCTTTGGCTTTTTTTACGAGTTTCGATAAGATAAAATCAGGAATATTCATCTTTTTGAAATATCAATATAGTCGAGTTTAACTTCACCAGTGTAAAGTTGGCGCGGTCTGCCAATTTTGAAAGCTGGATCTTCGATCATTTCTTTCCATTGAGAAATCCAACCAGCTGAACGCGCGATTGCAAAAATTACGGTGAATAAATTACTTGGAATTCCGAGCGCTTTGTAAATAATTCCAGAATAGAAATCGACATTCGGGAAAAGTTTACGCGAAACAAAATATTCATCATTTAGGGCGATTTTTTCAAGTTCCATCGCAATGTCTAAAAGCGGGTCATTCTTGATTCCAAGCTCTGACAAAACTTCGTCACAAGATTTTTTCAAAACTGCGGCGCGCGGATCATAATTTTTGTAAACGCGATGACCAAAACCCATTAAACGGAATGAATCATTTTTATCTTTAGCGCGGGCAATAAATTCAGGAATGCGATCTTTAGTTCCAATTTCTTGCAACATTTCCAAAACTTCTTCATTAGCTCCGCCATGCGCCGGACCCCAAAGTGAAGAGATTCCAGCTCCAATACAAGCAAATGGATTTGCGCCCGATGAACCAGCTAAACGAACTGTTGAAGTTGAAGCATTTTGTTCGTGATCTGCATGTAAAACCAAAATCATTTCCATCGCTTTGGCAATTGTTGGACTAACTTTATGCGGATGATTTGGCTTGTCGAAAAGCATATGCAGAAGATTTTCCGCAAATCCATATTCTTTATTTGGGTAAATCAATGGCTCGCCGATTGAATATTTATAAGCCATCGCAGCCAATGTCGGCATTTTAGAAATGATTTTATAAACCACATCCATACGACCTTCCGCATCATGAACATGCATTGAATCGTGATAAAAAGCAGAAAGCGATGCAACCGCACCAACCATGATTGCCATTGGATGCGCGCGTCTCGGAAAGCCGCGATAAAGAATGCCAATTTGTTCGTGAACCAACATATTTCTGATAATGCCGCTTCTAAATTCTTTATATTGCGCAGCGTTTGGCAATTCTTTATTTAACAACAAATATGCAACTTCGAGATATTCACTTTTTTTCGCTAATTCCTCAATTGAATAGCCGGCGTGGCGTAATACACCTTGATCGCCATCGATAAATGTAATTTTAGATTCACATGAAGCTGTTGCCAAAAAACCGGGATCATAAGTGAACATGCCGCTTTCTTTGTAAAGCTGCGTAATGTCGATTACATCCTGACCAATCGTGGCTTTGCGGATTGGTAAATTAATTTCTTTGCCATTTGGCAAAATTAACTTGGCGTATTCGGTCATAAAAGATTTATTTGTTTTAAGAAGTTTTGGTATAGAATTTTGTAATCAATGAAACCTTCTAAACCATAAATATTAAATCTAAAATCTTAAATTTAGCATAATGAATTCTTTAGGTTTTGATAAACCAAATCGAGATACAAAAATTGTGGTCGCTATGTCGGGCGGCGTTGATTCTTCAGTTGTTGCCTGTCTTTTAAAAGAACAAGGTTACGACGTGATTGGAATTACTTTGCAGCTTTACGATATGGGTGATGCGCTAAAAAAGAAAAATGCCTGTTGCGCCGGAACCGATATTTTTGACGCCAAAAAAGTCGCCGAAAAATTTGATTTTCCGCATTATATTTTGAATTACCAAAACCTGTTTAAAGAATCGGTAATTGATGATTTTGCTGATTCATATTTACAAGGCGAAACACCAATTCCCTGCGTAAAATGCAATCAATCAGTAAAATTTCGTGACTTACTAAAAGTGGCGCGCGACCTTGGCGCTGATGCCTTGGCGACTGGTCATTATGTTGATCGCGAAATTGGCAAAGACGGAAAAACAAAACTCCTAAAAGCTTTCGATGAAAGCAAAGATCAAAGTTATTTTTTATTTGCAACAACTCAGGAACAACTCGATTTTTTAAGATTTCCGTTAGGCAAAAACACCAAAGAAGAAACGCGCAAACAAGCGCAAAGACTGGGTTTAGAGATTGCAAACAAACCTGATTCACAAGATATTTGCTTTGTGCCAAATGGTGATTATGCCGCAGTAATTCGTCGTCATAGACCGACAGCTTTTAAGGAAGGAAATTTAATTCACATCGAAACTAAAAAAGTTTTAGGCAAACATTCTGGCATTATAAATTTCACTTTAGGTCAACGTCGCGGCATTGGAATTGCTTATCCCGAACCACTTTACGTTGTGAAAATTGAACCCAAAGAAAACATAGTTTTTGTTGGTGAAGAAAAATTTTTACAAAATCGAAAATTTAAAATTCGTGATTTAAATTGGCTGGCAAACGACATTGATATTTCACAAAAAATTTCGGTAAAAGTTCGCCTGCGTTCAAATCACGAAGAAGAAAATGCCGCAATAAAAATTGGTGAAAATGGTAAAGCTGAAGTTGAAATGAACTCTCTAACTCGTGCCATAACTCCCGGTCAAGCCTGCGTAATTTATCAAGATTCCCGCGTTCTTGGCGGCGGCTGGATTACGAGAGAGATTGAATAAATTAAATTCAAACTTCGTTTGAATTTAGGTTTTTTTGAATTGCTGCGCGCGGGATAAACCCGCGCATCCGCAATAAATTATTTGTTTTAAAAAAAATTTCGACTTGAATAAACCAACAACCAATTTTCTAGAAAATTAACAATCATGAAAACTCTCGAGTTTCTGCAAAAAAACCGCGAAAAAATTTACGAAATAGCTGCAAAACACGGCGTGTCTAACATCCGCGTTTTCGGTTCGGTTGCGCGTGGAAGAGAGACAAAAAAAAGTGATGTGGATTTACTAATCAAAGTCACCAACCTCACCAAATACTGCCAAGGCAGCTGGGGAAGAAATATCTTCAAAGAAGACATGGAAAAATTTTTACATTGTAAGGTCGATGTAATTACCGAAAAAAGTTTGCATCCTTTGCTAAAAGAAGAAATAACAACCACCGCAAAAAACCTATGAATCACGACCTAATTTATCTTAAACACATACTTCAATCTATTGTAAAAATTCAGAAATTTGTTACCTATAAAAACAAAAAATCGATTGATCAGGATTTAGTGGAATCAGGAATTATTCGCGAATTACAAACCATGTCAGAATCAACGCAGAAACTTTCAAAATCTCTGAAACTTAGTGCCCAAGATATTCCGTGGCGTGATATTGGAGATTTTAGAAACAAGTTAGTCCATGAGTATCTCGGAATTAATACAGAAATAATCTGGAGCGTGATTAAAAAAGAACTTCCAAAACTCAAAAAACGCGTGACGAAAATGATCAAGTTTTTGGAAGAAAAAGAAAAAACTAATTAACAACCTTAACTTTTTTAAAAAATGAGCGAACAAAATTTTGACGTAGTAGTAATCGGCGCAGGTCCAGGCGGATATGTTGCGGCAATTCGCGCCGCACAATTAGGGCTTAAAACTGCATGTGTAGAAAAACGCAAAACTCTGGGCGGAACTTGCTTAAACGTTGGTTGTATTCCTTCAAAAGCACTTTTGGAAGTTTCGCATAAATTTCATGATGCTACTCATCAATTTGAAAAGCTTGGGATCATGTTCCCCCTATCTAGGGGGAGCGAGTCGACGCGTCAGCGCGACGATGGGGGTGCAGAAAATCAATTTTCTAAACCAAAAATTGATGTCAAAAAATTAATTGCCAACAAAAACGAAATCGTTTCTGGGCTGACAAATGGAATTGCTGGGTTGTTCAAAAAAAACAAAGTTACTTCTCTTGAAGGTGCGGCGAAATTTTTGGATAAAAACACAATTGAAATCACAAAAGCTGATGGTTCTAAAGAAAAAATTTCTGCTAAAAATTTTATCATCGCAACTGGTTCAGAAGTTACGAATTTACCGGGTGTTGAAATTGATGAAAAAGTAATTGTTTCTTCAACTGGTGCGCTCGATTTAGAAAAAGTTCCGGGCAAAATGATCATAATTGGCGCGGGCGTTATTGGTTTAGAATTAGGTTCGGTTTGGGGCAGATTTGGCGCTGAAATTGAAGTGATTGAATATCTCGATAAAATCACGCCAGCAATGGACGCAGAAGTTTCTCGTAACTTCCAAAGAATCTTGGAAAAACAAGGTTTCAAATTTCGTCTTTCTTCAAAAGTTGTGTCAGTAAAAAAAGACAAAACTGGCGCCAAAGTTGAAATTGAATCAGTTTCCCAAGGAGAAAATAATGGTAAAAAAGAAACTTTAACCGCCGATGTAGTTTTGGTCGCGATTGGTCGCCGTCCCAACACCGAAAATTTAGGTTTGGAAAATGTCGGAATTAAATTAAATCCACGTGGGTTCATTGAAAATAATCATTTGCGCTCATCGGTTGAAAATATTTTCGTAATTGGCGACGTTACAACCGGCCCAATGTTGGCGCATAAAGCCGAAGATGAGGGAATGGCGGTTGCTGAAATTATTGCGGGGCAAAAAGGCCATGTAAATTACGACGTAATTCCAAACGTAATTTACACTTATCCTGAAGTTGCGTCGGTTGGCAAAACTGAAGAAGAATTAAAAGCCGCCGGAATTGCTTACAAAGTCGGAAAATTTTCAATGATGGCAAACTCGCGCGCTCGCGCCACTTCTGACGATCAAGGTTTTGTAAAAATCTTGGCCGACGCCAAAACTGATCGTATTTTAGGCGCTCATATTATTGCTCGCGAAGCCGGAAATACAATTCACGAAGTTGTTATGGCGATGGAATTTGGCGGATCAAGCGAAGATATTGCCCGAACTTGTCACGCGCATCCAACATACAACGAAGCAGTAAAAGAAGCGGCTTTGGCGGTTGAAAAAAGACAAATTCATAGTTAAATTCATAGTTAAGTTTTTCCACATCCTGCGAAAGGGTGGCATTTAATGTAAGGCAGCGGGCTCAAAGCATAGGGTTTATCTTAAAATTTTTCCCAGCTAGCTACTTAAATGCCACCTAAACGCATGATGTGGAAACAAAAAAGCTCCGAAGTTTTGAAAACTTCGGAGCTTTTTTATTGGATTAAATTTGCCAAATTTAAAAATTATTGATCGATCGGAACCTGCGCCTGATGACCGCCGGGGCGATATTTATCCATAACTTCATCCAGCATTTCGTTCGTGATTGTTGAATTTGATTTTTGCAAACAGCTTAAAAGAATTTTTTTGTTAGCATGAACTTTAGCTGTGTTTGGATTAGATCCTTGAGCTGGTCTCACATTTTTAAAGCATTCGATGAATTCTTTTTGAGAAATTCCCAAGTCGCTACTAATTTCTTTGGTTGGACGTTTTGGATCTTCCAAAAGCAATTCTGGCTTTTCTGACAAGGCTGAAGCGTTTTTGACAAAAGCTAAAAAGCAGATTAAAGGCAGACAAAATTTTATTTTTTTATACATTTTGATCATTTTATTTTTCTAATTTTTTGAAATTTATTACTCAAATTTTAACTCAATATTTTACCTAAAAAACTACGAGCTAACGCAAAAAAACTTTAAACCAATCCGATAAACCAAATTCAACTTTTAACTTAAAATCAATGCCATTTTGAAATTTTTTAAGCGCGATTGGGGTTGTAAATAATTAAAAGAGGTCGCAGAACTGATAAAGAATGCGTAATTGGAATGATTGAAAGAAGTGGAAAAGTGAGAACTGAACATCACTCAAAAAAAATAATAAAAAATTGAACTTTAAATCACTTCGCGATATTGTGTTAAAAAATGTTGATATGTTTTCAACAACTTTAATGACTGATGATTTTAAAGGATACAAGCCTTTCAAAGGCATTATTCCTCATCATACAGTCAATCATAGTCGCAAAGAATATGTTAATGGGATCGCTCACACCAACACTATTGAGAGTTTTTGGACGATTTTTAAAAGAGAAATTAAAGGACAATTTCACTTTGTTAGTCCGAAATATCTAAGCGGGTATTTGGACGAATTTTGCTGGCGTTTTAATAGCAAGGGCAGCGAATTTATGTTTGAAAAATTAATCAATAATTGTGTCAGATAATATGGGAAAAATCATAACTTTTTTTAATCACAAAGGTGGAGTTGGTAAAACTACTTTAGTTCATAATTTAGGTTTTATTTTAGCAGATAAAGGGTATAAGGTGTTGTTAGTAGATGCTGATCCGCAAATGAATTTGACAGCCGCGGTATATGGACTTTCAACAAGTGTCGAATATTCAACTGATGATGATTCTAAGTGGAGCGAGAATGTCAAAAAATACATATCTCTTTCAGAATATCTTGATATTGAAATGAAATCTCAGCCTTGTAAAAAAGAAATATATAGAACTCAATCAAGGCATACTGACAAAGGTTATGTTGATCTAATTTCTGGCGCCATAAATCTCTCAAATATAGAAGCTGATCTTTATGGAATAATCAAAAATCGAAATGAATTTACCAATGACATACCAGGTAAATTTGAGCACGCTATCAGGAAGCAAAAAAATAATTATGACTTCATTCTAATTGATACATCACCAAGCGCTAGCAGTATAATTAACGCTATGATAATGATGACAAGTGATTATTTTATTGCGCCAGTTTCTCCAGCATTCTTCTCATTACAAGCCATAGATAATTTAAGCTCTATTTTTCAAAATTGGATTAAATTACTTAGTGATTATCAGACAACAAAAAGCTTCAAGGGTCTTAATTTCCAACCAAAATTTTTAGGATTGGTTGTGCAAATGGCTAAAAGATTTAATGGGGGAAGCGTAAAAGAAGGCACCTCTTTTTCGAGGTCTGCCGAAAATTGGATAAAGGATGTAAATGCCAGCGTAAGAAAATTTCAACAATTTGCCTCTCTTAGAAATATTTCAATATCAGAAGAGGAATTTAAAGGTATTTTTGGCGCCGACTCTAATCCTTTTATAATTCAAAAATGCTGTGATTTTACTTCGCAATTACGATCAATAGCAGAAAAAGCGGGGGTGCCAGTTGTATATCTAACGCAAGATTTATGTAATAAATATAAGGATACAAAGACTATGGTTGTGGACATTACAAAACCACAGGGGCAGTACGCAATTTCATTTAAGAGTATAAGCGACTCTTATGGTAAAGTTGCAGATGGCTTGACTGAACTCCTTAAGAAATAATCTTCTATTTTTCTTTACCAACCGCAAAGCGTGTTAATCCGATATTTTTTGATTGTGTCTTTGGTTGCGTCGGGGTCTTTTTTAAAAAAGCGAAAAGCTTTATCGATTGCCGCGTTGTCAATGTAAGTTACATCTTCTGCTAAAAATTCCTTCATTCCCGCTTGATAAAGCAATTGCAGGCGATCTTGTAAGTCAAAATAGCTGTCATAAGCAATTCCCTTCCAGTTGAACTTTAAATCTTCTGGGTTTTTTGACTCATCGACAATTTTGCAAAGAAAAAGATTTACCAATTTATCAAAAGCATTTTCGCGCCCCGAAACATTGTGTTGGCGCAAGATGGTGGCAAATTCGTGATATTTGCTTTGAATGTCTTTGCTGCTGACTTCTAAAAGATCTTTGGCGGCGTATTTTTGTTTGCCAATTTGATAAGGCAAAATGTCGTCTTCAAAAATTCCTTTGGTTGAAAAGTCTAGGTTGTAGGTTTCTCTCCAAGCTTTGTAAATGTCTTCAACTTCTAAAGCCTTTGCTTCTTTGAAGGATAAAGGCTTTTTGTCGGCCAATTCTTCAAGCAGTTTTTCGTTGTCTTTTAGCGATATAATATGGCTTTTGCACGAAACTTTGCCATCGACAAAATCAGAAACGTAAAGACAAACATATTGAGTTGTTCCAGCTTGTTTGGCGTAAGTTAGCATTTGTCCGCCACGTTGCAAAGTGTTGTTCCATTCTTTTTTAAATTCGCTTTCGTCTTTTTTGCACTCGATAATTAAAAGCGATTTTCCCGAATTATCTTTTATCAAAATATCAGCGCGCCCGCCGCTTGCGCCATGGCCAACTTTCCATTTTGGCTCAAGCTCGATATGTTCTGGTTTGTAGCCTTTTTCGAAAAGTCGGTTTACGCATTCAAAGAACCTTGAACTTCGATATAAAAGATCCTGAAATAAGTTCAGGATGACGACTCTAGTAGAACTCTCCAAATCTCGTCATCCTGAACTTGTTTCAGGATCTAATGCCGAATTTCATATGGCTTGACCCTAGATCTATCTCTGGAAAATATTTGCTAAAAATATCGTTCTTTTGGGTGAATTTAAGACGTTCTAGCGATGACGACTCTAGTAGAACTCTCCAAATCTCGTCATCCTGAACTTGTTTCAGGATCTAATGCCGAATTTCATATGGCTTGACCCTAGATCTATTTCTGGAAAATATTTGCTAAAAATATCGTTCTTTTGGGTGAATTTAAGACGTTCTAGCAAAGCTTTTAGGTTATCTTTATTTATCATTTTTTAGCTGATTAATTTTCTAGTCAAATTCGGATTAATCCGCGTTGTAATTTCATAATTAAATGATCCCGACCAATCGCCCCAATCTTCGGTGCTAACGACTTGGTTTTTTTTGCCGCCGATAATTGTTGCGATGTCGCCAACTTTAATTTTTTTCACGTCGGTTACATCAACCACAATCATATTCATCGTAACGCGTCCCAATTGCGGAACCTTGATTTTATTGACTAAAACCGAGCTTTTTTTTGAAGAAATTCGGGGAATTCCATCAAAATAACCAACTGGCAAAATGGCAATTTTTGAATCGCGTTTTAGCTGAAAAGTGCAGCCGTAAGAAATATGTGCTCCTTTTGGCAAGTGCTTTAACTCAACAATCACCGCTTTCCACGCTAAAACTGGCAATAAATTTGTTTCGGTTTTATGCAAATCAAAAACTTCTTGCGATGACCATAATCCATAAATTCCACCGCCAATTCTTATCGCGTCAAAACAACATTCAAAATCGGAAATAAAAGTTCCCGCCGTAGAACTGGCGTGGATTAAAGGATGAATATCAATTTTTGCCAACGCGTTTTTCCATTTCAATAATTCCGCAACTTGTTTTTTGGTATAAGCATCAAAAGCGCTATCATCAGAGGCTGCGAAATGAGTATATAAACCTTTAACTTCAATATTTTTATGCGCTAAAAGTTGCAGAATTTTTTTAGAATCAGAAAAAATAAAACCGTCGCGACCCAAGCCAGTATCAACGCAAAGATGAATTGCAATTTTTTTATTGCCCGAAAATTTTTGCGCCGCTTCCAAAACATCAAAGTTAGAAACCGACAATTCAATATTATTTTTTATCGCCAAAAAAAGCTGCGCCGGAAAGACGCGCCCTAACATTAAAATCGGTTTTGTTATTTTTTTTGCGCGCAATAAAAGCGCGTCGTCAAAACTATAAATTGCAAAATAATCTACATTTTTGGAAATAGTTTTAACAACTTCTAAAAGCCCGTGTCCGTAGGCGTTAGATTTTACAACGGCAATAAATTTGGTTTTTTTAGGAATTCTTTTTTTGATTTCTGAAACATTATTTAAAAGCGCTTTTTTGCTAATTTCGAGCCAAGTCAAATTCATAAAAAAATCTCTTAAATTTTATTGAAAAAACAGTTTTTTGCGCCGGTGTGACAAGCGGCGCCGATTTGATTTACTTTCAACAAAATGCAATCGAAATCACAATCTGCGGCAATTGAAACCACTTCTTGTAAATGTCCGGAAGTGTCGCCTTTTTTCCATAAAGATTTTCGCGAACGCGAAAAATAAGTGGCCAAACCACTTGATATTGTAAGACGCAAACTTTCTTCATTCATCCACGCCATCATCAAAACTTCTGCTGTTTTTGCATCTTGAGCGATTGTCGGAATTAATCCGTTTTGATCAAATTTTAGTTTTTTTATGATTTCTTCCATAGCTTAAAGAAGGTTGATAATTCTGGCATCAAAGCCTAAAAAAGCATTTCACATTTCACAAAAACAAAAATCAATTTTTTAAATGATAACTTGCACCAGACGAATTGAATTCGACGCCGCGCACCGCATTATCAACCACGAAAGCAAATGCAAAATGTTGCACGGACATCGCTATTGTTTAGAGGCAACTTTTGTCGCTGCTGATTTAGATAATTTAGGTCGCGTAATTGATTTTGGCGTGATTCGCGAAGTGCTTGGTGGCTGGATTGACGACAATTTTGATCATAACACAATTTTATCGATTAAAGATAAAAAACTGGGCGAAAAAATTGCCGAAATAACGGGGCAAAAAATTTATTACATGGCGCAAAATCCCACGGCAGAAAATATCGCCAATTATATTTTTGCCGAAATTTGCCCCAAACTTTTTGCCGATAAAAATGTCAAATGCGTTGCCCTAAAACTTTACGAAACCCCAAATTGCTACGCCAATGTTGAATAATTTTTCCGCCAATTATCGCGTTTATTTTGAAGACACCGACGCTGGCGGCGTGGTTTACTACGCTAATTATTTAAAATTTTTCGAGCGCGCCCGCACCGATTTTTTGCGCGCGCGCGGAATTTTCCAATCTGACTTGGCAAAAACGCAAAATTTAGCTTTTGTAGTTCGCAAATGCGAAATCGAATATCTAAGCCCCGCAAGGCTTGACAACCTAATTGAAGTTTCGGTTTTAATTAAAGAAAAGCGCGCCGCGTCAATTTTAATGGCGCAAGAAATTTCACGCGACGGCAAAATTTTATCGCGCCTAAATGTAGAAATTGTCTGCGTTAGCGCCGATGAATTTCGCCCTAAAAAACTGCCCACAAATTTTTAACCAAAAAACATGCCAATTCTCAACTGGATCGGAAAAGACAAAATAATAAATCATCACCTCGAAGTGCCATTTAGAGTTTTAGATTTGGCTTATGGTTTTTCGCCCCAAAACTTGCAAAGCCAAACTGCCACTAATTCGGGCAATAAAATAATTCATGGCGACAATCTTTTGGCACTTAAATCTTTGCTGTGCGAATATGAAGGCAAAATAAAATGTATTTATATCGATCCGCCTTACAACACCGGCAATGAAGGATGGGTTTATAACGATAATGTCAACGACCCTAAAATTAAAAAATGGCTGGGGCAAGTTGTGGGAAAAGAAGCCGAAGACTTAAGCCGCCACGACAAATGGCTTTGCATGATGTATCCGCGCCTAAAATTGCTGCATAAACTTTTGGCAGATGACGGCGCAATTTTTATTTCAATTGACGATAACGAGCTGGCAAATTTGCGGCTGATGATGGATGAAATTTTTGGGCAGCAGAATTTTGTTTCGAATTTTATTTGGAAGAAAAAAGGCACTTCAACAAATGTTAGCGGTGCCGCAATCAGTAATTTGACCGAGTATGTTTCTTGTTGGAAAAAGTCTGAAAATCCAATCAATTCAAGAATTAGGTCGAAAGACACTAGAAATCATCCATTCAAAGACGAACTGGGAAATTACCGAACAACAATCATCGAGAAAAAAAACAGCGGAGAATATGCGCGTCAAACAATGATGTTTGAAATCATGGGGGTTAATCCGAGAAGCGGCAAGCGTTGGCAAATTGGATTAGAAAAAGCTCGAGAACTAGAAAGCAAAAATCGGTTTGAGCTTTCTAACGGAATAGTGAAATTAAAAGTTTATGACTTTGAGGAAAAGGACACGGTTTCTGCTCAACCAAATCTACTACTAGAAAAAGGAACAACCGAAAGCGGCTCTAAAGATTTAAGGGAAATTGGTTTTGAATTTTCTAATCCAAAACCGAAAGAGTTGCTTGAACATCTTATTGGAATATCAACCGACAAAAACTCAATAATCCTCGATTCTTTTGCGGGCTCTGGAACCACGGCGCAGGCGGTTTTGAATCTTAATCAAGAAGATGGCGGCAATCGAAAATTTATTTTAATTGAAATGCAAGACTACGCCAAAAACATAACCGCCGCAAGGGTTGAGCGCGTAATTTGTGGTTATGGCGAAGGGCAAAAAGCGGTTGCGGGTTTGGGCGGCGAATTTGATTTTTTTGAATTAGGCGCGCCACTTTTTATTGGCGAAAATAACGAGTTTTTAAACGAAGAAATTAACCTCGAAACAATCAGGCAATATGTTTGGTATTCTGAAACCAAAAGCTCGTATCAGCCAAATTTTGACATTGAGAAAAGCCCTTATTTTTTGGGCAAAAAAGATCAAACCGCTTATTATTTTATCTACGAAAAAAACGCGCTCACAACTTTGAACTACGAAATTCTTGCTCAAATAAAAACTACCGCCGAACAATTTTTAATCTACGCCGATAATTGTTTGCTTGGCAAAGATTTTATGGCGCAAAATAGCATTATTTTCAAAAAAATTCCGCGCGATATTACGCGTTTTTAACTTGCCAAAACATGGAACTAAAAACTTATCAGCGTCAAGTAATTCAAGACCTTGAGCTTTATTTGCAATATTTACAAAAACACCAAAAAACTGACCTAGCTTTCAATAAATTTTGGGAAGATAAAATTGGAGTTTTCAGCAAGTTTGAAGGTTTGGGCATGGAACCTTACAAAAACAACATCCCAAACGCGCCACACCTTTGCGTGAAAGTTCCAACCTCGGGCGGCAAAACTTTTATTGCCTGCAACGCGCTGAAAACAATTTTTGATTCTTACGACGCAAATTTGCCAAAAGTGGTTATTTGGCTGGTTCCATGGAGCAATTTGCTCGATCAAACGCTTAAAAACTTGAGCGATTCAAATCATCCTTATCGCCAAAAGTTAAATAGTTTATTTGGCAATCGCGTTGAAATTTATCAAAAAAAAGATTTGCTTTCAGGACAAAATTTTAGCCCAGTTTCGGTTAAAGAACAGCTTTCGATAATAGTTTTAAGCTTTGCCAGCTTGCGCGCAAAAAACAAAGATGATCGCAAAGTTTATCAGCAAAACGGACAATTGGCGGCTTTTACAAATAGCTACAAAGACAATTCGCACTTGCTTGAAGGTGTTGACGAAACCGCCTTAATCAATGTGATTAGAAGCCTTGAACCAGTTTTGGTGGTAGATGAAAGCCACAATGCCGAAAGCGATTTAAGTGTTGAAATGCTAAACGCGCTAAATCCTTCTTTTGTTTTAGACTTAACCGCCACGCCAAAAAACAACAGCAACTTGATAAGCTTGGTTCCGGCAATTGAGCTAAAAAAAGAACATATGGTTAAGTTGCCAGTTATTGTCTATAACCACCACAGCCGCCAAGAAGTAATTGAAAGCGCAATTCATTTGCAAAAAAGTTTGGAAAATGCGGCGCGTTTGCAAGAAGAAAAGGGCGAAAAATATATTCGACCAATTGTATTGTTTCAGGCGCAACCAAAAAACGCTGATGATGCCACAACTTTTGAAAAGTTAAAAGCCGCTTTAATAGAAGCTGGAATTCCTCAAAATCAGATAAAAATAAAAACCGCTAATAAAGACGAATTAAAAGGAATTGACTTGCTTTCGCGCGATTGCGAAGTGCGTTTTATCATAACCATCAACGCTTTGAAAGAAGGTTGGGATTGTCCGTTCGCTTATGTTTTGGCTTCTTTGGCTGATAAATCTTCGGCGGTTGATGTGACCCAAATTTTGGGTCGCGTTTTGCGTCAACCTTACGTTAAAAAACATGGCGAACCTTTGTTGAATGTTTCGTTTGTTTTAAGTGCTTCGGCAAAATTTCAAGAAACTTTGGGCAATGTTGTTAAGGCTTTGCAAAATTGCGGTTTTAGCGAAAAAGATTATCGCTACAAAGATTTTCAAACCGATGCACAAAAAGAAAATTTTGACAAAAACGAGACGCAAAATTTGATGGAAAATTTTTTGTTTTCGGGCTTGCAAGAAAACGAAGTTTTTAACCCTAAACAAATTGCGATTAATTCAGATTTGGCGGCGCAAGAAAGGCTTTTAAAAATTCAAGATTTGGCGCTTAAAAATAGCCAAGAAATGGAAAGTCAAATTGAGCAAGAAAATCAAAAAAATCCTCAAGAAAACGCAATTCAAGAATTGGGTAAAATAGTGAAAAAATATAAAATGGTCGAAAGCCACCAAGAATTGGCTTTGAAACTGGTTTTGCCTAAATTTTTTTTAGAAGTTCCTGTCGATTTAAGTAGCGATAAAAAAGTTGAGCTTTCGAGCGAACCTCTTTTACAAAATTTTAAATTGAGCGGCGAAAATTCTAAAATTGATTTTGAGCAAACTGTTTCAGATTTATATAAAATTGACATCGAACAAACCAGCAAAGACCAATATGCGCCGCGTTTTAGTAAAGTTGAGAATCAGATTATTAAAAGCTCAATTGCCGAATTTATTTTAGCCAAACCACGAGAATCACAAATTAAAGATATTGCACATCGCATGATTGAAGCAATTGGAGATATGTATCCAATTGCCGATCAAGAAATTAGAAAATTTATAGAGCAGGTTTTAAGCCATTTAAACTGCGATCAGTTAAAAGAAATTTTAGCACGCCAAACCAGCGCTTGCAAAAAAATAAAAGAAAAAATTCAAGATCACGTCAACAGGCACGCCAAAAGAGAGTTCGAAAATTTATTAAAAATAGGCAAAATAACTTGCGAACCGAGTTGGAAATTTTCTAAAGAAATTATTCAAAGCGGCGAATTGGGTGCAGAAATTTCTAAATCGCTTTACGAGCGCGAAGCAAAAATGAACGGCTTTGAAACAAAAATAATTACCGAAATTTCAGGCTTATCAAATATTGCTTTTTGGCACCGAAATCTTGGAAAATCTCGCGGATTTTCAATCAACGGTTTTAAATCGAATCATTATCCCGACTTTATTTTAGCTTCAAAAAAAGGGGCAATAATTTTGGTTGAAACAAAGGGCGATGATCGCGACAATTCTGACAGCGCAGCAAAATGCGCTTTGGGAAGCCAATGGGTAAATTCTTTGGAAAGGCAAAAATTTTCTTATTTTATGATTTTTGAACAAGAAAAAGAAATTGAAGGCACTTATTCGCTACAAGAAGCAAAAAAATTAATATCTGAACTTTGATTTAGCCCATTTGAAGCAAAAATAATTTTTAAAAAAACAATGTTTGACAACTTTTCTACCAAAATCACCCGCATTTTCGACACCATTTCCGGCAAAAAATTTATCTCCGAAGATGATTTAAACGCCACAATGCGTGAGATCAGAATTGCGCTTTTGGAAGCCGATGTTTCTTTGCCAATCGCCAAAGAATTTATTGAAAAAGTTAAAACCGAAGCCTTGGGGCAACAAGTTGTAAAAAGCGTTTCACCCGGACAAATGGTGGTGAAAATTGTTCATGATGAATTGGTGAAATTATTGGGCGGGCAAAAAGCTGAAATTAATTTAAATGCCAAACCACCAATTGTGATTTTGATGGTTGGTTTGCAAGGCGCTGGGAAAACTACAACTTCTGGAAAACTGGCGTTACGTTTTAAAAATAAAAATCACAAAAAAGTTTTGCTCGCTTCGCTCGACACTTACAGACCAGCTGCTGCCCAACAGTTAAAAATTTTATCCCAAAGAGTTGCGGTTGATTTTGATGAATTTGACGGCACAAAAACGCCGCTTTTTTTAGCCAAAAAAGCTAAACAAAAAGCCCTAGATGGCGGTTATGAAATTTTAATTTTAGACACCGCAGGACGCACGCACATTAATGACGAATTAATGCGCGAATTAATTGATATTGAAAAAGCGGTTGAACCAACAGAAATCTTGCTTGTCGTTGATGCGATGATTGGTCAAGATGCGGTAAATGTTGCTAAAAGTTTTAACGAAAAATTAAAATTAACTGGCACAATTTTAACGCGTTTAGATGGCGATTCGCGCGGTGGCGCAGCCTTAACCATGAAAGCTGCAACTAATTGCGCCATTAAATTTATTGGTATTGGCGAAAAATTAGAAGAGCTCGATGAGTTTAATCCAGAACGTATCGCCTCACGCATAATCGGCATGGGCGACGTGGTTTCTTTGGTTGAAAAAGCGCAAGAAGTTTTTGATGCCAAAGAAATGGAAAAAGCGGCCAAGAAAATGCAAAAAGGACAATTTGATTTGGATGATTTATTGTCGCAAATTCGCAACATGAAAAAAATGGGCGGCATTGGCAGCATTGTCAATTTGTTACCCGGAATGGGCAAAATAAAGGAGCAATTAGGAAAGTTAGGCGGCTTTGAAAAAGAAATAAAAATGCAAGAAGCGTTGATTTTATCAATGACGCAAAAAGAAAGATCCAATCCTGATATTTTAAATTCTTCGCGCAAACATCGTATCGCTCGCGGTGCCGGTAGCACGATTCAAGAGGTTAATCGTTTGCTAAAAAAATATAAGCAGATGCAAAAAATGATGAAAAAAGTTGGAAAAATCGACCCGAAAAAAATGCAAGAAATGATGGATTCC
>Ga0114967_10000348_pt1 | contig 38892 bp, 45 predicted proteins | sample M_130628_MF_Meta_FD_92639 | JGI IMG/M metagenome (GOLD analysis project Ga0114967, IMG submission 92639) | Freshwater microbial communities from Lake Montjoie, Canada to study carbon cycling - M_130628_MF_MetaG | ecosystem: Environmental > Aquatic > Freshwater > Lake | place: Lake Montjoie... | reverse complement strand
CCAGATGCAAGCATGCGCTTAGTGTGTTTCGTTCCTTCTGCACCAGTCATGCCCTGCACAATCACAATACTTTTTTCATCAATAAAAATGGACATTACATTGCCGCCAATTCTGCAGCACGATTTGCTGCTCCATCCATGGTGTCTACCTGCTCGATTAATGGATGGGCTGCTGCTTTGAGAATCGCACGCCCTTCAATAACGTTATTGCCATCTAGTCGTACGACAATAGGTTTCGTTGCTTTTGGCCCCAATAATTCGAGCGCTTGAACAATTCCATTTGCAACAGCATCACAAGCCGTGATCCCGCCAAATACATTTACGAAAACACTCTTTACGTCTGAGTCGCCCAAAATAATTGAAAGGCCATCGGCCATCACTTGAGCAGATGCTCCACCACCAATATCTAGGAAGTTTGCTGGACGTACTCCCCCGTGTTTTTCACCAGCGTATGCAACAACATCGAGTGTGCTCATGACGAGGCCAGCACCGTTACCAATGATTCCAACTTGTCCATCGAGTTTTACATAATTGAGATCTTTTTCCTTGGCCGCGGCTTCCAGAGCATTCGTTGCTGCGTGATCGACTAGTGCTTCGTGATCAGGATGCCTAAAACCTGCATTGTCATCTAGCGTTACCTTGCCATCCAGAGCAATGATCTTGCCATCGACTGTCTTAACGAGTGGATTCACTTCTACAAGTGTTGCATCCTCAGATTGGAAAACTTTCCATAACGTAAGAAGCACAGCTTCGACTTGTGGTGCAACATCGGCTGGAAAAGCTGCAGCTTCGACAATCTCTTTTGCTTTCTGCGCACTGATTCCAAGATTTGCATCGATTGAAATTTTTGCCAGTTTCTCAGGAGCAGTGTGTGCTACTTCTTCGATATCCATTCCGCCTGAAACGGATGCCATAACAAGAAAGGTTCTATTTGAACGATCCAACAAAATTGCTAAATAGTATTCAGAGTCAATTGGAGCAGCTTGGGCGACCATTACCGTGCGAACAGTGTGACCTTTGATATCCATTCCAAGAATCGCACTTGCTTTTTCTTTAGCTTCAGATGCATTTTCTGCAACTTTGACTCCACCAGCTTTTCCACGGCCGCCAACTTTTACTTGAGCTTTGATAACAACTTTGCCACCAATTTTTACTGCGGCATCGTGTGCTTGTTCTGGAGTTGTTGCGATAGCTGCAGCAAGTACAGGTACTCCATGTTTTTCAAAGAGATCTCGTGCTTGGTATTCAAAGAGATCCACAGAAAACTCCACTCATGTCATTAAAAAGTATTTGCTAATACTAGAGCTTCTCAACCGGTGCATAACGCAGCAGTAATCGCTTCTCTCCGTATTGTCCGAAGTTTATGGTCGCTTCAGACTTATCTCCTTCACCCGCAATAGCCACAACAGTTCCGAGCCCAAATGTGTCATGTGACACACGCTCGCCCACTGCTAATTGCATTGCAGTGCTTTTCTTTCCAGTTGGCCGAGGCGGCGGTGCTGTTGCGACGCGAGATTTACGAAGCAGTGATGGTGACAGTGATGCAGATGCGCCACCGTGATTTCTCCACTCAATTACACCTTCAGGAATTTCATCAAGGAAACGTGATGCTGGGTTATATGTCGGTGATCCCCATGAAGATCGATACTCCGCACGAGAAACATAGAGTCGTTTTTCTGCACGAGTTAGGCCAACGTATGCAAGACGACGTTCTTCTTCAATTTCATCTTTCTCACCGAGTGTTCGTGAATGTGGAAATATTCCATCTTCCATTCCTGTAAGAAACACAGTTGGAAACTCCAAACCTTTGGCAGTGTGCAGAGTCATCAGTGTTACTACGCCACCATGATCTTCACCTTCTGGAATTTCATCGGCATCAGCAACTAATGAAACTTTTTCCAGGAAACCTGCTAGCGAAATCTCTTCATCTTCACCTAGCTCTTCAAATGGACGCTTCTCGTATTCCATTGAAACAGCTACTAATTCTTTTAAGTTTTCCACACGAACTTCATCTTGTGGATCTGTGCTTGCGGATAATTCAGAGAGTAATCCTGACTGCTCAAGAATTGCTTCGATGATTATTGATGGGCGTGTCTTTGCTTCAACGAGTGTGCGAAGTGCAACCATCATTGAAACAAACTCTTTGACTGACTGGGCCGCTCGTGCAGGCATTCCCGAAGTTTGTTCGCATTGAGACAAACCACCCCAGAAAGACAAGTTATTGGTTTGCGCATGTAAATCCACGCATTCAATTGCTCGGTCACCTATGCCACGCTTTGGAACATTAATGATTCGGCGTAGTGAAATTTCATCTTCTAAATTAGCGAGCACCCGCAAATAGGCCAAGAGATCTTTAACTTCTTTACGTTCGTAAAATCGAAGGCCGCCAACTACTTTATAGGGCAGTGCAGAACGCATAAAAATTTCTTCGAAGACTCGAGATTGAGCATTTGTGCGATAAAAAATTGCTGTATCCCCTGGTTCAGATTGACCGCTACGTTGCAGTTCGCGAATTTCATCTTTCACAAACTCTGCTTCATCGTGTTCAGACTCGGCGACATAACCAATCAAAGGCGCACCTGCGCCTTCTTCGGACCATAAGTTTTTTTCTTTGCGACTCTCATTTTTGGTAATTACAGCATTGGCCGCTGAGAGAATGTTTTGTGTCGAACGATAGTTTTGTTCGAGCAAAACAGTTGTCGCATTTGGATAATCCAATTCGAATTGAAGAATATTGCGAATAGTTGCACCGCGAAATCCATAAATTGATTGGTCAGCATCACCCACCACGCAAAGTTCGGCTGGGGCTAATCCCTCTTGGGCATTACCAACGAGTTCTTTGACCAAGATATATTGGGCGTGATTTGTATCTTGATACTCATCAACGAGGACGTGCTTAAATCGTGAGCGCAGACGAGCCTTTGCTTCAGGGTACCTCTGAAGCACTTCGACTGTTTTCAAAATTAGATCATCAAAATCCATAGCATTTGCCTGTTGCAATCGACGTTGATAGATCGCATACACATCGGCAACAACTTCTTCAAACTGATTCTTGGTGGCATTTACATAATCATTTGGACCCATCAACTCATTCTTTGCATTTGAAATAATTGATTGAAATTGACGAGCTGGATAGCGTTTTGGATCTAAGTTAAGTTCTTTTGCAACAATTGTGATGAGTCGTAAGCTATCAGCCGAGTCATAAATACTGAATGCATTTCCATAACCAAGTCGGACAGCTTCTTGCCTTAATAAACGCACGCAAGCAGAATGAAATGTCGAAACCCACATTGACTTTGCGACTGGACCGACCAATGCTGCAACGCGATCTTTCATTTCTCCCGCAGCTTTATTTGTAAATGTAATTGCCAATATTTCATATGGTGCGACACCACGTCGTGCCATTAAATATGCAATTCTGCGAGTGAGTACTCGAGTTTTTCCAGAACCAGCGCCAGCAACTACAAGAAGCGGACCACCACTATGAATAACTGCGGCTTGCTGTTGCGGATTGAGCCCTTCTAGCAAGGCATCGGTACTTTCCATGGCGGTGAGTCTATTAGGCTTGCGGACATGGAACCGATTGCAGATAACGAAATCAAACGCGTACTTGTTGTTAACGCCCACCCTGATGATTCTGACTTCGGAGCTTCCGGAACAATTGCGCAATGGGTAAAAAAAGGAATACAAGTTTCATATGTGTTCTGCACGAATGGTGATCAAGGCGGTGAAGAGTCAGGAATCGCGAAAGAAGATATGCCTAAAGTTCGTCAGCGCGAACAGCGCGAAGCTGGCGCTGTTATTGGCGTAACTGACATTACATTTTTAAATTATGTTGATGGCCATCTCGAAGCGACTATTGCATTGCGTAAAGATATTGTCCGCCAAATTCGTCGAGTACAACCAGATCGCATGGTGTGCCAGAGCCCAGAGCGAAATTGGGAAAGAATTGGTGCAAGTCATCCAGATCATTTGGCAGCAGGTGAAGCTGCTGTGCAGGCGGTATATCCAGATGCGCGAAACCCTTTTGCATTCACAGATTTATTGGAGAATGAAAAGTTAGAACCGTGGAAAGTTCGCGAAGTGTGGATGATGGGATTCTCAAACCCAGATCACTTTGTAGACGTTACTGACACATTTGATTTGAAGATCAAGGCTCTGCACGCTCACGCATCGCAAACTTCTCATAATTTAGAGCTCGAAAAGATGGTGCGTGAATGGGGCGCACGCAACGCAGCTGCTGCTGGATACGCAGAAGGAAGACTTGCTGAGGCTTTTAAAATAGTTAATACAAATTAATTAACCAAGACTTTTGAAATCGCAATAGTTTTTGCAGGTTTTCCGTCTGGTGCGCCACCGACTGCACCTGCTTTTGCTATTGCTTTCACAATATCTAAACCAGATGTAATGGTTCCCCAAATTGTGTAACTCGGCGCGAGAGTTGTGTTTGCATAAACCAAAAAGAATTGGCTGCCATTAGTATTTGGTCCTGAATTCGCCATCGCAACTGTGCCGGCTGGATAGTTGTTTTTCTTATTGGCCGGCAAATTTTCGTCAGGATACGTGAACTCTGGGCCACCGCTACCTGTGGCAGTTGGATCTCCACATTGCAAAACAAATAACCCTTGTGTGGTTAAGCGGTGGCATAGTGAGTTGTCGTAATACCCACCTTTTGCCAGAGCGGTAATCGAAGTCATCGTGAAAGGAGCTTTTGCCCCGACCAGACTTATAACAATGTTTCCGCAATTAGTTACCAAAGTTAATTTCTTGGGAAAAGATGTAAGCACCTTAGATGGCGTAGCGATCTTTTTCGGAGTATGACCAACAGCCTTGGTCTTAGAACATTTTAACGTTGCCGCGTGTGCAGTTGGCATAAGAGCTAAAGGAGTAATTGCTAAAACAATTCCTGTGACTATTGCTACCAATTTCTTCATTTTTACTCCCACTCGATTGTTGCTGGCGGCTTACTGGTTATATCTAACACGACTCGATTTACTTCGCGCACCTCATTGGTGATTCGTGTCGAAATCTTCTCAAGAACTTCATAAGGAACTCTGGACCAATCTGCTGTCATTGCATCTTCACTGGATACGGGCCGAAGCACGATCGGGTGACCATATGTACGTCCATCGCCTTGAACTCCAACACTTCGCACATCAGCTAATAGAACTACAGGACACTGCCAAATATCTCTATCTAGTCCTGCACTCTTTAGCTCTTCTCGGGCTATCAGATCTGCTGCGCGTAAAATTTCTAATCGTTCGCGAGTGACTTCTCCGATAATTCGAATGGCAAGTCCTGGTCCAGGAAATGGTTGACGCCACACTATTGCTTCGGGTAAACCTAATTCGATTCCAACGTTTCGTACCTCATCTTTAAAGAGTGTGCGCAACGGTTCTACCAATACAAATTTCAGGTCATCAGGTAATCCGCCAACATTATGGTGAGATTTAATATTTGCAGTTCCTGTTCCTCCACCAGATTCGACAACATCTGGATAGAGAGTTCCTTGAACCAAGAATTCAACTTCTCCCCCACTTGCTATCTCTCGTGCAGCTTTCTCAAATGATCTGATGAATTCACGGCCAACGATCTTGCGCTTAGTTTCGGGATCGCTCACGCCTTTGAGCGCATCTAAGAATTGATCTACCGCATCAATGACAACAAGATTTACTCCAGTTGAGGCAACAAAATCTCTTTGAACTTGTTCGGATTCGCCACTTCGCAATAAACCGTGATCCACAAAGACACAGGTTAATTGTTTACCAACTGCTTTTTGAATAATTGCTGCAGCAACAGCGGAATCTACGCCGCCTGAAAGCCCGCAGATGACTCTTTTATCTCCGATCACTATGCGCGCTTTTTCAATTTCAGTATGCGCAATATTTGCAGCTGTCCATGTTGGTGAACACTTGGCAATGTTAAGTAACCAGTTCTTCAGAATCGCTTGCCCATGTTCTGAATGCAAAACTTCTGGATGAAATTGAACTCCCGATAATTGAGCATTGGCATTTTCAAAAGCGGCAATTGAAGTATCACTCGTACTTGCTGTCACACTAAAACCACATGGCGCTTCTGTTACGGCATCTCCGTGCGACATCCAGACTCTTTGTTCTGATGGAAGTGATGCAAATACTTTTGATCCAGCATTAACTTTTAGGTGTGTTCGTCCAAACTCTGATGTACCTGTCTGGCTTACCACGCCGCCAAGGGCTGCAGCCATTGCTTGAAAGCCGTAGCAAATGCCGAAGATAGGAATATTTAGCGCAAAGATTTCCGGATCAACCGTAGGGGCATTGTGCGCATACACACTCGATGGTCCGCCAGAGAGAATGATTGCTTCTGGATTTTTTGCACTTATGTGGGCTGCAGTGATGGATGACGGAACTACTTCTGAATAAATATCTGCTTCACGGACTCGGCGTGCGATTAGTTGTGCGTATTGCGCTCCAAAATCAATAACCAATACTCCATGAGCATTAGGCACGATGAATAAGTACTTCTACTCGCTGGAACGATTTAACATCTGAATACCCAGTTGTCGCCATCGCGCGTCGGAGTGCTCCAAATAAATTCATTGACCCATCAGCTGCATGAGATGGTCCAAGTAAAATCTCTTGCAACGTTCCAGATGTTCCCACGGCAACTCTCTCCCCGCGAGGAAGTTCTGGATGGTGCGCTTCAGATCCCCAGTGCCAACCGAGTCCAGGTGCTTCAGTTGCTTTTGCAAGTGGCGACCCCATCATTACAGCGTCAGCTCCGCACGCAATTGCTTTAGCAATATCTCCACTGCGGCCAACAGAACCATCTGCAATCACGTGAACATAGCGTCCGCCGGATTCATCTAGATATTCGCGACGAGCGGAAGCAACTTCAGCGACAGCTGATGCCATAGGAACTTCAATGCCTAATACTTTTCGTGTTGTGTGTGCTGATCCGCCGCCAAAACCAACGAGTACACCAGCAGCACCTGCGCGCATTAAGTGAAGCGCACCTGTTGCAGTTGCAACGCCACCAACAATTACTGGAACATCTAGTTCGTAAATAAATTTTTTCAGATTCAGCGCTTCATTTTCGGCAGCAACATGTTCAGCACTAACTGTTGTTCCGCGAATCACGAAAATATCCACACCTGCATCAATAACTGCTTTATGTAATTCAGCAGTCCGAGCAGGAGAAAGTGAAGCTGCAACTGTTATGCCCGCATCTCTTATAGCTTTAATTCTTGCTTTGATTAGTTCTGGCTTAATTGGCTCAGAATAAATCTCTTGCATGCGTTTTGTTGCATGCTTATCTGGCATCGATGCAATTTCGCCCAATGGAATTCGAGGATCTTCATAGCGAGTCCACAAACCTTCCAGATTGAGAACTCCCAATCCACCTAGTTTTCCAATTGCAATTGCTGTATCCGGAGAGACAACTGAATCCATTGGTGCAGCCATCATGGGTAAATCAAATTTGTAAGCATCAATCTGCCATGAAGTTGAAACTTCGAGTGGATCACGAGTACGACGACTTGGAACAATTGCGATGTCGTCAAAAGAATAAGCCACACGTGCTCTCTTGCCGGGAGCTATTTCAATATCGCTCATTCTCGCCTCTTTCTTTGTTAGTTCTTCTGTGAATAATTTGGAGCATCTGCAATGTGCAAAACATCGTGCGGATGGCTTTCTTGTAAACCCGCTGCGGTGATTTGAATGAGGCGACCTTCACGACGAAGTGTTTCTATATCTGGGGCTCCCGCATATCCCATACCGGAGCGCAATCCGCCAACTAATTGGTGCACAACATCGGCTGCAGATCCACTGTAAGAAACTTTTCCTTCTATGCCTTCTGGAACTAATTTGTCTTCAGACAAAACATCATCTTGCATGTAACGATCCTTGGAATAAGATTTTTTATCTCCACGTGATTGCATTGCACCAAGTGAGCCCATTCCGCGGTAGGCCTTGTACTTGCTCCCACTAATTTCAACTAACTCTCCCGGCGATTCATCACAGCCAGCAAGTAATGAACCGAGCATTACTGAATGTGCCCCAGCAACAATTGCTTTAACAATGTCACCTGAATATTGCAATCCACCATCTGCAATAAGTGGGATTCCTGCTTTTGCGCACGCCTTGCTTGCTTCCATGATTGCAGTAATTTGCGGAACGCCGACTCCCGCGACTACGCGAGTCGTACAAATTGATCCTGGACCAACTCCAACTTTTACAGCGTCTGCGCCAGCATTGATTAGTGCTTGTGCACCCGCGCGTGTGGCTACATTTCCACCAATAACCTGGGTCGTTGGTGAGTATTTCTTAATGCGTGCAATTGAATCTAAAACTGCGCGGTGATGACCGTGTGCGGTATCTACAACAACTACATCTACACCTGCTTCAATCAACGCTTGTGCGCGGTTAAATCCATCATCTCCGACACCAACTGCGGCTCCTGCAAGACCCACATTTTTTACTAACTTGACGTGAGTTACTTGTTCTTCAATTGGTAAATTTCTATGAATAATTCCGATGCCGCCAACTTTTGCCATTGCAATTGCCATTGCAGATTCAGTTACGGTGTCCATAGCTGATGAAATCAGCGGAACAGAGAGTGAAATTGTGCGGGTTAGCCAGGTTCCCGTGTTTACTTCGCTTGGCACAACTTCTGATGCATCTGGCAGAAGTAACACATCATCATATGTAAGGCCGAGCATTGCGATTTTCTCAGTATCAGTACTCATCGCTGCCCTCCCTCACTTTTTTAACTTCAAACGCGTGCAAGAAAGTCAGAGTCTATCGGTGGAATTAGGCTCCTATTGCCCGTGTGATTTCCTCACATGCGAAGTTCAAATCAGGGGTTTTCGTCATGTTTGTGCAATCGCTTTCGCGCCATCCCGGTCCACCTAAAAGTATGCGTGGTGCAGGACGCATGCTGGGCAGATTTTTGAAAAATAATGGGTCAGCATTTTCCACTAATTGCGCCCATAAGAAAATAGCAGGTGGTGCAAATTTTTCCACCATCGCTTCAAGGGCAACGAGTGGGGTTCGAGAACCCATGAATTGGCACTCAATATTTCTCTCCGCAAGCGCGGCCGTCAATGCATGAATTGCAAGAGAATGCATTTCCTCACCAACGGATGCAACAAGTACCGGTCGAGGATTAATTGGCTTTTTTAACAATGATTCACGTTCACGCAAAACTGTTTTTAAAATTTCAGAGAAAAGGTGTTCAACTTCGATTCCCTTGCCTGTTTCTTCCCACAACTTTCCAACCAGTACTAGAACTGGAACGATGACTTCGTGCCACGAATAAATAACACCATTTTTTTCGATATCACTTCGGAGTGCGCTCTCAATAAAACTCTTATCCATAGCCAGCGCAGCGTTAAACAAAACGATAACCATTTCATGCCGATCAGAAAAACCATCAACAATTTTTTCTATATTTATATCGCTGTTATCATTTAATGCTTTTTCTGCTGCTAGCGCCGGTGGAGTGCCAGCGATTATCAACCGACGCATTGTTGTTAATGTGGCTAAATCCTCCGTACTGTAAAGGCGATGAGAACCACTTTCGTGATCTGTTGGTCCAACGCCATAGCGGCGAGCCCACGTTCGAAGAGTCGCAGGCGCTACACCGAGGCGTCTGGCCACGGCTGCAACGGTTAAAAACTCTTCCATGGGCTAATCGTGGCGTGATGAGAGGCAACTCACCACTTGGAACGCTCTTTTTTAGGGTAAATCACTGGTGCCTACTTGAACAACCTATGAAACGGTTGTATCTTCTTCGCATGGCTGAAATTTCACGTTTACCCCAACCGATTGCAGATCACTGGGAGTGGCAATACGAGGGTTCATGCCGCACGCTTCCTAGCGAGATGTTTTTCCATCCAGATGGAGAACGCGGCCCACGTAGGCGCAATCGTGAAAATGCAGCAAAGGCAATTTGTGCGAGCTGCCCTGTTATCCAGCAGTGTCGTTCGCACGCCTTGGCAGTACAAGAACCTTACGGAATCTGGGGAGGTCTATCTGAAGATGATCGCCTCGCAATTATTGGAGATGTCATTTCGCCCGAAGTTTCTCACGCTTCATAAATTGTTTTAATAAAAAACCCCTTCGCAGTGAGCGAAGGGGTTTTTTACTACTCTTACATTAGTGAGAGTGCCCACCTGGACCATGTGAGTGCCCGTGGCCACCGGCATCTGGTGCTTCATCTGCTGGACGCTCGTACACAACAGCTTCTGTTGTAATGAACATCGCAGCAATTGATGCAGCATTTGCAAGTGCGGAACGAGTTACTTTCACAGGATCGATGACGCCGTCTTTTGCAAGATCGCCATAGACATCAGTTGCGGCGTTGAAGCCTTCATGAGCTTTCATTGCACGAACTTTTGCAACAACCACGTAACCTTCAAGTCCTGCATTTTCTGCAATCCAACGAAGCGGTTCGTCACAAGCCTTGCGAACAAGTCGAACACCAACAGCCTTATCGCCAGTGAATCCAAGATCGCCTTCAAGTGCATCTGCAGCGTGTACAAGTGCCGCGCCTCCACCAATAACGATTCCTTCTTCTACTGCTGCGCGAGTTGCTGAAATAGCATCTTCAAGGCGGTGCTTCTTCTCCTTGAGCTCTACTTCTGTGTGTGCGCCAACTTTGATTACGCAAACTCCTCCAGCGAGTTTGGCAACACGTTCTTGGAGCTTGCCGCGATCCCATTCGGAATCAGTGTTCGCTAATTCATTGCGAATTTCTTGCACACGAGCTGCAACGAGTTTCTTATCGCCAGCGCCATCCACGATTGTGGTTGCATCCTTTGAAATTACTATTCGACGAGCTTTACCGAGTGATTCAACCCCGATTTGATCGAGCTTCATGCCAACTTCTGAAGAGATAACAGTTCCACCAGTTAGAATCGCGATGTCTTCGAGCATCGCCTTGCGACGATCTCCAAAGCCAGGTGCTTTGACTGCAGCGGAAGCGAATACTCCACGCATACGGTTTACAACCAGAGTTGAAAGCGCTTCACCTTCAACATCTTCTGCGATGATTAATAGTGGTTTTGATGCCTGTGCAATCTTTTCTAAGATTGGAAGTAACTCTGCGAGCGCAGAAATTTTATTTCCTACGATTAAAACGTAAGCATCTTCCAGGACTGCCTCCATGCGATCTTGATCTGTTACGAAGTACGGAGAGATGTAGCCCTTATCAAATTGCATACCTTCTGTGAATTCGAGTTCAAGCGCCGTTGTTGAGGCTTCTTCAACTGTGATGACACCATCTTTGCCGACCTTGTCCATCGCTTCTGCGATGAGATCGCCAATGCTGCGATCTTGTGCGGAAATAGTTGCAACATCTGCAATCTGTGCCTTGTCATTGACAACTGTGGCATTCGCGCGCAAACGCTCGGAGATAGCAATAACTGCGGCTTCAATTCCGAGTTTGAGATCCATTGGTTGTGCACCGGCGGCAAGATTACGAAGACCTTCTTTAACCATTGCTTGAGCCAGAACCGTGGCAGTTGTTGTTCCGTCACCAGCGACATCGTTGGTCTTGGTAGCAACTTCTTTAACGAGTTGTGCTCCCATATTTTCTACAGGGTCAGAGAGTTCAATCTCTTTGGCAATTGTTACGCCATCATTGGTAATTGTTGGAGCGCCATAAGACTTAGAGATAACTACGTTGCGACCCTTAGGTCCCAGAGTTACCTTGACAGTGTCCGCCAAAATATTGACGCCACGCTCCATTGCACGACGAGCATGCTCGTCGAAATCTAGAATCTTTCCCATTTACTTCTCGATAACAGCGAGAATGTCACGAGCGGAGAGAACTAAGTACTCTTCGTTGTTGTACTTAACTTCAGTTCCGCCGTACTTGCTATAGAGAACTACATCGCCAACTTTGACATCCATAGGAACGCGAACGCCATCATCAAAGCGACCTGGTCCGACAGCAATAACTGTGCCTTCTTGTGGCTTCTCTTTTGCTGTATCTGGGATAACAAGACCTGATGCAGTAGTTGTTTCAGCCTCGTTGGCCTTTACGACAATGCGATCTTCAAGCGGCTTAATGGCTACAGCCATGGGTATAACTCCTTCATAGTGTGATGTGTGGGCCTGGGGCCGCAATTAGCAGACTCGACCCTTGAGTGCTAACGCCAAGAGTACGCGTGGCTATTCCCGATGCGCAAATTAAGAGTTACACGCTCACAGTTGTGACAGAAAGGTTGGATGAAGCGCTCAGATCAAGAGCTGAAGGGGGGCGCCCGGCGCTACTCATGAGAGATCCCAAGGCTGCAACCATGGCTCCGTTATCTGTGCAAAGCACTGGAGAAGGGATTCGCAACTGCACCCCAGCGTCGCGACATCTCTGTTCGGCTAACTCGCGCAATCGCGAGTTTGCGGCAACTCCCCCGGCGATCACCAACGATTGGATTCCAGTTGCCGTGCATGCTGCAAGTGATTTTTGCACAAGCACATCAACGATTGCTTCTTGAAAAGAAGCCGCAACATCACCTTTTTTATACTGCGGTGTTGACTCTAGATAACGTGCCACAGCGGTCTTGAGTCCAGAGAATGAAAAATCATATGGACGCGTGCGCCAATCTTCGGCTTGCGTTAATCCGCGTGGAAAATTGATCGAACCACTGTCACCATTTTTTGCTTCTAGGTCTATAGCAGGCCCACCAGGAAAACCGAGTCCCATGACTCGTGCAATCTTGTCGAATGCCTCACCGGCTGCATCATCCATTGTCGAACCTAAAGAAATGATTGACGATGTAATGTCGTTGATTTGCAAAATCGATGAGTGTCCACCACTAACAAGTAATGCAATTGTTGGCTCAATGGGTTTGTCGTGAGTTAAGTAATCAACGCTGACATGAGCAGCCAAGTGGTTTACTCCGTATAGTGGTTTATCTAACGCTAAGGCAATGGCTGCAGCAGTTGTTGTTCCAACTAATAAAGCACCGACTAAACCTGGTCCAGCTGTGACTGCTATTGCATCAAGATCGCTCAGTGAAACTTTGGCACTTTTGAGAGCTCGATCGAGGGATGGAATCATCGCTTCTAAATGTGCCCTGCTTGCGATTTCTGGAACAACTCCGCCGAAGCGTGCATGCTCTTGCACGCTAGATGCGATTTCATTTGCCAATAACGTGCGACCTTTAACAATGCCAATTGCGGTTTCATCACATGATGTTTCGATTCCTAAAATCAGTGGTTGGCTCATGTCAGCTCTTTTCGCATGACGTGAGCATCGAGTCCTGGACCGTAATAATTCTTGCGAGTATTGATTATCGAATAATCCAGAGTTTCATAGAGTGCTATGGCTGATGAATTGTTAACGCCAACTTCAAGGATCATCGATGGCGCCCCCCGCATAAGTGACCATTTTTCAAGTGAATCCAAAAAGTGGCGAGCGATGCCACGTCTGCGCGCTTCTGGAAGAACAGCAACGGTTAAAACATCAGCATCCACACCGGATGCAACAACCATGACGCCGGCGTAACCCACAATCTGTTTATCGGAATCTAGGGCAACCAAGAAATAACGTGTCTTTGGAATCCCAGCAAACTCTTCTTTGAATTGACTCATCGACCATGGTGCATCTGCAAAAAGTGCGCGCTCCATTGAAACCAATACTGGAAGATCAAGTTGCATAGCTTCGCGATAAGTAATCTCCATCATCGCTCCGACGTTGGCACTGCATCGGGCCGACGTAAATACATGGGTTGATCTACAGGTGAGAGCAAGTGAAATACAGAGACATCTGGATACGTTTCTTGGGTGCATAAACCGTATTTATATGCACCTTCTCCAATAAAGAAATCTCCATGAACTTCATTTGGTAAATTCACGTGAGGGCCATCTACTCTCTTGCCATCTTTGTACTTTGCCCAATAAATTTCTTTGCGACGCGCATCAGTTGCTGCAATGTATTCAGGTTCTGTACAGGCAATTGCATCGAGAGAGCAGACGCCATGAATTTCAATATTGCGGGCCCAAGCAAATGCTTGTGCAAAAGAAATTCCCGCACGTAATCCTGTATACGGCCCCGGCCCCATTCCAACGATCACGTGGTTTATTTCGTTATCAATTGCAAGAGCTTTTTGCACTAAACGTGGAACTGCCTCAGCATGAGCGGTAACGCCATCTTCATGGGAAGACCAGAGCACCTGTTTATCTGAGATTAAAGCAACAGATGTACGAGTTGTGGAAGTATCAATTGCAAGGATGACACTCATACTGAAAAACCTGCCCACCTGTTGCCAACACAATTAAATGAGAGTTTTCGAATTTCATTAGTTCTATCAATCGTTATTTCTAAGCGCTGATCCGAAAGTCTCGCAGATTCTGCGCTACCCCATTCAATAACTGTAACTGCATTGTCTAGGTCGGAATCTATGTCGAGGTCATCTAAAAATAGTGCTGCTCTATTTGATTCTAGTAACCGATAAACATCTACATGTATCAGCGGTATTGATCCTTGGTAAACCTTAGAAATCACAAAGGTCGGTGAAGTCACGCCAGTAATCCCAAGTGCTTGCGCAATGCCTTGGACCAGAACGGTTTTGCCGGCGCCTAAAGCACCATTGAGTAAAATTAAATCTCCGGGCTTTAATTGGGAGCCAATTCTTTCACCTAGTTCGTGCATCTCTGTGGCACTTACAACTGTTTTCATAATTACCGAAAGTTTAGCGTCAAAAGCAAAGGGCCCCAGGTTTACTGGGGCCCTTTGCTTTCAAACGGTTATCACTTAGCGATCAGCAAACATCAATTCAGGTTTGTAATCTGGATCGATGAAGATATTTGGATTCTTCTTAAACGCTGCCTTGGCAGTTGCTACTGAAGGCAACTTGCCAGTCTTGCCTGCTGACGCAAGCATCTTGGCAATAATTAGAAGATCCGAGTTTGTATACATAAAGTGGCTTGTTCCAGTTGTTGGGAGAGCCGGTGTAATTGGCTTGCCCGCAGAATCAAACTTTGTATATGTATCCGGAGGCTTGTTCCAAATATTAAGCAGATTACCTGGTTTTGCAGTACCTGCTTCAACATTGGATGCATACAACTCTTTGAACTTCTGAATGAATCCGGCTGGAGTCACCTGATCAGCAGTCTGTGAGATTGTAATTGTTGGAATTGTGATTGCACCTGTGTAATTTGCTTGCTCGTTCTTGATGCAATTAAGCGCTGCAGGTGTGCCCTTTACGCGTGGTGCTGCTGGGTTGAGCTTATTGAGATAAGCCAACATTCCAGCAGTTGCTGTCTTGCCACTGAGTCCAGCAGCATATACATCACCGTTATCACCTAGTCGTGCAGCGTAATCAGTTGCAGTGTTATCAAAAATTGTTCCACCGCATCTAACTTCTGCGTCATAGTTTCCGATTAGTGCAAGTGCAAGTGCTGTGAAAGCATTTTCAAAAACACCAAGCGCAGGGCTAATTGCTAGTCCAAATGATGTTTCAAGAGGTCCCGCAGGACCTGATGATGCGTCATACGTCATTGATTGCACTGGAACACCAGCAAGCAAGCCAATGAGCAGCACCGCGCTGCGAACTGGAATTGCCTGCAAGGCTGCAGGAACCGTAGATGAAGCAGGCCACTTGGGTGCAAGTGGGTCGGCAGCAATTGCAGCTTGGATAGTTCCGAAAGCTGTTAAGACTTTCGAGATATCTCCCATGTACTCCATGTAGCCAGCAGATCCTGCTGAATATCCATTGCCCTTAATTGTTGGATCAAAGAAGGTTTTGAACATCCACAAGAAGTCATTGGCGTATGTGTATTGAGAGTCAGCAGAACCTGCCATGTGCAGATTTGCTACTGCGTCAATGACGTCGTACTTCTCAGAAAGTGATTGAGAAATGTGGCCGCCAAGTGAGTCTCCCCACGAAACAACCTTCTCAATATTCGGAAATTGTGATCTAGCTTCGACGATGAGTTGTAGGTTGGCATTAACGGCTTCTGGAACAGACCATCCCTGTGTAGAGACGCCAGAACCGGCAACTGCATAACCTTGCTTAAGAAGTGCACGAGCAATGGTTTCTTGATCTGCTGCAGTGCGACCTGGTGCAACTTCTGGAGCCATATCGACTACATAACCATTTGGTCGAATTACAGGGACCTTAGGCATATTGTGATTTCCACGAATTCCGTGGCTATACAAATACATCATTCCGTTGAATTTAGATGGCATACGAATTTCGTACTTCGCACCTTGCCAATCAGTACCCGTACATTTTTGATAAGAAACGCTCTTACCTGATGATTTAAAGGATGCCTTAGCGCATGTAGTTGTTGCGTTAGCAGCGCTTGGTATTGCAACTGCCATGGTGGTTACAAGTGCTGTAACAACCAGGGCTGCAAGTGCCTTATGTGATTTTATATTTTTCATGAGTTTGTTGGTATCCCATTCTTAGGAATTGAAAGACGCTTAAACGTTGATGGTGTAATCGGTCCAGTAGTTGAGTCAGTTGTGACAACAGAGAGTGTTCCGCCGTAAGGCTTCAACTCACCCTTTGAGTTGAGTTGACCCATCCAGTAACCGTTGTAGCCAATGTGGCTTGTTGCGGAGTAATTAAGTGGAACAAGCGCTGCGCTAGCAAACTTTGATCCCTTATTTTCGATTGACTTAATTAGTCCGGCACGTGTCAGATTCTTACCTGCTGCACGAAGTGCTTGCACTGTAAGCATCGCGGAGTTCATGCCCTGTAGAACAATGTTGTCGAAAGAGACGCCAGGGTTGTACTTGGCATTGATTTTTGCGAATTCAGCAACGTACTCATCTGTTGTGTCCTTGGCATCTGGGAAGAAGCTAGCGGCAACAACTCCATCAATTGTCGTTGGCTTTACACCGAGTGCAAGCAGTGTGTTGGAGTCTCCGCCAACAGATCCTGCAATCCATGTGAACTTGTTAGTTAAGCTGAGTGATTCAGCAGCCTTAAAAATAAGTGCTGTTACATCTGTTGTTCCGAAAAGAATAACAACAGGCTTACCCGGGATTGCACTGAGACCAGTTACAAGAGCCTTTGCGCGAGCATCTGTCATTGAGCTCTGTGGATACAAAGTCTTTGAAGCAAGTGTCAGTGAGCCCGCAGCAAAACCATTCACACCGTCAACACCAAATTCATCATCTTGGGCAACGAGTGCAACAGCTTGGCCAGGGAACTTATCCTTGACAAACTTTGAAATAATTTTTGCTTCCATCGCATAACTTGGAAGAACTGTGAAAGTTGTTGGGTACTTGGTGCGATTACCAAATCCACTAAATCCTGTATTTACAAATAGATCAGGAACCTTCTTTGTCGCAAGTGATGCTGCTGCATACGCCTTTGAGTGTGTTGCTGTTCCGAGAGCGGCAACGAGGGCGAAAACACCATCCTTGAGAACTAGGTTTGTTGTCTGTGTGGCAGCCAAGGTAGGAAGGTACTTATCGTCGCGAACAACAAGTTTAATTTTGCGACCGTACACTCCGCCATTTGCATTGATATGGTCGAAGTAAGCCTTCATTGCACCAGGAATTTTGCCGTATGAAAGGGCTGCTGCTCCCGTAAGTGGAGTAGAAATTCCTAGCTTTATCTCTTTTGAAGTCAGACCTGGTTCGGCAGCTTGTGCAGGAAGAGCGGTAACTACCATTGCTCCGAGTGCGACTACTGCTGAAACGATTGAGAAACGTTTCATGCGAGTATTTCTGATCATGTATTTCCTTCCGTGTGTTATCTGAGGGTCCTTGCTTAGTGGTGCTTTTTAAAACTATGTAAGAGCTTTCCTGGTCCATTTGGTGCAAAGAGCACTGCCAAGATCAGCAGTGCGCTCACCAAGAAACCAGGCAAGGTTGCAGTGAATCCTTCAGATCCTCCGATTCGGGTGACCAGTGAATCGGCGATCTCAGGGATTGCGACCAAAACCAACCCCCCAAGCATCACACCTTTGAGGCTATACACGCCAGTAACTACAGCGCCTGTCAGCAAAGAAAATGAGAGGCTAAGAGGGAAAGCGCTGGGCGATACTCCGCTTATGAGCATAACGAGCAGGCCTCCAGCCAAACCAGCCATGCCTGAACTGATGGCAAAGGCCAGAACCTTCAAGCGACCAGTATTGAGCCCTGAAAGTGCTGCTGCTGTTTCGTTATCGCGGATTGCTCGAAAAGTGCGCCCGTATCGTGAAGAAACAAGGTTCGAAATAAGCCAGAGCATGAGTAAAACTGCAAGGCAAGAAATCCAGAAGAACCACTTATAAAGGGAAAAGTTTTCACCAAAACGTGCAGGTGGTAAACCAACATCAAATACCACTCCTTGTTCTCCCCCAAGAATTGGGAATTGATTAGCAAGTGTCGGTAATGACACTGCGAGTGCAAGAGTTGTTCCAGCTAAGTAAGGTCCGGACAATCGAGCAACACCAAATCCAAGAAGTAATCCAAATAATCCTGCAACAAAAGTTGCTATGACGAGTGCGAGTGCAGGATGTAAATGCAAATTATTAATGGAAAGTGCACCTGCGTATGCGCCCACCGCCATTAATGCACCGTGACCTAATGAGAGTTGTCCCGAATAGCCAGTGAGAACAATGATTGATGCAATCGCCAACGAATACATCGCAACGAAAGAACCTTGATACTGTCGCAATTCTCCAATTCGATCACCCACTACCAATAGCGCCCAACCCATTGCTACGAAGAAAAGTGTGCGCTTTTTGGAGGGTGTTAGTGTAAACATTAATCCCTCCGACTCTTCTTGCCAGAAAAAAGTCCTGCGGGCTTAATTAATAAGACCACAATGAGCATGATAAAAGCCATTGGAAAAACAAGTTTTTCGCTTACGTAACTCGTTGCAAAACTGATTGCAAATCCCAAAATCATTGCTCCTGCTACCGCACCAAACAAGCTTTCGAGCCCACCAATCACTGCGGCAACAAAACCAAATACAAGAAGTACATCCATGGCATTTGGATAGAGGTATGAAGAAGGTATGTATAACATGCCTGCTAATCCGCCGGCTGCACCCGCTAACGCCCAACCTAAAGTTCTAATGAGATCAACTTTGATTCCAGATAACCTGGCAATCTCAGGTGAGTGGGCAGACGCTCGTAGTGCGAGGCCGATATTTGTTTTTTGAAAGAGCAGAGTCAAAATCAGCATGCTCGCAGTTGCAAATACAACCACCAGCAGATTAAAAGGACTAAAAGCAATTACTCGGCCAAATAATGTGTATCCGTCCGTCGAAACAGGAGCGGTTAGTGATTGATACGTCAATCCCCATTTAAAACCGATAACGGATTGAATAATTCCGAGCAAGCCTAATGTTGCAACAACTGGTGCAATCATCAGAATAGGTCCACTTTTGATTCGTTTAAAAATAGGCCGCATAAAGAATCTGTCTATGACTGCTCCAAGTAATGCACCAAAAACCATTGCTCCGAGTACGCCCACCCAAAATGATTCACTGCGCACGGTGATCTCGTATCCGATGTACGTAGAGAGAACTGCTTGGCCAGCTTGTGCAAAGTTAATGATTCGAGTTGATCTCCAAACAAGAACTAGTGCGGTGGACATCAATGCATAAATTGCGCCCGTTGTAAGTGCCGTGAGAATTGCGGTGATGAATTTGATCATTTAATACCCCAAATATGCAGCGCGAACTGCTGGGTCATTAAGTAAGTTTTCTGCACTATCAACGCCAACAACACGTCCTAAGTTGAGAACGACCCCTTCATCAGCAATTGCTAATGCGCCCATTGCATTTTGCTCAACAAGGACAACAGTGAGATTCATTGTTGTAACAAATTTTTTGATTGAGGTAAAAATTTGATCAACAATAAGAGGCGCAAGTCCAAGGGAAGGTTCATCGAGTAAAAGCAATTGGGGGCGGGCAATAAGTGCTCGTCCGATTGCCAACATCTGACGTTCTCCGCCCGAAAGCGATCCGCCCGATTGCGACATACGTTCACCTAAAATTGGAAAGAGTGAAATTACTTCTTCGGTAGCTGCTGCAACATCTTTTTTATCTTTGCGCCAAAGGCCCGTAAGCGCCAAGTTTTCCCTAACAGTGAGTTCTGCAATGACTGACTTGCCGTCTGAAACATGCATAATGCCTGCGCGTGCTAAATTTTCAGCTTTTTGACCAACAATGGATTCACCATTCCATGTTGCTTTTCCAGATTTAATCTCTTTTAATCCAGATAATCCGCGAAGCAATGTAGTTTTTCCTGCACCATTTGCACCAATGACCGCGGTCAATTTACCGGTTGGAACATTAAATGAGACAGCGTTAATGGCGCGAATTGCGCCGTGATCAATTATGAGATTTTCTACAACAAGACTCATGCGTGTGTCCCGAGATAGGCAGCAACTACATCTGGATTTCTTCTAACCGATTCAACATCGCCCGATGCAATTACTTCTCCAAAATTTAAAACATAGAGACGATCACAAACAGACATCACAACATCCATGTGATGTTCAACTAAAACAACTGAACATTGCGATGAAAGATTATGAATCAGGGAGTTCATCCATTCAATATCTTGCGCACCTAAACCTCCGGCAGGTTCATCCAAGAGTAAAATTTGAGGTTCGCTGATGAGTGCGCGTGCGATGGCAACTCTTTTGGTCACTGGATAATCAAGTGTGTCTGCGCGGCGATCTGCTAAACCCGTGGCGTATACACGTTCCAATGCGGTCATGGCGCGTGCCTTTAATTTTGATTCGTCTTTGGAACTAAGCCCTAGTGCCGCAGAAATCAATCCACTACGCGCAAAGTTAGATCCGCCAATCATCACGTTTTCTACAACACTTAATTCGGGAAATAATCCAACACCTTGTAATGTGCGGGAAATACCTAACGAGATTAAATCATGAGGCTTCGGCCAACGTTGTTGCTTTCCTTGAATTTCTAACGCACCACTATCTACTTCTACGAGACCCGAAAGCGCATTAAAAAGAGTTGTCTTACCCGCGCCATTTGGACCGATTAATCCGATTACTTCATTCTTGTGTAATTCCACAGTAACTTTGTTAAGCGCCTTTAGACCTCCGAAGGAAACTGAGAGGTCTTTTATACGTAACATGTGCGAATTAGTACTCATGAGATTGGTAGATTCTAGGCACACGAGGGCCTATTCGGGTGACAATCTCATAATTTATGCTTGAACTTGCACGGCCCCAATCATCAGCGGTGTATTCACCGTGTGAACCATCACCGAAAACGATTACCCAATCACCTGTTTGCGCAGTGCTATCTGAGCCAAGATCGACGACAAATTGATCCATAGAAACACGGCCAATAATTGGAGCTTTCTTTCCTTTAACAAATACTCCTGCGCCTTGAGCAATTCGAGGAATTCCATCTGCGTATCCCATTGCGATAACACCGAGTTTTGTATCTGATTGCGTCATTGCACTGGCGCCATAACCAACGGGTGAATGAGCCGGAACGCTTTTTACAAGATGAAGCTTGGCTCGCAGTTGTCCGATTGGACGCAAGCCCAAATCTTTGCTCGTTCCTACGTGTGAGATGTCGGGAGAAAGTCCGTACATTGCAATTCCCACTCTTACCATTGTGAAATAAGTATCTTTAACTTTAATTGTTGCGGCGGAATTAGCTAAGTGCTTGATTGCAGGATTGATTCCGACGCCCTGCAACTCTTGCACCATCTGCTTGAAATTCTGAAGCTGTTCTTCGTTTTGTTTTTCACCTGGTTCATCCGCACGAGCAAAGTGTGAAAAAATTCCAACAACTTCAAGGTCTGCGAAATCTTGAGTAAGCAGCTCTTTCCACTCATCTAAGAATCCACCTCGAGTCATTCCAGTATCGACTTCAATATGAATTCGAGCTTTCTGACCAACTCTCTTTGCTGAATCACTAATCTCTCGCAAACCTTTAAGGCTTGAAACTCCAAGATCAATATTGTGCAAAATTGCAGAATCAAATTCTGAACCAGGTGACACAAGCCAAGCGAGAATTCGCGCCTCAACTCCACTTTCTCGAAGAGTAATTGCTTCTTCTAGTAGCGCAACGCCCAGCCATGTTGCACCTGCCTTGATAGCAGCCTGTGCAACACGAATGAGACCATGTCCGTATGCATCTGCTTTCACGACTGCTAAAACATCAACTGTGCACTCTTTTTTTATGCGAGAAATATTTGACGTTAACGCACTTAGATCTACGAGGAATTCTGCACGATTGCTCATGATTTTTCCTCAATCACCACGATTGCCGAAGCTATTCCACCATCATGAGAGAGTGAAAGATGCACACGTGAGCCACTTATTAGTTCTGCAATCTCGCCACGAAAAAGAAATTCTGGCTTTCCATTTTCTAGATTTATCACTTCAGCTTCGTGCCACTGCAAACCGTGCCCAACGCTGAGAGCCTTCGCTAGCGCTTCTTTGGCAGCAAATCTAACGGCAAGTGATTGAAGGGGTTTTATCTGTTCAGATTCTGTAAATAGTTTCTCTCTTAACCCAGGTGTTCGTTCGAGGGATTGTCTGAAACGATCGATATTTACTACATCGATTCCTATGCCTTCAATCATTTGGCAATAGTAATAAGAACTACGAGAGTTGGCTATTGGATGCAACAAAGCGGTCGACAGCAATGACCATCACCAATAAGGCCGCACCAATAAATAAACCACCAATCAAGTCAGAGAGCCAATGAGTATTTCTAAAGAGTGAAACCACACATACGCTCAAAGAAATTAATGCGACCCCGGCGCTTGCAAGACGCCCGCGATAACGATCTACATGGGCATATCGATAAATTAAATAAGCCAAGACGCCCCAAGTAAGAATGGCATTAGATGCATGACCACTTGGATAAGAAAGTCCGCCTGCATAAATAAGATCCACATTTAGTTGTGGTTTAGTGCGACCAATTAATAATTTAGCCATTCCAACAGTCAGATTAAGAGCAATAAGTGAAAGTATCGCCAAGTTAAGTGGTCTCCACGTTTTAAAGCGACGCGCGATGCAAATTGCGGCAATCATTAAGGCAGTTGCAGTAAGTCCACGTAATCCCAAGTTATCGATACGCATTAAAATAAAATCAATCCACGATGGGAAATCAACTCTGTCTGCGTTTGCTATTCTCGCATCCAAGGAAATTAGTGGTCCATTAGTAATAACTTGCTGAGTAACAACAATGAATCCGATGAAAAATAGAGATGACCACCTAGTTGCACGAAACATTTGTTTTCTGCGTGTTGAAGGCATTTATTCCACCGTTACAGATTTAGCCAAGTTGCGTGGCTGATCGACGTCGCTTCCACGAGCTACCGCTATTTCATAAGCAAAGACTTGCAATGGCACGATTGCTAGAATTGGTTGAAATAAAGAATCTGTTTCTGGGATTCGAATAACGTGCTCCGCGCCTACAACGTTGGCGCCTTCTTCCGCAATGACAATAACTCGGGCGCCTCGCGCTTTGACTTCCTGGATATTACTGGCCATTTTTTCATCGAGAGAGTGCTCATGTCCTGCGGGCAAAATTGCAATCACTGGTGTTGCAGATTGTGCGTCAATGAGTGCTATAGGGCCATGTTTAAGTTCTCCCCCTGCAAAACCTTCTGCATGTATGTACGCCAACTCTTTTAACTTCAACGCACCTTCTAGAGCAACTGGGTATCCGATGTTTCTGCCTAAGAAAAGGATGGTGTTTGCATCAGCAAACCTTCGCGTAAGAGTTCGAAGCGGTTCGATTGTTTCGAGAATTTGTTCAATTTTTCCCGGAAGTTCCAGCATTTCGTAATAGAGATCAGCAACTTGGTTATCACTCAATGCCTCTCGAACTTGGGCGACATGTAATCCGATGAGATAAACGGCAATAATTTGAGTCAGCAGAGCTTTGGTCGAAGCAACTGCAATTTCTGGACCCGCATGTGTATAAATAACAGCATCTGATTCACGTGGAATAGTTGAACTATTTGTATTACAAATTGCTAGCACTCGAGCGCCCCCAGCCTTTGCGTGACGTAACGCCATCAAAGTATCCATCGTTTCACCGGATTGCGAGATTGCAATGACAAGAGTGTTCTTGTTGATAATCGGATCTCTGTAGCGATACTCGCTAGCAATCTCAACTTCAACAGAAATTTTGGCCCATTTTTCAATTGCGTACTTTGCAATCATTCCCGCGTGATATGCAGTTCCGCAGGCAATGACAACTATTTTTTCTAGCGATTTAATTTCTGCAGGAGTTAAGTGAATTTCATCCAGCAGTATCTGCTTGTTATCACTCAACCGAGCCCTTAAGGTATCGGCTACCGCTTTGGGTTGTTCAAAAATTTCCTTAAGCATAAAGTGTGCAAAGCCACCCTTTTGAGCAGCGCTTGCATCCCATGTAATTTCATACTCTTTTGGATTAACACTCTTGCCATCTAAATCTGTAATTGAAACGGTACTTGGTGTCAGAGTGACAACTTCATCTTGACCCAACTCAATGGCACGTTTTGTGTAATCAATAAATGCTGCGACATCGGATGCCATAAAGTTTTCATTTTTCCCCAAGCCAACGACTAAAGGTGAATTGCGTCTAACGCCAACAATTACTTCGGGAGTATCGGCGTGAATAGCAACGAGAGTGAAGGATCCGCGCAACGACTTAACGGCTTCTCTCATGGCCGCGGACAAATCACCGTCATGCTTTTTCCTTAAATCGCTCAATAAGTGAGCCACAGATTCAGTATCGGTATCTGATGAAAACGTATGCCCTTTATGTTCTAATTCAGCTTTAAGCTCTGCATAATTTTCAATAATTCCATTATGAATAACGGCTAACTTTCCATCGTTATCAACGTGAGGATGGGCATTACGATCCGTTGGTCCACCATGGGTTGCCCAACGAGTATGACCAATTCCAGAATGAGCAGTTGGAATAGATGAAAGCGATTGCTCCAAATTTGATAACTTACCTGCGCGCTTTTCAATAAACAATTTGTCAGGAGTACCTAGTGCGATTCCAGCGGAGTCGTAGCCACGATATTCAAGCCGACGTAATCCTTCGATTAAGGGCGTGATTGCAGATTGCGGCCCTGTGTAACCCACAATTCCGCACACGTTCCTACCTCAATTCTTCTTCAACAACCTTGGCAAGTTTTTCTGCAATTTCTTTGGCGATGCTATCACTTTGAGCTTCAACCATTACTCGAACGAGAGGTTCAGTTCCAGATGCACGCAAAAGTATTCGTCCTGCACCAGCAAGTTCTGCTTCAAATTTTTCAACTGCTTCTTTAATTTCAGATGATAAATCTAGTTTTTCTTTTGCGACCCCAGATACATTTATTAAAACTTGCGGAAAACGCTTCATAATTTTTGCTAAATCACTTAGAGACTTCTTTGAACGAGCCATCTCGGCAATTAGTTGTAGTGCAGTTAGAATCCCGTCTCCGGTACCAGCGAATTCGCGCATAATAATGTGTCCAGATTGTTCGCCTCCTAATGTAAAATTATTTTCGAGGAGGTTTTCCAATACGTATCGATCGCCGACCGCAGTTTTAACTACATTAATTCCAGCATCCTTCATAGACATCAAAAAGCCAAGGTTGCTCATGACTGTTGCTACAACTGTTGATGCTGTTAACTTTCCGCGAGATTTAAATCCCTGAGCCAAAATCGCCAGGATGTAATCGCCATCAATAACATTTCCTTCTGCATCTATCGCAAGGCAGCGATCTGCATCTCCATCATGGGCAATTCCAATATCTGCCTTATTTTTTAAAACAGCTGCACGTAGAAAGTCTAAGTGAGTCGAACCCACGCCTGCATTAATATTGAGGCCATCAGGTGCACTTGCTATAGCAATAACTGTTGCACCAGCTTTTTCAAGGGCAATAGGTGCCACAAATGATGCTGCGCCATTTGCGCAATCAACAACGACGGTTAGTCCTGCTAGTGATACATCGACAGTATTGAGCAGGTGTGCAATGTATTTTTCGCGAGCACTGCTATCTTCAATAACACGACCAACATCTTTTCCTGTTGGTCGTTGCCATGGTTCACCCATGCGAGCTTCAATGGCGGTTTCAAGAGAGTCTGCAAGTTTTTCGCCACCGCGAGCAAATAACTTAATTCCGTTATCGGGAGCAGGATTGTGCGAAGCAGAAATCATGACACCTAGATCAGCTCCTGTTTCTGCTACGAGGTATGCAATCGCAGGAGTGGGCAATACGCCAACGCGATACACATCAACGCCAGCACTAGTTAAACCAGCAACTACTGCTGCTTCTAAGAATTCTCCGGATGCACGAGAGTCTTGACCAACGATTGCGCGCGGACGCTTACTTGTATCGCCTAAAGCTTCAACCAAGATGTGAGCCGCAGCAACGGCAACATCAAGTGCTAATTCAGCAGTGAGATCGACATTTGCTAAGCCACGAATTCCATCAGTGCCGAAAAGGGCCACGGAGATTGCCTCCAAATACGATAGAAATTAGCGCTTGCTGTATTGAGAACGCTTACGTGCTTTCTTAAGACCGTATTTCTTACGTTCGATGACACGTGCATCACGTGAAAGGAATCCAGCTTTCTTTAGTGCTGGACGGTGCGCTTCTGCATCAATTTCATTGAGGGAACGTGCAACTCCTAAACGAAGTGCACCCGCTTGACCCGACACTCCACCACCATTGATGCGTGCAAAAACATCATATGCACCTTCAGCACCGACTGTGCGAAATGGCTCAGAGACTGCTTGTTGGTGAACTTTGTTTGGGAAGTAATTCTCTAAAGTCTTTCCATTAACTACCCAGCGACCAGTTCCTGGAACTAGGCGAACACGTGCGACAGCTTCTTTACGACGTCCGACTCCGCCACCAGGACCTGTTAGTGCAGGACGGTTTGTTGCTGGAGCAGGTGTCGCCGATGTGTACGACGTTGGAATTTCGTTCTCATCTAGTTCGTCAACGAATGTGTTTTCAGACATGAATTATTTTTTCCTTTTTTCTTTAGCTATTACTTGACGATTTGTGAGACTTGGTTGAATACATATGGCTTTGGAGCTTGTGCTGCATGTGGGTGCTCAGCACCTGCATAAACTTTAAGCTTTGCTGACATTGCTCGTCCAAGACGATTCTTTGGCAACATACCCTTGATCGCTTTTTCAACCGCGCGAGTTGGATGCTTTTCCATTAATTCACCATAGACAGTTGAAGTTAAACCACCTGGAAAACCAGAGTGAATATGAGAAAACTTTTGCTTTGCTTTTTGACCAGAGAGTGCAATCTTTTCTGCATTGATAACAACTACGAAGTCACCCATATCCATGTGTGGTGCAAATGTTGCTTTATGCTTTCCGCGAAGAAGTACTGCGGCATGACTTGCAAGACGTCCTAATACGACATCTTGTGCGTCGATGATGTGCCAATTACGCACTGCATCGCCAGCCTTTGGACTATATGTACGCATGCTCTTCACTTCTCTCTTTTGTATCGCTGTGATTCTGGTGTACTGCACCCTTGATAAGGCGCAAGAGGAATAGGGTACCTGCGCGCTCGCGTAGGGTCAAAATGGCCTTTTGCCCCATATTTAATGCTCAAAAACTGGCTCTGGGCTCTCATAAACCGCACCATTGGCGCCAAAGACCAAGAAACGTGTGAAGCCCCTAGTGAACCATCGATCATGCGTTACTGAAATTACTGTGCCTTCATATTCTTCGAGTGCTTTTTCTAAACTTTCTGCGCTGGCCAAATCTAAATTATCTGTTGGTTCATCCAATAACAAAAGAGTGGAGCCTGAAAGTTCAAGGAGCAAGACTTGGAAGCGTGCTTGCTGGCCACCTGAAAGTGAAGAAAATTTTTGTTCTGCCTGATTTTGGATTTCATACTTACGTAAAACACTCTTAGCGGGTCCTAGTTGGAGCGAATACATTTGCCACAAAATTTCAAGCAATGTTTTGCTTTCGAACTCTGGATGTGCGTGTGTTTGAGCGAAATAACCTATTTCTACTCGTGCACCAACTTTAAATTTCCCATTGTATTTCACACTTTGATCGCCAGAAATCAAACGTAAGAAATGTGATTTACCAGTGCCATTTTTACCAAGCACTGCAATGCGGTCGCCAAAAAAGACTTCAAAATTAAAGGGTTCGGTTAAATTCTCAATTGCTAGATTTTCAAAGGTGAGTGCTCGTAATCCCGTACGCCCGCCGCGCAAACCAACTCGCACATCTTGTTCGATTGGTGGCGCTTCTGGCGGGCCAACTTCTTCAAATTTACGAAGGCGCGTTTGCATCGCTCGATACTTTGATGCCATATCTGGACTACTTGCTGCTTGCACCTGCAGGGTGCGAACTAAATCTTTTAAGCGCTGATGTTCCTCTTCCCACCGCAAGAGTATTTCTGCGAAACGAGCGTTGCGAGCTTTACGAGCATCGTGCCACGTCGAGAATTTTCCACCATGCACCCAGGCGGCGTTGCCAGTAATTCCTTGTTCAAGTGTCACTATTCGATTGGCCGTATGCTCAAGGAGTTGTCGATCATGGCTCACAAATAAAACTGTTTTCTTAGTTGACGTGATGACCTCTTCAAGCCATCGTTTTGATGGGACATCCAAGTAGTTATCTGGTTCATCTAGAAGTAAAACCTCTTCAGGACCTTCCAATAAAGCACGTAAAACTAATTTCTTCTGCTCACCGCCAGAAAGAGTATTTACTACTCGCTCTGCAACTGCTTCAAAAGATTTTCCAAGTGCTTCGGTGCAACACAAATCCCAGATAACTTCGATGTCATATCCCCCAGCATCGCCCCAATCAATAATTGCTTGGGCATAATTCATCTGATCCTTTTCTGTGTTGCGTGAATTCATCAAATCTTCAGTTGATTTAACTAGTGCAGCGGCATCCCTAATGCGTGGCGGAGCAACTGAAATCAATAGATCTCGAACAGTAGATTCATCTCGAACTGAACCAATGAACTGGCGCATGACACCTAGTCCTCCAGTGATTGCAACGCTTCCTTCATCGGGTGAAAGATCTCCCGAAATCATTTTGAGTAAAGTTGTCTTTCCAGATCCATTTGCCCCGATTAATGCGACTTTAGCTCCGTCTCCAACGCGAAATGAAACATCATTGAGTAATACTCGGCCATCGGATAATGCAAAGCCGACTCCGCTGACATCAATGTGTCCCATTAATTGTTCTCTTCGTTGTGTGGGTAATCGACTTGATAGAGCGTTAATCCACGAGCTGGAAAAACAAGTGAGTCAGAGACACGTTCTTTGTTATTGAGCACTCCTAGTATCCACTCTGGATCAAATCGTCCATCTGCCACGCACACCACGGCACCTACGAGATTTCGCACCATTGAATAACAAAATGAATCCGCAACTATTTCTGCTACCAGAAATCCGTCAGCGTTACGGGTCCACTCATATTTCTCGAGGGTGCGAACAGTGGTCGCGCCTTCACGAAACTTACAAAAAGCGGCAAAGTCATGCTTTCCTAAAAGAAGTTCACTCGTCTTATTCATGACATCAACACCTAGCGGTCGATACCACGTCGCGACATCTAGTCGAGCAAGTGGATCTAGTACCCGATTATCATCAAGAATTTTGTATCTGTATTTACGTCGAAGAGCTGAAAAACGTGCATGAAAAGCTTCTGGTGCAAGGCTAATCTTGTGGACACGAACATCGTGATCTAGCAGCCGATTGAGTTTGTAAACCAAATCTTCCAGTGAAAGCGCTTCAGGCAGATCCACGTGGATTACTTGACCTGTGGCGTGAACACCAGCATCCGTACGACCAGCAACAATCGTTTCTGGCTTTATTTGCGAAACTTTCGCGAGCGCCTCTTCTACACACTCTTGCACTGTGCGTTGATCTGGTTGCTTTGCCCACCCAGCAAAATTTGTGCCGTCGTAGGCAAGATCTATCCGTAAACGACGAAACCCACTCTCGGGATAGAGAGTGGGTTCAGTCATAAGAGTAAAGAAAGCTAGTGCTTAGTTATCTTTCTCAGTTAATACTTCGATAACCGCCATAGGAGCGTTATCGCCCTTACGTGGTCCGATTTTTGTAATGCGAGTGTATCCGCCATTGCGTGTAACGAAACGTGGACCAATCTCTGTAAACAAAGTGTGTACAACGCCCTTGTTTGCAATAGTTGCCATTACTTGGCGACGAGCTGCAAGGTCACCCTTTTTTGCAAAGGTAATTAACTTTTCCGCAAGCGGACGAAGACGTTTCGCTTTTGCTTCAGTAGTCGTGATCTTTCCGTGCTCGAACAATTGCTCTGCAAGTGTTCCTAGGATGAGGCGCTCGTGTGATGGGCCACTGCCCAGACGAGGACCTTTAGTTGGTTTTGGCATGAGTTGTTTCTCCTAGGCCTGATCTACATCGACGAAATCATCGTCGACTGATGCGTTGTAGTTTTGGTGTTTCGTTGGATCAAATCCAGCTGGACTGTCTTTCATGGACATTCCCATTGAGACAAGCTTTGCCTTGACCTCATCGATGGACTTTGAACCAAAGTTACGGATATCGAGAAGGTCTGCCTCTGATCGGTTAACTAGTTCACCGACAGTGTGAATACCTTCGCGCTTCAAGCAATTGTATGAACGAACTGTTAGATCAAGATCTTCAATAGGAAGAGCAAGGTCTGCAGCAAGTGCTGCATCCATTACGGAAGGTCCCATTTCGATACCTTCTGCATCAACATTTAGTTCGCGAGCAAGACCGAAGAGTTCTACAAGTGTCTTTCCAGCTGATGCAACAGCATCGCGTGGCTTCATTGATGGCTTTGTTTCAACATCAACAACGAGGCGATCGAAGTCTGTACGCTGTTCAACGCGAGTTGCTTCAACCTTGTAAGTTACTTTAAGAACTGGTGAATAAATTGAGTCAACAGGAATGCGACCAATTTCTGCCCCTGCTTGTTTATTCTGCACAGCAGTTACGTAACCGCGACCACGCTCTACAGTGAGTTCGATTTCGAGGTTTGCTTTTGCGTTAAGAGTTGCAAGGTGAAGTTCTGGGTTGTGAACTGCAACGCCTGTTGGCACAGCAATATCAGCTCCAGTAACTGCTCCGGCACCTGATTTGCGGATATAAAGAACGCTTGGCTCATCGTTATCTGATGAAAGTACTAAGTTCTTGATATTCAAAACAATGTCGGTGAGATCTTCTTTGATGCCTTCAAGAGTTGTGAACTCGTGGAGTGCTCCAGCAACTCGAATGCTTGTAACTGCTGCACCTGGAATAGATGAAAGCAATGTACGGCGCATGCTGTTGCCAAGGGTGTAACCAAAACCTGGTTCAAGCGGTTCAATAATGAAACGTGAACGGTTTTCGGAAACTACTTCTTCACTGAGGGTGGGACGTTGTGCAATTAGCACTGTTGCTCCTCTTTCTTCTCTCGGAGAGCCACTATTTGATCTCCTCTTTGGTACTGCAATCGTGCGGGTGTTTAACAACCAAAGGGTTATTAAACTTTCAAAAAATTACTTGGAATAAAGTTCAACGATGAGCTGCTCTTGAATCTGGGTATCAATAACCGCACGAGCAGGAACTGAGTGAATGATGATGCGCATTTGCGAACCAACAACCTCCATCCATGCAGGAACAGCTTTCTCGCCGAGTTCAGCACTTGCCACAATAAATGGTGTGAGATCGAGTGACTTTGGAAGAACATCAATGATGTCCATCGCAGAGACGCGATAGGAAGGAATGTTTACCTTCTTGCCATTAACAATGAAGTGTCCGTGACGAACTAGTTGACGTGCCATGTCGCGGCTCTTTGCAAAGCCTGCGCGGAAGACCACGTTATCTAGGCGAGTTTCAAGCAGTACAAGAAGGTTTTCACCAGTCTTGCCTTGCTTACGGTTTGCTTCTTCGTAATATCCACGGAATTGCTTTTCTAGAACACCGTAAATACGTGCGCACTTTTGCTTTTCGCGCATCTGCAATAGGTATTCAGATTCCTTGGCACGACCGCGACCATGTTGTCCAGGTGGATACGGGCGTGATTCGATCGGACACTTTGGTCCATCGCACTTAGATCCCTTAAGGAATAGTTTTACTTTTTCGCGACGGCAACGCTTGCAGTCTGCTCCGGTATAACGAGCCATTTTCTATTCCTCCTTAAACTCGACGTGGTTTGGTTGGGCGACAGCCATTGTGTGGAGCGGGTGTTACATCAGAGATGGCACCAACTTCCAAACCAGCTGCTTGCAATGAACGGATTGCAGTTTCGCGTCCTGAACCAGGACCCTTTACGAAAACATCAACTTTCTTAAGCCCATGCTCCTGTGCGCGACGAGCCGCTGATTCCGCTGCTAGCTGTGCAGCGAATGGAGTGGACTTACGTGAACCCTTGAAACCAACCTGGCCAGATGAAGACCAAGAGATAACAGCGCCGGTTGTGTCAGTAATAGAGATGATTGTGTTGTTGAAGGTGCTCTTAATATAAGCATTTCCAACTGCAACATTCTTCTTCTCTTTCTTACGCATTTTAACTTTGCCCTTTGCTGGAGCAGCACTCTTTGCTTTAGGAGCGGCCATTACTTAGTCACCTTCTTCTTGCCTGCAATTGCTTTACGTGGTCCCTTACGAGTACGTGCATTTGTATGTGTGCGCTGACCACGAACAGGAAGTCCCTTACGGTGACGTATGCCTTGGTAGCTTTGAATTTCAACTTTGCGACGGATGTCACCGGAGATTTCACGGCGAAGATCGCCTTCAATCTTAAAGTTTGCCTCAATGTATTCACGTAGCTTTGCAAGCTCAGGCTCTTGAAGATCCTTTACGCGAGTATCTGGACTAATGCCAGTTGCGGCTAATGTTTTTTGGGAACGGGTTAAACCCATTCCGAAGATGTAGGTAAGTGCAACCTCTACGCGCTTTTCACGCGGAAGATCGACACCAACAAGACGTGCCATATATATGCCATTTCTTTAATCCGGAAGGTCCTCCGCCATGCTGTTCTCTGGCCTACCGGTCCAAAGGTCTTACTAATTAATTTCTAATTAGTAAGTCGCACAACGCGTTTACTACTTTTGCCTGGGAGTTTTATCCCTGACGTTGTTTGTGTCGCAAGTTTTCACAGATAACCATGACACGACCTTTGCGTCGAATGACTTTGCACTTATCGCAAATCTTCTTAACGCTTGGTTGTACCTTCATGGTTATTGCTCCTAATTACTTGTGACGGAAAACAATTCGACCTCGGGTGAGGTCATATGGACTTAATTCAACGATGACACGATCACCAGGCAAAATACGAATGTAGTTCTTTCGCATTTTTCCGCTGATGTGCCCAAGAATTTTGTGCCCATTCGTTAGCTCCACGCGAAACATCGCGTTAGGTAGCGCTTCAGCAACAGTGCCTTCAATTTCGATTGCACCATCTTTACTAGCCAAACGTGTACCTACTTCTCTATTCATGCATGGAGTGCGAAGGTGCAGTCTAAAGGAGGCCACCCGCTAAAGGGAAATCGGGGTTATACCCCTACTGCGAGCAGATTTCTCGCTATCCACACGTAGATTTTTAGAGATTTTCAGGCGATTTTGGCCTAGGTGAGCCTAAGAAAGTAGATCCGTTACTTCAACGCCAAGACTGGCTAGCTTGGACCGGCCCCCATCGATTGCGGTCAGAACAAAAGGCTTTCCATCGGGTGCGATTGCGTATGAGTTTTCAAAGTGTGCGCCACGTGATTTATCTTGTGAAACGACTGTCCAATCATCTGCAAGCACGCGCGTCTTTGCACTGCCGCGAGTAATCATGGGTTCGATAGCAAGTGTGAACCCTGGAGTTATCTCTGGACCGTTACCAGCTTTACCAAAATTAAGTACATGTGGTTCTTGGTGCATCTCGGTACCTATTCCGTGACCGCCGTACTCTTGCAAAATTCCATAACGCCCTTGTGAATTAATATATTGCTCAATTGCATATCCAATATCGGTTAAACGTGCGCCAGATTTGCCAGCGGCGATTCCTCGCCACATTGACTCTTCACAGACATCAATCATTTTCTGATCTTCTGGATCTGCTTGACCAACGATTACGGAAAACGCTGCATCACCGTGCCAGCCATCAATAATCGCACCGCAATCAATTGACACAACATCTCCATCTTCAATTACTCGATCACCAGGAATGCCGTGCACAATTTCATCATTGAGCGAAATACAAATAGTTGCTGGATAGCCGTGATAGCCCTTGAAGTTAGATGTTGCACCACCGCGTTTTATATTTGCTGCTGCAATTGCATCGAGTGCATCCGTGCGCATTCCAACTTTTATTGATTCGCGCATTAAATCCAAAGTTTGACCGACCAATAATCCGGCACGACGCATAGTTTTTAACTCATCAAGAGTCTTAATTTGAATTGCCATGCTAGAAGTGCTTAATTGTTGCCGAGCGCAGTAATTGCGCGCTCTGTGATTTCATCAACAGCGCCAGTTGCACTAATTGTGATGAGAGATCCTTCAGTGCGGTAGTAATCAATGATTGGCGCAGTCTGATCGTGATAAACCTTGAGGCGGTGGATTATGACTTCTTCTGCATCATCTGCGCGGGATTCAATACTTCTGCGATTATTTAAGCGAGCAATAATTTCTGAATCCTCGATTTTGAGTTCAAGAACTGCATCAAGTGGTAGCTTCTTCTCATTCAAAATATTGGAAAGAACTTGTGCTTGCGCAACATTGCGTGGAAAACCATCGAGTAAAAATCCGTTTGCGGCATCTGCGTGCGTGAGACGATCTTTAACCATTTCATTAGTAACTGAATCTGGTACTAATTCGCCCGCATCCATAAATTTTTGTGCTTCGAGGCCCAATGGTGTTCCAGCTTTTAAATTAGCTCGAAAAATATCACCAGTTGAAATGTGGGGAATCGAATAGTGCGCGGAGAGGAATTGAGCTTGCGTGCCTTTACCTGCACCTGGTGGACCAACCAGGACTAAACGCATTAGCGCAAGAACCCCTCATATGAACGTTGCTGCAACTGGCTTTCAATCTGCTTTGCAGTATCAAGACCAACGCCAACCACGATCAAGATCGCAGTACCTCCGAATGGGAAGTTCTGAGTTGCACCAAAGAGTATGAGTGCGCCGATTGGAATTACAGCAACAAGTGCCAAATAGATAGAACCAGGTGCAGTAATGCGTGAGAGAACGTACTGTAAATATTCAGATGTTGGACGACCTGCGCGAATTCCGGGAACGAATCCACCGTATTTCTTCATATTATCTGCAACTTCATCTGGATTAAAAGTGATTGCAACATAGAAGTAAGTAAAGAAAATAATGAGTGCAGCGTAGGTCGCAACATAAATTGGATGATCGCCCTTTACGAAGTTACGACTAATCCACACAGCCCACGCTGCTTGGCTATTTGTAAAGTTAACAATCAGCGAAGGAATATAGAGAAGTGACGATGCGAAGATAACTGGGATAACGCCAGCTTGGTTTACCTTGATTGGAATGTACGTGCTTGTTCCACCATAACTTTGGCGTCCGACCATTCGCTTTGCATATTGCACTGGAATACGTCGCTGTGCTTGTTCTACGAAAACAACCGCTGCAACGACCAAGATTCCGACTGCAAGTACGAAAATAAATGCGAAGAGACCTTTTTGTAGCTTGATGCTCCACAAGTTACTTGGGAAACCGGCAGCAATAGATGTAAAGATAAGTATTGACATACCGTTTCCGACACCACGATCGGTGATTAATTCACCAAGCCACATGATCACAGAAGTACCTGCTGTCATTACGAAAATCATTGTGATGATGCGTTGCCATGAAGTGTCAGGAATAATTGCAAGATCGCAACCAGAAATTAGGCGTCCAGGTGTGCGAGCAACTGCAATCAAACCAGTTGATTGCAAGATTGCCAGACCAATTGTTAAGTAACGTGTGTATTGCGTCAGTTTTGCAGTACCTGATTGACCTTCCGCCTTAAGTGTTTCAAAGCGAGGGATAACGACAGTTAGAAGCTGAATAATAATTGAGCTCGTGATGTAGGGCATGATGCCGAGTGCGAATACAGATAACTGCAAAAGCGCTCCACCGCTGAATAGGTTAATGAGGCCAAAGAGTCCACCGGATTGAACCTGGGTCAAACATTGCTGAACGTTGCCGTACGAAACACCAGGTGTTGGTACAACCGAACCAAAACGAAATAGAGCCATGATTGAAAGAGTGAAGAAAATCTTCTTTCGTAGTTCAGGGGTCTTAAAGGCCATACCGAATGCTGAAAGCATCAGAGTTTCTCCCTCTTCCTAATCAAGCACTAATTATTTACTGTTTGTACTTCTAGTTTATTAAAGAGTCTTAGTAGATCCACCTGCAGCAGCAATTTTTTCAACTGCTGAGCCAGAGAATCCATGTGCGATCACATTTACTTTGACTGAAATTTCGCCGTTGCCTAGAACCTTTACAGGAAGACTGTCACGAACCGCGCCCTTTTCAATAAGATCGGCAACTGTTACATCTCCACCCTTTGGATAGAGAGCATTAATTGTCGAAACATTGACAGCTTGGTATTCAACGCGGGCTGGGTTCTTAAAACCACGCAACTTAGGTAAGCGCATTACCAAAGGTAGTTGTCCACCTTCGAAACCTGCACGAACCTGGTTACGGGCGCGAGTTCCCTTGCCACCACGACCAGCAGTTTTACCCTTTGATGCTTCACCGCGACCCTTACGAGTCTTAGCTTTCTTAGCACCAGGGGCTGGACGCAGATGATGAAGTTTTAACGTCATCTTTATTCAACCTCCTCAACCTTGATCAAGTGGCGAACGGCGTAAACCATGCCACGAATTTCTGGACGATCTTCTTTGACAACAACATCGTTAATTCTCTTGAGTCCAAGAGAGCGAAGTGTTTCGCGAAGTTCTGGCTTATTGCCAACTTTTGAACGAATTTGAGTAACTTTCAAACGTGGCATTACGCACCTACTGTCATCTGTGATGCACGAATAATTGCAGCTGGTGCAACATCTTCTAGCGGGCGTCCGCGACGAGCCGCGATTGCAGCTGGTGACTCAAGCATCTTTAGTGCAGCAACAGTGGCGTGAACCATGTTGATTGCGTTATTTGATCCGAGTGACTTTGTAAGAACGTCAGTGATTCCTGCACACTCAAGTACTGCACGCACTGGGCCACCGGCAATAACTCCGGTACCTGGGCTAGCTGGACGAAGGAGTACGACGCCTGCTGCAGTTTCACCTTGAACTGGGTGTGGAACCGTTCCTTGAATTCGAGGAACAACGAAGAAGGATTTCTTAGCTTCTTCTACTGCCTTAGCAATCGCTTGTGGAACTTCCTTAGATTTTCCATAACCGATTCCAACAGTTCCTTTTTGATCTCCCACAACAACGAGTGCTGTGAATGAGAAACGACGACCGCCTTTTACAACTTTAGATACGCGGTTAATGAAAACCACGCGCTCTGTGTATGGGCTCTTCTCTTGCTGACGATCATCACGACGTTCGCGACGTTCGCGTCCGCCTTTACCTGATGTGTTACCACCAGTTGATGGTGCTGCTGAGGTTGGATCAATAGCCATTAGAACTCCAATCCATTCTCTCGTGCACTATCTGCAAGAGCTGCGATACGACCATGATATTTATTTCCACCGCGGTCAAAGACAACGGTAGTAACTCCTGCTTCTTTTCCACGCTTTGCAATCAACACACCAACTTGGCGAGACTTTGCAGTCTTGTCACCCTTGTCGTTGCGAAGATCTACTTCCATGGTTGATGCATAAGCAAGAGTCTTTGCAGTTGAGTCATCAACGATCTGCACGAATAAGTGGCGAGCAGAGCGAGATACAACTAGACGAGGGCGAGCAGAAGTTCCGGAAACCTTCTTGCGTACGCGGAAGTGACGACGGGCGCGAGCATTTGTTGCCGAACCTTTACGGACCTTTACACCGATAGCCATTACTTCTTACCTGTCTTTCCTTGCTTACGGCGAACAACTTCGCCTGAGAGGCGCAAGCCCTTGCCCTTGTAAGGGTCAGCCTTGCGAAGCTTTTTGATTTTTGCAGCAGTTTCGCCAACGAGCTGCTTATCAATTCCTGAGATGTGCAACTTTGTTGGTGATTCAACCTTGTAAGTAATTCCTTCTGGTGCAGGGAAGTTAATTACGTGGCTGTAACCGAGTTGGAACTCAAGATCTTTACCCTTTTCAGCAACACGATAGCCAACACCAACGATGTCAATTGTGAGTGTGTAACCAGTAGTTACACCTTCAATCAAATTAGCAACGAGGGTGCGAGATAGACCGTGAAGTGAGCGAGTGATGCGCTCTTCATTTGGGCGAGCAACAGTTATAACGCTTCCCTCTTGTGAAACTTGAATTGGCTCAGCAACATTGAGCAAAAGCGAACCCTTTGGCCCCTTAACTGCAACGCTCTGTCCAGAAATAGTTACTTCAACACCGCTAGGAACGGTAATTGGCATACGTCCAATACGTGACATCTGTAATTACCATACGTAAGCGAGAACTTCTCCGCCTACGCCCTTCTTGTTAGCTTGCTTATCTGTTAATAAACCAGATGATGTTGAGATGATTGCAACGCCCAGACCGCCAAGAACTTTTGGAAGTGCAGTTGACTTTGCGTAAACACGAAGTCCTGGCTTTGAAACGCGGCGAAGACCTGCGATTGAACGTTCGCGGTTTGCGCCGAATTTGAGGTCAAGAACAAGCGTCTTGCCTACGCCATTTGGATTTGAATCAACGCGATATCCAGCAATAAAACCCTCTTCTTGAAGGATTGCTGCGATACGAACCTTTACCGATGATGACGGCATTGAAACCGCATCGTGGTAGGCAGAGTTCGCGTTGCGCAGACGTGCCAACATGTCTGCGATCGGATCTGTCATTGTCATACGTGGCCTGTGGCCTTTCTCGAATTGGTTTCCATTTATCTAATGGACCTACTTCGTAGTTGTTGGATTAAAAAATTACCAGCTAGCT
>Ga0114967_10000347_pt1 | contig 38899 bp, 34 predicted proteins | sample M_130628_MF_Meta_FD_92639 | JGI IMG/M metagenome (GOLD analysis project Ga0114967, IMG submission 92639) | Freshwater microbial communities from Lake Montjoie, Canada to study carbon cycling - M_130628_MF_MetaG | ecosystem: Environmental > Aquatic > Freshwater > Lake | place: Lake Montjoie... | reverse complement strand
TTTCGCGCCATGTCGACAATCTCGCGCGAGGTCGTGCCGCGCACAATCGAGTCGTCGACAATGAGCACGTTTTTGCCCTTGAATTCCGACGGCATCGCGTTGAGCTTTTGCTTGACGCCCTTTCGTCTTTCTTCTTGTCCGGGCATGATGAACGTGCGACCGACATAACGATTCTTGTAGAAACCCTCGCGGTATTCGATCCCGAGCTTTCGTGCAACCTGCAATGCGGCCGGACGTGATGAGTCTGGAATCGGCATGACAACATCGATATCCCCGGCGGTCGCCCACTTCGCGATGGTGTCCGCAAGACGGTCGCCGAGGCGCAGGCGCGCTTCGTACACCGAAATTCCATTCATGACTGAGTCTGGACGTGCGAGGTACACGTACTCGAACGAGCATGGGATAAGCACCGGGTTTGTGGCGCATTGGCGCGACACCATTTCGCCGTCCTGCGAGATGAAGAGAGCTTCGCCGGGCTCGACGTCTCGAACAATCTCGTAGCCGCCGGCCTCGAGGACGAGCGACTCGCTTGCAACGGCCCACTCGGCTCCGACAAGCCCGGCATTTCGTCGACCAAGAATCAGTGGGCGAATACCGAATGGGTCGCGAAAGGCGAGAAGCCCGTGGCCGGCGATGAGGGCAATCGCGGCATAGGACCCCTCGACTCGCTCGTGCAGCCGAGCGACGGCGTCAAACACGTTATCGGGCGAGAACTTTTCGATGGTTGTCGCGGCCTGTAGCTCGTGAGCGAGCACATTGACGAGAAGTTCGGTGTCGGAATTCGTGTTGAGGTGACGGCGGTCGTCCTCGTTTAACTGTTTCGTCAGCTCTCGTGTGTTCGTGAGGTTTCCGTTGTGAACGAGGATGATTCCATAGGGGGCGTTGACGAAGAACGGCTGTGCTTCCGATTCATGATTCGCGTTGCCGCGGGTCGCATAGCGAACGTGACCGAGTCCGACATTGCCCAGCAACCCTCGCATGTCACGTGTTCGAAAGGCTTCTCGAACTTGACCCTTCGCTTTCGCCAAATGAAGGGTTGTGTCCTCGCACGTCGCTATACCGGTGGAGTCTTGCCCGCGGTGTTGAAGTAGCGCGAGCGCGTCATAGACCTGTTGATTGACGGCCGTGGTTGAGACGATTCCGACGATGCCGCACATGTCGAGAGGGTCTCCTTTGGCTGGGTGTAGATGCCCATCGGCTTTGGCTCAATACTCTCACATCGAGCAGACGACGAGGTCGATAGAATTGCCCAATGACGGCGTCCAATTCATATTCCGCCGCCGGTGTCGACACCGAAGCAGGGGATAAAGCCGTCGAGCTCATGAAAGCCGCTGTCGCGGGCACGCACGGACCCGAGATCCTCGGTGGTGTTGGTGGCTTCGCCGGATTAATGGATGTGACATTTCTCAAAGACTTCCGTCGGCCGATCCTTGCGACGTCAACTGATGGTGTCGGCACAAAAGTCGCCATCGCGCAGGCGCTTGACGTTCACCACACCATTGGTCACGACCTTGTGGGCATGGTCGTCGATGACATCGTCGTCGTTGGGGCGAAGCCACTGTTCATGACCGACTACATCGCGTGCGGCAAAGTGGTTCCCGAGCGAATCGCCGACATCGTTCGCGGAATCGCCGAGGCGTGTGCGCTAACGGGCACTGCGCTCGTCGGTGGCGAAACGGCAGAACACCCCGGACTTTTGGGGGAACACGATTACGACGTTGCCGGCGCGGCTGTCGGTGCTGTCGAAGCCGACGAAATGTTGGGGGCTGAGCGAGTTCAGCCCGGCGATGTTGTCATCGCGATGGCATCGAGCGGACTGCATTCGAACGGATATTCGCTCGTTCGCCACATCGTTGCCAACCGCAAGCTAGCTTTTGATTCGACGGTTTCCGAATTCGACCGCGTCCTCGGACTTGAGTTGCTTGAGCCGACCCGTTTGTACACCACACCACTGTTGGACTCGATTGCCGAGCACCCCGGCGCGATTCATGCGCTGAGCCACGTCACGGGTGGCGGAATTGCCGCGAACCTCGCCCGCGTGTTGCCGACGGGAGTGTGGGTCGACCTCGATCGCTCGACGTGGAGTCCGTCGCGCGTCTTCCGAGTTCTCGCTGACTGGGCGGGGGATTCACTTGAATCGACCGAGGGCACGTGGAACCTCGGTATCGGAATGCTCGCTGTCGTCTCTCACGAATCGGCCAGCACGTTGACTCGTGAATGGACAACCGCTGGAATCACTTCCTGGGTTGTCGGTCACGTTTCGGATCGCGAGCACTCGTTGGACGGGTATGTCACGAGCGCCAAGGGAGTCGACGGCGGAGCCGTACGACTGGTCGGCACTTACGCCGACTGATGCCGGTCTGTGTCGTCGACACCATCGCTGACGTCGTCACCGGAGCTGGTTGAAGCCGGGGACGCATATTCCGGCCACTTCGCCAGGTCTTCGTCTAAACGCGGGTTGACTCCGAGTTCAGATTCGAGCTTCGTCAGGTCGGTGTCGGGGCTGAAATATTTCAGTTCACGCGCAACCTTGGTGTGCTTCGCTTTTTGACGGCCGCGGCCCATAGTGGACCCCTTTCCCTCACACAGTACGCCTCACCGGCGATCGTCGTGTCCGGGGCGTCAGGCGTTCAGAATATCACGACCCGAGCAGCGCTATGGCGGAGATATACCCAAGGGCCGCCGCAACTATCCCGACGACGACTTGCGAGGTCACCAGGATTGCGCCGATCCGGATTTCACGACGTTCGATGTGTTGGGCCGCCGTGACGGTCAGAGTTGAAAACGTGGTGAACCCTGCGGCGAAAGCGAGAACGAAAGACGCGATTGTCCAGTCGAGTGCGTGAGCGGCGAACGCACCGGCCGCGATGCCCACGGCTAGACTTCCCAACCCATTGACCGCAAACAAACCCCACGACCAGACGCCTGGACGGATGACCGTCATTACCCCGAATCGGGCAAGTGCACCGAACCCGCCCGCCAGGATTTGCGCGAGAACCCACCAGGCGTCGATCATGTCGCCACCGAGCGGCGAGCGCCGAGCCGCAGCCCAGCAATCGCAGAGACGAGACCCAAAATGATGGACCCGATGGCGTAGGACCCCATCACGATGAGGGGCCCAACACCGTGGCTGACAATTGGCACCGCGACGTCGAGCGAAATCGCGGACAGAGTGGTGAAAGCTCCGAGAAAACCCGTCGTCACTCCGAGCCGCATCCAAGTGGGTATGGACGACATGCGTCGAGCGACTAGATACCCCAGCACGAATGAACCAATCAGGTTGACCAATAGTGTCGGATATGGCCACCAGTAATCGTCAATCTGTCCCGCGACAAGAGCGATACCGATGCGCGCTCCGCTACCCACAAGCCCGCCGACAAATACGGCCACAACGGGCTTGAGTGACGTGTGCACAATCGTCAGCGTACTCGTGTCGGTAGCCCATAATTTGGCGGTTAGGCTTGTCACACGACGCCAAAGGAGTGCCCGTGTCCGTAGTTCCGCTCTTCAGTCACGATGACCATCGGGGCGAGGTCGTTGAACGCTGGGGCACGAAGGCTTGGACCCAGTCATCGTCGTGGTGGAAGAATCTGGACGCCATTGGCCGCGACGCGTTCCTGGCCGAAGGGGTAGCCCTCAAGGTCGAATATTTAGGCGCGAAAGACGCTGCAATAGCCGTAACGGACCCCACTGTCGTTGCCCTCGTCGTTCGTCACCGGACATGGATCACGCAGGGTTGGGGTGGCATCGAGCCGACTGCTGAGCAATTCATCGGCCTTGGGAACATGTATGTCGCAGACGAGCGCTTCGCTCGCCACTACGGCGGAATCGACGGCGCGAGCTATGTTCGCGACGCGATTGTCGCATGGGTCGCCGCAACCCCACAGTCGTCGGATTCATCCGGCTCAAGCCGCCGTTCAGCTAAAGGAACAACCTCGTGAACCGTCTCGCCATATTCAGCCTCAGGAATCGCGCACTCATCGCCCTGGTCACCGTTGTTGTTGCGATTTTTGGTGGTATCGCGATGTCGCTTCTCAAACTCGAGCTGATTCCCTCGATTACATTTCCCCAACTCGTCGTCGTCACGAACTACCCGGGCGCATCTCCTGTCATCGTCGAAAAGGAAGTTTCGACCCCGATCGAGACGGCAATCCAGGGCGTCAACGGTCTCGAATCGACGACCGCTACGTCGCAGAATGGTCTGTCTCAAATCACAGCGGCATTTGCCTACGGCACAAGCCTTGAATCGGCAGAACAAAAGGTTCAATTGGCAATCAACCGGATTTCGAACTTGCTTCCGGCTGGAATCGAGCCGCAGGTTATCGCCGGATCGTTCTCGGACATCCCTGTCCTGCAGATGGCGGTGACGAGCGATCTCGCCCCCGATCAGCTCAACCAAGCGTTGAAAGACATCGCGGTCAAAGAACTGACCAAGTTGGAGGGTGTTCGAGACGCCGCGGTGTTCGGTGCCAACGGTGAACACATCGCCATCGTTCCCAACAACAAAGAGTTGGAACGGCGGGGATTGACGACCACCGATATTCAGACCGCACTCCAAACCGCCGGAATTCGAATCGGCGCTGGCAGTGTGATGTCTGCGAAAGGCGAGCTGTCGATTGTGTCAGGAACTCCACTGGCTAGCCTCCCTGACATTCGCTCGGTCCCCGTCACAATTCCCTACAAGCCACCAGCATTAACCGTGCCAACCGTGCCCAACATGCCCGATTTTCCGACTATCTCGGTCAGTCCTCGAACGAGTGGGACCTGGAGTTTGGAAGAATTGAATGGTGGCGAGTGCATCGAGCCCTACCCCAACCTCAACGAGGATGAATACGAGGTCGTTGAATGTGACACCGCTCACTCCGCGCAACTTGTTCGCGTTGGCGACCTGCGTGCGGATGCGGGAATCCCGATTTACCCCGGAGATATCGCTATCGGTCCTGTCGCAATGGGCGAGTGCCTTGGATCGGGAATTATCTCGTCTACGGCAAAGGCAACCTATCCGTTGTTGACCACAGCGCCTATGGCGACGGTAGATTTCTTCTACCCGACGAGCCAGACTCAGTGGAACAAGGGCGACACCTTCTATTACTGCATTGCGCACAGTTTTTCTGCTGGCCCCGTCACGGAAAGTGTCGCTGGCGGCAAAGTGAACACCATTGTTCCCGCCGCGCCCGCGATCCCGGGGTCGTCCGCCACCAGCCCATCGTCGTTTGGATCGGCTGGTACGCCGACAATCCCGACGACGCGCTCGGTCACCACAATCGGTGAACTCGCGCGCGTGTCGATCCAGCCCGATGTCATCACGTCAGTTTCACGCGTCAACGGCCAGCCCTCGCTGACTCTTGCCATAACAAAACGTGCCGATGCGAACACGGTTGACGTGTCGCGTGCAGTTGTCGCGGCACTTCCCGTCATTACCGATCTGCTCGGAAACGGAACTGAATTCACTGTTGTCTTCAATCAAGCGCCCTTCATCGAAAAAAGCATCGATTCGCTTGCGGTTGAGGGCCTCCTCGGATTGATCTTCGCCATCATCGTGATTCTCGTCTTCCTGATGTCGATTCGATCGACGCTCGTCACCGCAGTGTCGATTCCAACGTCGCTGTTACTCACGTTCATCGGGATGTGGGCGAGTGACTTCTCTCTCAACATCCTCACCATCGGTGCGGTCACCATCTCGATCGGTCGAGTCGTCGACGACTCGATTGTGGTTGTAGAGAACATCAAGCGGCACCTCTCGCTCGGTGAAGAGCGAATGGACGCTATCCGCACGGCGGTGAAAGAAGTCGCCACCGCGGTCACCGCCTCGACCATCACCACGGTTGCCGTGTTCCTCCCGCTGGCGTTCGTGGGCGGTTTGTCTGGCGAATTGTTCCAACCCTTTGCTATTACGGTCACCATCGCTCTTATCGCGTCGCTGTTCGTTTCGCTCACGATTGTTCCGGTGCTCGCGTACTGGTTCCTCGGGGACAAGAAGCCGAAAAAGAACACATCGACAAAGCCTGCCAAGCCGGTCAAGTCGGGGTCGGAAGACAACGATTTCTTGCAGCGCGCCTACCGCCCAATCGTCCGATGGACAATCACTCGCCCGCTCGTGACGATGCTCATCGCGCTGCTCACGCTGGGTGGGACTCTCGCACTCGCTCCTCTGATGAAGACCAACTTCGTCGGGGGAAGCGGTCAGTCAACGATTACCCTGTCTCACTCGACACCCGCTGGACTTACTCTCATGGACCGATCCGCGGTCGCAGAAGATGTCGAAGCGAAACTCCTGGACTACCCCGGTATCGATACGGTCCAGACATCGATTGGCGGTGGCAACGGCTTCGCCGCTTTCAACGGCCAGGCGGCAAACATCATTTACCAGATCACAATCTCGGATGAGGTTGACGCTGATCTGGTTCGCGCTGAAGTCACGCGTGATTTGAAAACCATTACGGACACGGGTGAAATTGTGTCCGCTCAGGGTGGTGCGTTTGGCTCACAGACTATTGATATCACCGTCAAAGCCCCTTCGGAAGAGACGCTCAGCGAGGTCACCGCCGCCATTGCTTTGGCGATCACCGAGACGAAAGCAGCCGACAACGTCACAACGTCGCTCGACGACACACAGTCATACATTTCAATTGCCATCAAGCGGAAAGAAGCCGCAAAGTACGCGCTCTCAGAGGTTCTGATTGGACGGACATTGTCGGGACTCATTGCTCCTAGCGCAATTGGCCAGGTTGTGATTGATGACGTCACGATGGACCTCATTGTCGAAACGGAGAACTCGCCAGAAACCTTAGGGGAACTGCGTAACTTCAAACTCACCACACCCCTCGGTGCCAAGGTTCTACTTTCCAAGGTGGCGACGATTGGAATAACCGAAACTGCTGCGTCACGCACAACCGAACGTGGTGTGCTATCCGCGTCCGTTGCGGTCACGCCCTCATCCGACAACCTCACGGAGTCGACCGCTGCCGTCAACACGGCGCTCGCGAGCGTCGAATTGCCGTCGGGAACCACGGCCACGGTCGGTGGTGTCGCACAAGATCAGGTCGAGTCATTCCAACAATTGGGACTCGCGCTTCTCGCCGCAATCCTGATTGTGTACGTCGTCATGGTGGCCACCTTCCGATCGCTGCGTCAGCCCCTGCTATTGCTCGTATCGATTCCGTTCGCTGCGACTGGTGCAATCGCGCTGCAGATCATCTCGGGGATCCCACTGGGAATCTCGTCGCTGATCGGTTTGTTAATGCTCGTCGGAATTGTGGTCACGAACGCCATCGTTCTCATCGACCTCGTGAACCAGTATCGCGAGCGCGGGGGCTCGGTAATCGAATCGTTGCTCGACGGAACGAGCCGACGTGTTCGACCGGTGTTGATGACGGCACTTGCGACGGTTTTCGCACTCACGCCACTGGCGACCGGGGTGACAGGAAGTGGCGGATTCATCTCGCAGCCGCTCGCAATCGTCGTCATTGGCGGTTTGTTGTCGTCAACAATCCTCACGCTGCTCGTTCTGCCCGCGCTGTACTCTCTCGTCGAAGGTCGCAAGGAACGCAAGGCGACTCGTCGAGCCCTGAAGGTCTAAGGCGCCGGAGACAACACCCACAACACCTCGGCGGGTTCGCTCGTTGAGGGGTTCCGCCATGTGTGTGGTTCGCGGCCACGGAAGGTCATCGCATCACCGGTGGCGAGGTTGTGCGTAGTGGGGCCGAGAACGATCTCGAATTGTCCATTAAGGACATAGACAAATTCGATTTCGGTGTCGAGCGCATACAGTTCTTCTCCACCGGAACCCTGAGGGTTGACGATCGAGTGCAAGACCTCAACGTGGGTTTGCGAGCCCGGCGACAACAGGTATTCGCGGGCGTCAATGCCACCAAAGTTGATCATGGCACCCTCACCGGCGCGAACAATGGCGCTGGTGGGAGGTTCGAACAGTTCACCGACTCGAAGTCCCAACGCTTCACACACCGCCACAAGCGACGCAACGGACGGGGAAACGTGGTCGCGCTCGAGCTTGCTCACGAATCCCTCCGTGAGCCCGGCAGCAGCGGCCACTTGCCCGAGCGTGAGTCCGCGGGCGAGCCTCGTTGCGCGAAGGCGTCCGCCGATGGGAATCGCCTTATCGCTCACCTGCTTTGCCGTGCGGCGGATGCTGCCGGCCATAGTCAGCGAGTCTCGATCGCGACGGCACGAACGGGCGCGCCGTCGATCCCGACGAATTTCATCGGCAACAACGACACGAGTGGGTCGGCAAAGTCAACCGCTTCGAGGTTGCACAGGTTTTCGCAAATGATGCCTCCTACCTCGGCGATGAGGTGGTGGGCGGGAAAGCCCTCACCCGAGTGGTCGGCGTCAGGCGTCTCGTCGATGTTGAGCGCATCGAGCCCGATGGTGCGCACACCGCGTTCAAGCAGGAACGACACGAGTCCGGCGTCGAGGAAGGGGTTGTCGAAGTACAGGGGGGAGCCGTAGTGACGAGCCCACCCCGTGTGGACAATGACAATGTCACCGGCGCGAGTGGACTCGGCTTCGGTCCGAACGGAATCGAGAGTGATGCGCTCGCGAGCCGCGATACCGTCGCAGTGAAGGAGGACGCCCCGCCCGACGAACCTCTCTAACGGAACCTCATCGATTTTCTCGGTGTCATCGTCGAAGTGGAATGGCGCATCGACATGTGTGCCACTTTGGCTGCCCATCTGAATCGACACGAGGTTGAATCCGTCCTTGGCGATCGTCGCGTGTTCAGCGATGTGCGGAACGGGATCACCGGGATAGACAACTGTCTCGGCGGTGATTTCTCGGGAAAGGTCTACGACGCGAACTATCTCCATGAGAAAAAACTATTGCCTGTGAGGCAAGAAGGGAATAGCATGGCGACACATTGTTTTGCCAACATTCAGAGAGGACAACAATGAGCAACGTTGCTCAGAACCCCAAACCGAAAATCACCGAGGTCGAAGGCTTCGGAATTGACACCATCCCCGACGCCGACCGCACGTCGACGCCGCGCGACTTGTTCCGCATTCAGTTCGGAGGCGCGAACACCTTCGCCACCGTTCTGCTCGGAACCTTCCCCATCTTCTTCGGACTCTCCTTCTGGGAGGGCGTTGGCGCAGCCGTTCTCGGTGTGCTCGTCGGAACACTGTTCCTCATGCCGATGGGACTCTTCGGACCTCGCACCGGAACAAACAATGCCGTCGCATCCGGGGCACACCTTGGTGTCACCGGACGTATCGCCGGTTCGTTCCTGTCACTCTTGACCGCCATCGCGTTCTACTCGATTTCGGTGTGGGTCGGCGGTGACGCCCTCGTCGGCGCATTCGTTCGTCTGTTCGGCGCAGAAGACACCCAGATGCTGCGAATCAGTCTTTACTCGCTCATCGGGCTCATCGTCATCATCGTCGTTGTCTACGGCTACCAGTTCATGTTGCTCATCAACCGCATTGCGGTCTGGGCCAACACGGTTCTGATGTTGCTCGCCATTGTCGCGTTCTCGAGCGTCTTCGACCCGTCGTACGCCGGTTCGGGTGAATACCTGCTCGGTGGTTTCTGGCCGACGTTCATTCTGTCCGCACTCATCGTCATGTCGAACCCGATCTCGTTCGGTGCCTTCCTCGGCGACTGGTCGCGCTACATCCCCAACGGCACGTCGAACGGCAAGCTCGCCCTTGCGACGCTCGGAGCTCAGGCGATGACCCTGATTCCGTTCATCTTCGGTGTCGCCACGGCGACGCTGGTGACAGGCGGGGACTACGTCGTTGGATTGATTGGTGCCGCACCCGAATGGTACGCCTACCTCATCATCATCGTTGCGTTCGTCGGCGGTCTGTCAACCGGAAGCACGTCGCTCTACGGAACCGGACTCGACTTCTCATCCGTATTCCCCAAGCTCACTCGTGTGCAGGCGACTATCGCCATCGGAACAGTTGCCTTTGCCTTCATCGTGGTCGGGCGTCTGTACTTCGACCTGCTCGGCGCAGTCAATGGGTTCGTCGGTGCCATCGTTGTGACCACCACTCCGTGGATGATCATCATGGCAATCGGATTCTGGAACCGTCGCGGCTGGTACAGCAACGAAGATCTTCAGGTCTTCAACCGAGGCAAGAAGGGTGGCCGTTACTGGTACAGCAACGGAATCAACTGGCGCGCCATGGTCGCATGGGTTGTCTCGGCAGTCCTCGGCCTGCAGTTCGCGTACTACCCACCGATCATCGAAGGACAGTGGAATGCAGTGGCGGGCGGTGTTGACCTTAGCCTCATCGTCGCCATCGTTTCGGCCGCCGTGTTGTATGTCGGCGCGTTGATTATCTTCCCCGAGCCCGACTATGTTTTCGGACCGAAGGGTCCCCGCATCGGTCGTTCTGTGAAGTCCACCATCCCGCCCGTTCGTTAGAAAGCTGCAATGACTGCTCCCGTCCCCCGCGACAACGCGGGAAACAAGGTCGGACAGGTCGATGCGACGGTGGTGCCCCGGTTCGCCGGGGCACCTACCTTCGCTCGGCTTCCCCGCCGCGATGAAGTTGCCCGAGCCGATATTGCGGTGGTGGGCATCCCGTTTGATGCGGGCGTGAGCTATCGGCCCGGAGCTCGATTCGGCCCCGGCCACATTCGCGAATCCTCGCGCCTTTTACGCCCCTACAACCCCGCCCAGGATGCGATGCCGTTTGCGCTCGCCCAGGTGGTAGACGCTGGCGACCTCGGGGTAAATCCGTTCGACATCGCCCAGGCGATCAGCCAGATTGAAGTGGGCATGGACGAGCTCATCGCCGACGGTACCAAGGTCGTGACTCTTGGCGGCGACCACACTATTGCCTACCCGATTCTCAAGTCCCTGCACAAAAAGCACGGACCAATCGCGGTGATTCACTTTGACGCGCATCTTGACACGTGGGACACCTATTTCGGCGCTCCTCTGACCCACGGGACCCCGTTTCGACGCGCGAGCGAGGATGGCTACCTCGACTTGACGGGTTGTTTGCACGTCGGAATCCGTGGTCCTTTATATTCCGACACCGACTTGTCTGACGACACTGCGTTGGGCTTCCAGGTACTGCGCGCCACGGACGCCGATGACCTTGGAATCGACGAGATGATCGCGCGGATGTTGGCACGGGTTGGCGACCGACCTGTTTACGTGTCGATTGACGTCGATGTCATGGATCCTGCATTCACGCCCGGAACAGGAACACCCGAAGCCGGCGGGCTGTCGAGTCGAGAAATGCTGCGCTTGGTTCGTAGCCTCGATGGCGTCAATCTCGTTGGCGCGGACATCGTCGAGGTCGCGCCTGCTTACGACCACGCCGAGATTACCGGTATCGCCGCTGCGCACCTCTTATATGAACTGATTACGGTTCTGGCACGGAGATTCGGGTGAGCGCGGTTGACGAGGTTCTCGCTGCGGCGGCCAAGATTGTCGACGACTTCGGGAATCACCGAACGACCGACTATTTCTCGGGGTTTGCGGCCGACGCGACCTTCATGTTCTACACACACACCGAACGGCTCAACTCGCGTTCCGAGTACGAGGCGTTATGGACTACGTGGGAAAAAGACGACGGATTTCGTGTTCACGGTTGCCGGTCGCGTGCCCAAAAGGTGCAGATGCTTGGCGATTCCGCCGCAGTTTTCACCCACTACGTAGAAAGCGATGTCGAATTCGGCGGGGAGGTTTCGACAATCGCCGAGCGGGAAACCATTGTGTTTGAACATCACGCTGGGTCGTGGATCGCCGTTCACGAGCATCTTTCGCCCGACAACGCGCAGTAATCCCGTTTGTTACGCCGTTGACGTAACACAAATGCGGCGAATGAATCCCTGTTTGTAGTCTCAAGACACGAACCCACCAACCAGGAGATCTTCATGGCGCGTATTTTTTCGGACATCACCGAAGCATTTGGAAACACCCCTCTCGTCAGGCTCAACCGGGTGACGGACGGATCAGGAGCGATTGTTCTCGCCAAACTTGAGTTTTACAACCCGACCTCGAGCGTCAAGGACCGACTGGGAGTCGCCATCGTTGACGCCGCAGAGGCGTCGGGCGAACTCAAGCCGGGTGGAACGATTGTCGAAGCGACGAGTGGAAACACGGGGATTGCCCTCGCGATGGTTGGTGCGGCACGCGGCTACAAGGTTGTGTTGACGATGCCAGAATCCATGTCGATCGAGCGCCGTGCGCTACTCAAAGGATTCGGAGCTGAACTTGTTTTGACCCCAGCACCCGAGGGGATGAAGGGTGCCGTGTCTCGTGCCGAGGAAATCGCAGCGGAACGCCCCGGCGCTGTTCTTGCTCGACAATTTGAGAACGAAGCGAATCCAGCCATTCACCGCAAGACGACCGCAGTCGAAATTTGGAATGACACCGACGGCGCTGTGGACATTTTCGTCGCAGGTGTCGGGACGGGCGGAACCATTACGGGGACCGGCCAGGTACTCAAGGAAAAGAAACCCAGTGTTCGGGTTGTCGCGGTTGAGCCGATTGATTCACCGATCCTCAACGGCGGTGCACCAGGTCCTCACAAGATTCAGGGAATTGGCGCGAACTTCGTTCCCGATGTGCTTGACCGCGACGTGTATGACGAGGTAATCGACGTGTCAATCACCGATTCGGTTGACACCGCACGCCGACTTGCTCGCGAAGAGGGAATTATGGCGGGAATATCGTCCGGGGCAACCGCCTGGGCGGCTCTGGAACTCGCCAAGCGACCCGAGAACAAGGGCAAGACCATCGTTGTCATCCTCGCCTCCTACGGTGAGCGATATCTGTCGACCGTGCTGTTTGAGGGTATTCTCGACTAGGTGACCCCCCTCCAACGCATTCGCGAGGACCTCGCGATGGCGTTGGACCGCGACCCGGCGACGCGCACGCGCACCGAAGCATTTTGGGTATTGTCCGGGCTTCACGCTGTCTGGTGGTACCGGTTGACACACACGCTGTGGGGTTGGGGGTGGCGGCTTGTCGCCCGCTTCATCTCGCAGATCGTTCGGTGGTGGACGCTCATCGAAATTCACCCAGGTGCCACTATTGGCAGTCGTTTCTTCATCGACCACGGAGCAGGTGTCGTCATCGGCGAAACGGCGATTATCGGCGACGACTGCACCTTTTACCACGGCGTCACGCTCGGCGGGCAGGGCGATGTCAAGGGCGGACGTCGCCACCCCGCGCTGGGTAACGGGGTCGCCATCGGCGCGGGGGCCATCATTCTTGGGCCAGTCACAATAGGCGACAACGCCTTGATTGGGGCCGGTGCGGTAGTCCTTATTGATGTACCAGCGAACCGAACCGCCGTGGGCGTTCCCGCCCGCGTGCTTCCACGATCTCCGCGACGGGCACGATCGTGATCAAATTCATCACCCGCGTGTTGTTCCCGCCAATCATCCGAATTCTTTTTGCTGCGACAATCGTCGGACGTGGCAACATGCCGGCGAAGGGTGGCGTGATCCTCGCGAGCAATCATCTGTCGTTTTTTGATTCTGTCATCATCACGCTTTTGTCCCGTCGACCCGTGTCGTTTCTTGCGAAGGAGGAGTACTTCACGGGCAAAGGATTCAAAGGGTGGTTATCCAAAAAGTTTTTTGAGGCAATCGACGCAATTCCTGTCAACCGCCGTTCCGCCTCGGCTGCCCAGGATGCCCTGGATTCTGGACTCGCTCGACTCGTCGAAGGGGAGTCCTTTGCGATGTATCCGGAAGGTACACGCTCGCTCGATGGACGCCTTTACCGCGGCAAGACGGGAGTTGCGTGGCTCGCACTGACCGCCCGCGTCCCGGTCGTTCCGGTCGCATTGACAGGTACTGACAAAATTCAACCGGTGGGTACCAAGGGAATTCGGTTCGCAAAGCTACGCGTTGAATACGGCCAGCCGATGGACCTCTCGAGTTATGGTGAGGCGTCCAGCGGCAAAGCGCGCCGCGAGGCAACGGACGCGATCATGGTCGAAATCCAGAAAATGTCGGGGCAGGTCTTCGCGGGGATTTACAACGAGAAGCCCGCCACAACTATCAAGGCGAAGGTCAGGCGTCTGTTCCGCGGTCGGGCTCCGCTGACGTAGCAGGCGCGGCAAGTTCTGCGCGAATGGCATTCATATCCAGATTGCGAGCCTGCGCGATGATGTCTTCGAGCGCCGATTCCGGCGCAGCGCCGGCCTGATTGAACAGCAAGATTCCGTCGCGGAACATCATGAGCGTCGGGATTGACTTGATTCCGGCCATTGCTGACAGCTCTTGTTCTTTCTCGGTGTCGACCTTCGCAAACGTAATGTCGGGATGTTTGTCGCTGACACGTTCATAGATTGGGCTGAACTGCCTGCACGGCCCACACCACTCAGCCCAAAAGTCGACAAGGACAAACGAGTTATCGGCGACGATCGCAGCTTCGAAAGCGCTTTTGTCGAATTCTACGGTTGTCATGAATCTCTTCCTGTCGTGCGGCCAGTCTAGGTTGCTCGCGACTTCGTCGTCATTTTGCGTGCCGCGAGCACCGCCGTCACAGTGACTCTTTTGCCGTTCCTGAGGGACCAATCGACCGTCAATTCGTCGTACAGCGCTATTCCTAAGCCGGCGTGGTAGCCGGCAGGGACGCGTGCCCCGTTGTTTGCTGCGTTCACGGTGACTGTCTCTGGACTTGACCGCTCTATCGTGATCGCTATCTCTGTTGCTTGACCGTGACGAATTGCGTTCGAGATCATTTCGAGGGAAACGACCTGCAGCGCTCTGGAGAAATCGTCGTAAGCGAGCGTGGACTCGCCCACCTCGGGGTCAACGTTGAGGCTAATCGCGCACATCCCGTCCCAAAAATCCACCATTTGGCGGATTGCTCCCACCGCGTCGGTGGAATCATCCGGCTCGGTCGTTATGACATCCAACGTCGACGTCATCACTTCGGCGGCCTGGTTGCGTTCTGCCGCGGTGATTTTCCCAGAACCGGACCGAACGAGACGCGCCTCGGCATGAACGCGTGACTGAACGGTTGAATGCAAAACGTGTGTCAGGTGCCGTTGTTGCAACCACGCGCGTCGACGTGCTTCGGACAACTGAATCAACATCTCAATGCGTGCATCATCGAGTCGGGCGAATGATGTCCGGTTCGAATACTCACCAAGAATGAGGAGTTGATACAAAAGACCTACCAGCGGCATTGCGATGCTACTAATTAGCCACGGTCGCAATTGAAGTTCGGCTGGATAAATCAGCGCCTGGTTGACAAGGTGGGGAGGAATCCAGGCAACCGCGTGGGTGACGGCGATAATCACACCAGTGACTGCAAATGGGGATTGTCGACTACCGACAAATACGCCGAGGAGTCGGACGACTCCATAAACAGACAGCCCCGAAATCAACGCGGCCACAAAACCATTGGCGAGGGGGAGTAAGTCGAGAAGGACAGTACCTGATCCAAGAAAAACAACAAGTCCGGAATAGGTTGCGTTGATTTGATCTCGAATCGCAGGACGAGCGGGTGGTGCTAAGGCACTCTTCGCGGGACCACTCTTTTCCGCGAACGTTGTCCCTGCTGTGGCCAACGTGTGGCTGAGTGGACGGACAACGTTATTGGCGAACGCGTCGATTCTGTCCGCGAGCCTCGATCGCTCACTTCGTCCGTTGTTGATGTCAAGAAGTAGAGCAGAAATTGCCGGGCGAAGTGTTTCATCCACCTCTTCACGCAATCGCTTGTTGCTCGCATCTAATTCGTCGAGTATTCGGTCACGCTTCCGCATGGTTGCCGAGATTTCGTCGCGCGTTGATATCGATTTTTCGCGTGCAATCATGATTCGACTCACGACGAGAGAAACGAGAGCCAGCACGGGAGGCAGACTAAGCGCACCGAGGAACATGCGTGACGCGAGGTGCGAAGAAACTTCTATACCTAACGCATCCACGACGCTCGAGACGATGATTCCTCGCAGGGCTCCGGCAATGAGCAGTGCCACGATCACGATTGGAATGGACCGACGCCACCGGGCGGCGAGAAGCATGCGGACGAGAAGCACGAGGCACGCCGCTACGGATGCTGAGAACGTCGCAACTCCAAGGGCGACTGGAAGGGATTGAACGGCAAGACGTCCTAATTCGGACGCCGCAGTCGGCAGCACTGTTATCGCCGCGTAAGTGGCGATTGTGACGGGGCGAAATGGCCAACCTGCACCGAGAATGTCGACGAAGTCACGTGGTCGAAGGAAATTTTCGCGCCGTTCGTTACTAGCGACCATTGATCTGGTCCCAGTAGAGCCGGGCGAGTTGAACACGGGCGCTTGGCCCGGGCGCAATGTTTGCCGCAATCATCATGCGGGACAATAATCGCTCGACGGCACGAACCGTGGTTCCACGGGCGGCTGCGATTTCGTCATTGGTCAGGCCTTCTGAAATCAATTTGAGAACGCCAATCTGATTGTTCGACATCGAATGCGTGGCAGTTTCGACCACCGACGGCCGAGCGCCAGCCGTTCGTGCCTCGAGCGCATTCGTGACCGCGCCACGCAACGCCGTGGTCGAACCGATTTCAGTCTTGACGATGTACGAGGCGTCGCTCGGGATAGTGTTCCAACCCTTGCCTGTGATCCGCGGATCGGCGAGGTTGGTGATGAAAACCACGCCAATCGATGGATTGTCGGCGCGGGCACGTTGAACCACATCGATGCCTGTTGGGCCAATTCCAAGATCGATGTCGGCTATCAATAGCGTGGCGGACGTAGCCTTAACCGCATTAATTGCCGATAAGGCCTCCTGCGCCTGTGTGACCGACCACCCCTCGGCCTCCAAGATTTCGGCGATGATGCTGCAAATCAACGGTTCGTCGTCAACGACGACGGCAGAGCCCACAGACAAACCAGTCATGTTACTTCTTGCGCGCAACCGCAATCAACGAGGTGACGACCTGCTCGGGCGTTTGGGATGACGCGACGGCCTGAGTATTCACCCACGATGCGGCGACGCCCGTCAGCGTGAGGGTCAGTGATTTCGAAGAGGGCGAGGCACTTGTTGGGGCGGGGACGTCGTGCTTGTTCTGGCCGCGAACAATGAGCGTTGCGACAGGGAGTGCGATGGTGCATAGCGCATCGAGAATCAGAATCACAGCGAAGAATCGCCAATACACATCTTGAAACGACTGCGGCGGGAAATTTCCGTCGGTGAGGATTACGGGAATGACAAGCGTCGGAACGATTGCAATGAGAATCAACGCGACGGAGAGAGAGGATCGAATCCAGCGCAGTGGCGCCGTTTGCAAAAGAAGCATCAGATTGGCGTGCGCCAGCGACAGTGCGACAAGCCCAGAGATCGCGAACGTCTTCGAGAGGTTCGAATAGATCGCACCGGGCTGATAGGAATAGTCACCGAAATCCCACCAAATCAGAACTGCGGCGGTAAGGAGCGCAAGAGCGCTCATTCCGATTCCAATCCAGCCGACGGCCTTGACATCGCGTTCGACGATGGCAAGGTGACAAAGCGCGAGTACCGAAAAGCCCGCGACGGCGAGAGTCGTGAGCATGACCTTGCTTTGGGTCTCGCCCATGTCGCCTGAAACGATTGTGTAAATGCCAATCAGTGCAGTGATGACGAGAGCAATGACGACTGTCCACACCGCAACGCGACGGATGCCCTTGATGTTTCGGATTTCTGCTGAGTTCTGTTGTGTGCTCATGGTCACAGACTACAAGCGCTGGCGTTTGAAGCGCAGGTTCGGGGGATTCTTGCTACTGAACAACAGGCAAGCCAGTGACGGCCGCGGCGTCACTCACACCTCCAGCGTTGGTCAGATTCATGAAACCCAGCTCAGTCATCGCGTCGATGGCTTGCCCGGCGCGGTTGCCCGATCGGCAATAGATGACGTAGGTGCCGGCCGGATCGAACTGAGCAATCTCGTCGAAGAATGTTGCACCCTGCCAGTCGATGTTGACCGCACCGTCGAGGTGACCGGTGGCGAACTCTTCAGGGGTGCGGACATCGATGACGGCTGTGACAAAACTCATGTCTACATTCTCGGGTGCGCAAGCGGTGACGCAAACCGCGTGGCGCTTGAAAAAGCGTTCCTGTCACTTGCGTAAAGTGAACGAGTCATGAAAATAATCATCGTAGGAGGCGTCGCCGGGGGAATGTCGGCCGCGACTCGACTGCGTCGACTCGACGAGCACGCTGAAATCACGATCTTTGAGGCTGGTCCAAATGTCTCATTCGCGAACTGTGGTTTGCCCTATTTCATTGGTGGTGTCATCGGAAAGAGGGAAAGCCTGCTGTTGCAGACGCCCGAAAGCCTCGCGGCGCGTTTCAACCTCGACGTTCGGGTCAACTCGCGAGTGACCTCAATCGACCGCGAAGCGCGGACGGTCACAGTTCGCAACTCTGAGACAGACGAGACCTACACAGATTCCTACGATTCGCTCATACTGTCGCCTGGCGCGGCACCCCGAGCACTTGGCATTCCCGGATGGGATCGCTCGCTGACGCTGCGAAGCGTCCCAGATGCGGATCGAATCATCGCTGCGACCGGGGGCGCACCAAAACACGTCGTTGTGCTCGGCGCAGGATTCATTGGCGTCGAGGTCGCGGAAAACCTGCGCCACCGCGGACACTCTGTCACTATCGTCCAATCGGGTCCCAGCATCCTTGCCCCATTTGACCCGGAAATGATTGAGCCGTTTCATGCGAACCTTGAACAGCACGGCATCCGAATCGTGGTCAACGCGACCGCGACGGAGATCACGGAATACGCGGTTGAGCTTTCCAATGAAACCCGACTCACGGCGGACGTCGTCATTTCGTCGGTCGGTGTGACCCCCGATCACGCACTGGCGGTCGAGGCGGGGCTTCGCATCGGCACAGCGGGCGGCATTTGGGTTGACGACCAGCAACGCACGAGCGATCCAAATATTTACGCCGTCGGGGATGCGGCGGAAAAAGAGTCGGCGTTCACCGGGGATGACCAGATGGTGTGGCTCGCCAACCTTGCGAACCGCCACGGACGACTCGTGGCCGATGTCGCCGGGGGGCTTGATGTTCGGGCTCGTCCTTCGGTGACCACCGGAATCATCGGGGCGTTCGGAATGGCTGCTGCCATTACCGGTTTGAGCGAGAAGGCTGCCCGCCGAGCAGGTATCGCTCACCATGTCATGCATCTTCATCCGAACTCGCACGCCGGGTATTACCCCGGCGCAGAATCGATGTCGCTCAAATTGGTCTTTGCTTCCGACACCGGCAAAATACTTGGCGCCCAGGCGGTCGGCAAAGACGGCGTGGACAAGCGGATAGATGTCATTGCTACCGCGATCTATGGAGGCCTCACTGTGTCGGACCTGATGAACCTCGAACTTGCTTATGCGCCTCAGTTTGCATCGGCGAAAGATGCCATTAACCAAGCCGGATATGTCGGCGACAACATCATGGATGGGCGCACGCCGACTGTTCAGTGGCACGCGCTCGATGAGCGTCGTGCCGCGGGTGCTGTTCTCATCGACGTCCGAACTGCTGATGAAAATCGTGCCGGCGCTATTCCTGGCTCTCTGCTGATTCCCGTCGATGATCTGAGACGCCGACTTGATGAGATTTCCGCGACGGACGTCATCGTCCACTGCAAAGTCGGCCAACGTGGGCACACCGCAACCCAAATACTTCGCTCTCACGGCATCATGGCATCCAACCTCGATGGTGGTTACCTGACCTGGAGAGCGGGGATGGATTCGATCGAACGGTCGAACTCCGTTTCACCATTCACCAACAATTAAGGAGACATTATGTGCCAGAAAGTGACATGCAACGAATGCCACAAGCCCACGTGGGACGGCTGCGGTCAGCACATCGAGGAGGCACTCGCGGACGTCAAGCCTTCCGACCGCTGCACGTGTAATTAACTCGAAACTGACGTTTCACCGTGCGACGGGTGCGACGGTCAAACGATTATCGCGCCGCCTTCTTCCGCGCCGCCGACCGCTTTTCGGCCGAAGCGCCCAGCGAGAAGCTCGCAACCAACGCCACGGCGAGGAATCCCGCAGCGAGGTACGCGGCACTAGCCGTTCCGCTGGACATAGCGAGTTTGGCGTCGGAGGCGAAGTCGGCCGTCGCGGGGTTCGCTTCGAGTCCGCTGATGGCCCCACCGGCGGAATCAATGACCGCAGCGACTATCGGGGCACTCATCGCGTCGGGCACATTGCGATCGGCGAGGGACGACTCAAGGCTGAACTGCGCCGTCGAGAACAACACGGTTCCGATAACGGCGATTCCCAGCGCAGACCCAATCTGGCGCGAAGTGCTGGACGTGCCGGAGCCCTGCCCGCTTGCAGCAACAGGTACGTCTTGCAGGACGACACCGGTCAGTTGCGCGGTCGCGAATCCGACGCCCATTCCGTAGACAAACAGGAACGGCACGATAGACCAGCCAGAGGCCTCTGGCGAAATCATGAGACCGATACCGGCGACACCAATCATTTCGAGAATGAGCCCGATGCGAATGATCCACGTGGGTGGGAGGCGCGAACCGAGTCCAGCGGCTACTCCGCTGGCGACAAATGATCCGACAGCAAGAGCGAGGATGACCAAGCCGGACTCGAACGCCGAGTAACCGAGAACGAACTGGAGCCAGAGGGGCAGTGCGAGGATGATCCCGAATTCGCCCATGCTCACAATCAGGGCGACGAGGTTTCCGTTGCGGAAACTCGGAATCGAAAATAGTCCGAACGCGATGAGCGTCGACTTACCGGCCTTTTGACGACGGAGCCCGTGCACGACGTACATGGCAACGGTGAACGCGGTAACCATGAAGGCAATCGGGACGACCGAAATATCTAACGGCCAGGTCCAGTCACCGATTTCAAAGGCCTTGTTGACGTCCCACCAGCCGAAGTTGCGACCCTCGATTAGGCCGAAGACCAAGCTACCGCTGGCAAGAACACTGAGAAGTGCCCCCGTCCAGTCGATGGCGCGGGCATGCTCGACATCTTTGGATTCGGTGACAAAGAGGAAAACACCGATGGTGATGAGGACACCGAGAGGGATGTTGATTCCGAAGGCCCAGTTCCACGAGAACTCGGTCGTGAGCCACCCACCAAGAAGTGGACCAACCGCGACCATTCCACCGATTGTCGAACCCCACACGGCGAACGCGATTCCACGTTCTTTGCCCTGGAAGGTCGCGTTGACGATTGAGAGGGTTGTCGGCAGGACCATAGCGCCACCGATTCCCTGAATGACGCGCCACGCGATGAGCGCAGCGGAAGTGTCCGACATGGCGGCAAAAATCGACGACACGATAAAGAACGTGAGACCGACAATGAGCATCGAGCGACGCCCCCATTTGTCGGCTAGCGCGCCGAATACGAGAAGCAGCGCGGCGAACACGAGGGTGTACGACTCTTGAATCCACTGGACGTCTGTTGAACTCGCCTCGAGGTCAGTAACAATTGCGGGGATTGCCACGTTGATAATCGTTGTATCGACAATGACGAGGGCGACGGCGAGGCTGACGAAGAGGAGAGCGAGCCAGCGGTTTTTCTGAGTAGGCATGCTTCCCAGCATATCTGCGGGTGCAATTTGGGGATTACCTGTTAGCATGGGGAAGTCGGCTCAGGACAGGCAGAAGTTATTCTGCAAATTTGTGTGGTTTGTATAGGTTCCGAGTCGGGTTGCCAACACCCTGTTGGTAATGGTCCCCACTCGTGAATCGAACCCGGTCACTGTTAGCTCGGTTTCGTGCGGCACTGCTTTGTGCCGCCATGGGTATTTACAAGCCAGAAAGCATTCTGATGCCCAGCAACACCCCTCCCGCGGAACGCCGCGGAAAGAACTTCGTCCCGCGCGACGCGGCTGCGAAGAAAAAGAGCCGTTTCGGCCGCCCCGATGGCTCGGCAGGCGCAAGCCGTCCAGCACGTGGCGCTCGTGACGACCGACCCGCCCGCGACGCGCGTCCGGCACGTGATGACCGATACGCCGGAGGCTCTCGCCCGGCTCGCGACGACCGTCCGGCTCGTGACGACCGCGGAGCGCGCCCTGTGCGCGACGACCGTGCACCTCGCGCAGATCGCACCGATCGTGCTCCCCGAAATGAATACGCATTCCGCGATGGCCGCCCCGTTCGCGAAGGCCGCCACGTGGACGCCAAGAGTAAGTTCGACCGTCCGGTTCGTTCGACGCGGGATGAGCGCCGTGACGTCCGTCCCGCACGTGATGACCGTCCGGTGCGAGATGACCGTTTCTCGCGCGACGACCGTCGTCCAGCACGTGACGACCGCGCCCCTCGCACCGATCGCTTCTCGCGTGACGACCGACCGGCACGCGACGACCGTCCCGCCCGCCGCGACTCGGATTTCTATCCTTCGCGCGACGAGAAGGCGTTTTATGAGCCCGGCGAAGACGTCGTACTTGAGCGTCTTCAAGCGATGGCCACTACGGCCGATGATGTCGATGGTGTGACGTTCGGCGATCTTGGCTTGGGTCGCAACATCGAATCCGCTCTCCTGGAACTCGGTGCAACCGCACCGTTCCCCATCCAGGCCGCAACAATTCCAGACGTTCTCGCTGGTCGTGATGTTCTCGGACGCGGTCGCACCGGCTCGGGAAAGACCATCGCCTTTGCGGCACCGATTGTTGAACTCTTGATGGCAAACGGTGGCGGAAAAAAGCGCAGCCAGGGTCGTTCGCCACGCGCGCTCATCCTCGCGCCCACGCGTGAGCTCGCGATGCAGATCAACCGCACCGTGATGCCCATCGCGAAGTCGGTTGGCCTCTTCACGACGACAATCGTGGGTGGAGTGCCGCAGGGTTCACAGGTCATGAGCCTCCGTCGCGGTGTTGACATCGTCATCGCCACGCCCGGTCGTCTCGAAGACCTCGCGCGCCAGCGTCACATCGACCTGTCGCAAATCCAGATCACGGTTCTCGACGAGGCCGACCACATGTGCGACCTTGGATTCCTCGAGCCGGTTCAGCGAATCCTTCGCGACACCGCCGAGGGCGGTCAGCGCTTGTTGTTCTCGGCAACCCTCGACAAGGGTGTCGCTTCGATCATCGACGAGTTCCTCCCCGAGCCCGCGATCCACGAGGTTGCTGGCGAAGACCAGTCCTCGTCCACCATCGATCACCGCGTGTTCATCATTGATCACCGCGACAAGATTCCCCTCATCGAGCACCTCGTCCGACGTGACGGCAAGACTCTCGTGTTCACGCGCACTCGCGCGTATGCCGAGCAGCTTGCCGACGAACTCGAGGACGCCGGAATCCCGGCGACCAGCCTCCACGGTGACCTCAACCAGTCGCGCCGCACTCGAAACCTCGAGCGCCTCACAACGGGTCGCGTCAACGTCCTTGTAGCGACCGACGTTGCCGCACGTGGAATCCACGTCGACGACATCGACCTCGTCATCCAGGCGGACGCTCCCGACGAATACAAGACGTACTTGCATCGTTCGGGTCGCACGGGTCGTGCCGGAAAGGCTGGAACGGTTGTGACACTCATTCCGAAGCAACGCCAGCGCCGCATGACGGACCTGCTCAACCGTGCCGAGATACAGGCGGTCATGGTTCCGACCCGAGTCGGAGACCCGCACCTCGACAATCTCGTCTAATTGATTCAGCGATGCCCACTCTGACCCGCCTGTGCGGAAGTTAGAGTGGGCATTGTGATTCGTCGACTAATCGAAATCTCTCGTCCCGTTCTGTGGGTTAACACGATCGGCACGACCGTCGTGGGCATGTGGTTGGCCGGGTTCCTCTGGACCTGGGAAATCCTGCCAATCCTCATCTGGGTGACGCTTCCGTTCAACCTGTTGATTTACGGAATCAATGACATCTACGACCAAGACACTGACGCAGAGAACGATCGCAAGGGTGGATTTGGCGGAGCCAAAATCAAGCCCGCCGAAGTCCGGATGATCAACTGGGGAGTAATCCTCCTCAACGTCCCCTTGCTTGTGTATTTCGCGTTCACGGTTCCGCTTGCCGCGTTCCTGTGGATGCTGGCTTACTCGTTCTCGTTCTGGCAGTATTCGTCAACCCCGCTGCGATTCAAGGCACGACCAGTCTGGGACTCGGTCAGCAACGCCGATTACGCTTTCCCGCTCGCATTCGTTCCGCTCGCACTCGGTGTCGAGCCGATGTGGCCGGCGGTGATCGGGCTCATGGCGTGGAGCATGGCCAAGCACGTCTATGACGCCATTCAGGACATCGACGAAGATGCGGCGGCGGGAATCGTCACGACCGCGGTGAAGTTCGGCGTCAAGGGCTCGTTGGTGTGGTCGGGTGCGTGGTGGATTGTCTCGACGGTGGCATTCGCGATGGTGAACCCTCCCGTCGCAATCGTCTCTGGGGCCATCTCGGGTTGGCTCCTCGTCGCCAATTGGCGAACTCCGACCAGCCTCGAAGCGAAACGCTTGTACAAGTTTTCGGTTGCGTTCCCGTATGTCGCAGGAGCAGTTGCCGGCGTTCAATTGGTGACGGGCATTACGCTCGGGCTGTACCCGTGACCCCTCGCCGCGTCGTCGTCATCGGGGCAGGACTCGGGGGGCTGTCCTCGGCCGCACTCCTCGCACGCGCAGGTCACAACGTCACGGTCATTGACAAGAACGACTGGATCGGCGGTAAGAGTCGTCGCATTGAGGTCGCCGGTCAGCGAATCGACACCGGCCCCTCATTGATTACCTTTCCGGCAGCGCTCGAGAAATTCTTCGACAGATTCGATGAGCTCGGTCCAGTGGGTGCGCCAACCGCGCGCCAGATCGCACCTCTCGTTCTCGAACGCCTCCCCGAGGTCGGGCGCTATTACTTCCGTGGCGATGTCGCGAACCTCCCCGTCGAAGCAGGGAACGCGTGGCGAGAGCCGTGGGACCGATTCGAGGCGGAACACGGGCCACTCGGGCGCCACATCACCACGATGCTGACGAACGACCCGTGGGACCCCGCGATTTACCCGGCAGCCGGAGCGTTGTTCAGCCACTACGGCACGCGGCTCAACACCGATCGGTATCTCGACGGACTCGGCTGGATGCCCGAAAACCTGCGCGAAGTCATCTCGATTCACACGCTCAACGCGGGGGTATCCCCGGCTAAGACTCTCGCGCTGTTCGCGACCATGCCCGCCGTCATGTCAACGGATGGCGTGTGGGTGCCGAACGGCGGAGTGAACGAAATCCCACAAACCCTCGCGAGGCTGGCGACCGAATCGGGGGCCACAATTCGACTCGGCGAAGCCGTCGTCTCGGTTTCGAGAGGGAAGGTCGTTACCGCGTCGGCGGAATATGAGGCGGATGTCGTCGTTAGTGGGCTCGATGCCGGGATTCTCGAACGGTTGCTTGGGCAGCGGGTTCGAACCCCGAAAGCGCTGTCGTGTTCGGGCATTGCCGTCTTCGCCGTGCTTGACGAGGAGTTGCCGCCCGACGTTGTCACACACTCGGTGATCATGCCCGACGACCCAGCCGACCTGTACGAGAGCATTCGAACGAAGGCGTTGCCGAAACAGACGATGGCGTTCCTCAATTACTACCGCGCCGGGCACATCTATCCGAATGACCGTCCAACCGCCGCGATCCTGCTCACCGCACCACCGGACGGCAAGCGATACGAGATCGACCACGAGTTCGTGCAAGGCGAGATGACTCGAATCACGCGCGTGATGGGTTTGCCGCGCGAATTGTCGACGATGATTACCGACCACACCGTTTTTCACCCCGAGTACTTTGCAGGATTCGGCGCGGTCGGCGGCGCGCTCTATGGCGAGGGCCACCCGTGGTGGCAGAGCGGCCCTTTCCACAAGCCCGGCTATTCGTCCAAGCGCCGTCCGTGGCTCTGGCGGGTTGGCGCGTCAGTCCACCCCGGCGGCGGCGTTCCGGCAGTACTAGGCGGCGCCATGATCTCGACCAACCGACTTCTCGCGAGCTTCGACTAGCGCGTCACAACGCGGTTGCGTTCGGGGTTCTTCCCTCGAGCACCGCTCGGATACCATCGGCCGCGTCGGCATACGTTTGTGCTGCGGCGGTGCGAGTGAGTCCCATCAGGTGTGGTGTCATCACCATGCGTGGGTGGCTCATGATCGGGTGAATCGCGGGCGGCTCCTCATCGAACACGTCGAGGCCGACGCCGGTCAATCGACCTGACAGAAGCGCGCGGTGAACCGCGTCAATGTCGATGAGCGGCCCTCGCCCGCAATTGATAAGAATTGCGCCCGGCTTGATGACCGCCAGAGACTCGTCGTTAATCATGTGGCGCGTTGATTCGATAAGCGGCGCGTGAAGAGACACGAAGTCGCTGTCGGCGAGGAGTTCCTCAAGCGTCTCAGACTTGATGTCGACGGGAATCGGTGCGACGGGGTCGAAGGCGCGGACCCGTGCGCCCAGCGCACCCGCAAGAGCGCCGAGACGTTGCCCGATTCGACCCCACCCGACGATGCCAACGGTTGACCCGTCAATGTCTCCGAGCGGGAAGTTGTCGCGTTCATCCCAACGACCGTCCCGAACAAGTTCGGTCATACCCGCGAGGTTCTTGGTCACGTGCAACATCATCGCGAGAGCACCTTCGGCGACCGCGTTCGTATTGCTGCCCGGTGTGATGACGACCGGAATCGAGCGCTCGCGCGCGACATCAAGGTCGACCAGTTCCGTGCCAACCCCGGTTCGCGCCAACACGCGAAGTCGCGGCATCGAATCGAACAAGGCGCGGTCAACGGTCACATTTCCACGAACAATTGCACCTTCTGCTACCGCTAGGTCGGCACCGCTCGGATCCGACACAAGGACGTGGTCAACTCCAAGGTGTTTTTCGACGATGGGTCGATCAACGGGACCGAGAGCGACAACGACCGACATGTCGGCTCTTATCGAATCGCGGCGGTGACGCCCGCAACCGGCTCGAGGTGAACCCATTCGCCGCTGTCCGCCGAACGTTCGGCTGCATCAATCACCTGGGCCGCGGCGACCGCATCGTGAATGTTTGAGTTGACGTGGCTGCGGCCAACATAGGACTCGAGGAACTTGCGTGCCTCGATGATCTTGAGGTCATCGAATCCGAGACCCATTCCGGGACCGGGCTGGAAGTGGTCGAAGTCACCGAAGGGTAACCCCGTCATCACTCGCTGGTACCCGAGCAGTTCCCCCGAGCGACCAATCGCCACGTCGAACTCGTTCATGCGTTCGAAGTCCCATTTGAGCGAACCCTCGGTTCCGTAAATCTCGATGTTGTAGGAGGCGCGCGGTCCAACCGCGACACGGGACGCCTCGAGGGTTCCGACCGCTCCCGCCGCGACGGCGTTTCCGGCGAAACGAACGAGCATTGCGGCGTAGTCCTCGTTCTCGACGTCGCCCAGTTCGCCTCCTTCGATGACATCGAAATGCGTGCCTTTGCCCATCTGTTGAATCGGGCGCTGAGTGTGAATCGTCGAGGTTAGCGCTGAAACGTCAGAGATCGGACCGACCATGTACTGCATGAGGTCGACGAGGTGTCCCATGAGGTCACCCAGAACCCCGCTTCCAGCGAGAGCGCGGATGAAACGCCACGACAAAGCGCCGTTTGGCTCAGAGGAATAGTCGGCAAAGAAGGTTCCGCGAATGTTGGTGATGCGACCGAGTTTTCCGTCCGCGATCATCTGCTTGGCCTTTTCGATAGCGGGGGCGTGGCGGTAGTTGAACCCGATGCTCGAGACGACTCCGGCCTCGTTCGCGGCCGCTTCGACGGCGCGGGTTTCTTCTGCACCTCGACCGACGGGTTTTTCAATCCAGAACGCTTTGCCCGCTTTAGCAGCGGCGATTCCGATTTCGGCGTGGAGGAAGTTCGGTGCGCAGATCGACACGACGTCGACATCGGGGTGGGAGAGCACCTCGTGATAGTCGAGGGTCGATTCGGCATACCCGAGGACATCCTTGGCGTATTCGGCACGTGATGGCTCGCTGTCCGCCGCGATGATGAGTTTGGGAACGATGCCCAACTCTGGGTACACAACCGGAAGCGCGCTGTACGCGCGACTGTGGACCTTGCCCATCCAACCGACACTGATGAGCCCGACGCCAATTTCGGTGCGGGGGGAGGCGGTCATGGGGTGTTTCCTTTCAGGGCGGTGACGTTCTGACGAATTGCGGTGGATAAGAGGACTGAGTCGGACGACATGGCGATGAAGCGAAAGCCTCGGTCGATGTGCCGTTGCGCGGTCTCGGCGTCGGGGGCGAGGATGCCAGCCGCAATCTCGGCGCGGTTGGTCGCGGCGAGCACCGAATCGAGTGCGGCGAGAAAGTCGGGGTGGTCGTACTGCCGAGGAACCCCGAGCGAATAACTGAGGTCGAGGGGACCGACGAAGAGCAGGTCGACGCCGTCGATCGCGGCGATCTCGTCGACGTCAGCCAGAGCACCGCGGGTTTCAATCTGGATCATCGCGCACGCATGCACTGCGCCGTCGAGTGCCGAGATCTCGGCCCCCCACTGGTTCGCGCGGTTGTAGGTGGCGACACCGCGGTCTCCGCGCGGCGGGTAGAAGAAGTGGCTGACGGCGGCGCGAACCTCATCAGCACTTGTCAGGCGGGGGATCATGACGCCCGCCGCTCCAGCGTCCAGAGCCCGACCGATTCGGATTCGCTCGCCGGATTCCGCGCGGACAAGGGTCGGTACCCCGTACGCGCCGGTGGCAACAACAGTCGGTGACACGATGTCATCGCCAGCCGCGCCGTGTTCGCAATCCACAAGGACCCAATCAACACCGCTCGCGGCGGCAACCTCGGCAGCGAGAACCGAGCCCAGCCCAGCGAATACGCCGACGGTTACGTCAGGGCTGTGCAGGCGCTCGCGAAGTCGTCCGTGGTCCAGAGGTGTCGTCATGCGGCTATCCGTGCCAACGTTGGTTGGCAATCCCGGCCGTGTAGTCTTCGCGAACGGCGGTGAGCCACGGCTGGTCCGACACCTCCGCGGGAGCGACGTCCCACCAGACTTCAGAAGCGGGAAGGTTAGCGTGCGGAATCGTGGCAACGACAATGACAACCGGACCGGAGTTATCGCGAGTGTCGTTGAGCGCGGCACGGAATTCGTCAGCGGTCCGAACCCGAAGCGCATGAGCACCGAGACCGCGGGCGACCGACACGAGGTCGACGTCAAGATAAGCACCCTCCAGTCGACCGGCGCTGCTCTTCGATTCGATCTGGTTGACGACGTTCTTGGCTGGATCGCGGTAACGGAACTCGTTGCCGTAATGGTGACCGACTCGCCACATCTGGAGGCGCCGGATTACCTGGTAACCATGGTTTTCCGAGATGACGATTGTCAGCGGGAGGCCCTCTTGAGCCGCCGTGACGAGTTCGGTTGGAGCCATGAGGAATGTTCCGTCCCCAATGAACGTCATGACCCGGCGTGCGGGGTCAGGCTCGGCGAATCGAACACCGATGGCGGCGGGTAGTTCGTACCCCATGCACGAGAAACCGAACTCGAGGTGGGCAAAGCGTCCGTTCGTCGCGTCCCACACCTTCTGGACGTCTCCGGGGGGACCGCCGGCGCCCGCAATGAGGATGTCACCGGGGCGAGCGTGTTCTTGCATGACTCCGAGCATCTGACCCTGCGTGATGATCGCGTCCGTGCCGTCTGGGTCGTGTTCCGCGGTTTTCGGGAAAAGCACGTCTGGGTCGATTGCGGCGGCGCGCATCGCGACCCATCGCGATTGGCGTTCAGCGATTTCCGCGGTCCATTCACTGGGAACCCGGTACCCCGCAACCTCGATGGCGAGCGCAGCAAGCCCGACCTTGGCATCGGAGACAATGGTTGCAGCGCCTTGCTTGACACCGTCGAACTCGCTCACGTTGAGGCTCACGAAGCGCACGTTGGGGTTTTGGAACAATGACTGGGATGCAGTGGCAAAGTCGGTCAAGCGCGTTCCCACGTGCAGAATGACGTCCGCTTGCGCAACGAGTCGGTTCGTTTCTGGGGAACCTTCGAGCCCTATTCCCCAGACGTGCCACGGACCTGGATTCTGAATGGCACCCTTGCCACCGAATGTCTCGGCGACGGGGATGCCCGTCGCGTTGGCGAGCGCTTCGAGTTCGGCCGTCGCGTCGGAATAAATCACACCGCCTCCGGCGATGATGAGCGGTTTGGTTGCCGAGCGCAGAATTTCGGCAACTGCACGCACGTCGTCTAACTCGGGTTCCGGGCGACGAATCTTCCAGTCGTGTGGCTCGAAGAATTCAATGGGGTAATCGTGAGCGTGTGACTGGATGTCCTGCGGGAGCGCGATCACTACGGCTCCGGTTTCGACAGGATTCGCAAGTATGCGGAACGCCTGAGGAAGCGCCGTCAGCAGTTGCTCGGGGCGCGTGATGCGGTCGAAGAAACGCGAGACGGGCCGGAACGCATCGTTCGCGGTTACATCGGGTGCGCTGGGGTCTTCGATCTGCTGAAGAACGGGACCCTGACGTCGTGTGGCATAGGTGTCACCGGGAAGCAATAGGACGGGGAGTCGGTTGACCGTAGCCAGCCCCGCGGCAGTCACCATGTTCAGCGCGCCGGGTCCAATCGATGCCGTCACGGCCAACGCTTGACGACGACGCTTCGCCTTGGCAAAAGCAATGGCGGCGTGTGCGAGAGCTTGTTCGTTTCGACCCTGAATGAAGGGGAGCGCGTCGTTGAATTCGTCGAGTGCCTGCCCGAGTCCGGCGACATTTCCGTGCCCGAAGATACCGAACGCGGCTGGGATGAACCGCTCGCGAACGCCGTCGGCGACAGAGAACTGCGCCGCGATGTATTTGACGAGCGCTTGGGCAACGGTCAGTCGAATAGTTTTTCCGGCGTATGTCATAGGGTTTCCTTATTTGTTCGTCCAGGGAGTTCCGTGCATGATTACGGTCTTGATTTCGGTCATTTCCGAGATGGCCGAGCGCGGCCCCTCTTTGCCGATTCCGCTTGATTTGAAACCACCGTAGGGCATCAGGTCCGCCCGCCACAATTGTGTCCAGTTGATGTGAACGACGCCGGATTCGATTTCTCGAATGGCACGGATTGTGTGCGACATGTTGTTCGTGAACACCCCTGCCCCGAGCCCGTATGCGGTGGAGTTCGCGAGTTCGATGGCGTGTTGAATATCTCGAGCAGTGCTGACAGCCACGGCCGGACCGAACAGTTCGTCCTGAGCAAATGGTGAAAATGGGTCTACGTCGGCAACGATTGCTGGCTGGATCACGCTTCCGTCCTGCTCACCACCGATGACGAGACGGGCGCCCGCCGACACGGCGCTGCGAATGGATTCGGTGACGCGGTCTGCTTCGGCGCGAGAGATCATGGTGCCGACGGTGATGCCGTCACCAAACGGGTCACCGACGCGAATCGCTTCGACCTTCGGGGTTAGTGACTCAAGGAAGTCATCCACAATCTTGTCGTGCACGATGATGCGTTGTGCCGAGATGCAGACTTGACCGGAGTTGATGTATCCGCCGAGCGCAATGGACGTCGTCGCCGCGTCGATATCGGCATCGTCGAGAACAATCACTGGCCCCGAAGCGCCAAGTTCGAGGGACAACTTTTTCACACCGGCAATCGAGGCAATGTGCTCGCCGACGCTGGTCGACCCTGTGAACGAGATTTTGCGCACGCGACGGTCGCGAACGAGGGCTTCGCCGACATCAGAACCGCCACCCGTGACGACATTGAGGACGCCATCAGGGAGTCCTGCGTCGACGAAACATTGGGCGACCGCCAAAGCGGTCATTGGAGTCGCGCGCGCCGGCTTGAGAACGACGGCGTTACCGGCAGCAAGTGCTGGCGCAATTTTGTGAAGGACGAGTAGTGCAGGGTAATTGAACGGCGAAATCGCAACTACGACCCCGACCGGTTGATGAATTGTGAACCCAATCTTGTCGAAACCAGTTCCCTTGTTTGCATCAAGAGGCAACGAATCGCCATACAGTTGTGAACCTTCGAAGGCTGACAATCGAATGATTTCACCCGATCGACCGGCTTCGCCGCGCGCTTCGAGAATCGATTTCCCATTTTCTCGAGACATGATGTGCGCGATTTCTTCGGCGCGTTCATCCGCGAGGGCCGCGGCTTTGGTCAGAATCGCGAATCGAACATGGGCGGGAGTCCGTCGCCATGTTTCGAAACCAATGACGGCAGCGTCAATCGCACGTTCCGCATCGGCCGGTCGAGCGAGGGCAACGTTCCCGACGACCTCGCCGTTGTAAGGAGACGTGACGTCTTCACGCTCGCCTGCGCTGGCGTCGACCCATTGCCCGCCAATGAGCAGTGATTGCGACTCCATAGCCAGCCTCCACGTTGAGACTCTGGAACGTTCCAGAATGAGGCAAACGTACCACCGTTGGTCTCAGTTAGTTGCTGACGATACTCGCAACGATGCTCGTGAGGATTGGTGCGACGACAAGCGCGGGCAACATGTCGGCAACCGACACCGCACGAATATTCAGCAAGCGAAGTCCGACACCCAGCAGCAAGACACCGCCCGTTGCGGTGAGGGTGGCGATGGACGCTCCGGGCAAAACAGAACCGAGGGCGAAGGCTGCGAGAGTCAATACACCCTGCCAGATTCCGACGGGAAGAGCGGCGAACGCAACCCCCCAACCGAGCGAGGCGGCGAAAGCGATGGACGCGAATCCGTCGAGGATGGATTTGAGCACGAGTTGGTCGATGCCTAAACCCATTCCATCGCTGAAAGCACCCAGAATTGCCAGTGGCCCAATCGCAAAAATGAGTGAGGCGTCCACGAAGCCCTGAATGAATCGATCGCGGGCAGAATTCGCCGCGCCACCGGATTTTGCGCCTACCTTCGCGTGAAGGAATGAGCCGAATGCTTCAAGCCGGGTTTCGATTCCGACGAGTGAACCGATAATGCTGCCGATAAGGAGGGCGCCGACGATGATGAGAAACGGGGCTGCAGGTCCAACCGCCTCAACGAGTTCTGGGTCGCCGAGAGACGCAAGATTTAGTCCGCCCATGACGAGGGTGATGAGTCCGAGCGCATCGGTAACGACGCGATTAGTGCGTTCGGGAAATTTTGATCCGATAGCTACGCCGATGGCGGAACCTGCCACGATTGTTCCGATGTTGATAAGCGTGCCGAGTCCGATCATGTCTCTCATTATCCCGAACGGGTGGGCGTCTTCAGGGGGTATTGCCGAATTTCTGGTCAACACGGCAAATTTTTTCTAAACCTTTTTAGCGGGCATTATGGAATCCATGACGAAAGTCACCCCTTCCGAAAAGTTCGCTTCTGAAACCATTGAACTCGTGAGGCATTGGCTCACTGAGGCGGAAAAGTTCCCAGTCGAAGTCAGCGCGACTCGACTCGCTGGTGTCCTCCGAGACCCTGAAGGTCTCGCGTTCACTGTTGGTTTCGTCGATGGTGTGGTGCGGCCGGAGGATTTGCGTGTCGCGGCACGGGCGTTACGCAGTATTGCTCCGAGGGTCCCCACATTCCTTCCATGGTTCATGCGTGTCGCGGTTCGACTTGGTGGAGTTTTCGCACCGGTACTTCCCGGTGTTGTCATTCCGATTGCCCGAATCGTGTTGCGAAAAATGGTCGGGCACCTCATTGTTGACGCGACGCCGTCAAAACTTGGTGCGATCATCTCGACGTTAAAAAAGCCTGGCATCCGACTGAATATCAATCTTTTGGGCGAGGCTGTCCTCGGCGAGCGTGAGGCGGCAAAGCGCCTGGCAGGCACTACGGCCCTCCTCCAGCGCGACGATGTCGATTACGTTTCCATCAAGGTGTCGGCGACGGTTGCTCCTCACTCGCCTTGGTCATACGAACAGAACGTCGCGCACGTCGTCGAGCGCCTGCTGCCGCTCTACGAACTTGCGGCCAAGGGTAAGAAACCGACTTTCATCAACCTAGACATGGAAGAGTTCAAAGATCTCGACATCACCATTGCAGTGTTCACCCAGATTTTGGATCGCACCGAATTCGCGAAGCTCGAGGCTGGAATCGTGTTGCAGGCGTACCTGCCCGATGCCCTCGCCGCGATGATGCACTTGCAAAAGTGGTCGGCTGCACGCCGAGCTCGAGGTGGCGCGGGAATCAAGGTGCGCATTGTCAAAGGCGCTAACCTGCCGATGGAGCGCGTTGAATCGGCAATCCACGATTGGCCGCTTGCGACGTGGTCGACTAAGCAAGAGAGCGACACGAACTACAAACGAGTCATCAACTACGCCCTCGACCCGTCACGAATTGGGAATGTCAGAATCGGGGTTGCTGGACATAACCTTTTCGACCTTGCTTACTCGTGGCTCCTCGCCCAAAAGCGCGGGGTTCAGTCGGGAATCGAATTTGAGATGTTGCTTGGGATGGCCCCCGGTCAAGCCGAAGCGGTCAAACGCGACGTGGGTGGTCTTTTGTTGTACACGCCCGTCGTCCACCCAGCGGAATTCGACGTCGCCATTGCCTATCTAATCCGACGTCTCGAAGAAGGTGCGAGCCACGACAACTTCATGTCGGCGGTGTTCGAGCTTTCCAAAAATGAGGCCCTGTTCGAGCGGGAAAAGAACCGCTTTCTCGCTTCGCTCGCGGCGCTAGACACCAAAATCCCCGCGTCGAACCGTGTCCAGAACCGCAGCGCGAAACAAGTGTCGATGCCGACAGATTCGTTCCGCAACGCCGCCGACACCGACCCCTCGATTGCAGCGAACCGCGAATGGGGCGCTGGAATTATCGCGCGTATCGAGAAGTCGACGGCGGGAAAAAAGACAGTCACGGCAAACATCATCAAGACTGCGAAACAACTCGACGACATCATCACTCGCGCGACGACTAAAGGCGCAACGTGGAGCAAGCTCCCCGCCATCAAGCGGGCGGCTATCCTGCACAAGGCGGGAGAGGCACTCGAAGCCCGTCGCGCCGAACTGATGGAAATTATGGCGCACGAGACGGGAAAGACCCTTGACCAGTCCGATCCCGAGGTCACTGAGGCAATTGATTTTGCCCACTATTACGCCGAGAGCGCGAAAATGCTCGAGGGCATCACCGGCGCGACGTTCACGCCGGCACGACTTACTGTCGTCACACCACCGTGGAATTTCCCGGTCGCGATTCCGGCCGGATCAACTCTTGCTGCGCTCGCGGCAGGCTCGCCTGTGATTATCAAGCCGGCATCCCAAGCGCGACGAAGCGGTGCCGTCATGGTTGAAGCATTGTGGGCAGCGGGCGTCCCGAAGGAGGCGCTGCAGCTCGTGACGTTCTCTGACAAATCTCTCGGGTCGAGGTTGGTCTCTGACCCTCGCGTCGACCGCGTCATCCTCACGGGTGGTTACGAGACGGCGGAGGCGTTCCGTGGCCTTCGCCACGACCTTCCGCTGCTTGCCGAAACGAGTGGCAAGAACGCCATCATCGTCACTCCTAGCGCCGACCTCGACCTCGCAGCCAAGGACGTCATTTACTCGGCCTTCGGGCACGCCGGGCAAAAGTGTTCCGCGGCGTCACTCGTAATCCTGGTCGGGTCGGTCGCAACCTCTGCTCGTTTCCGCAATCAGCTGATCGACGGTGTCACGAGCTTGAAGGTCGGCTATCCATCGGACCCCACGACGCAAATGGGACCGATCATCGGCCCGGCTGATGGAAAGCTGCTGTCTGCGCTGACGACACTTGGGCCTGGCGAATCGTGGCTCGTCGAACCGACACAACGTGACAAGTCCGGTCAATTGTGGACACCAGGTGTCCGCGACGGAGTCATGGCGGGAAGCGAGTTTCACCTCACCGAATACTTTGGACCAATCCTTGGCATTATGACGGCCCGAACGCTGGACGAGGCAATCAACCTGGTCAACTCGATTGAATACGGACTCACCTCGGGACTGCATTCGCTCGATTCTGGTGAGATCGAAACCTGGCTCGAAAAAGTAGACGGCGGCAACCTCTACGTCAACCGAGGAACGACGGGCGCAATCGTGCAACGCCAGCCGTTCGGAGGCTGGAAGAAATCCGCGGTGGGGGCAGGGGCGAAGGCCGGTGGACCAAATTACTTGTTCGGACTCGGTTCGTGGAAGGACGCCGAAAGCCGATCACGCGGGGCGGACCCCACGGTCAATCGTGTTCAGGCACTGCTGGCAAAACTTCCCGAGTTTGACACTGTGACAGTGTCAGGTCGAGCCTGGCTGACTCGCACCGCCCGTTTCGACGAAGACGCGTGGCACAACGAATTTGGGAAAGCACGAGACGTCTCTAACGTCGGTATCGAACGCAACGTGTTCCGTTATCGCCGATTCCCTGAATCGGTCATCGTTCGATTCTCTGACGGCGCTGAGCCCACCGAATTATTGCGGGTGTTACTTGCGGCGTTCCGCGCCGGGCATAACCCTGTGGTGTCGGCGTCGGCGTGGCTCGAAAACAAAATCGTTCGAGCGTTAGGCGAACTGGGAGTGCCCCTTGAAATCCAAACCGAACGCGAGTGGCATGAGGACCTTGGTCGTCGCGCAAAAGAACTCTCTGGACGTCGAATCCGGCTCGTTGGGGGGTCACCCGCGTCGATCACGATGGCGACGGGCGGGCGTCCTGACCTCGCAATCTGGTCTGGACCAGCGGTAACCGCTGGTCGAATCGAAATGCTTCCGTTCCTTCGCGAGCAGGCGGTCAGCATCACCGCACACCGATTTGGAACGCCGAATCATCTGACGGACGCCATCGAACTCGGTGATTAGACGGGGAAGGCCCCCGACAACGCGGGGCCTCACGTGGTGGCTCCGACGGGCGTCGATCCCGTGACCTCTCGATTTTCAGTCGAACGCTCTACCAACTGAGCTACAGAGCCGAGGAGTGTGTCGCTCCTAGACAAAAGAGCCTCTCGCGAAAGAGACTCTGACGTCCGCGACCCTGACGGGACTTGAACCCGCGACCTCCGCCGTGACAGGGCGGCACGCTAACCAACTGCGCTACAGGGCCTTGCATATTGAATTGTAGACCTGCGTGACCCCAACGGGATTCGAACCCGTGCTACTGCCGTGAAAGGGCAGCGTCCTAGGCCACTAAACGATGGGGCCGTGTCTTGCCTCCGAGGATGCGCAACCTTACCGAGTTTATGGCCTATTCCGTTCGCACGCAAACCGCCCGCCGACACTCAATGTCGGGATTGCCGACATTACGCGATTACCCTGAAACGACCAGTGTTTTCAACGGGGGTGTTCAGCATGCGCAGAGGGTGGATCGGCCTCGTCGCCTTTATTGCGAGCATTTCGCTGCTGATTAGTCCTCTCGCCGCAAAGGAATTCGCCTACGCCGCCGATTACCCGTCGTGGTCGGATGTTCTTGATGCGCGGAACGATGTTGCGCTCAAAGAGAAGGCGATCGCCGAGCTCAAGAGCATCATCAGGGAGTTAGAGAAGAAGGTAGAGGCCGCCGCAGCCAAAGCAGAACGTGTCGGAGCGATTTATCAGGTGGCCCAATTGGCGTTCGACGAGGCGGCCTACAAGGCGGACCAGTTGCAGGCTCAGGCGGACGAGGCGAAGAAAGATGCGGACGCGTCCCGGATTCGCGCCGGCCAGTTCGTGTCGGAACTCGCGCGGGTGGGCAGCGTCAATGTTTCGACGAGCCTTCTCTCGAATGAATCGGGCGCCGCCGACCTTCTCAGTCGCCTCGGTTTTGCCTCGATTATTGCGTCTCAGGCGGATGGAATTTATCAGACGGCGATTCGCGATCAGAATTCCGCACAGTCATTGACTGACCAGGCGAAAGTTGCACGGAATGAACGTGACGCACTTCGCGCCGAGGCGGAAGCAGCGTTCGTGATCGCGCAGAACGCAGCGATTGAGGCGCAAACGGCCTATCAGGAACAACAGGACCACAAGGCGACACTTCTGGCCCAGTTGGCGACCCTTGTCGAAAACAGACGGGCCACCGAAGAGGAATATCAGGCGGGACAGGAAGACGGCGGTACGGCCGGTAGCGACCTTCCACCCGGGGCGATTTCGTCAAAGGGATGGGCTCGGCCGGCCGCGGGATACATTTCAAGCGGGTTCGGATGGCGCATTCATCCGATCTATCACACAACCATGTTCCATTCGGGGACGGATTTAGCCGCTGGCTGCCTCGTGCCTATTTACGCCGCGCACGGAGGCCAGGTCACCTATGCCGCACCGCTCGGCACCTACGGAAACTTCATCCTGATCAACAACGGCGGCGGAATCTCGACCGGATACGCACACATCGCAAGCGGCAGAACCTTCGTCAAGATTGGCGAGCAAGTGTCAACCGGAACTCACATCGCAGACGTCGGCTCGACCGGCGGTTCGACCGGGTGTCACCTGCACTTCGAGGTCCGTGAAAACGGAAAGGCAACCGACGCGGTTCCGTTCATGCGGCGCATGGGAATCACGCTCGGATAATTAGTGGCCGGCTGCGAGGCGGGCGATGCCCTCTTCGACAATCGCTTCGGCTTCGGCGCGACCTTGCCAACCCTCCGTCTTAACCCACTTGTTGGGCTCGAGATCTTTGTAGTGCTCGAAGAAGTGCTCGATCTCTTTCTTCGTGAATTCGGGGATGTCAGCCAGATCCTGGATGTGTGACCAGCGCACGTCTTTTTCGAGGACGGCGATGACCTTGGCGTCGCTTCCCCCGTCATCGGTCATGTTGAACACGGCGACGGGACGAACCTTGACCCCGACCCCGGGGAACAAGGGGTAGTCGAGGAGGACGAGAACGTCGACGGGATCACCGTCGAGCCCGAGAGTGTTCTCGAAGTATCCGTAGTCCGTGGGGTAAACGAAGGACGTAAACAGCACGCGGTCGAGGTAAACGCGACCAGTCTCGTGGTCCACCTCGTACTTGTTGCGGCTTCCTTTGGGGATTTCGATAACGGCGGGGTATCCGGCCATGTTGTCTCCTCGTGTCTCAACGGTTCTCGGATAACCTTACCGAGTGACCGATACCAACGGCGAGCGACGGGGTAGGTTATCCCCTGCCGTCTCGGAGGTCCGATTGGCGGTCTCAGACTTTTTGGACCGTCACCCCGTTTCGAATGGCTCGCTC
>Ga0114967_10000343_pt1 | contig 39061 bp, 59 predicted proteins | sample M_130628_MF_Meta_FD_92639 | JGI IMG/M metagenome (GOLD analysis project Ga0114967, IMG submission 92639) | Freshwater microbial communities from Lake Montjoie, Canada to study carbon cycling - M_130628_MF_MetaG | ecosystem: Environmental > Aquatic > Freshwater > Lake | place: Lake Montjoie... | reverse complement strand
GTCTGGAGCTGGAAGGTCGTAGACTTTTGACGCCCCCTACCCTATCAGTCACCGACGCCAACCGCCGCCGTCCTGCGTGGCCGTCTTGTGGTCGTGGCATGGCTTGCACAGCGGCTGCCAGTTGTCCGAGTCCCAGAAGATGACCTTGTCGCCTTTGTGCGGGGTAATGTGGTCAACCACAGTTGCCACCACGATCTGGCCTTGGGCGTGGTGGGCTTTGCACAGCGGATGCTTGGCTAGATAGGCCGCGCGGGCACGTTGCCAAACCACGCTGTATCCACGCTCGTGCGCTGATCCGCGCTGCGCGTCGTGCGCCTTGGCCTCAACGCGCTTATGTGCGACGCACCGACTGGTGCCGTCTCGCACCAGCACGCCGCAGCCGGGATAACTACATGGCTTAGGCGCGGCGCTTGGCATAACTGCTGTTGCGCTTGGGCGATACGGATACCAAAGCTTGCACGAAATGTATCTAAAAAGTCTATGTTTACAAAGTACCTTGCAAGCGCTGGTACAGCTTTCGCTTAGCGGCGTCTTGCTCAGCCTTAGTGTTAAACCATTCCCGCAGTGCGTGGTCGGCTTGTTCTAAATTGGCTTTGATGGTGGACTCTGCGCGCGCCATTAGCCGGGCTGCCTCTCGGTGCCCTACGCCTTTGACATACACCAACTGCAGCGTCATGTACAAATGCCCTTTGCCCTGGCGCAAAGACTCCACAGCAACGTCGGTCGTTGATGCGTCAACGTCATCCACCGGAATGTGCACTTCCCGGTATCCGTCGACCACCTCCTTAAGGAATGCGCTTTGCTTTGCATAGCCCATGCCGCCGGAGCTTTCGCGAGCTTTCCAGGTTGCCCAGTTGTTTAGCCTGAGTTTGATCCATTCGATTCGCGCCATCGCCTAATCCCTCTGCACCCAGTAAGACATTGCCCGCCCCAGATCGCGCATAGCGCTTGGCATAGGCTCATGAGCTACGGCAGGGGCGTAAAGGCATACAGGGCGGTTACGGTACTCGACTTGCTGCGTACCCACAATCGACAACTGACCACGCTGGTGCAAGCTGTTGACCAACTGGCGCGCCACTTTGTAGCCCACCTGGCTGCGCTGCACCAGTTCGCGCAGCGTGGCGCCCTGCCCGCTTTGGGCGCGCTCCAACTTAAGCGCATGCGCAGCCTGCAAAATTGCCAAGTGGCACTCGCCGCGCGGACGGCCCATGCGTGGGGCGGTTTCGTTGGTGGCAGTCATTCGGCCATCCCCAGCGCGGCTTTGGCCATGGTCAAAACTGTATCCGGCACGACCTCGCCGCGCTCGTGCTTGGCGATGATGGCGCGCGCCCAGGCGCGGTGGTCTTTGTAGGCGGGGGTTTGGGTTTGCATAGGTTGTCAATGCACCAGGGTGCAGGCCTGCGGGGTGGTGGTGGTGGCGGTCGAGGCTTTGAGGTAGGACAAGCGCTGCCGCAGTTCGGGCGGCATGGGCGCCGCGCCGCTGGACTGGGCGGCTAGGTACTGCGCAGTAGCCGCAACGGCGGCCTGGGCCGCTATGGCTGCCCGCTCCTCCGGGCTTGATGCCGCGCCCGGCTGCACGCTGACGACCACGGGCGCCCCGCTGGCAAGTTCTGTTGCTTCCGCGATCTGGCGCTTGACGATGCCAACGGCGTAGTCCCACTGCTTTTTTTTGGTGACGGCTGTTTTTGCCGCGCTGACGATCACCTCCCGCGTTACCCCACGTTGCAGCATGGCAACCAGGTCCGGGTGATTAGGGCTGACACTGGGCATGCCGACTTCTGCCAACGCTTGGCACACCGCCTGGGCTGCGGACGGGGGCTCGGGGTTGGGCAAGTTATCCACAGCACCCCCCACCACGCGCGGCGAGTGAGTGGGTGTAGGTTCAGGAATCAGGGAATCAGGAGAGAGGGAATCAGGAATCAGCCCGATAGCTTCCGAAGTTGCACCGTGCTTGCACTGTGTTTGCACCGTGCTTGCACTGTGCTTGTCGGTTTCCGTACCGCTAGGCTCTGGTTTTGTTTCGGGTTTGGAGGGTGTTTCACTGGGAATTGGCGGGTAAACACTGGGTTTTTCGTCTCGGTGCGGGTTTTGGTGCTTGGCAAAATTGGTGACTTGGATGTAGCGCTTACCGTCCACCTCATAGCGGACCAGCATCCCAAGATTAGATATCTGGGTTATGCACAAGTCCACGTCCACCGAGTCCGAGGGGAATATGTCAATCTTGATTTGCTTTGGCTTGTCCTCAAGGCGCCCTTCGCGGTCGGCCAATGTCCAAAGGCCCGCGAACAACAGGCGCGCCTCGAAAGACAGTTCGGCCAAGTCAGCGTTACGAAAAAAACCGGGTTTGATATTGCGTGCGCGTGCCATGCTTGCCCTTTACAAAATACGCAACTGCGACTGCGCCAGGCACACCGGCAGCACCGGCTTGCCGGTAATGCTGCAAGCGCGCGGGGTCTGGATGCGCACCAGGCGCGAGGCGGTTACTAGGTTGTTGACCCGGCCAGACACCACACCGGCCTCAATGCGCTTGCCATGGTCGCGCTCGTAGTGCCACTGGATCTCTTTGCCCGACAGCGCCCGGTCGGGCTGGCTGGGGGCATGGCGGCGAACAATGTCCTCTATAGCCAGCGCTTGGCGCGCACGCTCGGTAAGGTTGACCGCGCGATACGCGTCGGCCTTGGTGTCGGTGGTGGTGACTGCGGTTTCCATGCTCAAACTCCTTGCAAAAAATCAACGCCACACCGCGCGCACATAGGCGGCGGCGTCAAAGCGCGGTTCGTTGGCCGCGCGGGCGGCCAGGGTGTAGAGCTTGGGCGGGCAGCCGCGACCCCCGGGGTGCGCGGTGGCACCGCCTGCACTGGTGGGCAAAGCGTGGCCGCAAGCGGCAAAGCTGGATATCTGGCGCACTGCACCCGTGCGGCGCAGCACGGCCAGCAGCGCGGCGCGGGCGGGGCCTGCGGGGCGCACTATGCATCCTCCTTGGTGAATGGCAAGGGCGTTTCAAAACCATTGCCCGCCGGAAGCAGAACCCTCATACCAAGGCCCTTGGCAATGGCATTTTCTAGCCGTGCGCCCTTGCTTTTTTCCCATCCGGGCAGCATGCAAATGGCGTCGCAATGGATAAGCGCAGCGATGTCGATGCGCATGCACTGCAGCCAAGGCGTAGCGGGGTCTGGGTTGAGCTCTGCGGGGCTGACCACTTCGTAGCCCATGCTGCGAAAGAGCGCTGCGGCGGCGTGGAAGGCGGGGAAATTGAGCTCGGGCAGGCCCGTCATTGGCCCGGCGATATAGATTTTCATCGTGCAGCCCCAATCACGCGGCGCAGCGCGTCAATCTCTTGGCGGGCCAGGGTGAGCTGGCGTTCGGTCTCGGTCTGCATGCGGCGCAGGCTGGCCAAGTCATAGCCGCGCTGCTGCACCATCCACAAAAGTGGCGCGTCGTTGCCGCAAGCGTCCATCAAGGCCACAAACTTGGCCCAGTGAATGCCCTCTTGGCCGGACTGCCAGCGGCTGAACTGGGCTTTGTCCACGCCTAGGCGCTGCTGTAGTTCTTTGTCAAGGCCGAAGCCCGCGACTTCGGCGCAGTGCTCTATCGCTGCGCCCAGCGTGCGCTTACGCGCCAGCTCTTCCGGCCGCACCTCCACGGGCAGGCTAATTTGTTGGTGTATTTGGTGGCTCACTGAGGCTCCTCAACATAGTTGCGCGCGGTTGCGGACCAAGCGCGGGCAAAAAAAAGCACACTGGGTGCATGCAAAAAAAAGCCCCCATCCACCCCAGCGCGCCCAAGCGCTGTGGACTTAACCACTCGGCGCTTTCGGGGAGGGACGTCTGCGCTACGCGGGCGGCCGGTTGCATTGGTGGATGGGGAAAAGGGGTGCTGACGGATATCAGGACGCTTGCCAGCAATGCAAAGCACTGCCGCCCGAGCAATGCGGGCGGCTTGGCAACCGGCGACGTAAAGCGTGACGATGGCCATGGCTTAGCCGCCAACCTCGTAGCTGACAAAGGTGTCGGGCGGCTGGTGGGTGCTGGTGCATATCAGCTCGGGCCAATACTTGTGCCAATCGGCAGGCCGCAGCTCTGGGAGAGTGACCTCACCGCACGTAAAGTTGTGAATGGCGCGGCAATGCTCTGCAGGTATGGCCTTTGTACCGTTGAGCATTTTGGAAACAAAAGAAGGTGGCAACTTCAGATGCTTTGATAGGGCCATGCCACGCCCTCGCTGTTGATCGGCCCATGCTTTTAGGTTCATGGCCGCAATTGTATTGCCCTTTGGATATGTTTTGCAAGTACCCAATGGAAAATTTACCTATTGGGATAAATCACACAGTATTGACACCATGCAAACCATTGACGAAACACGGCGATCGCGCCTTGAAATGCTGATCAGGCAGCACGACGGGGTGCTTGCCAACCTCAATGAGGCTTTGGGCTACGAAAGGACATCCTCAAAGCTTTCGCGCATTCGCAACCGCAATGCACGTTCGGACAGGCCAGGAAAATTTTTTGAAATGGGCGACGACCAAGCCCGCCAGATTGAGGCGACGCTTAAGCTTCCGCACGGGTGGATGGACACACCATTAGGCTACGAAGAACTCCTTGGCAAACAGGACCCGCGCACCACGGTCATGCAGTTGATGGAGGGCATGCCCCAAGATCAATGGGCCACTGTGGTGCGCTTAGTAGATGCGCTTAGCCAACCGCGCAACGGTACCGATTCAGCCTAGGCGATTTACGCCAAATTCATTTAACGACAGCACGTACTAAGGGTACGGAGAATCTATGTCAATGTTTGAGCAAACAAGCAGCATTTTTTTTTGAAATGCAACCCATGCGTTGTGTGATTTGCCTCGTTCGTAAATATCACCGGCGTCCGATTTCATTGAACCAAACTCAACCGCGCCGTCTTTCGTCAGGATGAAAGGCCTCATTCCCACGTAGCCACCAAGCCGGTTTTTGGCGTTGACGTAGCCGCATGCATTTTTTGTGTTTTCGTTGTAGTAGACCCCGCTGAATCTGCCTGAGTCAGGGTCAATCAAGGCTTCACGCACTCGGTTTTGCGCCAGGTAAACGTCACCGTACCCGTACCACCACGTGGCAAAGGCACCACCAGCCAATACGGACAAACCCAATGCAAACCATACAACGCGCGTCAACGTGCGGAACATAAATTGCCTTTTTAAAATATTTTACAAAAAGAAAAGTTTGCATCGTACCAAAACGTTACGGCAAAAACGCAAGTAAAAAATTATCCATAGGGCATTGACATTTGCGTACCCATTGGGCAATAATCCTCTCCATCGCAACAAACCGCGACAAGGCATTCCAGGACTGATTGGTGCGGCACTGGGGAGCAAAGCAGGCAAACCACCACCTGCGGCCTAGAGACAGCGCCCGAAAGGGTCCGTGCTCGATGCGGTTTTAGCGGTACGAGGGTGCAGATTGCACCCTCAACCGCACCAGCCCGGACCGGCTGGGGGATAGAGCTAAGGGGTAATTAAAGTGAACCAGTCAAACAGCGCAGCGACCGACATCGCTGCATTCGTAGGCGATCTGGACGGAGGGCAATTTGAGCGCCAACTGTCCATCGCCTTGTCCAACGTGGCAGCCGCCGCAGTGGACTTTTCTAAAGTCGGCAAGGTGAAGATCGAGCTGAGCGTGCAGCGCATACCGGGCACGCACCAGGTGTCCATCGAGCACAAGCTCGAATTCAAACTGCCGACCAGCGCGGGCCACCAGGCTGAGCTGGCGACTCACACCACGGTGATGCACGTGGGCAAGTACGGCGCGCTTACCTTGGCGCAGCCGCAGCTTACCGGCATGAAGGAGGTGAGCTAATGCTTACGCTTGAAACACTCAAACTGCTGCAACAGACCTGTACCACACAGGAGCTAAATGCTCTGTCTGTGGCCGCGATGAGGCAAGAACTTCCGCTGGCAGTGCCTAACGGCTTTGCAATGACCAGCCTGGAAAAGTTTTCGCCCGCTCGCTACCGCGCACGCGGCACCATGGACACAAAAAACGCCGGGGACTTTGCCGATTATGTGAACACAAACTGTGTTCTTGATGAATTTGTCCGCATTTTTGTGGACGCCGACGCCATGCGCGCAACGGCCATTCTTAACTGGCTTATAGAAGGGCGCTACGGCGGCCACTGCGACAACACAGCCACCCTCACCCTGGAAAAAACCGCTGCATTCAAGGCCCTGCAAGCGGTAGACGGCAAAACCCAGACGCAACTGGCCGCCGCAGAGTTTTTTGAAGACTTTGCGCCCATGCTCAAGTTTTTTGGCAAAGACGCCGAGGGCAACAGCACCGAAATGTCTGTGGCCAAAGCGGTGGCAGCGGTGCGCAAGCTGAGCATTGATACATCCAAAAAACTGGAGTCTCAACAAGACCAGCTCAGCGCAAGCAAGAGCACGTTTGACAGCGTGCGCGTGGCCAACGAGGCATTCCCCAGCCACGTGTACTTTGAGTGCGTGCCTTACCACGGCCTGGCAAGCCGCACGTTTGTGCTGCGCATTGGCGTGATCACCACCGGCCCGGCCATTGTGCTGCGCTCTATCCACATGGAGCAGCACAACGAGGACATGGCGCAGGACTTTGTGGCGCTTATTGCCGACAAGGCAAAAGACATTCCGGTGATCACCGGGACCTACAAAACGGCGGCTTAACTGGCGGATCAACCCTACTGCCTGCAATGGCCACGTCGCTACTCCCAACAGTAGCGACGTGAAAAGGAGCAAAAAACGTGAAACCTAAACCCCAAACCACCTTCGCAGGCCCTAAAAACCCGTTTACCGGCCAGCGCGTCAACGCCAAAGGCCGCACCGTCAAGCCGCAGGCGCGCCTGGACTTGTCGCAAATAGTCATCACCAACACGCCCCTGCCCACCGGGCGCAGCGTGCATGTGGGCAGGTACGACGCGCTTTTTGCCACCGTCAAGCCCGGCCAGTGCCTGGAGTGCCCGAGCAACGATGTAGGCAGGTTGGCCTATGCCGCCAAAAAATGGGCAAAAAACCAAGCCAAGCCCATCATCGTGCGCACCGCCCGCGTGCTGCAAGACAAGCCCGAGCGCGGCGGCGTGTGGCTGCTGGCGGGGGAGGGTAAGCGATGACTCTGCACCGCTTGATCAACTTGGGCCTGGCCACCGCCATTGCGGCCTGCCTGAGCATGGCCTACCTGCTGGACGCCCCCAGCGAGATAGAAGCCATGGTGGCCACCGCCCGCGCGGTGACCGACGCCGAAGAACAAGCCGCCCGCGACCTGCGCCGCGACCTAGCCGCCGCCCGCCTGTGCCGCGAACTGCACGGCGAGGCAGGGTATCAGTGGAGCGCCGCCGGTGAGGTGGTGTGCGTGCCTAGGCGCGGCAAGCGCGTCACAGAACGGGTGGCCGCACTATGACCCGCTACACCTGCGACCAAATGGGCGTGTGCAAAGGCACCGCCTGCCCCACTTGCCCGCACGATGCGGGCTTGCCCAAAGGCGCATGCGCCCAGGCCGCGCCAGTGCGCCGGGAGACGGATGCGGACAACTTGCTGCAATGGCAAAACGCCCTGCTTGCCCAGGCCCTGGCCGAAAGGGCAGACGCCGAAGAGCGCGAGCGGATGCCCAAAGTGCTGGCCCCGCCACGGACCAAGCTTGAGCCCTTTGATGCTCCGTGGAACGCCACACCTAAGCGCGCCCAAAACGAGGCCAGCGAGGCCAGCGACTACGCGTCATTTGTTGCCGAGTCCGCAAAACATGGACGCCGTTTTTTGCTTGCTGTGGCATTTGCATTTGTGACTGTGCTGGCCACGGGTGCGGTGTTGCGGTACCTCTAATTTTTGGACTCACCGAATGCCCACCGTCACCATCACCATCACCGACACCCCTACCGGCGGAGTGTCCGTGCACACCGACTTTGCCCCTGCCGTGGGCAAGCCTTGCAGCCCGGCGCAGGCTGCGGCCCTGGACATTTTGCGCCGCACCCGCCGCGAATACGGCCTGCCGCAGCAGGCAGAAGCCGAGCGTCTACACCTGGCCGCTGCCGTGGCAGCTATGGGAGTGGCGCAGCCATGAAACCCACCTACACCCTGGTCGACTTGCTGCTAGCCAGTCCAAGCGCACCCATGCCGCACGAAAAGCGCACCCACCAGCTCACCCGCATGTGGGGCGGCTTGGCCGCCATAGAGCGCGCGGCCGCGCCCACGCCCGACGATTGGCGCGTGCTCAGCGATGCGGTCAACCTAACCGAGACGCTGGTGTTAGATATGTGCCTATGCGTAGATGCCAGCGGCCTGCTGAGCGATGCCGTGACCGCACTGGCCATGGCAGGCAAGCGCAGCCGCGCCGGTGGCCCCATTCGGCTAGACGCGCCAGGCATTGCAGCCGTGCGCGCCGTGCTGGAGGACTACGCCACCATGCTAGAGGTGCTACCGCACCGCACCATGCTGCAGTGCCACAAACGCACCGAGGCGCGCATACGAGATATTGCGCGGGGTAAGCGTAAACAACATGATGTGGAGGTGATGGCGCTATGAACAAATTAGGTTACGAACATGAAAAAGCACACAAAGAAGGCGAGCGAAACGCGGCATCAGAGGCTTATTTCAAAGCTCGCGCTTTAATCCTGGACACGCCGAAAAACCGAAGGCTTTTTGAGGCGGGCTTTGATCGTGGATATGAAGTCACCCTAACCGCGATCAGCCGCACCGAGCGCATTCGCCAGCTGCTGCGCCAGGAAGCCCGGGGCATGACGTCTGGAGAGATTGCATTTGACCTGGGCAAGCACTTTCCAAACTTTTGCCCGAGCCGGGTGTGGATGCTGCTCAAGCACGACATTTCCAAGGGGCGGGTGAGGCTTGCAGACGGCCTGTACTACTACAACGCCGGGTTTGATACCGACATTGCAACGGAGATTCGTGCGGCTGAGGCTTTGCTCAAGCGGCATGGGTATGTTTTTACTAAGACGGGAGGTGCAGCATGACCACCGAAGTACTTTTGTTATCCACAAAAGAGGTCGCCCGCCGCCTGGGGGTCAGCCGCAAAACGGTCTGGCGGTGGACGGAAAAAAAACTAATTGATCCGCCTATATCAATCGGCGCCACCAAGCGCTGGCGCAGCGATAGCCTTGATCGGCTGATGCAACAACTGCCGGTAAGCGAGCCGGGCGATACCGTGCAGGCGGGGCAATGACGACACCCACATGGACCGAGGGCGAGCCAGACAATCTGCAAGCAGCCGCAATGGATGCTTGCGAGTGGCTAAAGCACATGCAAAGCCGGCCTAAAACTTTTGAGCTCAGTGATATAAATTGGGACAGGCTTGATCGTTGCATAGAGGCGCTGCAAGGCTTTGTTGACCCGCAATCCACGCCCCCCAATGTGCACCTAATTTTGACAACGAAAGCAAACTATGAAAATCCGCCTCTACCTTGACCTTTGGCCCGGCATTAATCCGCAGACTCACAACCTGTGTGCATGGTCGCAGCCGAAGCAAAAGATCAGCACCACAAAGCGTCTAGCGTTTGATGTGCAGATACCTGACGCGCTGCTGTTTGAGATAGACGCCATTTCGCCTGAGGTTGGAAAGCTTACGGTGGTGGATGACCACGAAGACGCCTAACTCTGACTTGACACCCACCTGCCCCACCACTCCATAATCTACCAAAAGGAGAATTTAATTGAAAAAAGTGTTTGTATATTATGATGATGGATATTACGAAAACGGCGATGTTGGTTTTGAAAGTTTTGAATCAAGACCGGAAGCTGAAAATTTTGTTCTGGGTCGAATGAAACTTGATGAAAAGGCTTCCGTTGACAAATATATTGTTATCGAAGGAATTCAGCTCAAATTAGAAGTTAAAGAGGTTGTCAAAGGCATTTCCATTAAGGATTGACCCGCAATCCACCTGCCCCACCACTCCATAAGCTCCCGCCGCTGAGGCAAATATTCGGCGCGGTTGTACGCCGCCCGCACATCGTCGGTTTCTTTGTGCGCAAGCTGCCGCTCGATCACCTCCCGGCCAAAGCCGGATTGTTCGTTGAGCACGGTGCTGGCCAGCGCCCTAAAGCCGTGGGCAGTCATGCGGCCACGGTAGCCCAGGCGGTACAGGGCAAACAAAAATGTGTTCTCGCTGATGGGGTGCCTTGGGCGCAGCGGCGACTGCAGCACGTAGTCGCTGCTGCCCGTCACCAGCTCAAGCTGTGCCAGCACGGCGCGGGCCTGGGTGGACAGGGGCACTACGTGGGGCAGGCGCAGTTTCATCCTGTTGGCGGGCACTACCCACACGGCGCCGTCTTCGCGCAGCTCGCTCCAGCGCATGCCGCGCAGCTCGCCCACGCGCACAAAGGTCAGGGACAGCAGCTGCAGACCCAGGCGGGTAACGGGCTCATCGTAGTTGCCTATTGCCGCAAACAGGGCGGGCGCGTCGCTGGGCGGTATGCTGGCCATGGGCTTTTTGGTTTTGCGGGACTGCAACACGCGCACCAGGTTGCTGGCCGGGTGGGCTTGCAGCAGGCCAGCGTCTAGCGCGTAGTCAAACACGGCGGTAATGCGCCCGGCCACGCGGTGCGCAGTCTCCACCACGCCAGTGGCCTGGGCGGCCTGTACCACGGCCACCAGCTCTGCGCGGGTGATGGTATCGATGGCACGCGCGCCCAGCGCCGGGAACACAAAGCGCTCCAGCGTGTTGGTGACCTGCACCTGGTGCTTGCCGTTGCTCAAAGTGGGTAGCTTGAGCTTGAGCCAGGCGCGGGCCACGGCCTCAAAGGTGGGTGCGGCTTTGGCCACGGGCGCAGCGGCCACCGCGTCACGCGCCGCTGCGTGGGCGCGCCGGGCGTCTGCCAGGCTGAGCGCGGGCCACTGGCCATAGGTGCGCGTGGCTTGCTTGCCCGAGCGCACATAGTTGGCGCGCCAGCTTTTGCCCCCGGCGGGTGTCACAAAAAGGTAAAGCCCCGCGCTGTCGGCCAGTTTGTAGCCCTTGTCGCGTGGCTTGGCGGCCTCTATGGCCCGCACTGTGAGTGTCATGGTATCGCCCTCGTCCGTACCATGCGCGGTGCCACACTCTGCGGCGGGCTTGTTTGACACAGTTTGGCACGGTTTGAAACAATTATGCAGCAGCCGCCCAATGAAAAAGCCCCGAACCGGTCAAGGTTTGGGGCTTTTTGGTACGGTTTGAAACAACTTCTGGCGGAGAAGGCGGGAGCAAAAAATCCTTATAAATCAAGCATCTTTTGTGCCGGTACCACGTTTTATGCCATGGTTGGCGCTCCAAGGTTGCAAGCCTACGGCCAATGCGGCGCAGGCTAGCGCGGTTTCGCGGGTGATGGGCACTTGGCCTAGCGCCCGCTTTTTGTATCCCGACAGTGTGATGCCTAAACGGTGCGCGGCCTTTTGTTGGGTCAAGCCTTGGTCGGCTTGCCAGGCTCGGAGTTCGTCGGCTGTCACGCTACAAAATAGCCGCGTAGGCCTCAATCACTTTGCTATTCCAGTCCTGATGCAGTTGGTCTAAATTTTGACCAATGTCAAGTTTATTGTCAGTAGCCCATTTAATAAGAGCTGGTTTTGTTTGCGTGTTATGCCAGTCGGATGCGATCTCAAGTTTTTCTTGATTGGATAAATTTACTGTATTGCTTGACATTTTGATTTTCCTTTGTTTAAGGCCTTGCGTTATTGCTTGCCCATGGCTGTATTGTAGTACCTTTAAGGTACTTTTACAAACGCAAAAAAACAATATTTTTATCACCAACTGCCATCAATAGAAAAATCCTATAACCCCACAGAAAACCAAGTCTGTTGCCGCACCGGTGCCCTGGGCTTGGGCAACGGCTTGACCCGGCGCTGCACCGGGGGCGAGGCGGTGTCTACGCCCCAGGGGTCTAGGCCTGCGCTCAGGGCGGCGCAGGCCAGGGCCATGCGGCGGTCGGGCAGGCACTCGCCGTATACCAGTTTGCAGTAGCCGCTTGTGCTCATGCCCAGCAGCGCGGCGGCTTGGCGTTGGGTTAGGCCCATGTGAGCCTGCCAGGCGCGCAGCTCTGCGGTGGTCACTTGGGCCAGGCCTGCAAGAGTGTGGCCGCGTCTACGGCGTGCCGGTCTGCAGCTTGGGCAATGCCTGCACCCGTGTCCGCAAGTCGATCAATGCCCGCTGCCACTGCACTGAGTAGCTCTCGCTCGGGGGCGCAAGTGTCAGGGCCGGGGCCGGGGGCGGCGGGGGGCAGATCAGCGGTGGCGGTGGCGAGTGCGTCGCGCAGGCGGTCGCGCTCAGTGCGCACGCCATCAAAATCAGATTGCAGAGCTTGGAGCGTTTGCGTGCGGTCATGGGTGGCCTTGGTGACGGTGGTGTATTGGCGGGACTGGGTGGCGGCGGCAGCGGTAACGGCCTGGGCGTGGGCGGCCTCTGCGTCTGCGCGGTAGTTGGCAAAGTCTGCGCGCTCGGACGCGCCGCCTAAGCGGTAGGCCTGCCAGTGGCTGGCGGCCAGGGCCAGGGCGGCGATGGTGGCTAGGGCGATGCGCAGGGGGCATGAGGCGAGGGTCATGCGGCCTCCCGCTTGCGCGATTCGGCAATAAGCAGCCAAAGCTGGGCGAGCGTTTTTATGGGCGCAACCTTGCCGTCATACCCCGCCTCCATGGCTTTTTTGCCCATGTTGTTTTCTTGCACGTACCACTCTAGCCAATTGCCAAAGTCGCCCACCTGAGATTCGAGCAAGGTGGTGTAGGCGTCAAATAGCTCCCACACGGTGGTGTGTAGCGGGCCTTCGACGGCCAGTCCGATAGACTTTTCGACTCCGCAGAACAGGCGGTCCACGGCTTCGCGGTGGGCTTGCCATTTTGTGAGCATGGCAAGGGTTTGTTTTTTGTCGGGGTATTGTGTGGGCATTACGCTGCTTCCATAGCAAATAAATCAGCGGTGCCGGTCACGCGCTCGGGCACGCAATGCGGGCTGCACCACAGCGTTTCACTGGCGCTGTTGGCCACGGCCTCGTCGGTCAGGGCATAGCCCTTGCGCGCGGTCCAGGTGCGCAGGTGCCAGCCTTGGCCCAGCAGGGCGTCATGCTCACCCGCGTGGCCGCACAGCACGATGCGCAGGGCGGGGTTAGCGCCATTGGCAGCGCACCAGGCGCGCACGTCGTCGGCAATGCCTAGGCCCATGCCGCCCGCGCTGTAGTCCATGGCGCCCTTGGCGTAGGGAGGGTCTAAAAACACGCCGGTCAGGCCGTGGCGAGTTGTCACGGAATCCTTGACAACTCGCTGCCAGTCGCCACACGTCACCCGCACATCACGCATGCGCTCGTGCAGCGCGCCAAACCAGCCGAAAATGAATTGACGGCGGCCCCGCCCGGCGTCGCCCAGGTGCGGAAGTTGCCGGTTGATGCCCCGCCCGGCGTCGCCCAGGTGCGGAAGTTGCCGGTTGATGCCCCGCCCGGCGTTGCCCAGGTGCGGAAGTTGCCGGTTGATGCCCTGCCCGGCGCTTAGGTGCGGAAGTTGCCGGTTGATGCCCCGCCCGGCGCTTAGGTGCGGAAGTTGCCGGTTGATGCCTTGCCCGGCGTCGCCTTTGACGATGCGCTCGCCGTCGTGCACCCATGGCCCGGTGACGCTGCACCAGCCTGAGCCGATCCAGTTGCAGGCGCCCCAGCACCACCACCCGGCAATTTTGGCGTCAAACCAGTCGGGCTCGGCGTGCAGGCGCTCGGTGAGGCTTTGGGTTTGGCGCACCAGCCAGCTATGGCGGGCGAACAGGTCAACCTCGTTGCACGGCCAGTCGGCATGATGCGCTACGGCCTCGGGGTCGGCGGCGATGGCGCGCCAGAAGTTGGCGACAAAGCCGTCAAAGTCGTTAAGCGTTTCGATGCGCTTGCCGTCTGGTGCGCCCAGCAGCATGGCGGCGCTGCCCGCGAAGGGCTCTACATAGTTGGCCACCTCGCCAAACGCCGCCCACACCGGTTCAACGGCGCCAGACTTGCCGCCAAACCAGGGGAATGGGGCTTGTAGCGGAGCTTTGCTCATGGATAAAACATCCTCTTGCCCGACTTAGGCGCCCGCGTGCCCCAGTGGCTCCAGCCGTTGGTGGCGTCGGGGTGCTCGATGTACAGGTCGTGGCACACCAGGGCGTCTGGGTTGAGAAGTAGCCATTTGTCAATTTCGTTGTAGGGGTCGTACAGGTCTACCGCCTGCCCTTGCTTGTGCGCGCTGTCGGCGGCGCCCTGGGTGCAGGCTTGCGGGCGAAAGCCGCCGTAGGTTTGACCGCTGATTTGAGTGCCAGTTGCCGAATTGCGCAAAAAGACAATTCCGGCCGCTTGCATCTCAGCGATAAGGGCATTGACGCGCCCCAGCAGCACGGTGGCATTAACGTCGGTCTGCGGCGTGCGGTCTGCGCAGGTCGCATGGGGGCCGAAGTATTGGGCGAGGGTGATCATGCTTTTACCCCCGGCTTGCGCGCTACTTTGGGCACGCCATGCTCCCAGCTTGCCCGGGTGAGCGCCAAATAGGAGGCGGCCAGCAGGCAGATAAATTGCTCGCGGGTGGTAATCTCATTGGTGGTGAGCAGCAACAGCAGCACCCAAAGCGACAGCGCGGCCAGGCCGACGTACATGGCGGCCCAGGTGTAGAGCGTGGTGGTGCGCGGGCAGATGACCGTTAGGCGGCACACGCTGACCACAATCACAAAGGCCGCTGAGGCCACGGCCACTACGTAGAGCACGCGGGCGCCTAAAAATGCCCACACAATGCCCAGCTCGGGCATGCTAAATTGGTACATATCGCCCCCCATCATTTTGGCAACACCTTGTCAAGCACGCGCTCTAGTGCTGCGGGTATGCGCGCCAACACGCTGTCAAGCAGCGTGGTCAAAATGCGGCCGATGCCGTAGCCAAAAAACGCGCTTAGGCCGTACAAGGCCAGTTGGTCTTCGGTGGCCAGCCAGCGCGCGGCATACGTGGCCAACAGGGCGCCCAACAGGCACGACATGCCAAACGCCAGCAGCGCGCGCAGCGTAGCCCGGCTGTTGGCGTCTGCCGCAGGCGGCGCGGTGGTGGCAATGTTGTAGGCCGCACCGACGGCGGCCCAGACGATGGGGGGCGTCTCCAAGCCAATCCATTGGCTTGTGAGCGCCGTTGCCGCAGCAAAAGTGGTGATGGCGTTGGCGGGCTTGCCCAGCATGGCAAACAAAACGACCGATAGTATTTTCATTCAGGCGCCTCCAAGTCAGGTGGGTAAATGGTGTCCCGGCGGGGGTTGCTGACGTGGCGCAGGGGGCTGTACCACTGCATAAGCGCGGCGTCGAGCAGGCCCTGGGGCGTGACGACCGCAGGCTGTTCGGCAAACTTGATTTGCTTGCAGCGTTGCAGCACAGTGAGCGCGTATTCGGCGCACTGGCCCGCCGCGTCGTTGCCGATGGTTATGCGACCGATCCCACCCATCACGGCCTGCCAGCGCGAATAACTCCACTCGCCAAACAGGCTTTGGGCGTACCACAGGGCCTCGCGGCTCAGGGGCTGGGGCGCGGGCGCCCAGGCAAAGTCGCCGGTGAGCGAAAGCAGGCGCGGGGAGCAGCCGCGCGTGGTCATCTCCATTACCCACACCCTGCCACCTTCGCGCCAGGCCAGGCCGACATGGATGTACGGAGAAAAAGTACCCAAGCGCACGAGCCAGCGCTCGATGATGCGCAGGGGCGCGCCGCCCTTGTGGTTGCGCCAGAGCAGCAGGTCGCCGGTTTTGATTTGGGTGCGGATGTCGGTGTAGTGGGTCATGGGGCAAAAATGCAGTGGTTAAACCTTTGATTATTGCGGGCGTGTTTTGCAGGGTTAAAGCACGCTTTTGATGTGGCTGCGCAGCGGGTCCAGGCGGTTGATCTTGCGGGCCATGCCCACAAAAAGCAGTCGGTCTGGGTGGTGGTAGTCGGCGCACAAGCGCTCTAGCGTGTCGCTGATGGTGTACTCACCCCGCTGGGGCCAGCCCGCCAGCAGCGGCCAAAAGGTGTGGCACAACACCACGTCAATCACCCAGGCCAGCACGGTAATGGGGGCGAAATACCAATAGCGCCGGGGGTTGCTCACACAGACAAGCGCAGGGCGCAGCAGCAGGCAAAGCAGCTCGGTCATAGCAAGGCCCGCAGTGCTGCAATTTGCCTGTCAAAGGCCTTGACCGCTACGTAACCCGGATTGTTGGCCAGCACATCGGCGGGGGCTTGAGCCTCCATGGCCAAAAGCATAAACTCGCGCGTGGCGCGCGGCATAAGCTGCTGCCGCTCAAGGCTGTCGATTTGCGCTTGGATGGCAACCTTGGGGTCGGGTAGGTCGGCGGGCTCGGGGGTGTTGCCTGCGGCTAGCCAGTCCGCAATAGCCTCCACAAGACACGAATCCTGGCCGCGCCAAACAATTTTGTTTGTAGTATCTGTATATTTCCAATTACTCATAACTCGCATCCGTTAAAAATTATTTTTGCTGCACCAGGTGTGCCGTTAAACAATCTTAACGGCGCGCCTGCAGTCATACCGCTGGATGTAATATTTAGCGAACTGGAAAAAATACTAGATTCGCTAAATGTCACACTTGCTGAACTTGATGTTCCGTTACCAAACTGCACAGCAAAAGTGCCAATTGTGGTAATGCCATTACTACCCGTTCTCGCGGGAACCGGAAAATTGCAAGAAACTGAACCAACAGTTGATGAAAAAGATAAACCCATTAAAGAGCCAATATTGACAACTGGTAAATACCGCTGACACAAAGCCAACTCGGTTGGATACAGCCGATAATCAAACGCCGTGGCCGTGGTACCCCGCTCAAACTGCGGCAAAGCCAATGTGCCCGTGCCAAACTCCACGCTGGTATTGGTGCCCCCGGTTATCGTGGCAGTCACGCCGCTGGCTGCAAACGCACCGCTTGCGATTTTTGCCTGTGCACTGCCTGCCCAGCTGAGGCAATAGGTGCCTGTCTCCAAGTTGAGGCCCTCGATTACCTGCACCAAAGACCCTGCCGCAATCGTAAATGTGGTGACGTTGCCTGACGTGGAGAAGGTATAGGTGCAGCCGGATGCACCGGCTTTAAACCGGTCGTGACCATACACACCCGCAGCGAGGGTAACGGTGCCGGATACCTCGCGCTGGTTGATAAGACCTGCGGCGTTAATCAGCCGGTTTTTAAAACCAAAGTTTGATATAGAGCCGTCGTTGCCTAGCTTTTCATTTAAAAAATCGCGCAGTTGGCCGAGCGCGGTTTTCATCGTGCTGGTGGTGGGGGTGGCGGTGCCGTCTAATATATTTCGGGGCGTTAATGCAGTCATAGTTAATATCCTTGTAAAAATGCGTCGATGGTGGCGGCCACGGCGACGCCGCTTGCGTTTTTGGCAAACACCAGCGGGCCGACTGAGGGGGATTTGTCTGCTATCTCTATGTAGCTGGCGGTGCTGCCGCCTTGCAGGGTGAGTTGCACGTTTTGGATGGTCAAGAATTTGCCCACTGCGCCGCTTAGGCGCGTGCCGGTGGCGGCCACGGCTACGTTGTTGAGGCGCACATTGATGTCAGGCACGTCAACCGACACCGCAAACGCCGAGAGCGTGCCCAGCGTGGGGCCTGCGGCGGTGCGCACGCGCCATTGCAGCTCGGCGCCTGTGGCCTTGAGGCTGCCCGGCCAAGTGCGCCAGTCGCTGGGGCCGGTGTAAAAGTAATCGGTGTCGGCGCCGTAAAAGGCGCTGAGGTCTTGGCCGTAAAAGATACCGGGGCCAGTTTCGCGGTAGTCCACCGCCACGCTGTCGCCCACCAGCTGCCACGCAGCGGTGATTTGCATGTTGGCGGCGGCTATGCTGGGGGTGTAGCCAGGGCTGATCCACTCCAAGGCCGAGGCTTTGTCGCTGTAAAACGCCGCGCCGTCCAGGGCAAAAAACAATGACTCGTCGGCGTTGTAAAACAGGTCGGGCTGGGTGGCCTGCAGCACGCCGCCCACCACCGTGGCATTGCTGTAGCTGCCGGGCCAGGCCAGGGCTTGGTAGTCCACCGTCTCCAGCACGTTTGCTACCAGTGCGTCGCCTAGGTTGACAATGCAATACGCCACTTTTGCGGACTCAAGGCCTAGCAGGGTCTCTACCGCCTTGACCATGATGGTGACCGTGCCCACGGGCCGCACGGCCATGGTGTAGGGGCTCTCGGTAATGAGGCCGGTGTGCAGATCTTGGGCTACTGCCCAATCAAGATTGCTGCCGTAGTGGTAGCGCAGCTTGTAGCCCGACACATTGCCGCTTAAAAGCGCAGTCCACAAGAGCTTGCCGTCGTTGTAGACCAGGCCGGTGACATTGGGCGGGGCCTCGATGGTGATGGCCACCTGCGCCCAGGCGCCTTGATACAAGCTGACAGCGGCCACGCGCACCAGGGTGGCTGCGCCGTACAAATTGGCGCACTCTAGGCTGGCGGTGGTGCTGGTGCCCACGCGCGTCCAGCTTGTGCCGTCGGCGCTTTGCTCCACCAGGTAGCTGGTGGCCCAGGCGGCGGGCTGCCATGTAATCAGCATGCGGGCCTGGTTAAAAGACACAGGCCGCGCGCTGACACCCGTTACCGTGGGCGCGTTGTCAAAGCCCGCAAGCTGAGAGCTTGACTGGGTGGGCGTGGTGACACCCACGTCGGCGGTGTGAACGTTGTCGTCTTCATTGACGCACTCAATGGCCACGGTGTTGAGCGTGAGCGGCTTGGCCGAGAGCACTCGGGCGCGCTGGCGGTAGGTGTTGGCCCAGCCGAAGCTGTAGTGGGTGCGCTCGCCGGTTTCGCCGGTGTACGGCGTAAAGTCTAAGTCCGCGTCTATGGCTACCTGGTTGCCGCTGATGCCTGCGGGCGTGGCCAAATAGGGGCCAGACACCGAGCCGTCGCGCTTGCGCAGGGCGATGTAGTGGTTGCTGCCGAATTGAAAAGTAAGCGGCTCGCTGAGCGTGAGGACTGTGGGGGTGCGGGGCTGCGTGGTAGTGGGGATGTAGACACTTGTGCCTTGCACTAAATGGGCGCCCCATAAACCAAAAGTCACCGAGTCGGCGGTGGCGCCTAGTGCACCGATGTAGATTACGTTGAATCTTGGTGTGCCAGAGGTCCGGGTTGTGACGGTAATTGCCAATCGATACCAGCCATTGCCAACATCATTAATACTAGCGCCCAATGCGTCACCAGTAATAGACATGCTTTGCAAGTTAAATACGGCGGCTGCAAACTCTGCACCAAGGCCTAAGTTGTATTCGAGCGCGATTACCTTGTTGCTTGTTTGCGGAGAAGCAAAAAAACTAAACGTATAAACGGTGTTTAGCTGCAATAAAACAAATTGCAGACCGATATAAGATGGGCTGGAAGGCGTGTTGTAAATGAGGTCTGCAGTTAATGACCCATTGGGCGCGGCAATTGCATTTGCCGTAACAGTAATATTTATTTTGCTATACACCGCGTTGTCAAACTGCTCGGAATACCGCAACAAATTTTGTGCAGCCGCCACCGCCACCACTTCCCCGCCCTGCCCCCAGCCCGGCATGTCGTGCTGGATGTTGATGAGGTCCAAAAAGGAGGGGATGAAGCCCTCCATTTCGGTCGTGAACTTGATGATCTTGCGGCGGTAGCGGTTGGCGGCTGCGGTGTAGAGGCCTTCGCGGTAGGCGTGGGCGCGGTTGGTGACGCCAAACAGATCTATCTTGGAGGGCTTGGCCGATGTGCTGGCGGGCAGCTTGGCGGTGACGGTGGCGGGTTTCCAGCGCACGTTGTCAAAGTAGGACACCCGCACGTCGTCTGCGGTGTCGTCGGTGGGCATGAGGTACTCCACCGAGAAACTGTTTTTGAGTATGTTGCGCATGCCAAACATCGCCACAGGGATAGTGGCCGCTTGGTCGCGGGCAATGCGCAGCACGCCGCCCTGCAAGTACACCTTGGCGCGCCCGGCCTGGGCGGTTTTGGTGGCGGCCTCCCAAAAACTCAGAAACTGGTCAAAGCGCGCGTCAAAGTAGTCGCTCCGGGCGGACCAGGTGGCGTCTAGCGTGCGCAGGGCGGACAGGTCTATCTGCGCGTCGGTGAGGCCTACGCTTTTGGCAATGTAGGCCAGCGCCCAGGCTATAGAGCGTGTGGGCTGCAGGCCCGTCCAGCCGCTGCCGGTGTAGGTGGGCAGCAGGCGGGTGGCGATGACGTTGATCTTGCGGCTGGCCTGCCCGCTGAGCTGGCTGCTGGCGCGCATGCGCACAGCCAACAATGTGACGTCGCCGTAGAGGCGCGCGTCGTTCACATAGCCGCGCAGGCCTGCCCACACGGCGTCGTGCCCGGCGCGGGTGCTGGTGTCTTTGGTGTCAAGGCGTTGCACGCGGCACTCGTAGCGGCCTGCGGCCACGCCAAAGCGCAGGCTGAGGCGCTGCGCGGTGGTGCTGGCAGCGCTGAACACCGCGCCGGTAGTGACCGTGCGGGTGCACACGTAGACGATGGTGCTGATGAACTCGTTATTTAAGGTTTCGCTGCGGTATTGGGCGCTGGCCGTGTCGGGTGGCATGGCCACGTCTTGGCCGTAGACTGACCAGTCAGACCAAGCGCCGTATTGCGTGCCGTCGGTGACCACTTGCCAGTCCACCAGCACGTTGCCCACGTCGTCAATGCGGCGCAGCTCTACCTGCACCTGCACATTTTTTTCGCCCAGGCTGCCGTCGTTGTTGGCGTAGTACAGGCCGCGCGGCATCACAAAATCAAGGCCCACGTAGTTGACCGTGGTGCCTGCGGGGTTGACGGTAAAGGGGCCGATGTAGCTGGTGTCTACGAGGTCTTGGCCGCCCAGCTCGGGGCTGGTGATGACGTTGGCGGGAAAGAGATTGACGCTTTGGCCGGGGCCGATTACCTCATAGGTTACATCGTCAAAATTGGCAATGTTGGTGTCCTCAATGCGGATGGCCTCAATGTCGTAATGGCCACGGCCTATACACAGCAGCTGGTACAGGTATTGCTCGTTGCCAGAGTATTCGGCATAGGGCATGGCCGCGTAATCAGGGTAGGCCAGCATGCGGCCAAAGTGCTCGGGGATAGCTGCCTCAAGCCGGGCGGTGTTGCCCTGGGCTTGCAGGCTGTAGGTGGGGCTAGCTGCGGCCAGGGCGGTGGCTTGCTGCGGGCTGGTGGGCTTGGCCGGGGGCAAGACGGTGTTAATTAAGGCCATGCCGCCGAGCGTGATGCCTGCGGTGACCAGCGCGGTGGAGTAACCCGCCAACACGCCAAACTGCGCGCCTGTAAGCGCTGTGCCAAGACCGGGCGCGTAGACCATGAGGGCGATCATGGCCACGGTGCGCAGCGCGTCAGAGCCTCCACCGCCGCCGCCGCCCTGCGGTATGGCGTGCACGTCCACAAACGCCAAGGCCTGGTCGGCCTGCAGGGGCTGGCCCCACTGGGCGCGCAGGACGGGCACGCCGTCAACAAAGGCCACAAACGGGTGAGCCCAGCCGGTTGGCGCCAGGCTGGCAATCGTGGCGCGCGGGGCATGGGGCGCGCTGCTGGGGGCCACTTGCAGCACTTGGCGGTGCTGGGGGCACAGGGCGTTGGGCAGGTAGATGACGGTGTTCATGCCGCGCGCACCTTGCCAAAATTTGCACCCATACCCACGTGCGTAAAAAACTCACGCCGGCCAAAGCCGGACACGGCCCAAGCCGCATCATGGGTAAAAACCACGCCCGCGCCGCGCACGCAGTGCAGCACGCCGCCGCCGTCGATTTGCAGCCAGGTGCCAATGTGCATGGGCCGGTGCACCAGCACGGCGCAGCCATGCACGGCCCGCTCCGTGCGCGCCCAGCGGCTGCGCTCGGCGTGGCCCTGAAACAGGCTGACGAGTGCGGTGGGGTCGTCATAGTCGGGCGCGATGATGGGCGAGACCGTAATGCCAAAGTGGCGCCCCTGCACCAGCCTAAAAAACGCCATGCAATCAAACGCATCAGGCCCCTGCGCGCCTGCGGCCCAGGGGGTGCCGATGTAGTCTGCAAAGCTGGCGGCTTGCGCCAGAGCTGGGGCTGGGGCTGCGTGCGTCATGTGGCCAAGCCCGCGTAGGTTTCGGCGTCGTATTCCGTGCGCGGAAACCGGTAATTGTTAAGGTTGATAAAGCCTGCTGTGCACTTGACGCGGTACACGTCGGCGGTGATGGTGAGCACAGTTAAATGGAGCGGCGGATTGTTTTGCGGGCCGCTGAGGTCGGTGCTTATGTACTCGCGGTAGGTGCACGCGACCAGCGACGTGCTGCCCATGGCGGCCTCAATGTTGGCAACGATGACGCGGTCCGAATTGTCAATCTCAATTTGCACCATGGGCAGGCCGCTGGCACTGATTTCGGGCTTGGTAAAGTCAAACGCAAAGCCCACAAAGGTAACCGCCTGCCCGGCGTTAAGCGGAGCCGAGGCCTCTAGGGTGGCGACCAGGGGCGCGCGATCGCGCACCACGCGAATGGGGCTGCTAAACGCGGGGTGGCGCAGCTCAAGTGTGTGGTAGATGATGACCGCAGGCGCGCTGGCGTAGGCCTCTTTGAGGGCTTGGCTGAGGGTGCTGTCGGGCATTTAGCGCAGCTCCAGTTCTGCCGACACCATCCAGCGCAGGCCGGGCAGCACGTTGGCCTTAAAAATGCCGCCGCTAAAGCGCGCCTCGCACGTGACCAGGCCCGTGGTGCCGCGCGCCAGGGTGATGTAAAACCAGTTTGCGCCCGCGTTGGCCCCGGTGGCGCTGTCAAACCAAGCGCGGAAGGTGGCTAGCTCTGCGTCGGTGTACTTCCACGTGACGGTTATTTTTTCGCAAACAGCGCTGGTGCGCCTGCGCATGCGGGGGGCGCCGACCTCCATGTCGGTCTCAACAATTTGGGAGGCGGGTGCAATGCTGTAGCCGTCATAAGACGGCACAGGTAGGGTGCTGGGGTAGGCGGCCATTTAGTACGCTCCGGCCACGCGGTTAAGGCCATAGGTGGCCGCCATGGCGCTAGGCATTGCGCCGCTGCCCATGCGTATGTCTGCGGCAATGGCGCCCTTGATTTGCTCGACCATGATGTCGATGACGTTGGCCCCGCCCTCGCGGCGCTGGCTGACTTGGCCGCCTTTGCCGGGGGCTTCGATGATGTTGATGATGGGGGCGGCGCTGGACTGACTGGTGCCGCGCGTGTGGTCAATGACGGTTTCTTGCGGGTGCAGAATGCTTAAAAACCCGCCACGCCCGTCTAGCCCGCCGCTGCGCGAGCCGTTGCCGGTGCTGCCGCCGCCCTCAAAACTAAACAGGCTGGCCAGCAGGCCGGGGCTTGCGCCGGATTTGCCCGAGCCCAGCAGCTCGGTGGCCATGGACTCTGCAAGCGCTGCAGACACGCGGGTGAACACGGTGTTGGCCAGCGCATCGCCGAAGGCTGCCAGCGGGTCCCTGGTGTCCCTAAAAGCGGCGCTGAACGCGCCTTTGAGGTCGCTGTGCAAGGTGGCCGCGTAGTCTTTGCTGGCGCGGTCTTGTTCGGCGCGGGTGTCGGCGCTAGCCTGGGCGATTTGACCTTTGGCGGTAATGCTGCGCTGTTCGCGCAGCAGGGCAATGCGGCGCTCAAGCAGGCGTATGTCTTCGGCGCTGGCTTCGTGGGCGGCCATGGCGGCCAGGGTTTCGGACTCTTGGGCGATGGTGGCATCAAGGCGCGTCAAGCGCAGGGCGTTGAGCTGCTCGGTGGTAAGGCCTATTTCTTCTACCTGCTGCGCCATGCTGGCAGTGCTGGCGGCTTGGGCCTCAAGGTCGCGCTGCAGCACGGCGTAATATTTTTCGCGGGCGGCTGTTTCGTTTGCGATAGCCTGAGCTGTCTGGCCTTTAGCGGTGATGCTGCGTTGCTCACGTAGCAGGGCAATGCGAAGCTCAAGCATGCGTATGTCTTCAGCGCTGGCATCATGAGCTGCCATGGCGGCCATGGTCTCAGACTCTTGGGCGATGGTGGCGTCTAAGCGCGCCAAGCGCAAGGCGTTGAGATGCTCGGTCGTAAGGCCTATTTCTTCGACCTGCTGCGCCATGCTGGTATTGCTTGCGGCTTGCGCATCAAGCTCGTGCTGCAACATGTTGTAATACTTCTGCTTGGCCTCAAGCATTTCTTTTTGAAAGCGCAGCTCCTCTTTTGCAGCTTCTGTGAGGCCGGTTTTAGCGGTGGTTTTGGGTTTGTGTGTAGGGAAGTTAATCACCACACCCTGCCCTGGGCGCGTGGGCAGCTTGGCGGTAGTTTCTGGCACCCAGGCGGCTTGGCGCTCGGCGCGCATGCTGTCGTAGATGGCGCGCTGCACCCGCTCTTTAGCGCGCAGTGTGTCAAGGCTGGCCTTGTCGATTGCGCTCAGGCCCCCGCGCTGGCTTTGCTCAAGCGCGAGCAGCTCGGTTATGCCGCGCTGGGTGTCTTGCAGCTTCTTCGCTTGGTCGATGATGGCGGTGTTTGCCTGGTTGTCTGCATTGCCAAAGACAAAGGTTTGAGCAGCGTCCAAAAAGCCGCTTTCTTTGTAGGCCTTGGCAGCCGCATTGATGGCGGCCACCAGGTCGCCAGTGATGTAGCGCGATGCGTCAAGCGCGTTTTTGCTCAGTTGGGACAGGGCATGCCCAAAGCGTTCAGCCTCGTCCGCTTGGGCTGATGTGACGGTGGCCACCAGCTCGGTTTTTTGCGCCAGGTCCACCAAAAAGGGGGCCACGTCGCGCACACTTTTGCCAAACAGTTCTTGCACCACGCGCGCGCGGTCGCCGTCGTCGGTAATGCGCTGCAGCGCCATGGACGTGAGGCGCAGCGCCTCGGCGGGGTCCATGGTTTTAAGAGCGTCAAGGCTCAAGCCCAAGCCGTCAAAAATGGCAGCGGCGTCGCTGCCTGGTTTGGTGTCTTTGAGCACCAGGTTGAACTTGACCAGGGCACCGCCCACAGTGTCTAGGCTGGTGCCGGTGCGGGCGGCAATGTCTTCAAGGGCACTGAGGTTTTCAATGCTTGCGCCCGTGGCGTCTTTGAGGTCATTGAGCTGGTCGACACCCGCGCTTACAGAGCGCACCATGCCCGCAAGCCCGGCCAAGCTCACCCCCGCCCCCAGCGCAAGCAGGCCAGTGCGCACACTGCCCAGGGCAGACGCCATGCGGGCGCTGCTTTGCTCTGTGAGGCGCGCGGCTTGGCCCAAGTCCTCCGAAAAGCGGGCGAGCTTGGCCTCTAGGTCAATCGATAGTGTCGCCAGTGCCATTGGTGGTGGACTCCGGTTTGTAGTGTTTGATGGTCAAAAGGCGCTGCACAAAGGCCTCTATGTCGGTCACGCCCAGCAGCTCTACGGCCATCGGCAGGCCCGCCCAGTCGATGTCTCGCCGGGCAGTGCCCAGCATTCGCCAGCCTTGAATGGCTTGGCGGTGCAGGGGGTCAAAAGGGGGTGGTTCTTCGCCCTCGTACTGGCCGCTGGCCAGGAGGGCTATGAGTTTTTTTCGGCTGCGGCTTTAGCGGTGTGGTGCTCTACGGCGGCTTGCAAAATGGCGCTGGCCAGCAAGCGCACCCAGGCGGCGTGGTCGCTGGCCAGCTCAGCCCACAGGGGCGCGCTAAAAGGCAGCGGGTCGCTGCTGCCCACGGCGGCGCCCAAGATGGTGGCCTCGGTAAAGCCGCGCCAGTCCACCGTGGCGCGCAGCACGTCGGCAAACTCGACCGACACGCTGCCGTCTTTGCCCTCTTTGTCGCCGCCCTTAAACAGGTGCTGCGCCACCTCTACCTCGGTAGGCCGTGCAATGCGCACAGCCAGGCCCGCGTGCTCGGGGTGGGGCAGCTCTACCCACTGCATGCGCGCCTCGCGCAGGCGCTTGATTACAGCGTCGCTCATGCTGCGGGCAGGCGCAGGGCGCGGCCTTTGACCGTGCAGTTAAAACCGCTGGTGACATTGGCGTCCATCTGTGTGGACATGGTGGGCAGGCTGGGCTGACCACGGAAGATGACGCGCGCTCCGTTTGCGTAGGTAGCGCGGATCAGAATGTATGCACCCGACACGGCGGCGGCTTCTACCGTGTCAAAAGCGGTGTTGGTGGCTGATGGCACCAGCGATCCAAAGTTTGCGCTTTGGGCGCTGAGCATGCCATTTTCTTCTTGCTTTACATCGTCTTCTAGCGTGGTGGTGTCAATCTTGGTGGCCTCGCCGCCGGACAGCTCAAAGCTGGTGACCACGCCAAACGTGCCCCAGGTGGCCACAGGCACAAAGGTGCCGGTGCCGTAGGTGCTGTAGTTGGTAGTGTTGAGCTTCTCTAACGTAAAACCGTCGGTGGTTTTGGCAGTAACGCTTTGGGCCATGCCTTCAAGCTGGGTCATGCCGGTGACGGCGTCAAAGTAGCCAATGGTGCCATCGGTCATGGCATGGGCAGTGCTGGTGGCTACGCCCTGCACTGCCTTGGTTACTGCAGACACCGTTTTGGCGGTACCGTAGGTGAGCGCAACTTCGATCTTGACGTTGCGGCCCTTGAGAGTGGAAACACCCATGATGAGACTCCTAAAAAATACCGCAAGGCGGCGAAAAAAAAGCCCGCTGGTAAGGCGGGCTGCTGCTGAAAAAAAGTTCTCCGTAAAGCCCTCCGGAGAGCCCTCCGGAGAGGCCTCCGGAAGGGCTTCCGGAAAGGCTGGTTTGACTTGGCTACACCCACCATTCGACTGTCAAAATCTCGGACTCCAGGTCAAGCTCTTCGTCGTAGCCCGTGGTGCGCCCGGTAACGCGCTGGCCTGCGGCCTCTATGGCCAGCTCTGCGGCGTCAGCCACGGCCACGGCGGCAAGGCGGTTGTCTGCCCAGCATTGCAGGGCAAAGGGCACGCGGGTGCTGAGCACGTCGCCGCTCAGGCCACGGTCCACCGTGGTGTCGCCAGCGGTGTAGACCACAAAGGGGCGCGCGGCGGTGGCCTCTATGCGGTCTTGGGCAACGCGGTCGGCCACCAGGGCTGCCAGGGGGGCATAGGCCAGCAGTGCGGCGCGCAGGTCGGTTGCAAAACTCACGGCTCTACCTTTGCTGTTGCGTTGGCCTTGGCAATCCACTTGTTTACGGCCACGGTAAATATGTCGAGTGCGTCTTTAAGCCGTGAGGCTGCGTTACGCAAAAACTTTTTGCCCGGTATCTGCGCCGCAGCGCCCCGACGGCGGGCCTGGCGGCGCTGCACCTTGGTGGCAAAGCCGGCGCGGCTGCTGGCAGGCGTCCAGCCAAATTCTTGAAAGCGCCAGTAAAACGGGTCTTTGCCGCTTTTGGCGCCCCGCGCTGCGCCAGTGGCAGGCTTGACGTTGACAAACACGCCCACATTGCCCGCCTTGCGCGCGGCCTTGCTGGTGCGCACTTTGATGGCGCCCTTGAGCGTGCCAGGGCTGCGGTATGGCGCCTTGACGCTTGCAGACAGCACGGGCGCGTTGCGCTTGGCGTCGTCACGCACCAGGCGGGCGCCTGCGGCCAGGGCGTTGCGCAATACCTTTTTGCGCATGGTGGGCACCAGGGCGCGCAGCTTGGCGGCGGCGTCTTCGGCGCCGGTGATCTTTACGCTAACGTCCATCGCGCACACCCTCTAAGCACATGATCTCAAGCATCTCATTGCGGCCCACGGGTATGACGCCGGTAATGTGGTGCTCCACACCTTTGTGCACCAGGCGCAGAGTGGCGTCAATGTCGGTGCGGTAGCGGATGCGCACCTTAACGGTTTGCTCTTGCTGCGCCTGTGCGGCTGCAAAAAACTCGCGCCCGCGCACGGCTTGCACTTGCGCCCACACGGTGCACACGTTTGTCCAGGTAAAGGCCTGTTGGCCTACGGCGTCTTTGCTGCCGGTGCGGCGCTGCAAGGTAACGCGCTGGTCCATGCTGCCTATGTCCATGCCCATGCTTAGCCCCACACCTTGTAACGGTCAAGCAGGCGGTCGGCAAAGCCCAGTGCATGCGTCTGCACTTTGCCTTCGGCCTGCCGGTTTTCAAACATGGCGCCCACTTGCAGCAATATCCAAGACTTGATGAGCTCGGGCACGGCGGCGGCGTTGGCGTAGCCTGCGGTGTAGGTCACGGCCACGGCGTTGACTTGATCGCGCGTATCGGGCCAGCTCGTGTCGTAGGCGGGCACCAGGTAGGCGTAGCCGGTGGCGTCGGCATTGTCTAGGGTGTAGAGGCTGCTGGCCAGGGTTTGCAGCACGCCGCTGGTGTCGGTGTATTGCACGCTGGTGATGCCCACGGCTGGCACGCGGGTGAGCTCAAAGGCCTCGGGGAAAGCGTCAAGCGTGAGCTGCCAGGCCTGCGGCATGAGCACGCGGCCCATGGCGTGCTCTGCGGACTCGGTGGCAGCACCTATCAGCATGGTGATGAGGGCGTCTTCGGTGTCAACGTCCACGCGCAGGTGGGCTTTGGCCTCGGCCAGGCTGACTGCCAGGGCGCTGGGGGCGACTATGCGTTTAAGGGACATGGGCGGCTACTTTCTGCGCCCGCCGGTGTTGGCCGGGCGGGTGCTGGTGTGGGTCTGGGCGCTGCGGTGGGCGGCGGTGGTAATGGGTCTGTCGGTGGCTGGGCTGTCTGAGCTGTATGGGCGAATGCTGTTTTGGGGCTGCGGGCGGTCAACTGCTTGCAGTGCCATGGCGCGGGCGGTGGCTGGGCTGCCTGGGCGCGCGGTGGGCGCTGCGGCTGGGCGCGCGGTGGTGGCTGCGGGGCGCTGGCCTGCCAGTGCACCGGCAATGCTTGTTATCTGCCCCCATGCGTTGCCCCAAGCCTTGCCCCAGGCCCTGCCCCATGCGCTGGCCAATTAAGGCCCCCAGGGGTCGATTTCGGTACCGCTGCCGCTGATGGTGTAGTTGTTAACCTTGACCACATTGACGGGCGGCGGGGCGGCGGCCATTTTTGCCAGCGTGGCCTCTGCTATTTCCTCAGCCGTAGGCCCGGCGCCAGTGGCTACTTCGCGAATCTCGTACTTGGCAAAGTCCACCACGATGTTGATCTCTACGCCCACGCTCAAGGGCGCCAGGTCAAAGCATTCGGCGTTGGCGTAGCCGTCATCGGTGTAGGTGTCGCGCACCAGGGTGAGGGTGTGCGATCCGTTGTAGGGCACCAGGCGGCAACCGCGCAGCAGCTTGGCGGCGGCGGCGGTGTAGGTGAGGCCGGTGATTTTGGGGGCGTTGCCTGCGGCGCTGATGATGGGCGTAAAGCGACGCTGGGCGGGCGTGGACTTGCGCAAGGCCAGCACCTCACGGTACACGGCCAAGGTGTCTAGCGTGCTGCCGCTGGCAGCGCTGGCGGCGCTTAAATAGATGCGGCGCGCGGTGTAGTCCACGCTGGCGACCAGGGCCATGGCTTAGCTGCCTTGCACCACGTCGCCCACGGCGTTGATGGCGGTGTGGGGTATGTCTTGCACCATCCATCCCTTCACAAACTCGCTGATGGCCAGGCCTACGCCTGCGCCGCTGAGGGTGATCGACTGGCCGGTGATAGGGTCGGTGATGGTGACGGTGTTTTGCGCAAATTCGTCAAATTTGCGGCTGATGTTCAGCACGCGGTCTATGATTTGCACGGTTTGGTAATCGGCGTCTTTGATGACCACTTGCACGGTGACGTTGGTCCACACGGGCAGGCCCTCGCGGGGCATGTCCAGGGTCATGCGCTGGGCGCGGAGTTTTTTGGTGCTCATTGGTTGTAGTCCTGCTCAAGTGCGGGGCTGATGGTGGAGGCCGCGCTGGGCGTGATGAGGGAGGCGCCGTACTCAAGATAGTTGTTTGCAAGGATTTGCAGCCACACGGTATTGCCCGCAGCGCCGTAGTAGGTAAAGCTGGCAGCCGGGCACGAGGTGGTGCCCGCAAGCACGGTGCCCAGGTCGCCATTGGCCGCGCTGTCTTGGTCGTAAATGTGCACCTGCGCGCCCAGCAGGGACACGGTGGGCGCGATGGTGAGCGGGGCGCGAATGCCGGTGCTATCAGACAAGATGCCGGTAAACGCCGTGGTGTTGCCAGCGGTGATGGCCGCAGTGGACAGCAGGCCGCTGCCCATGGTGACGCCGGGGGCGAAGGCGCTGCCCGCGTTAAGGGTGAGCGTGCCGCCTGCCAGCGCCCACGGCGCGCCCGTGGTGGCCAGGGTGACGGGGTAGGCACCCACGCTGCAAAAGCTACCGGCCTTGGCAGCCACGCGGGCGGTGGCGATGCCGCCTGCCGTGGTCTCAAAGTAGGCGGCGTAGTCATACACCCGGTCGGGGTTGCCTAGCACGGTGTACGCGGCCACCGTGGCGGCGGTGGGCTGGGTGATGTTGGGGTCGGTGGCCAGGGCAGCGGCCACGGTGGTGCTGGCGGTGGCCGGGGTGTGCGTGCCGGTCTGGGCGGTGGTGCCGTAGCGGGCGATCTTAAACGCCCAGGTGCCGGTGCCGCCGGTGGTGTCTAGGGTGTAGCTGGTGCCGCTGCTGGCCACAAAGTCCACCTGCGTGCCGCTGGCGTTGGCTACGTAGATGCTGCTGCCTGCGGTAAGGCCCGTGATGGTGAAACTGGTGACGAGCTGGGTGACTACGTTGGCGCCCACGGTGCCGATGGTGGCGCCGCCTGCCCGGCGCACGGTGACTAGGGCGGTGCCGGTGTTGCTGATGGTGCCAGTGACGGTGCCGCCGGTCATGGTGACGGTGGTGGGGCTGTTAGTGGCGTGCGTGAGGTCGCCATCGATGGTGACGCCGGTGCGCGCCGTGGGGGTGGCCTGCAGCACATCGCCCACCAGTGCAATATCTGCAAGCGCTGCACTTAGCGTAAAGGCCGGGGCGGTCAAGGTGCCGCCTGTCAGTGCGCCAACAATGGCCACATTGGCCGCAGTTGTAAAAATCTTGCCGTCGCCTGAGGTCAGGATGGGCGCTAGGCGGTTGCTGGCCTCGTATTGCTTGGTCCAGTCGTACACCTCACGCAACGTGCGCGCGCCAAAAGTGAACGTTCCGGCGGCGTAGGCGACGTCAGTCAAGGCAGCGGCGGTCGACTCGGATAGCTGCACCACGGGATCAACTGTAAGCGTTGGGCTGGTGGGCGCATACGTGTAGCCGTAGTGCTGCGACCAGTCAATCCAAGGATTGACCGACATGCCCGAAAACCAATAATTGCCCGTGCCAAGTGTGGCCGTTGTCTGGCCGCTTATAGCGACTATCAGCAGGCCGGTGGTCGTGGGCGTGACTGTAATCGTGCCTTGATAGTCGGTGGCCGCAGTGCCTCCCGCCGTAAAGGTCTGGGGCGTAATGCCAAGGCCCGACACGGTGACGGTAGGCGGCGTGGCCGTGCCATAGTTGGCATCGTAGCGCAGGCCAAAGCGGAAGATGTAGGCAACCCCTGCCGATGCGGCTACGCTAAATGTGTAGCCGTGGGGCGTGTTTGCAATGTAAGGAGAAAACCGGATTGAGCTGCGCGAGCGAAGGAGTTGCGCGTTATCTCGGATGATCGAGCCGGTGTTTAGGTAGATTTCCTGTTGTGTTGGATCGCCGTTTTTGTTAAGTGTCGTAACAGGCTTGTTGACAAGTGCGTTTTGATATGTTGATGGCAATACCACTGGCGTTGCTGGAAGTGCACAGTTATTAAAATTTAGGGTAGATAAAGAGTTATTACTATTGAAAAGCAATTGCGTACTATTTAAAAATCCATAGGTTTGACCAAAAGAACAATTATCAAATGTGTAATCGCCTTGCAAAATACCTAGTAAATGGTTTGAACCATCCATAGTGACGCCGTCCATTGAAAAACCAATCATGGATGCTCCATTATTGAGATTATTATTATTAGTAATTCGACCGTTAACTATCTTGCAACCCACACCGCCTTGCGAAAATTGACTAAAAATTGCGCCATAAACACCACAAAAAAATGCGTTATTAAAATAGCCTGTACCGCCCTGAGATGTGTAAACTGCGCTCAATCCGCTGCTGTATCCCTGCCTTGAATACACAGTTGGATAAGTCCAATTTCCTGAATAACCATATTTAACTCCTAAAAGTGCGTTAGCCCCTGCTGCGTTTGTACCATCAGGTAGTAAGTCGCAAGCTGCAATATTGTCCAAAATACCTAGTGGTGAATTTGCAACTGTTACAGCGTTTGTGCCTGCAATACCAAAACCGCCACTATCACCTTGCCCATAAAGCCCGTGAGTAGCTACATGCTTGATGTTAATTGTTGCCGCAGCTTGCGTAGTCTGACAAAGAACTAGCACATACGCACCAAACGAGCCGGAGTACGATTGCCACAAAACATTGCTTGATAAGTTTCCGCCCCAAGCACCGGCTAGTCTTGCGTTTACTAATCCTGTTGTCCAACCGACTACATTGCCGGACACGCTAGTTAAAACTCGATGCTCACGTTGCGTTGCCGTTGTGTTAGTTGCTTCAATAAAGATAATATCGCCAACAGCCCAACCCGTAGCATTGCTCACTGTAATGCTTGTTGCACCCGCAGAGATTGCCGCAGCAACTTGAAACTGACGATTGCGTGTCGCACCCACCTCTGACCACTCCGCAAAGCGAGTTGTTGCGCCCCAGCTAATGTTGTATTTGCTGTTGGCGAGCGTGGCTGAATAATTTGTTTTTACTATAGATGTAATACCCGATGGTATTGGCGAGGCAATAGTGCCTCTACGCCATACGGCATCTGTACCGCTGTTTACCAAAGTGCCTTTTAACGTCAGGCTGGTGTTGACAGTTGTTGAGAATATGCAAGAGCCAGCAACCGTCAAAGCTGCTGTTGCTGTGTCATTGCCCCAGATGTGGGTGCCGGTAATCGTGACCGCGTGGCCTACGGCGATAGTTACGGTATCGCCCTCAACGGGAACTACACCCCCCACCCAAGTGCTGCCCACATTGGACAGGCCCGACTGCGCTGATGTAATTGCTGCCATCTACGCGCCCTCGTACACCGTGACGGTGCTCACAATGTCGCCCGTGGCGGGGTCGGTGTTGGCGGTGGTGTACATGGTGGGTGCAGTGAGCGGCATGGCAGGTTGATCTGCAAATAGCCCTGCGCGCGGGGCGGCAGGGCTATTCACGCATCAGGCTGTGGGCAGCCTTAAACCGGTGGGTTAACCGTGGGCACCAGGGCGGGGTGGCCCAGCAGCGCAATGGCGCTGATCAGTGCTGCGGATGCATTGGCGCTGGGGGTAATGGTCAGCCGCACATAGCGCTTGATGCCCCGGTAGCCGATCTTGCGGGTCTCGTTGTCGTCGTCGAACTGAAAACCGGCCAGCGTGGTGGTGCCCAGCAGCTCGGCAGCAGGCACGGTTGCGGCGTCTGACAAGTTGGATGCAGAGCCGTGGTCCATGGTGACGGAGAAGGTGGCATCAGCGTCGGCAATGGAGCCCAGCGCGATCAAGAACGTGAGGCTCTCGTAGCCTTGGCGGTCGATGATGGCGCCAACTTGGGCGGTGTTGTCAGCCACGCTGACGGGGGAGATGGCGCGCACGGGGTGCACCAGGTTGAACAAGTCTTTCATGATGGGGTCCTAGAAAAAAATGGAGGGGTGAAAACAGAGCTGGCCCAGGCTGCGGCGTGCAGGCTGGGCCAGTGGTTGCGCTGGCGTCTTTGACGGCTGTGGCAGCGGTGGCGGCTTTTAGGCCGAGAACTGCATCAGCTTGACGGCTTCGAAGTTGATGACACCGCCACCAAAGCGGCGGCGGAAGTTGTACTTGGTGACGCCTTTGCTGGTGACGTTGTCGCGGATAACGACGGTGCCGGTGCGGTTGACCACGGCGTAGGCCTGGGCAATGTCGCCGTAGGCAATGCTGAAACTGGCGCTGGCGATGTCTGGCATGTAGTCGTCAAGCTCAACGGGGTTGCCCAAGATGCGGCCGGAAAAGCCGCTCAAGGGGTCCGGCTGCCACAGGTAGTAGGCGCCCGAGCCGTCCTTCATTTGGCGCACTTTGGCCAAGCTGCTGTCGTTGGTGACAAAGGCGGCGTTACTGCGGTATTGGCGCTTGAGGCTGTGCTGCAGGTCAATGAGCGCGTCACCAGGGGCTGTGCTGGCAAAAGCGCCGGATGCGCCAGACTTGACAAAGCCGATTTTGCCCCAGGCGTAGCTGGCATTGGCCACCGTGCTGTAGCCCAGCAGGCCGCGCGCCTCTTGCACACCGGTGCCGCTGACAAACTCGGTGCCAGCCAGGTCGGCGAAGGCCATGCCAGCCTCCATGGACAGGTCGGCCTCGATGTTGTAGTCGGCATCGTCAAGGGTTTCGTTTTCGACTTGCGGCTCGGTTTCAGCCGTGAATACCGGAATTTCGATGTAGCCAAACTTGGGCGTGTCGGACTCGCCACCAGTGCCGCCGTTTTTGATGCGGCGCGCGGCCATGCCGCTGGTTTTGACGCGCTTTTTCCACATATCGGTACCGATGGTGACTTGGCGGGCCAGGTTGGCGATGCCGCTGCTTTTTCGCACCAGCTCAAGAATGGCGGTGTCCATCTCGGTGGTGACAAAGATGCCGCCGTCGGGCACGCTGGAGCTGTTGTAGGCCTTGACGCCGTAGGCCTTGCGGTGCAGGGCGGTGAGGTCTTCGGTGCTTTTGCCGGTGCGGATGAAGGTGCTGACTGCGGCCTTGTATTCGGCTTGCTCGGGCGTGATGCCCTTGCCGTCGCCACCCGTGCCGGGGCGGTTGGCTTTTTTGGCCATTTCGACCAGGTCGGCGTTGAACTTGGTGAGGTCTGCGTTGATTTTGTCAACGGTGGCCTGTAGGTCAGTCAAGGACTTGCCGTCAGCTTTGGCTTTGAGCAGTTCGTCGTTTTTGCGCATGAACTCGCCGTAGGCGTCGTTATGCTTTTGCAGCATTTCCTGGATGCCTTTGATGTCCATTTCGCCTGCCATACCAACGGCGGCAAGGCCTGCAAACATTTCAGGCGGGATGATGGGGTTGCCAGCGAGCGCGAACACTGCGGCCACAAAAAGCAGGCTGACCAGCGCCCAGGTGAAGGTCGTTCGAGAGAGTTTCATGGGGGTTTCCTTAGGTGGATGAGGTGGGGTTTCTCAGGCGGCCTTGCCTTGCAGCAGGGCCGTGTTGCGTTTGATGGCCGCCGCCAGTGCGTCCAGGTCGGCGGCGGAATCACTCCGCGCTGCACCGGCTGCTTTCACGCGGGCAATAAAGCCCACGGCCTGACTTTTGCTAAGCCCGCCTGCCTCGCGCAGGTAGTCTTCGGCGTCTTTCAGGGTGGTGATTTTTTCGAGGGCCGACTTGATGTCGGTGACCCGCGCCGATTCATTGGCCGGGAAGGTGACCAGGGAGACTTCCCACAGGTCGAGCTTTTTAAGGGTGTTGATGTTGGTGACGCGGTCGTAGCTGTCTTCGCGCGTCATGTAGCCGATGCTTAGGCCGCTGAGGGCGCCCATTTTGAGCAGCTCGTAGGCCTCGGCGCCGCGCGCGGTTTTGAGGGCCAACTGGCCTTCAACATGGAGGCCGACGTTGTCTTCTTTGACGCTGGTGTACACGCCAATGGGCTCGGCGCTGCGGTGCTGCCACAGCAGGCTGGGCTGGCGGGTCTTGAGGGACTCGGTAAACGCGCCGGCCACCACTACGTCTTGGTAGCTGTCGACCACGCCAAAGACGCTGCCGTAGCCGCTGAAAACTCCGCTGTCGGCCACGGCCTTGACGGTGAACGGTACGTCGATGTGTTTGAGTGCCATGGTGGGGTCCTGTTAATTTGCATTGCCAGCAGGCGCGCCGCTGGGGTCGTTGGTCATGTTGGTGGGGGTGAGTGGGTCGTCCAGGCCTTCGATGGGGTTCCTGTCCATCAGGCCGCGCGCTTCGTTGCGGACAAAAATGCCGCCGTTGACCATGCGATAGAAAAACTCGCCCTGCGTTTTGAGGTCGCCACGGATCAAGCCTGCCTCGACCAGCTTGGTGTAGTAGCCTTGCTGGCGTTCGGATTGGGTTAGCAGGTTGACATCAGCGCTTTGCTGGATGCGCTCATACCAGGGCATAAGGCAGTGCGTGAGGTGCGCCAGAAACATTTGTTCGGCGCTGGCGTAGGTCTGCGATTTGTCGGAGTGGCCCACCATGATGGGCATTACGCCAAAAAAGCGGCAGACTTCTTCAATTTGGTAGCGGCGGGTTTCCAGGTGCTGGGCGTCTACACCGGTCATGGAGTGGGCCGCAAACTTTGCGCCGTTGTCGAGGATGGCTACGGCGTGACGGTTGGCACCCGCGTTGTTTTCTTCGATGAATTTTTTGAGTTTTTTGTACTGCGCTTCGTCCAGTTTGTCGGGCACGGTGTAGGTGCCGCTGGGCTGTACGCCATTTTTGTGCAGCTTTGCTTGACTGTCTTCGGCGGCAACGGCCAGGCCCAGGGCTTCGCGCGCGAGGCTCAGAATGTCAAGGCCGCCCACACCGTTCCACGATGGGCCGCGCAGGTGCCAAATGGCTTGCTGCGGGAACTCTTGCACTTGCCCCTGTCTGCCCGTGACTTTGTAGCTGATAGACCAGTCGGTGTTTTGCGTGTAGACCACGCGGCCAGGGTCGAGGGGGATCAGCTCCACAGTTTGTAGCTGGCCACCGATTTGCACGCGGTTGTTAAACACAAACGCGCTGCCGATAAGCGCAGCGTGGAGCAGCATGGTTTCGCGCAGCTCAAAGCTGGTTTGCCAGCCGTTGGGGCGACGGTGCAACAGGTCGTAGAGCGCATGGTCCGTGGCGGGCAGGCGCTGGGGGTAGATGCTGACGTTGGACTTGCCCTCGCGCATGAGCTTAAAGGGCACTTGCGCGCAGCCCTGGCTGATGACGCGGAGGCAGGCAAACAGCACGCCTACGCGCAAAGCAGTTTCGCGCGTGAGTTCGACACCAGCTTTAGTGGACAGACGTCCCAGCAGCATGGCATACAGCTGCTCAATCGGGTCGTTTCCGGCGGCTGCCTTGCGTCGAAAAATATCAGGCAGTTTCATGGGTTGCTGGTTCGCTTTCGGTGATGGTTTCCCAGAAGGACTTGACTTCTGGCTGGGTACTTACAGCCCGGCTAAGCGCCATGACCGTGGCCACGATGCCGTCGATGCGTCCGTTTTCTTTGCTTTTCTTTTTGTCTGGCCTGAAGTTGCCGTTGCTGTCAAACAGCAGGGCTACGTTGCTTGCGCAGTAGCGCAACACCGGGTTGCCGCCGTGGCGCAACTGGCCTCCGTAGACCAGTTCCTCTAACTTTTTGCTGCCTGGGTACATGCCGCCGGTGTTTTGCGGCACTTCGACCATGGGCAGGCCGTCTTCCAAAAGTTCGTTAATGATTTGCAGTGCGTTCCACCGGTCAAAGCCCAGCTCTTGCAGGGCATAAAGACCGGCGACTTCGCGGATTTTTTCTTTGACCGGGCCGTAGTCGGTGACGTTGCCGGGGGTAGCGGTGAGCGATCCGCCGCGCTGCCAGTCTTTGTAGTTGGCTGCGTCGTCCGCGCTTTCGTTGTCTATCTTGTCTTGCGGGCACCAGTGCCACACCAGCACGTGCCAGGCCGTAATGCCGTCTGACGGCGGAAACACCAGGGCCAAAGCAGTGAGGTCGCGCGTGCTGGCCAGGTCCAGGCCACCAAAACAGGGGCGGCCTATGAGGCGTTTGGGGTCAAAGCGCTGGCCGCATTTGTCCCACACGGTCATGTCAAACCAGTTTTCGGCGCCACCGCACCAGATGTTGAGGTCTTTGGTGTAGAAGTTCGCGCGGGCGCTGGGCAGGGCTGCGGCTTTGCGGGCCATGCTTTGCATGTAGTCCAGGGTCTTGGACTTGCCCAGGCCGGGGTTGGCCTTGATCCAGTTGGCCGGGTCGAAGGGGTCGTCGCCCACGTCGAGGGTGTAGACGTAGCCAAAGAAGCTGTCGTCTGTGCGCTGGCCCTCAAGGATGGACACCAGGTAGCTGCGCAGCTCGGTGCAGATGCCGTCCAAAATGAAGCCGGAGGTGGTGATGGCGCTGAGCAGTGGCTGCGCGCGGGCACCGAGGGCGGTTTCCATCACGTCCCAAACGTCGCGGGTTTTTTGCGCGTGCAGCTCGTCAAACAGGATGGCGCTGGGGTTGAGACCGTCCAAGTTTTCGGCGTTGGCCGGGAGGGGCTGGAAAACGCTGGTGTCGAGGGTGACTTTTTCTTGGTTCAGGCCGTCAAAAACCTTGAATGATCGGGCTACGCCAGGGCTGCGGCGGCGCCAGCGTTTGATGTTGTCAAACGCGGGCTTGAACACGGTCATGGCCTGGCTGCGCGTGGTGGCCACGGCATAGACTTCGGCGCCGATTTCGCCATCCATGGAAAACAGGTAGGCGCCTTGCGGGCCTTTCCAGGTGCTTTTACCGTTTTTGCGGGCTACCTCTTCGTAGCCCCGGCTATAGCGGCGCAGGCCGTTGGACTTGCGCCAGCCGTAGAGCACGGCGGTCCAAAACTTTTGCCAAGGGTCTAGCAGTATGGGCTGCTGGGCAAGCGGTCCCTTGATGTGGACAAAAAACCGCTCGATGTACTGAATGATGTGCCAGGCTTTGGCGGGGCTGAAAACCAGGCCGCGCGCGGGGCCGTCCACCAGGTCCACATAGTGGCGCAACACGGCCAAATACACCAAGCGCCCAACCGGTATTTTGCGGGCTAGGACTGGCAGGCCGTAGGCAACATCCCATTCGTTAAGCGTGGCAGGCGTTAATTCACGTAGCCGCTTGGCGGTGAGTGCCCACCGTGGTTTGCGTGGTTTACCAGATCGCCGAATAGGTCGTCCTGCCCGCTCTGGACTCCCGTGTCCTTGCGCACGCGCGCCAGGCTGGGTATCGTCAAGCACGCTTTCGGGAGCCATTGGCCTAGTTCCATTTTCAAACGGGCCTCGTCTTTGGCCCATGGTGTTTCAGTGGCCCATCCTGTTTTCGAGGTTTGGGTTCGGCCCTTCTCTTCGCACTCTTGAGCTGCTGCGCGCCAGTCGCTAAAGGTGCGCACAATCACGGCAAGCGGTATGCCTGCGGTGATGTGCTCAATGCCCGCCTCTCGCAAAATTGCGCACAGGCTTTGGTAGCACTCCAACTCAGCCGGCGTAAATGCAATCAAGCCGGGCGGTGGTGGCGAGGTCAGGGCAGGTTTTTTGGAGCTGACAGAGCCCGCACCCACAGCGGGCAATGCCGCCGACAGGTGATTCGGGTCAGTCACATTGCATCCTTATTGCGCCTTGCGGCAAACCCCCAGGGGGTAGTTTTCATTTCCCATAAAAATCCGGC